>DGYFR06201__coassemble_567_pt1 | contig 46200 bp, 51 predicted proteins | sample DGYFR06201__metabat2_high_PE_040 | metagenome-assembled genome bin DGYFR06201 | reverse complement strand
TACGGTGACAATACTTGGCTGGCGACGGCCCGGGAAGATAACTCGACGCGCACACCAAAAAGCAGCAACTTCGGTTGCTGCTTTTTCTTTACCCCAGGAGGTTTTTCATGTTTGAATTTATCTTATTTGATCTGGACGGCACGCTGACCGACCCGCGGGAAGGTATTACCAAATCTGTTCAGTACGCGTTGGATAAAATGGGCATCCACGAGCCTGACCTGACGGCGCTGGAGCACTTCATCGGCCCGCCGCTGTATGACGAATTCATGCGCTGCTACGGGTTTGACGATGCGCAGGCAAAGCAGGCTGTCGCTTTCTACCGCGAACGGTTCAGTGAAGTGGGCTGGCTGGAGAACATCCTGTTTGACGGCGTTCCGGGGCTGCTGCAGGCGCTGCGCGACGCGGGGAAGAAGATTGCGATCGCGTCCTCCAAGCCGACGGTCTTTGTAGAGCGTATTTTGCATCTGTTCGAGATAGAGCGCTTTTTCGATGTGGTGTCCGGTGCGACGCTGGACGGTATGATCGGCACAAAGTCGCAGGTTGTCGGGCAGGCACTGCATATGCTGCACGCTGCTGACCGCGGCACGGCTGTCCTTGTGGGAGATCGGATGCACGATGCGGAAGGGGCCAGAGAAAACGGCATTCCCTGCATCGGCGTGACGTTCGGCTTCGGCGGTGCGCAGGAGCTGCGGGATGCCGGTGCGTCGTATATTGTGCACTCGATGGACGAGCTGCTTGCGTTGCTGCTCCAATAATATGGAAAGACGGCCTGCGCCGTCTTTTTCTTTTTGCGGATTTGGGGGCCACGGGTGTGGAGCGGGATGGCACGCAGGAGCCTGCCGAATCAGCGTGGTCAAATATGTGAATATTTTGTCGGATTCGACGGCGCAAAGCGTGAACTGCCCGCTTTACCATGCGTTTCAAGTGTGGTAGAATAGCAATATGCAGAATAAATGGGAGCGCTGTCGAATAGGACTTGGCGGCGTATCTTATTTTGGATGCAGACAGGTTTTTTCGTGGTGTGTACCACGCATTGGTGATTATGACGGAGGCATAGCATGATTCAGTATCGGTTGCCGCTGCTTGCGGTGCGGGATGTGGAAGTGTCCAAAAAGTTTTATCATGACCTGTTTGATCAGGAGGTCGCGGCAGACCTTGGGCAGAACGTCACCTTCTCGGGCGGCTTTGCCATTCAGCAGGATTTTGACGCGTTGGTGGATATCCCCAAGTGCACCATCCTGCATCAGTCCAACAATATGGAACTGTATTTCGAGGTGGATGATTTTGACGCCTTTATGATAAAGCTGCATGGTTTTCTGGACGTAGAGCTGGTGCACCCGCCCAAGACGCATGAATGGCACCAGCGCGTGGTGCGCCTGTACGATCCGGACTGGCATATGATCGAGGTCGGCGAGTCCATGCAGGTCGTTGCACGCCGCCTGCTGGAGGAAGGCAACACGGTCGAGCAGACCGCGCAGATGACCCAGCTTCCGATCGAATTTGTTGAAGCGTGCAGGAAAGGTATGGAATAGGATATGTTCGGTTATGAACCGGAATTTGTTGACTGCGGCGATGCCCGCATCGCCTGCTATGATATCGGCCGCGGCAGGCCGCTTGTGCTGCTGCACGGCAACGGGGAGGACAGCTCGTACTGGAAAGCGCAAATCCCGGAGTTTACGCGGTTTTACCGCGTGATCGCGGTGGACAGCCGCGGGCACGGCGCTTCCGAGAGCGGGACGCAGGGCCTTTCGTTCGCCCTGATGGCCGAGGACCTGAAAAAGGTGCTCGATGCGCGCGGCGTCAAAAAGGCGCACATCCTCGGGTTTTCGGACGGCGGCAACCTTGCGATCAAATTCGCGCTGACCTACCCGGACTATGTGGACAAGCTCATCCTCAACGGCGCGAATGTGGAGATGTTTAACGGCATCAAGCCGCACTTCCAGCTGCCGATCTACGCGGCCTACGGCCTGCTGGCCGCAGCTGCGCATGTGAGCAAAAAGGCGGCGCGCCGGCGCGATGTGTTCGGCCTGATGGTGCGCCAGTACGGCGTGGCGCTGGATGATCTGGCGCAGCTCACCATGCCGACGCTGATCATCGTCGGCGAGCGCGATATGGTGCGAGACAGCCAGACCAGAGAGATGGCCGCGCGCATCCCGGACTGCCGCGTCGAAACTTTCCGCGACGGCGACCATTTCGTCGCGGCAAAGCAGCCGTCCCGCTTCAACCGGACGGTCATTGAATTTTTGTTAGGGAGATAGTCAATCATGCAGTTTCTCAAGGCGGGGGAACCCGCAGAAAGCAATATTTTCAACCAGCTTGACGAGCGCAAGCGCGCCCTGCTGCAAAGCGGCAAGGATGTCATCAACCTCTCGATCGGCACACCGGATTTCCGGCCCGACAGCCATGTGATGGAGGCGGTCAGCCGCGCCGCGCTCGACCCGGAGCAGTATAAGTATTCCCTGAACGAGACCCGCGCGCTGCTCGACGCGGTGCAGGACTGGTACAAGCGCCGCTACGATGTCACGCTCGCGGACGACGAGATCATGGCGGTCTGCGGCTCGCAGGAGGGCATTGCGCATGTGTGCTTCCCCTTCGCCGGCCCGAACGACCTCATCCTCGCGCCCGACCCGGGCTATCCGATCTTCTCGTTCGGCCCGCTGATGGCCGGCGCGACCGTCGCGCTCTACCCGCTGAAAGAGGAGAACAACTGGCTGCTGGATTTCGCGGACATCCCAGAGGATATCGCGGACCGCGCCAAGGCGATGGTCGTATCCTATCCAAACAACCCGACGACCGCGGTCGCGGACCGCGCGTTCTATGAGCGTCTGGTGACCTTCGCGCGGGAGCATAATATCATTGTCATTCACGACAATGCGTACTCCGACCTGCTGCTGAACGGGGAGCAGGGGCTTTCCTTCCTGTCCATCCCGGGCGCGAAGGAGGTCGGCATTGAGTTCAATTCGCTCTCCAAGACCTATAACCTGACCGGCATGCGCGTGTCGTTTGCGCTCGGCAACCGCGAGGTGATCAGCAAGTTCCGCGCGTTCCGCTCGCAGATCGACTACGGCATGTTCTATCCCATCCAGGCGGGCGCGGTGGCGGCGCTGACCGGCCCGCAGGATATCGTCGCGTGCAACCGCGAAGGCTATATGGCGCGGCGTGACGCGCTGTGCGGCGGCCTGCGCAGCATCGGCTGGGACGTGCCGGACGCGCAGGGCACCATGTTCGTCTGGGCGAAGATTCCGGATCGGTTCGCCTCGTCCGTGGATTTCGTGGTCGAGCTGATGGAAAAGACCGGCGTGATCGGCGTGCCGGGCAGCGCATTCGGCGCGCAGGGCGAGGGCTATGTGCGCTTTGCGCTGGTCGTGCCGCCCGAGCGCATGGCCGAGGCCGTGCGGCGCATCGACCAAAGCGGCATTTTGAAAGGATGATACACAATGATGATCGAGCATGCAGCGCTGTATACGCTTGACCTTGAGCGGGCGCGCGCGTTTTACGAGACATATTTTGACGGCACGGCGGGCAAGCTGTACCACAACCCGGAGACCGGCCTGCAGACCTATTTCATCTCGTTTGCGGACGGCGCGCGGCTCGAGCTGATGACGCGGCCGGAGCTGGAGGAGGGCGAGCGCTCGCGCCGGTGGACGGGCTGGACGCATCTGGCGTTCAAGGCGGGCACGCGCGAAAACGTGGACGCGCTGACCGAACGCCTGCGTGCGGACGGCTACGAGGTCACGAGCGGCCCGCGCGTGACCGGCGACGGCTACTACGAAAGCTGTGTGCTCGATCCGGACGGCAACACGATCGAGATCGTGGCATAAAGGAGAAACCATGAAACTGATTTCCTGGAATGTAAACGGCCTGCGCGCTTGCGTGGGCAAGGGATTTTTTGATTTTCTGGCGGTGGAGCAGCCGGACATGATGTGTTTGCAGGAGACCAAGCTCCAGCCGGAGCAGGCCCCGCAGATCGAAGGGTACCACGAATACTGGAACTCGGCGGAGAAAAAGGGCTATTCGGGTGTGGCGCTCTTTTCCAAAACCGAGCCCAAAGCGGTCACCTGCGGCCTCGGCATCGACGAGCACGACCACGAGGGCCGCGTGATCACCGCGGATTACGGCGAGTTCTATCTGGTGACGGTCTACACCCCCAACTCGCAGAATGAGCTCAAGCGCCTGGACTACCGCATGCACTGGGAGGACGACTTCCGCGCCTACCTGCAAAAGCTGGACGCGGAAAAGCCGGTCATCGTGTGCGGCGATATGAACGTCGCGCACAAGGAGATCGACCTGAAAAACCCCAAGACCAACCGCCGCAACGCGGGCTTCACGGATGAGGAGCGGGAAAAGATGACCGCGCTGCTGGACGCGGGCTTTACCGATACCTTCCGCCATTTTTACCCGGATCTCGAGGGCGCGTATTCCTGGTGGAGCTACCGCTTCAAGGCGCGCGAGAAGAACGCGGGGTGGCGCATCGACTATTTTCTCGTATCCGACCGCTTTGCGGATCGCGTCAAGGATGCGCGCATTTTGAGCGATGTGTTCGGCTCGGACCACTGCCCGGTGCTGATCGAAGTGGAGTAAGCGCATGGAGCAGGAGAGAGAAAAGCCGTTTATCCAAGCTTTCCCGGGCTTCCCTTGGGAGCAGGTGGAGGAAGAAGGCGCGCCCGACCCGCTCGACCGCCCTGATCTCTGCGCAGATGCGCAGGACGAGCAGGAGCCGCACTGGACGCAGCCAGACCTGCCGACCGAGCCCTGTCCGTGCTGCGGCGCGGACATCCCGGAGAACCCGTCCCCGGGCTATATCTGCCCGATGTGCTGGTGGGAGATCGATTACTTTACCGCGGACGAGGACGAGCCGAGCGACCAGAACCACGGCCTGTCGCTCGCGGAAGCGCGGCTGAACTTCCGCACGTTCGGCATCTGCGACCCCTGGCTGCGCCGCAAAGAGGACGAATAAAAAAGGTTACGGATCAAAAAATCCGTAACCTTTTTTGGTTTATGTATGGTTTTACCCGCCGAGCAGGCCGCACAGGGCGATCATACCGGGGATGGTGACGGCGGACAGGATGGTCGAAACCGCGACCGCGCGTGTGGAAAACAGGTAGTCCGTGCCATATACCTGCGCGAACATTGAGCTGACCATCGCGACCGGCGCCGCGGCGCTGATGAGCATGGTGTTGCGCAGCGTGCTGTCGAGCGGGAGCAGCAGGAAGATCACCATTGTGATCAGCGGCATGACGATCAGGCGCAGCGCAGTGACATAATAGACCTGCCTGTCGCGGAAGCAGGAGCGCAGATCGCACTGGGCGAGGAAGGCACCCAGGATGATCATGGCGACCGGTGTGTTGAGCGAGGCCAGATAGGAAACACAGGTCGCGGGGATGGCAGGCAGATCGAGCGGCGTGAGGAAAAAGATCAGGCCGATGACAACCGAGATCGTGCCGGGGTTGATGAGCGCATTGCGGATTTTCTGGCTGCGGCTGGTCTCGTGCGAAAGCTGCGTGATGCCGTAGCTCCACAGCAGGATGTTGTTGACCGCAATGAAGGCCGAGCCGAGGAACAGGCCGTGCGAGCCGTACAGCGCGTCCAGCAGCGGCAGCGCCATAAAGCCGCAGTTGGTGAACACGACGCACATGCGCTTGTCCGCGTAGTTTTTGTGCGGCCCGTCCGCGCGGAACAGGATGTGGCTGACCACGATCGACAGCCCCATCGCCAAAAAGGCGCAGCCCACGGAGATGATCAGCTCAGTGCCGAGCGCGGGATCGAATTCGCGCTGGAAAGAGTCAATGATGACGCAGGGCGCGACGATGCGCGTCAGCACGAGCGAGAGCTGGCCCGCGCCGTCGTTATTTAAGTATTTGAGGCGGAAGCAGACATAGCCCACCGCCATGAGCAGGAACATGACCAGGATCTGGGAGACAAGGATCTGTATATTCTCGAGCAAAAAAACCCCTCCAGTTTTCAACCATTTTATCATAGAACAGCCGATAACCGTTTGTCAATGCAAAAGGCATGTTTTCGCGGCTGTGGACATAGGATAAGGGCGAAAGGGTGGATGGCTGTGAAAAAAACGATCTGCGCCGCTGTGCTCAGCGGGCTGCTGCTGACGCAGGCAGCCGCGCTGCCGGAAATGGGTGCGCTGAACGCAAAATCCGCCGCGCTGTATGCGGCAAACGGGCAGGAGCTGTATGTCTACAACGCGGACGAACCGCTCCAGCCTGCCTCGGTCACCAAGATCATGACCCTGCTGCTGGCGATGGAGGCGCTCGAACGCGGCGAGGTCACGCTGGATACCATGATCACCGGCAGCGAGTACGCCTGCTCGATGGGCGGCACACAGGTCTGGCTCGAGCCGGGCGAGCAGCTCTCGCTCGACGATATGCTCAAGGCGATCGCGGTCGGGTCGGCGAACGACTGCGCGGTCGCGGTCGCGGAGCATCTGGCCGGCACGGAGGCCGCTTTTGTCGAGCGGATGAACGAGCGCGCCGCCGAGCTTGGCTGCACGAACACCAAGTTCATCAACGCCAACGGGCTGGACGGCATGGGCGAGAAGACCATGACCTCGGCGCGCGATATCGCGCTGATCTCGTGTGAGCTGCTGCAGCACCCCAAAATCCTCGACTATACCGGCATCTGGATGGACAGCATCCGCGGCGGCAAATTCTCGCTGGCGAACACAAACAAGATGCTCAAAAGCTACCCCGGGCTGACCGGGCTTAAGACCGGCTATATCTCGGAGGCGGGGTTCTGCATTTCGGCCAGCGCTGAGCGGGACGGGCTGAGCCTGGTGGCGGTCGTGATGGCCGCGCCGACCAAGGAGACCCGCATGGCGGACGCCTCTGCGCTGCTCAACTACGGGTTTGCCAATTTTGCGGCCTATACGCCGCCTGCGGATATCCTGACGCCCGTCCCGGTCGCGCTTGGGCGTGTGGATACCGTGCAGCCGGTGATGCAGGGCGGCACGTCCTTTATTGTCGAGAAAGCAAAAGCGGATACGCTCGAGACCCATCTGGAGCTGCCCGAGAGCCTGACCGCGCCGGTCGAACAGGGGCAGGAGATCGGCCGGCTGACCGTTACGAGCGGCGGGGAGACGCTGCTCGAGGTGCCGCTGGCCGCGGCCGAGGCCGTCGAGGCGGTGACGGTGGTCGATCTGTTCACCTCCTTCCTGTGCGGGCTTTGCGGGGCAGAGCAGGGGCCTCCAACAAAATGACGAAAAAGTTTACAAATCATGCTTGAGGTTTTGGGTAAACTATGGTACACTAAAAGCAACCTCAAAGGTTGGGAGGATATAAACTATGGTAAAACTTATCATTGGCGGCACCGGCTCTGGCAAGACGAAGGAAATCGTCGATCAGGTCAACGCCGCGGTAAAAGAAGAGAAGGGCAGCGTCGTTTGCATTTCGCGCGGCAATAAGCTGACTTTCGATATTTCGCACGATGCGCGCCTGATTGACGCGACCGACTATCCGATCAAGGATTACGCGAGCCTGCTCGGTTTCGTATGCGGTATCCATGCCGGTAACTACGACATCACCCGTGTATTTATCGACAGCCTGTATAAGATCGCCGGCATCAAGGATGTAGCGCAGGCAGAGGAATTCCTGAACAATCTGGAGAAGTTCTCTGAAAAGCACAGCGTTAACTTTACAGTTGCAATGAGCGAGAATCAGACTGCCATCACCGAGGGTATGAAGCGCTTCCTGTAAGAGCAATACTTAGCGGCGGCAGCTCCGCACATTGCCATGCTGATATGACAATACCGAAAAAAGCAGCGGTGTAAGCCGCTGCTTTTTCTTTTGCCTTTTTTGGGGATCCAGCGGCAGGGTCGGAACCGGCAGGCGGTATGGCGGCGGTGAGAAGGGGGCTTTCGTGAGAAAAAAACGCGGCAAATTATGCAGAATTTTTGAATTGTGCGACAAAATAGATAGTTTTTTTTGTTTTTTTTATAAGTTTTGCATAATATCGAAAAGTATATGAAAAATATTTTAGAAAATTTTGATAAAAACCGTTTCACTTTTTGGTTCAGTTAGGTATAATAGAAGCGATATTTGGAAATGGGGACGACCTGACCATAATGGCGCAGTGTGCCCGGAATATCAATCTGGATCATGGGGGAATGCGGTTGCAGAAAGGGAATAGCCATTGGAGCGTGCTGCGCTATCTGATCTATTTCAGTCAGGTAGGCATAACCGTGGTCACGCCGCCGGTGCTCTGCTGTTTTGGGGCGATCTGGCTCCGGGACAAATTCGGCTGGGGCAACGGCGTGGTGATTATCGGTATTCTGCTCGGTATTGCAGTCGCAGCCTGCGGCCTGCGGGATTTCCTGCGGTTTACCGAGCGCAAGGCCAGAGAAAGCGAGAAAGAAGGAAAGGAGAATCTGCCGTGACAACAGGGATGCAGATCGTGCGCGAAGAGACCCGGCGCATGCTGCGCGGCATGGCGCCGCTGACGCTCATTGCGTTCGGCGTGTTCGTGCTGGCGGGCTGCGATCCGGTACAGGCAGGCGTCAGCCTGCTGCTCGGCGCATGCTATTCGCTCCTGCTGTTCCGGATGATCGGGAAAAGCGCGGCAAAGGCGGCGCTCTTTCCGCCCGCACAGGGCATCCGCATCGTCCGGCGCGGCTACTTTTTCCGCTATGTGCTGACCGGTGTGGCGGTGTTCGCGGCGATCAAGGCGCCGTTCATCCAGCCGCTGGCGGCCATCCTTCCGCTCTTCTTTCCCAAGGTGATCCTGCTCTGGTCTGCAGCAGTCCAAAAGAAAGGAGGTTAGACGGTGAATGTTGAAATAACCGGCCCTCGCGTATTGGGCTATCTGTTCGGCAATCCAAACCTGCCGATCACGGAGACCATGCGCAACGCATGGATCGTGATGGCGTTTATCCTGTTTTTGTGCATCTTCCTGACGCACCGCATGCAGAAAATCCCGAAGGGCAAGCAGGCGCTGGCGGAAAAGGCTGTCATCATGATCGAAAACCTGGTCGACAACACGATGGGCAGCGGCTGCCGCGCGTTCGCGCCGTATATCGCGACGCTGCTGATGAGCTCGCTGTTCGGTTCGCTGGCGACGCTGTTCTGTATGCGCCCCGTAACGGCCGACCTGAACACCACGCTCGGCTGGGCGCTGATCACGTTTGCACTGATCACATACAACAAGATCAAGTACGGCGGTTTCAAGGGATATCTGAAGAGCTTTTTGGAGCCTGTATTCGTCATGGCGCCGCTCAATTTGCTCAGCGAGATCGCAACGCCGGTTTCCATGTCGTTCCGTCATTTCGGCAATATGGCGGGCGGCCTGGTCATCTCGACGCTCATCCTCGGCGCGCTCGAGGTGCTCTCTAACGCAGTATTGGGTTTTCTGCCGGTGCCGCTCCTGCAGATCGGCCTGCCCGGCATCCTGTCGCTGTATTTTGACTGCTTCACTGCCTGTATGCAGGCATTCATCTTCAGTATGCTGACAATGGCTTATGTGGGTGATGCGCGCGGCAGCAGTTGACGGCAGGGACAAAACCGTAATCCGATTTTCATTATGACCAACAATATTTTCAGGAGGAAAAAAGTATGGATCCCAAAGCATTTGTAGCAGGCATGTCCGCCCTGGGCGCTGGTATGGCAATGATCGCGGGCCTTGGCCCTGGTATTGGCGAGGGTTACACCGCCGGTCAGGCGTGTGCGGCGATCGGCCGCCAGCCCGAAGCACAGGGTGATATCACCCGTACCATGATCCTCGGTATTGCAATGGCCGAGTCCACCGGTATTTACGCGCTGGTTATCGCGCTGATCCTGCTGTTTGCCAACCCGTTTGTCGGCCAGTTCTAAAACGTTCTGGTTCTGCTGCATAAACGGAGGAAACTTCCGTTTGGGAAGGAGGTAAAACAGTGCCGGAAATATTTCAGTCCTTTGTTTATATCAACTGGTGGAATATCGTCGTTACGATCTGTAACACGCTGATCACCTTTCTGATCATCAAAAAGTTCCTCTTCAAGCCGGTGAAGAAGATGCTCGCCGCGCGCGAGGAAGAGGTGCAGGCGATCTATTCCAATGCGGAAAAGGCACAGACCGAGGCCGAGCAGATGCGAAGCGAATACACCGAGCGCCTGTCCAGGGCCAAGGCGGAAGCTGCCGAGATCGTCGGTTCCGCTACCCGCCGCGCGACCGTGCGCAGCGAGGAGATCCTGAGGGAGTCCTCGCAGCAGGCTGCCGCAATGATGAAGAAGGCCGAAAACACCATCGAGCAGGAGCGCCGCAAGGCGATGAACGAGCTCAAGGACGAGGTCGCCAGCCTGTCGGTCATGATCGCCTCCAAGGTCGTCGAGCGCGATGTCAAGGAGGCCGACCACGAGCGCTTCATCGAAGAGTTCATCGACAAGGTGGGGTGAGCGCAGGTGGCTGATATTGTAAGCGAACGCTACGCATTGTCGCTCTATGAGGTCGCTGCGGACGAGAAAAAGGAAAAAGCCTATCTCGACGAGCTGACCGCGGTCTGCGAAGCGTTTGGGCGCGAGCCCGATTTTCTCAAAATGCTCATGACGCCGTCCATCGCGCTGGAGGACAAGCAGAAGGTGCTGCGCGCGGTGTTTGAGGGACGGATCGAGACCTATCTGCTCAATTTCCTGATGCTCATCACGGAAAAGGGGCGCGTCGGCCTGATCCATTCCATGCGCGAGGCGTATAAGGAGCATTATTACTTTGAAAACGGCATCGTGGAGGTGCGCGCGATCACGGCCAAGCCCTTGAGCGCGGCACTTGCCGAAAAGCTGAAAGCGAAAATGAGCGCCGTGACCGGCAAACAGGTGGTGCTGGAAACGTCGGTGGATGAGAGCATCCTCGGCGGCATCGTCGTCAAGCTGGGCGGCGAGCAGTTCGATACCAGCCTGCGCACCCGTTTGAACGAGATCGCCGCACGGCTGACGAACACGATTGCATAACGATTATTGCGTAAGGAAGTAGGTGACTTTATGGAATTACGCCCCGAAGAGATAAGCAACATTATCAAAGAGCAGATCACGCACTACCAGAGCCAGATCAAGCTGACCGACGTCGGCACGGTCGTGACGGTCGGTGACGGCATCGCGCATGTCCACGGTCTGGAAAACTGTATGTCCGGCGAGCTGCTCGAGTTTCCGGGCGGCGTATACGGCATGGCGCAGAACCTCGAGGAGGATCTGGTCGGCGCCGTTATCCTGGGTTCGGATCAGGATATCCGTGAGGGCGACACGGTAAAACGTACAAAACGCATCGTCGAGGTGCCGGTGGGTGAGGCCATGCTCGGCCGCGTTGTGGACGCGCTGGGCAAGCCGATCGACGGCAAGGGCCCGATCGTGACCAGCGAGGCGCGCCCGATCGAAAGCCCCGCGCCGGGCATCATCGAGCGTGCGCCGGTCAACGTGCCGCTGCAGACCGGTATCAAGGCGATCGACTCCATGATCCCGATCGGCCGCGGCCAGCGCGAGCTGATCATCGGCGACCGCCAGACCGGCAAGACCGCGATCTGCCTGGATACCATCATCAACCAGAAGGGCACGGGCGTGATCTGCATCTATGTGGCCATCGGCCAGAAGCGCTCGACCGTCGCGCAGGTAGCGGAAACGCTCCAGCAGAACGGCGCAATGGACTATACCTGCATCGTCGCGGCGACCGCATCCGAGTCCGCGCCGCTGCAATATATCGCGCCGTACGCGGGCTGCTCGATCGGCGAATATTTCATGCACAAGGGCAAGGATGTGCTCGTCATTTATGACGACCTCAGTAAGCACGCGGTGGCATACCGCGCCCTTTCGCTGCTGCTGCACCGTCCGCCCGGACGTGAGGCATACCCCGGCGACGTATTCTATCTGCATTCCCGCTTGCTCGAGCGCGCGGCGAATATTGCAGACGGCGGCTCGCTGACCGCGCTGCCGATCATCGAGACGCAGGCGGGCGACGTTTCGGCGTATATCCCGACCAACGTCATTTCGATCACGGACGGCCAGATCTTCCTCGAGACCGAGCTGTTCAACTCGGGCATCCGTCCGGCGGTCAACCCGGGCATTTCGGTTTCCCGTGTCGGCGGCAACGCGCAGATCAAGGCGATGAAAAAGGTCGCGGGCACGCTTAAACTCGCGTACTCGCAGTACCGCGAGCTACAGGCGTTCTCGCAGTTCGGCTCGGACCTTGACGCGGACACCAAAAAGCGCCTTGCACAGGGCGAGCGCATCGTCGAGGTGCTCAAGCAGCCGCAGAACAGCCCGATCCCGGTCGAAAAGCAGGTCATCATCATCTACGCCGTCATCTCGGGCGCGCTGCTCGATATCCCGGCGGATCAGATCGGCGTATTTGAAAAAGAGCTGTTTGAGTTCATGGACGGCGTATACGGCGACGTGCCGGAGACCATCCGCGCGACCCGCCAGCTGGACGACGACATCAGGGAAAAGATGACAAAGGCCATTGAGGAATTCAAAGTCAAGTTCCTTTCCGAGCACTGAAGCGGAAGGGAGGACTGAACAATGGCTTCCGGAAATATGAAGGACATCAAGCGCCGCATCAAATCGGTGCAGTCCACCATGCAGATCACCAAGGCGATGGAGCTGGTGGCCTCGTCCAAAATGCGCCGCGCCAAGGAGCGCGCGCTGGCGGCGCGTCCCTATTTCAACACGATGTATGAGACCATCACGCGGCTGGCCCGCGCCACGCGGGACAACGACTCGATCTATACCCGCCGCCGCGAGGTGAAAACCAGCCTGTTCATCGTCATCGCGGGCGACCGCGGCCTGGCGGGCGGCTACAACACCAACCTGTTCAAGCTCGCCGCCGCCGAGATGGAGGGCAAAAACGCGCAGGTGGTCACGATCGGCAAAAAGGCGCAGGAGCATTACGCCAAGCGCACCTGGCCGGTCGCGGCGGACTACCCCGGCATTGCCGAGACCATGCAGATCGGCGACACGCATCCGATCGTCGCGCAGCTGCTCGACCTGTTCCGCAGCGGCAAGGTCGACGAGGTGTTCCTCTGCTATACCGCGTTTGTCTCGCCCCTCCAGCAGGAGCCGAAGTGCATCCAGCTGCTGCCCGCGCGCTTTGCGCAGGCAGAGGAGGAAAAGCCTTCGGGCGCGCGCGTGCTGACCGAATACGACCCCTCGCCCGAGGCGGTGTTTGACGCGATCATCCCGGAATTCCTGTACGGCGTGCTGTACGGCGCAGTGGTCGAGAGCTACTGCTCCGAGCAGTCCGCGCGCCGCATGGCGATGGAGGCCGCGTCCGACAACGCCAGCGAGATGATCGAGAACCTCAACCTGTCCTACAACCGCGCCCGTCAGGCGGCCATCACGCAGGAGATCACCGAGATCGTTGCGGGCTCGGGCGAGGTCGGCGCGTAGGACGAAAGATTAGGAGTTTTGCCAATGAGTGAGCAGAATATGGGCACCGTTGTCCAGATCATTGGGCCGGTGCTGGACATTAAATTCGCTGCCGACGCACTGCCGAAGCTGCTGAACGCCATCACGATCGACAACCACGGCCGGATCATCACGGTCGAGGTGGCGCAGCACATCGGGCAGGACACCGTGCGCTGCATCGCGATGGAGTCCACGGACGGGCTGGTGCGCGGCATGAAAGCGGTCGATACCGGCGGCCCGATCACGGTGCCGGTCGGCGACAAAAACCTCGGCCGCATTTTCAACCTGCTCGGACAGCCGGTGGACAACAAGCCCCCGGTCGAGGGCGAGGAGCGCTGGCCGATCCACCGTCCGGCTCCCTCGTATGAGGAGCAGGAATCCACCACAGAGATCCTCGAAACCGGCATCAAGGTCATCGACCTGATCGCGCCGTACGCCAAGGGCGGCAAGATCGGCCTGTTCGGCGGCGCGGGCGTCGGCAAGACGGTCATCATCATGGAGCTGATCAACAACATCGCCAAGCAGCACGGCGGTATCTCGGTCTTTACCGGCGTCGGCGAGCGCACCCGCGAGGGCAACGACCTGTACAACGAAATGCAGGAGTCCGGCGTTATCAACAAGACCGCGCTGGTCTACGGCCAGATGAACGAGCCGCCCGGCGCGCGTATGCGCGTGGCGCTGTCCGGCCTGACAATGGCGGAGTACTTCCGCGACGTGGAAGGGCAGGACGTGCTGCTGTTTATCGACAACATCTTCCGCTTCACGCAGGCCGGCTCGGAGGTATCCGCGCTGCTCGGCCGTATGCCGTCCGCAGTAGGCTACCAGCCCACGCTCGCAACCGAGATGGGCGCCCTGCAGGAGCGCATCACCTCGACCAAGAAGGGCTCGATCACCTCGGTGCAGGCGGTCTACGTCCCGGCGGACGACCTGACCGACCCCGCTCCGGCGACTACGTTCTCGCATCTGGATGCGAAGGTCGTCCTGTCGCGTGATATCGCGTCGATGGGCATTTATCCGGCGGTCGACCCGCTGGATTCCTCCTCGCGCATCCTGACGGCGGACGTCGTCGGCATCGAGCACTACGAGGTCGCGCGTGCGGTGCAGTCCATCCTGCAGCGCTACAAGGATCTGCAGGACATCATCGCCATCCTCGGCATGGATGAGCTTTCCGACGAGGATAAGCTGACCGTTGCCCGCGCCCGTAAGATCCAGAACTTCCTCTCGCAGCCGTTCCATGTTGCGGAGCAGTTCACGGGCTTCCAGGGCAAGTATGTGCCGGTATCCGAGACCATCCGCGGCTTCCGTGAGATCCTGGACGGCAAGCATGACGATCTGCCCGAGTCGGCGTTCCTGTTTGCCGGCACCATCGACGAGGTCGTGGAGAAGGCAAAGAAGGGGGCATAATATGGCTACCTTCCATCTCAAGGTGATGACCGTGGACCGCTGCTTTTATGACGACGAGGTCGACCGGATCATCATCCGCACCACGCAGGGCGACGTCGGCATCCTGCCGAACCATATCCCGTATATCGCGGCGATCGGCATCGGCGGGCTGACCATCTTCAAGGATGGGGAAAAGCGCATGGCGGCGGTCGCAGGCGGGTTTGTGGACGTGTCCAAGGAGCAGACCGTGGTCCTTGCGCGCACCTGCGAGTGGGCGGATGAGATCGACGTCCACCGCGCGCAGGAGGCCGCAGAGCATGCGCGCGCCGCTCTCCAGCAGAAGGAGAGCAGCCGGGAGCATGATCTGGCGCAGGCCAAACTGAAAAAAGCGGTCAACCGCATCCGCATTGCGGAGCACAAATAGGCGAAAAGCCGTCCGTTATTGAAACGGGCGGCTTTTTTTGCTATACTGGAAAAAGCGATTTGACGGAAACGGGGGAATGGGGAATGAAACAGGCGCGCGGGCAGATGTCCGAGTCCCTGCTGCTGGGCGCGCTGCTCGCGGTGGCGGGCGGCTTTTTCGACGCCTATACCTATCTCTGCCGCGGCGGGGTGTTCGCCAACGCGCAGACGGGCAATATCGTGCTGCTCGGCGTGAATCTGGCCGAGCGGGAGTGGCTGCGGGCGCTGACCTATCTACTGCCGGTTCTGGCGTTTGCGCTGGGCGTGGTTCTGGCCGAGGTGATCAAGCAGTACGGCAAGGCGCGACAGGCGGACGGAACGGGGATGCACTGGCGGCAGTTCATCGTGCTGGCGGAGGTCGTCCTGATCGCGTGCGCAGCGTTTGCGCCGCAGCAGTACAATACAGCGGTCAATATCCTGATCTCGTTCGTATGCGCCATGCAGGTGGAGGCCTTCCGCAAGGTGCGCGGCAGTGCGTTCGCGACCACGATGTGCACGGGCAACCTGCGCTCGGGCACCGAGCAGCTGGTGATCTGGCGGCAGACCGGCGACGCAAACGCGGCGCGGCGCGCGCGGTATTATTACGGCATCATCCTGTTTTTCATCCTAGGCGCAGCGCTGGGCGCAGTGTGCACGGCTGCACTGGGCGAGCGGGCGCTGCTCATCACCTGCGCGCCGCTCCTCGCGGTGTTCGCGATCATGTTTATCCGGGAGGAAGAGTAAGCGGGAGGATAGCCGCTTTGGGAAAGGATTTGTGTTACGCAACGACCTTGGCACGCGGAGCATAATCCGTAGGGGCGCGCAGTGCGCGCCCGGGGAGGCGATGCCGCTGCGCGCAGCGGGCGTATGATGTGTATCCGCTTTGGCAAATCGGGGAAACATTTGTGGCCTGCGCGGCCACACTGCGCACAAGAGGGGAAGAACCGTATGGTTCTTCCCCTCTTGCGAATCACCCCATTTCCTTTGGGTAAGAGCAGATACACAGGTCTCCGCCAGAAAATTCGCGGCATTTGCTGCCGCAAATAAGGGCGCGCAATGCGCGCAAGGTGCGTAGCACCAAAGTTCCCGCCGCCCAACTGCTGAAAAGCAACAAGAAGGGCGGGTGCTACCCCACGGGGACACGCTGTTCAGCCTGTCGTAGGGGCGCGCATTGTGCGCCCGCCCTCTGGGGTGGAACCCGTTTTGCTTATCCTGTCTAAGCAGCCGGGCGGCAACCGGAAAGCGGGACTTGCTTTTGCGCGCGCAGCGCGCCCTGAAGGAAGGGGGTTGATTGACAAGAAGGGGGAAACCTTGGGTTCCCCCTTCTTGCCCGCAGTGCGGCCGCGCAGGCCGCGAATATGCAGTTTAGAATAAGCAATTTTGCAAATCTGCGTTAGCGATGCCTGTGCGCGCAAAAGGTACGGCTGCGGGCTGTGCCCCTTTGGCTGTCCCCTCGGTTGACAATCCCAATCAGACAAATTATAATAAAAAGACATTCGGTTTTACAAATTCCATCGGGGGATAAGCATGAAAACACTCAATAACTTAAAGCCGGGACAGAGCGGCGTGGTCGACCGGATCACGGCCGAAGGCGCGCTCAAACGGCATTTTTTGGACATGGGCATCACCAAGGGCGTGGTGGTGACGATGGAGCGCGTCGCGCCCTTCGGCGACCCGGTCGCCGTGCGCCTGCGGGGCTACAGCCTGTCCCTGCGCCGTGCGGAAGCGAAAAAAATCGTGTTGGAGGCGGGCGCATGACCGGGAAAAAGACCATCGCCATCATCGGCAACCCGAACAGCGGCAAGACCACGCTGTTCAACCGCCTGACCGGCTCCAACCAGCACGTCGGCAACTGGCCGGGCGTCACCGTCGACCGCAAGACCGGCCACGTCTGCCACGACGGCATGGGGATTGACATCGTCGACCTCCCGGGCATCTACTCGCTGTCGCCCTATACGCAGGAGGAGATCATCGCGCGCGAATATGTGCTGTCGGACGAGCTGGACGGCATTTTGAATATCGTCGACGCGGCCAATATCGAGCGCAACCTGTATCTGACCCTGCAGCTCATCTCGCTCGGCCTGCCGATGGTGGTAGCGCTCGGGTTTATGGACGACGTGCGCGCACAGGGCGTGGAGATCAACGTAAAGGAGCTGGAACGCCGCCTCGGCGTGCCGGTCGTGCCGATCTCGGCAAAGAAGGGCGAGAACATCCACGACCTGCTCGACGAGCTGGCGCACGGCATGTGCGCGCCGGCGCAGCAGCCGACCTATCTGCACGGCGTGGGCGCGGCGATCCGCCGGGCAGCCGACCTGCTGCGGCCGCTGCCGCTGCGCGAATGCAGCCTGCCTTTTTACGCGGCCAAGCTGCTCGAGGGCGACAAGGAGCTGTGGGCGAAATACGGCGGCGACATGCCGCGCGAGATGCGCGAGCAGCTGGATGCGCTTGCCGAGGGTATGCACAGCCACGCCAATTCCACAGATAACGAAATGGTGCTCGCGGACGCGCTGTACGACTACATAGAAGAGGTTGTGCGCGCCTGCTTCAAACGCCCGAAAGAACACAAGCTGACCATCACTGAGCGGATCGACGCGATCGTGCTGCACCGCGTGTGGGCGCTGCCGATTTTCGCGTTTTTCATGTTCCTGATGTTCTGGACGACCTTCGGGCCGTTCGGCTCGTGGCTGGGCGACGGCATGGAATACCTGATCCAGGGCATTATTTCGCCTGCGGTGCAAAGCGGGCTGGCTGCCCTTGGCACAGCGGAATGGCTGGTGAACCTGATCTGTGACGGCATCATCGGCGGCGTGGGCAGTATGCTGAGTTTTTTGCCGCAGATCGTCATCCTGTTTTTCTTCCTGTCCGTTTTGGAAGATACCGGATATCTTGCGCGCGTGGCGTTCATTATGGACACGCTGCTGCGCCGCATCGGCCTGTCGGGCAAGTCGTTTGTGCCCATGCTGATGGGCTTCGGCTGCACCACGCCCGCGGTCATGGCCGCGCGCACGATGGAAAACGACGCCGACCGCCGCATGACGATCATGCTCACGCCGTTCATGTCATGCAGCGCAAAGCTGCCGGTTTATGCGCTGGTGGCGGGCGCGGTGTTCCCGGTGCATCAGGGGCTCGTGGTCATCAGCCTGTATGTGCTCGGCATTCTGATGGGCGTGCTGGCGGGCTTTATCCTCAAAAAGACCGTTTTCCGCGAGGTGTCCTCGGGCTTTGTGCTCGAGCTGCCGACCTACCGCATGCCGTCCTTCAAGGGAACCGTGCTCAACATGTGGCAGAAAGCCAAGGATTTTATCACCCGCGCGGGTACGATCATCCTGCTGATGAGCGTGGTCATCTGGGTGCTGCAGAACTTCACACCCACACTCGCTGTCGCGCAGGACGCGGGCGAAAGCATCCTCGGCGTGATCGGCACGGCGATTGCCCCGGTCTTTGCACCGCTCGGCTTTGGCGCATGGCAGGAATCGGTCGCGCTGCTGACCGGCCTTGCGGCAAAGGAGGCTGTGGTCTCCACGATGAGCGTGCTGTATGGCGTCGGCGGCGGGGCGGAGCTGACCCAGCTGCTGGGGGGCGTGTTTACGCCGCTGTCCGGCTACTGCTTCCTTGTGTTCACGCTGCTTTATATGCCGTGCATGTCTGCGTTTGCGACCATCAAGCGCGAGATGGGCGGCTGGCGCTGGGCGTTCGGCGCAGCGGCGTTCCAGACCGCGCTGGCGTATCTGGCTGCGCTCGTGATCTATCAGGTCGGGAGCCTGATCCTGTAACAGAAATGACAGGGCTGTGCCGTTTGGCGCGGCCCTGTTTTTGTCTGATTTGTGGGATGACACAGCAGGAGAAGGGTGTTATACTACTTTTTGGATGAAATAAAGGGGAGGATGGGCGCAATGCCAATCAAACTGATCGCCGCCGACATGGACGGCACACTGCTGGACAGCCAAAAGCGGCTCCCGGAGGGGCTGTTCCCGCTCATTCATGCGCTGTGGGCGCGCGGGGTGCGCTTCGCGCCGGCCTCGGGGCGGCAGTACTACACGCTGTACGGGCAGTTCGGCGAGATCGCGGACGAGCTGGTGTTCATCAGCGAAAACGGCGCGATGGTGTGCGATGGGCAGCAGGTGCTGTCCTTTGCGGCCATGCCGCCCGAGCTGGTCTGCCGCGCGGTGGAGATCGTGCGCACGCTGCCCGGCGTGCACGCGGTTGTGTCCACGCGCGACGGCGGCGTATATGAGGATGAGGACGATCCGGCGTTCCTCCGGAACATGGCGCACTACTGCGTGCGGCGCACCCGCGTGCCCGACCTGCTGGAATTCGTCCGGCACGAGCCGGTGTGCAAGATCGCGGTGTTCTGCGAGGGGATCGCGGAGCAGGTGCTGCCGCAGGCGTTTGAACCGCTCGCGCAGACCACGCAGATCGTCCTGTCCGGCGCGGACTGGGTGGACCTGATGCGCCCGGATGTGAACAAGGGGCTGGCGATCGGCGCGCTGCGCAGCCGCATGGGCATCACGGCGGACGAGTGCATGGCGTTCGGGGACTATTTGAACGACCGCGAGCTGCTGCGCTCGGTCGGGGCGTCCTATGCAATGGCGAATGCGCACCCGGCGCTCAAGGCGGAGGCGAAATATATCTGCCCCTCGAACGATGAGGACGGCGTGTGCCGCACCATCCGGCAGGTTTTCGGTATTGACAAACCGTGACCGTGCCGATACAATAGAGAACAGAAAAAGCAGAGTAGACTTTGGCGCGTTAAGTGCCGCCGAGACGGGGAGTTGTTCGGCGGACGAAAGGGATCGTTTCCCCTGCGGTGCCGTGGTCGCATCCCGCTGCTGCAACTGTTTAGGCATCTCCTAAATCGCTGTGGCAACAGATGAATTTTTTGAGGAGGTGTCTTTTTCTATGTCCAAAACTCCTAATATCTTTGTCCGCTCCCTGCGGGAGCTCAAAAGCACGCGCTGCCTGGCGCTGACCGCACTCCTGATCGCCGCAAACCTCGCCCTTGACCTGATGGGGCTCGAGCTCCGGCTGCCGCCCGACCTCAAGATCGGGTTCGGGTTCCTGACCAATGCGTCGGTCGGTATGCTGTTCGGCCCCGCGGTCGCGATGATGGCGGGTGTGTGCACCGACCTGTTGGGCTATTTTATCGGCGGCGGGTTCACAATGGGCGGCTATTTCCCGGGCTATACGCTTACGGCGATCGTGGCCGGCCTGTTCTGGGGCCTGTGGCTGTACCCGCGCAGGGTGTCGGTCTGGCGTGCGATCGGCGCAAAGACGTGCATTAACCTGTTCTGCAACATCGGGCTGAACACCCTTTGGCTGACCCTGACGGGCGGCAAGGCGATGGCCGCGCTGCTCGCGATCCGCGTGCCCAAAAACCTCATCCTGCTGCCGATCGAGATCGTGCTGCTGTATTTCGGCATGAAGGTCGTCCAGCGGCTGTATGCTGCGCTGCCCGGCGTCCCCGGCGGGGAGTGCGTGGCAGGGGAAAAGACCATGTAACGGAGGATTTTCGCCGTCCGGCGCTGCCGGACGGCTTTTTTATGCCTCGGCAGGTTGTTTTTGTTAAGATTTCCGATTTTCCCTATGCAAACGCGCGATTTTTTGGTATACTATATACGATTGGAGAAGAACGGCTTTACCCGTTCGCTGAAAGGGAGTGACCGCTTTATGAAATTGACAAAAGAGAGCATCAAGCATAATGCGTCCTGGAAGGGATACCGCCTGCCGCAGTACGATATCGACGCGGTGCGCGAGAATACACGCAAGGCGCCGACGTGGCTGCATTTCGGCGCAGGCAATCTGTTCCGTGCTTTTCCCGCTGTGCTGGCGCAGCGTATGCTGACCGCCGGGCTGGCGGATACCGGCGTGATCTGCTGCGACGGATATGACGAAGAACTGATCGACCGCTGCTACCGCGCGTGCGATCATCTTTCCCTTGTGGTGACGCTGTATTCCAACGGCACGATCAACAAGGAGGTCGTCGCCTCGGTGACCGAGAGCCTCAAGCTGAGCGAGGACATGGCGCGCCTGACCGAGATCTTCCTTGCGCCGTCGCTTCAGATGGTGAGCTTTACGCTGACCGAAAAGGGCTATGTCATCCAGGACGACCGGCACGAGTTCCTGCCGGCCTACGCCCATGATCAGGAAAACGGCCCGGAGGGCTGCCTGTCCTTCTTCGGCAAGCTGGCCAGCCTGAGCCTCGCGCGCTGCCGCGCTGGGCTGCCGCCGCTGGCGCTCGTTTCGCTTGACAACTGCTCGGATAACGGCACCCGTCTGGAGCGCGCGATGCGCTATATGGCGCGCGCCTGGCAGGAAAAGGGCTTTATTTCCGAGGACGAGTATTTCTACCTCATTAAGAAGAACACCTATCCGCTGTCCATGATCGACAAGATCACCCCGCATCCGGACGACCGCATTGCAGAAAAGCTCGAGGCGGACGGTCTGGAGAACGCGCGCCCGTTCGTGACCGCGAAGGGCACCTATGCCTCCATCTACGTCAACACCGAGAACCTGCATTACCTGCTCATCGAGAACGCCTTCCCGAACGGCCACCCGCCGCTCGAGCAGTGCGGCGTTATCCTGACGCGCCGCGACATCGTCGAGAAGTCCGCGCTGATGAAGGTCAGCACCTGCATGAACCCGATGGATACCGCGCTCGGCGTGTTCGGCTGCATGCTGGGCTATACGCAGATCAGCGCAGAGATGAAGGACAAGGAACTGGTCAACCTGATTACCCGCATGAGCGAGCAGGAGGCAATGCCGATGGTCGCCGACCCGGGCGTGATCGATCCGGTCGAGTTCCTGCATGAGGTGCTGGGCGAGCGTTACCCCAACCCCTTCCTGCAGGATTCCCCGCAGCGTATTGCGACCGATACCTCGCGTAAGATCCCGCTGCGCTTTGGCTCGACGCTGTATGCCTACTACAACTCCACGCTTCCCGCGCACCGCGCGACCAAGCTGGTCTATATCCCGCTGGTGCTCGCGGGCTGGCTGCGCTATCTGGTTGGCGTGGACGACCGCGGCGATGCGTTCGAGCTCAGCCCGGACACCAACCTTGACCATGTCCGCTCGCTGATCGGCAACCCCAAGCTGGGCGAGCAGGTCTCCGAGGATCAGCTGTATCCGCTGCTGTCCAACCGCTACTACTTTGGCGTCAACCTGTTCGAGATCGGTGTGGGCGAGACCGTTGTGCGCATGTTCAACGAGATGAACAAGGGCCCGCGCGCCATCCGCGAGACCCTGCGCAAGTACTGCGGCGAGGAAAAGGAAGAGGAGTGGATCCTCTAAGCAGCGCAGTATCCCAAACCGCGTTTTTGAAGCCAAACACAGGGACATGCCCTGCGCTTAGGAAAAGCACCCGCCGGCCGGCGGGTGCTTTCGGCTTGTCGAAAAAGTCCTTCGCGCCGCAGCGCGCATCAAATTAGGAAATTGCGGCTTGCCGCAATTTTCATAAAAACCCGCGACATGCGCGTGGGTTTTTATACAAATCGCTGGCAAGTGTGCCTGAAAGGCGCGCGCAGATAGCGGAATTTTCAATCGAAAGCGTGGTTTCGATCGAGAGGCTGTCGAAAAACCATGTTTTCGACAGCCTCGGCACCCGCCGGCCGGCGGGTGCTTTCTTTGCGTTGGGCAGGAAGGGGATATAAAAAAGAGGCCCTGCGGGGCCTCTTTTTTTCGTCTGCGGATGGTTAACCTTTGCTCTGCGCGACCAGCTGCACGCCCGGGGCGAACCGCAGCCAGCGCGTCCCGCGGAACCGCAGGGCAAAGCAGATCGTGCGGCAGACCCAGTCGCCTACCATTGCGATCCAGATGCCGATCGCGCCGAGGCCGAATACGACCGCGAGCACATAGCCGCTGGCAAGACGCAGCAGCATCATCGAGGCGATCGAGCAGATCATCGGATAGCGCACATCGTTCGCCGCGCGCAGCACATTGGGCAGGGTGAACGAGGCGGGCCAGACCAGCGCGGCGCAGCCGTTATGGATGAAGATCAGCGCCATGCCAAGCGAGAGCGCCTCGGGCGACAGACTGTAGATCTGAAGCACCAGCGGCGTGACCGCGATCGTCAGCAGGCAGCAGGCGCCGTTGATGAGATAGGTGATTTTGAGCATCTTTTTGGCCATGTAGCGCGCCTGCGCGGTGTCGCCAGCGCCGATGCACTGGCCGATGACCGTGATCATCGCAAGGCTCATCGCCTGACCGGGGATCACAGCGACCGCATCCAGGTTGTTTGCGACCGCGTTCGCCGCGATCTGGGTGGTGCCGAACAGCGCGATGATGCTGACGACCAGAATGCGGCCCAGCTGGAACAGGCTGTTTTCCAGCCCGTTTGGTACGCCGATCTGCAAGATGCGGCGGATCAGCGAAAAGTCCGGGCGGAAGCGCGCGCCGGTGCGGAGCGTGACCGTGTGTTCCGGATGGAACAGCAGAATCGTGATGACCACGGCGGCCACCCCGCGGGAGAACAGCGAGGAGAGCGCCGCGCCCGCAACGCCCCAGTCCAGCACAAAGATCAGCACCGAGTTGCCGATCAGGTTGACCACATTGATCAGCCCGGCGATCAGCATGGAGATGCGCGAGTTGCCCTGCGCGCGGAACAGGGCGGCGCCGGCATTGTAGACCGCGAGCACGGGATAGGAGAACACACTGACCGTCAGGTAAGTCAGCGCGCTTGCCATCACGTCGTCCTCGATCGAGCCGAACAGCAGCCGCAGCAGCGGCGCGCGCAGCAGCATGATCAGCACAGCGATACCGAGGGAGATCGCGATGACGACCAGATACAGCTGGCGGGCGGCGTCGCACGCGCGCTTGCGTTCGCGCGCGCCGAGCAGCTGCGCCACGACGACTGCGCCGCCGGTCGCGAGCGCGGAAAAAATGTTGATGATCAGTACATTGAGCATATCGACCAGCGATACGCCTGAGACGGCCGCTTCACCGACCGAGGACACCATGATGGTATCCGCCAGACCGACCGTGATCGAAAGCACCTGCTCGAGCACGAGTGGCCAGATCAGCTTTTTCAGGGCAGCGTTTGAAAAGAGTTCCTTGTTCGTAGGGATGGCCTTCTTTCTTGGTGGATGCGTTATAAAATGACCCGGTAGGCCTCGATCAGCCGCTCGAGCGACCAGGCGGCGTTCGCCGGGCTGGTGGAGGGGAGCTGGGTGATGGGCACATGGGTCCTGGGTTCGACCAGCTTGCGGTACAGCTCGGCGGATTTGCCGCCGGTGGCGAAGATGCGCTCGATTTTGCTTTCGCGCAGCAGGCGGCCGATGTCGTTCGGCACGGCGTTTTTGATGCTGGTATCGGACGCGCCCGCGATGTCGCACCGGGCGATGGTGTCCCACAGCGCAATATGGTGCTTCAGGCACATGGCGCGCTTTTCCGCGATGGTCGCGGGCAGTTCCTCGCCCAGCACGGCGGCGAGCACGCGCCAAAAGCGGTTCTGCGGGTGCCCGTAGAAAAATCCCACCTCGCGCGATTTGGGGCTGGGGATGGAGCCCAGCAGCAGCACGCGCGACTCGCTGTCATACAGCGGCGGGATGTTGTGCACAACGGTTTGCGTGGTCATGTTTCCTCCTCGATGACCGAAAGGAAGGCACGGAACGCGCTCGGCAGCGCATAGTCCGCGCGCAGCGCGGCAGGGCTGACAAAGGTCAGGCCGTCCGGCGGGGCGGCAAGCTCGATGTAATAGCCGTTCATGTGCCATTCCACATGGGTGAAAATATGTTTGGCTGGGCGCAGGGACAGCAGCTTTTGCACCTGCCAGCCCTGTGCAGCGAGCGCCGCGCGCGCCTCCTCGGACGAGAGGTGCCCCTCCAGAGCGGGCAGCTCCCACAGCCCGGCGAGCAGGCCGTTTGCCGGACGGCGGCGGATGCCAACCAGCGTGTCGCAGCGCGCGAGCAGAACGGTGCGGTTTTCGACGCGGCGCGCCTTTTTGGCAGCGCGGACGGGCAGCATCGCGGCATTGCCGTGGTGACAGCCGAGGCACAGATGCTGCAATGGGCAGTCGGCACAGCGCGGCGCACCGTTCGGCAGGCAGACCGTCGCGCCCAGCTCCATCAGCGCCTGATTGAGGTCGCCCGGGCGGTCGGCAGGCATGAGCGCTGCAAAACGCGCGCGCGTCTGTTTTTTATACCCGGTGTCCGTGATGGGGGTCAGGTCATTGTCCAGCCGCGCGGCGACGCGCAGCACGTTGCCGTCCACCGCCGGGACCGGGAGGCCGAAGGCGATGGACGCGACCGCGCCCGCCGTGTATTCACCCACGCCGGGCAGCGCAAGCAGCCTGGCGTAATCCGCGGGCAGCTCGCCGCCGTATTGCTCGCAGACCTCGCAGGCGGCGCGGTGCAGGTTGCGCACACGGCTGTAATAGCCGAGACCCTCCCACAGCTTCATATAGACCGCTTCGTCCGCCGCAGCCAGCGCGGGGATATCGGGCAGCGCCTGCATCCAGCGGTCGAAATAGCTGCGCACGGCTTCGACGCGCGTCTGCTGGAGCATGATCTCGCTCACCCACACGCGGTAGGGCGTGGGAACCGCGCGCCAGGGCAGGTCGCGGTGCCCCTCGTCATACCATGCGAGCAGCGGCGCGACGATCGCAGGGGAGACCCCGCTCAAGGGTGCATGTCCTCCAGCGTCTGGCCGGTGTAGAACATGGTGAAGACGGCGTCGGCGATGTGCTTGTGCTCGTCGTCGTGCACCTCGACCATGTAGACCGCGGTCTTTTTGCCGCGCTTGCGCTCGTAGGCGACCGCAGTCAGCGTTTTGCCCGGACGGCCGGGGCGGTAGTAGTGGATGTTGCTGTCCAGCGTGACGGCGACCAGCCCGTGGGACGCCGCTGCCGAGCCTGCCGCGATATCGCACAGGGTAAAGATCGTGCCGCCGTGCGCCATGCCGAGCGGGTTGAGCAGCTCGTCGGTCAGATCGAGCTCGACCGTCGCGCCGCCGTCCTTATCCAGCGTGATGACGCGCATGTGCATCAGCTTGTTCAGGCCGCTGGCCTCCTGACGCATTTTCAGGATTTCTTCAATGGTCATTTTGGGGCTCCTTTGCATAAACAGGGTGCGGTCGGACGAGCCGCCGCACCCCGGGGATTTGTTACTGTATTTAATTATATCGGTGCGGTTTGACCGCGTCAAGCGTAAACAGGCCGATTTCGGGCGTTGCAAAAGCGGAAAAATTGTCTATATAGTAAAAAGAGACGGCGACCCCCATATATAGTTATCAACCTGCGATTGCGCAACAAAATCCTGTAAAATCTGCTCGGAAAGCGGGAGATAAAACCGCAAAACAGAAAAAAACGGCGGTTTTCGACCTTTACAAGAGCTATTACACGCTGTATAATATACATAGTTTTATGACGGGGTAGCAGAGATATGGCCAGTGATTTTTCTCGCACGCTCGCGCTTTTGCGCCGGGAAAAGAAAATAAGCCAAAGGACAGCGGCGGGCGACCTGGGTGTGTCGCAGGCATTGCTCAGCCATTATGAAAATGGGCTGCGCGAGCCGGGGCTGCCTTTTGTGGTGCGTGCGGCGGATTATTACGGCGTTTCGTGCGACTACCTGCTGGGGCGTTCGATGGCGCGGGACGGCTCTGCCGTGCCTGCCGGCCGGATGGACGTGCAGGAAAGCGCGGAGATGGAAAAGAGCCAGGTGGTGCAGGCGGTCTCGCTGCTGCTCGATCTGGCGCAGCAGACCGGGAGCACACAGCTGCCGCATGAGATCGAGGAATATCTGTCCATCGTGCTTTACAAGATCTACCGTTATCTTTATATGGCGGATCCGGCAGGGGTGGAGGCGGTGTTCCGAGCCTCGCGCGAGCAGTTTGAGTACCTGTGCGACGCGCGCATGAAAGAGCATGAGCTGCGCATCCGCATTGCAGCAGCAGGCGAGGGCGGTTTCGGCCTTATGCGCGAGGATCTGCATCGTTTCCCCATGTCGCCCAATGAACTCAGCCGCCGCTATCCGGAGCTTTCCGGCGCGCTTCTCACCATTTTGCAGCAGGTTTCGGATGCGATCAACATGCCTCAAAAAAATCCGCAAAGAAATCACACAAAAAATTAAAAAAGGTGTTGACATACCGGGCAGGTGTGTGGTATTATAAACAAGTCGCTGAGACAGACAAAACCTGCGAAAATGCTGGTGTAGCTCAGTTGGTAGAGCAGCTGATTTGTAATCAGCAGGTCGGGGGTTCAAGTCCGTCTACCAGCTCCAAATCTCGTAAAGCGCAACTGCATATGGGAGGTTTCCCGAGTGGCCAAAGGGAACAGACTGTAAATCTGTCGTCTATGACTTCGGTGGTTCGAATCCACCACCTCCCACCAGTTGTGAAAAGCACTCCAAACGGAGTGCTTTTCTTCTTTTGTGCTGTAATATTATTCAGAAAAACCTTTGATTATAGAGCAGCATACGTTCCGGCATAAAAACAGCAGCCGCGATGGACAAAGCCGTCGCGGCTGCTGTTTTTATGGTTCAGGCGGGCGGGACAAATTCCAGCTCGGGCGGATAGGCCGTCGCGTCGCTGTAATGCCACCATTCCTTATCATACCCGGAAAAGCCGCAGTCCTGCATGATCTGCTCGAGCAGGCGGGCGTTTTCGGCAGCCGTATCGGACACGTCGCTGTAATCGCGGTCTGCGCGGGCGGAAAAGTCGTCAAACCCAGAGGGCAGCTCGACCGCTTCGCCCGTCTCGGTGACAAGCGTGACGTCTACCGTGTCCCCGCGTGTATGGCCGGAGTAGCCGTTTGCAGGGTTTGCGACATAGTTGCCGTCCGGATAAACCGCCCACAGCCTGTCCTGCGCTTCGGCCGGACGGAAAGCGTCCCAGATACACAGGCTGTAACCCAGCTCCAGCAGGCGCTCCTGCGCGTCGGCGAGCTTGCGCACTGTGCCGTAGCGCAGCCACGCATCGGAAAAGTCATAAATCACCTCGCCGGTGAAGTTGTCCGCGGTTGCATAGCGCAGATCGACCTGGATCGTCGGGATATAGTCCTGGATACGGACAAATGCCTCGTCCGCGGGCGGTTCGGACACAGTCTGCTGCGGAGGATCTCGATCCGGGGGAGAGGGCTCCGGCGTTGTTTCTGCCTCCGGCGTGGATGCAGGCTCGCTCTGCGATGGCTCGACGGGCGGCTCCTCCACAGGATCTGCCTGCTGTGTGCAGCCCGCCAGCAGGCAGGCCAGCAGCAGGAAAGCGGCGAGTTTTCGCATAGTCATGTTCTCCATCCTCCCCGAACGGTCATTCCAGCAGCTTTTGCGACAGGCGATAGCCCTCCGCGATGATAATCGACCCTGCGGCATTGCCCAGCACCATCACCAACATGGTCAGCCATGCCCGTCCGTCGCCCCATACCCCGGACATGGAATAATAGTACATATTGGCGATGCAGTGCTCAAAGCCGGACAGGATGAATACCGTCACCGCGAGGAAAACCGCACCATACCGGCCGAGCGCGCTGTCAAACGCCTGAAAGCCGCTCACACCCAGATACATCAGTGCGCCGCAGAGCAGCGCCAGCACGAACAGGCTGGGCAGGGAATCGGCCATTTTGACCGCACTCAGCTCGGCAGCGCGCTGCACCAGTCCGTCCGCCGCCCGCGTCTGCCGCAGCAGCAGCGCGACGCACAGCGTACCCGCGAAGTTGCCTGCAAGCGTCAGCAGCAGCTGCACGGCGTAGGTTATGCCGTTACGGCACAGCCAGCCGACCTTGCCGGTGAACAGCCACAGCCGCATGGATACGACAAAAAACAGCCCGATGCTGAAAAAACATGCGCCGAGCACCCGGTTTTCGATGGATAAATTCACCGTGCCGCCGATGGAGATCAGTACCCCGGCCAGCACGCCGGAAAGCGCCGTGCCCAGCGCGGCTCTTGCTGTGAGTCGGTCAGCCATTGTTTTGTAACCCCTTCTGTCAAAAAGTATGGTTTTATTATAGCAAAGCCGCAGAGAAAACACAATCCGCACGCAGTTTGTATCGACCGGCTTGACGGCATCTGGGATAAAGTTACGGGTCGACCCTTGTTTTTGTGGCCGGATAGGAAAATTGCCGCGAAATGCAAAAGAAAAGCCGCCCGGTGCGGGGCGGCGGCAGTTATACGTCGCTGTCTACGCCGGGAGAGCGGCGCAACATATACAAAAACCGCACCCGGGCAACGGGTACGGTTGTATTCTGAAAGGCCTGCCTCGTGGCAGCGCTCATTCGCGCGAAATCAGATAGATCACAAAAAAGCCGGCAAGCAGCGCAAGCACGCAGACCAGCCATTGACTGACCGGCGGTACGCCGGGGAACACCTCGAGCACAGAGGCCAGCATGAATCCAAGGATGATCAGATAGGTTGCGCGCGGATGGCGGTGCATCAGTTGGTCGAGCAGCTTCGTGGTCACTACAATGCCGATGCAGAGGCCGATGAGCAGCGGCAGGAGGAACGTGATCTGCAGTCCGCTGATCGCTGCCATCGTGCTGTCATACAGATTGAACATCAGCAGCAGGTAGGAAACACTGATGCCCGGCAGAACCAGCGCCGCTGCAGCTACTACGCCTGCGACCACCAGATAAAGCGGCTGTACGCTCTGTCCCGCGCCGCCGTGCGGCCCGGCAGAGGCCAGGCTGACCAGAAAGACCGCACCGATGCCGATCGCGATATAAACGGGGATATGCCAGGAAAACCCGGAAATTTGCGCTTTTCGGTAGATCATGGGGACGCAGCCCACGACCGCACCGATAAAAAAGAACTGGGTTGGATAGGGGAAGACCTCCAGCAGATGCAGCAGGGGGCGCGCGATGATCAGCATCCCCAGCCCTGCGCCGATGCAGAACCAGAGCAGGAAGAAAAAGTGCTTTTTCATATCCTTTCGGAAATTGCTGACCGCCATGATCAGTTTGTCATAGATCCCCATCATCATTGCCATAGACCCGCCGCTTACCCCGGGGATGAGCATGGTCCCGCCGATGACGGCGCCTTTTGCCGCGGTCAAGAATAATTCCTTCATTGTGCCGGTACTCCTTTTATTAGTCTGCCGGATCAAGGGGCAGACAATGCCTCTCAGCTTGGCGCGCGGTGGATGCGCGTCCGCGCACGAGGGATTTTAATCTAACATAGCACACAAGCGGGCTGTCCGTCAACACGCATTTTGCTGCCGGGACGAGCGATTCCGATGAGGAATATGTCGATCTGCGCTTATTATGAAGGAGGAAACGGCAGGGGCGAGGCATACGGCTTGCGCTTCTTCCGCTTGATCCCTTGCAGCCGGGGCGCTTCCGACAGCAAAACGCCCGCTCTCGGCTGAAGCAGAGCGGGCGTTTGTTGTCACGGATTTGCTTCCTGAAAATAAGCTGCGGGGTATTTTTCCAGGATCGCGATCTTGTTTACCTGGAACCGTGCCAAATGGGTCGTGACCCGCTCCTTGGCAAGCGGCGCGTCCCCCTGCAGGATTGCTTTCAGGATCTTTTCGTGGTCATCCACGATCTGGACGTCTGTATAGGTGTCCAGGCTCATGCGGCGGATACGGTCATAGTAAATCGACATCTGGTGCATCAGCTCATAGGTCTGCGACATTTTGGCGATATGGAAGAGCTCCTGATGGAATGCGTTATCGAGCTCCCAGTTTTTCTCAAAATGATGACCTTCCAGATAGAATTTCTGAAGCTCCAGATTTTCATGCAGCGCGGAAAATTCCTGCTCATCCGAAATCTGACAGAGGCGGTCCATGATAGCGGTTTCCAGCGCCTGCCGCATAAAACGAGCTTCATCAAATCGTTCAAAATCAATCAGCGATACACGAATCCCTTTTTGCGGGAAGATGTCGATGATTTTGGTTTTGCTCAATTCGATCAATGCTTCGCGGACTGGTGTACGGGAAATATGTAACTCCGCAGCCAACTCCTTCTCACTGACCATTTGCCCGGGCTCCAGCTCCAGAGAAATCAATTTCTGTGTGATGATCCGCTTTGCAAAATCCCGCGAGGTTTCTCCCGGCAATTGTAAAGCCTGTTGCATGACAGCCCTCCGTTTCTGTTTTATTCTAGTTTACACTAGTTTCCAGATAAAAGCAATGATGGGATTTGCAAATCGCTTCCCACAGACCGTTGAGATAGGTCAGCCCAAGCGCGCGGTCATATAACCCATATCCCGGACGCGCGCGTTCCCCCCAGATCATGCGGCCGTGATCCGGCCGGAGCCAGCCGTCAAAACCGACATCACAAAGCACTTTCATGATCTCGTACAGGTCCAGGCTGCCGCAGGCAGAGAGATGGGCGGCTTCCTGGAATTTTTTGTGTCCCAGGAATTTGATGTTCCGGACGTGCACACAGGCGATGCGCTGCCGTTCACCAAAGTGCCGTAAGGCGGCGGGCACATCATTCTGCGGGCTGCTGCCAAACGATCCGGTACAGAAGCACAGGGAATTGGCCGGGCTGTCGTACAGCTGGAGGATGCGCTCGAGCTGCTCCTGTGTATGCGCGATGCGCGGGATGCCGAACACAGGCCAGGCGGGGTCGTCCGGATGGACCGCCATCCGGACGCCGGCCTGTTCGCAGACCGGGATGACTGCGTTTAGAAAATACCGGTAGTTTTCAAGCAGCTTGTCCTCGTCGATGCTTTCATACCGGACGAGCACCTGCCTGAGCTCAGCGAGGCGCTCGGGTTCCCATCCCGGCAGGGAGAAGCCGTTGCTCTTTGACGATGTCTGTTCAACGATCTGCTCCGGGGATACATTTTGCAGCATCGCATCATCATAATACATCACCGTGGAATGATCGGGCAGGGGACGCGCCAGATCGGTGCGCAGCCAGTCAAAAACCGGCATGAAGTTGTAGACGATGACCTTGATCCCGCACTGCGCAAGGTTGCGGATGGTCTGGATATAGGCGTCGATGTACCGGTCCCGGGACGGGAGCCCCATTTTGATGTCCTCGTGTACATTGACGCTTTCGATCACCTCGATCGACAGCCCGGCATCGTGCACGGTTTGCACCAATGCTCGGATGTCGTTTTCGGGCCACACCTCGCCGGGGGCATACTGCGGCAGGCTGCCGAAAATGCCGGTGCATCCGGGGATCTGGCCGATCTGCTCGAGCGAAATACTGTCGTCATGCGCCCCGAACCATCGAAACACCATTTTCATGAGACACACCTGCTCCCGTATCATAATGATGGCCACGCGCGATGTTGCGCATCGCGATGATATTGCGCAGCGGGGTGCGCTGTGCGACCTCGCAGCCCGAGCCGAGGATAAACGCGCCGTGCAGCCCGGCCTTATCAATGGCCTCGAGCGAGCGCCGGGCGACCTCGTCGGGGGTGCCGTCCATCAAAACGGCGACAGGGTCGAGGTTGCCCATCAGGCAGATGTCATCGCCCACAATGCTGCGGGCCGTGGCCAGATCCACCTTGTGATCGATCTCCAGAATATCCGCGCCGGTCTGACACATGAGCGGCAGGATAGGGGTCGTGTTGCCGCAGATATGCAGCAGCCGGACAGCGCCGTGCTGCTGGCAGACTTTTTCCATCTCGGCAAAATAGCGCTTTTCATACGGATATACAAATTTTTTGTAAAATGCCGGAGAGATCAGGTCGGGCGAAGCGGAGGAGTCGCCGCAGACGACGAAATCGCTGCCTGCTTCGACTACGGCGGTGGAAAATGCAATCAGCGCATCGGTCATACGGTTCATCAGCAGCGCGATCTTCTCGTGCTTCTCCTCGTCCTCGTCTATCTCTGCCAGAGCAAGCTCGGTCAGAAATTCCTGCGTGCCCAGCATGTGCCCCGCAAGGGAGAACATGCCGGTGCCGCCGCTCCGGATCGCGACATCCGAGCCGAAGATTTCTTTCAGCCGCTGCACCGCTTCAAGATAGACATAGATACGGCCGTCCTTGTATACGTCAATGGACTGCGGCAGTTTGTCCACTTCATCGAGAGAGGAGATGGCTGTTTTGGTGACAAAGGGCGTGTCGTTTTCCGGCTGTTCGATCTCGACGCCGAAGGCCTGTGCAATGTAATAGTTATCCGACTGCGCGACGACCACATCCAGATGGTGCTTTTCCCAGGCACGCGCCTGTGCCTCCGCCATCGTTTTGCCGTTGGTATTGTATTTGGAGATCGGCACACCGGCGAGCGCTGCGCCGTAATTGCCGATATACGGGGCCACAGGCACGCAGTCGGTCAGCTGCTTATGTGCAGCTTTCAGAATTCGTTCTCTGCTTGTCATACTCTGCAATTCTCCTTTTAGAATGTATTTCCAAGGATCAGATGCGGCAGCCACAGCGTGATCTGCGGGAAGATATTGATCAGTACCAAAACGATCAGCAATGGGATATAGTATGGTGTTACCGCTTTGAAAGCCCGTTCGAAGGATATGCCGCCCAGCTTGGAGGTAATGGACAGGCAGATCGCCATCGGCGGGGTCAGCAGGCCGATCATCAGGTTGAATACCATAACGACGCCGAACTGCACCGGGTCCATGCCGATCTGTGTCATGATCGGGAGCAGGACAGGGCACAGGATGAGGATGCTGGCATTGGTTTCCATAAAGGAGCCGACAAAGAGGAGCAGCAGGTTGATGATAAGCAGAAGGATATATTTGTTGTCCGACAGGGAGAACAGGATATCCGCTGCCTGCTCGGTCACTTTTTCCACGCCGAGCATCCAGCCGAACAGGTTGCCGCCGCCGATCAGCAGCATGATCATGCCGAGGTTTTCCACGCTGATGTCCATCGTGGCAAGCAGGCTGCGGCCGTTCAGCTCACGGTTGATAAAAAATCCAAGCACCAGGGCGAGCATGACCGCGACCGCGGCCGCTTCGGTGGGGGTGAAGAAGCCCAGAAGCATGCCGCCGACGATGATGACCGGCGTAGACAGCGAGGGCAGCGCACTCAGGAACGTCCGGCCGACTTCGCCGAGCGTTGCGCGCTTCATAACCGGGTACTTACGCTTTTTCGCGATCAGGAACACCATGATCATCATGAACAGGGCCATGAGCAGGCCGACCGTGAAGCCGCCCATAAACAGGCCGCCGATCGAAACGCTGGCGGTTACGCCGAACAGGACCATTGGGCTGCTGGGGGGAATGATCGGGCCGATGGTGGAGGACGCGGCGGTAATGCCGACCGAGAAATCGGTGTCATAACCGGCTTCCTTCATCGCCTTGATCTCAATGTTGCCGAGGCCGGAGGCGTCCGCTGCGGCGGAGCCGGTCATGCCGGCAAAGAGCACGCTGGCGAGCACGTTGACATGGCCCAGACCGCCGGGGATATGCCCGACCAGGGTTTCCGCAAAGCGGAACATCTTTTTGGTAATGCCGCTGCGGTTCATCAGTTCGCCCGCGAGCATGAAGAACGGGATCGCAAGCACGGTATAGCTTGCACTGCCGCTGACTGTGGCCTGCGCAATGAACGACATGGACACGCTGCCGGTCGTCAGGATGTAGAGGAAGCCGGTCGTGAGCATGGAATACGCAATGGGCATGCCGAGGAAAATCAGCAGGAGGAATACAACCAGAATCCAAAATCCGCTCATTGATCAATCGCCTCCTGTTCGGTATAGTCGTTTGCTTTGATGCGTTTGATGCTCAGAATGATATCGTCAAGAATGAAGAGAATGAGGAACAGCATGCCCACCGGGAAGGAAAGGTACATAAATCCCTTGCTGAACGGCAGTACGACCATGCTGACCTTCATCTGGCGGGAAACAAAGCCGAACGATGCGTAGATCGTGTACGCGATGAGCAGGAAAAACAGGATGTTGAGGATCAGGTTTAGAATATCGCGGCCCCGCGGGGGCAGAAAACGGTTGACAAAGTACTCTACCCGGACGTGCGCATGTCTGCGTGCTGCATAGCCGGCACACATGAATGTGCTCCATGCGAGCAGGAACGTGGACAGCTCTTCGATGACCGTGAAAGACTTCTGCGTCAGCAGACGGGACAGAACCTGAAAAGAAACAATGGAAACAAGCGCTGCAAAAAGCAGGATGCAGATATATTTCAGAACTTTTTCAACATATTCGATCCATCTCATAAAAGTCCCTCCTTAGTATGACAGCATGCCTTTGGGGAAAGGCATGCTGTCCGTGTGCCTTACTGGATTTCCTGGATGCGGTCCCAGCCGTTTTCAACAAACTCGTCCTTGTACTGCTCGAGGACGGTCGGGACGATCACGTCCTTGAAGGACTGGATATCAATGTCTTCCTGCTCGATAATGGTCATGCCCTTTTCTTCAAATTCTTTGAAGAGCTCCTGCTCGTTTTCGAGTACGCGGGCGTTGTAATCAGCAAATGCCTCGTCGATCGAATCGGTGATCGCCTTCTGCTGGTTTTCGGAGAGAGCGTTGAACCATTCATTGTTCATGTGGATGAAGTAGCAGGTATACTGATGTGCGGTTTTCATCAGATGGGACTGTACCTGATAAAGCGCTGCGCTGTCGATGTTTGCCGCCGGGTTTTCCTGGGCATCAACGACGCCGGTCTGCAATGCGCTGTACAGCTCGCCCCATGCGACCGGGGTGACGTTGGCGCCGGCTGCGGTCCACGAAGCGACAACGCCTTCGACGTTCGGCGTGCGCATCTTGAGGCCCTTTACATCTTCAACGCTTGTGACAGGCTTGTTCGCGGTCAGGTAACGCGCGCCGCGGAGGGCGACCGTATCAGCATAGGTGTATACATTATACTGGTCGATGCTGCGCTGGTTGATCTCAGCGCCGATGTCGCTGCGCCAGAATGCCTGCAGATGGTCCGCATCGCGGAAAATGAACGGAACCTGAATCAGATCCATCCACTCTGGGGAGGTCCACAGCTGGAACCATTCGGTGCTGCACAGCATTTCATAATTGCCTTCCGAAAGGCCGGTGCAGTAGTCCTCGTCGTTGGAACCGAGCTGACCCTCGAGATACAGGTCGGGCTTGAGCGTCCCGCCGGACTTTTCTTCGATGGATTCCGCCAGATCGTAGAGGATCTCGGTCAGAAGGTCCTCCTGCTTGTTGGCAACGAAACGGAATTCGACGACTTCTTCGCCGGAGTCGCTGCCGGGTGTGGTTTCAGCTGAAGATTGTGAACTGCCGCAGCCCACCAATGTGGATGCCATGCAGCCGATTAGTCCGATTGCCACTAACTTCTTTTTCATGAGAACCCTCCTCATCATAATAAAAAGATTGCCGCCGGATCTTCCGATCCTTGTTGAGTTAAATATAATACTAGTATGCCAGTATTCCAATTGACAAGGAGGATAAAATTTTTAAATTTTTTTGCAGCGCTTTGAATAATGAATTTGGGTATTTTGTCGAATGAATTTGTGAAATTTATATATTTTACACATTTTCGTTCCTGAAAATGGTATTTTTGCGTTGTGCAACAGGGATTTATGATCACAAGCACGGATCGGGATGGAGAAGGGGCCAGACAGGCCGATCAGGTGCGGATATCACACAGTCCGGGACAAATTAACAATTCTGCAACAAAGCAGAAGCAATCCGCAAATAATGGGGGCGTATGATACACCTGTAAACAAAAAGACCGCAAGGTGTAGCAAAGGAGTGTATCATATGAGCGAATATCGGCTCAAAACCCCGCAGAAGGTGGAGAAAGCCGCCGTCGGGACCTATCGGAAAATCGAGGACACGGTGGTCGGCGCGTACAAAAAGGTCGAAGAAACCGTGGTCGGCGCGTATCAGAAGGTAGAGGACGGCGTCGTGGGCAGTTACAGGAAGGTGGAGCAGAAATTTGTGGGCGCCTTTTTGGAAAAGACAGACAGCCGCGCGCAGGACGGAAGATGACCGCCGCGCAGTTACCGTGAACAACGATGGAACAACAGAAAGGAATGGACAAATTATGAAAAAGAGCAGTATTGCTGTGATCTCTATCTTCGGCACCGTGGGCGGGCTTTTGCTGGCCATCGGTATGTGCATGTGCCTGCTTCCAGAATGGAACGCATTCGCCCCGGGCGTAGTGCTGGCCGCCATCGGCGCGGCCGCGCTGCTGGTCGTCTGGATCGTTTACCGCATGACCTCCGGCAAGGGTGCGCCGCGTTTCACCGGCCTGCATGCCATGTCGGCGCTGCTCGGCCTTGTGGGTGCGCTGGCGCTGGGCATCGGCCTGGTCAACTGCCTACAGGTCGTCACCACCTTCGGGCTGGCAGTCGGCATCGCGGGCATTGTGCTGCTGCTCCTTTCGCTGCTCGTGTGGCGGAAGGCAGCCGGCAAACAGGCGATCCCGTTTAACGGCAGAAAGCTGCTGGCGTACGCCATCGGCATTGTGGGCGCGCTGGTGCTGGGCGTGGGCATGTGCCTGACGATGGTCTGGGGGACCTCCTACCTGATCCCGGGCATTCTGGTTGGCTGCGCCGGTCTGCTGATCTGCGTGCTCAACGCGGCGCTCCGGCTGGTCAAAGCAGCCTGATGCGAACCGCCCGCCTGGTTCAGAACGGCCAGTAAAACCATAAAAATGCTATGTATCTGCTCACCGGCGCCATGCACATAGAATCGGAAAATTCACATTTTATAAACAGAATAGAAAAACTTTACAAACATTTATCTGATAAAGTAAAAGCATCAAAGCAATCCCCTCAACAGTCCAAGCAAGGAGGAATTACCATGAAAAGAACTGTAACCATCGCAGCGGCAGTCACTGCCGGCATTGCAGCGGTCTCGGCAGCCGCAGCCGCTGTGCTGCATATCCGCAAGCGCTCCTATACCTGACCGCCGCGCTGCGGCGCCGAACAAACCAAAAGCCGCCCGCGGTAAAACCGCGGACGGCTTGCTTTTTTATGCCCTCGTTCAGATCTGCGAGGTAAAGACCTGATAGCCCTGCCGGCTCATCTCGTCCAGCAGGCGCTTGGCGTGCTCTACGCCGCCGACTTCGCACACGACCTGAATGATCGCTTCGCCGATGTCCAGATCGGCCTGCACGCGGTCGTGCTGGAAGCGGATGATGTTGGCGTTCTGCTCTGCGACCAGATGCGCAAAGCGCTCGAGGGCGCCGGGCGCGTCCGGCATAACAGTCGAGAACTTGAGGTGGCGGCAGCGGGTAACAAGGCCCTTTTCGACGATCTTGTGGATGAACGACACGTCGATATTGCCGCCCGACAGCACGCAGACCACCTTTTTGCCCTTGACGTCCACCTTATTGTTGAGCACTGCGGCGAGCGAAGCCGCGCCCGAGGTCTCAACGACCTGCTTGGCGCGCTCGAGCAGCAGCAGCACAGCGGACGCGATCTCGTCGTCCGAAACCGTGACCACGCGGTCAACATACTGCTGGATATACCGGAAGGTGTGCTCGCCCGGGGTCTTGACCGCGATGCCGTCCGCAATGGTGCGCACGGTGTCGGACGGGGTGAGCGTGCCCGCGCGGAAGGAATTGGCGATCGCCGGGGCGCCCTCGGCCTGTACGCCGATGACCTGAATGCGCGGGTTGATCTGCTTGGCGCAGGCCGCGATACCCGAGATCAGGCCGCCGCCGCCCGCGGGGACAAAGATCATATCCACAAACGGCAGGTCGCGCAGGATCTCGAGCGCGATCGTGCCCTGGCCTGCCATGACGTCCTCATCGTCAAACGGATGGATGAATTCCGCGCCGGTCTCCTCGCAGATCTCGCATGCCCTCGCGTAGGCTTCGTCGTAGATGTTGCCCGCGAGCACGACTTCCGCGCCGTAGCCCTGGGTCGCGGAGACCTTGGCGATCGGCGTGGAGCGCGGCATGACGATGGTGGACTTGACGCCCACCGAGCTTGCCGCGAAGGCAACGCCCTGCGCGTGGTTGCCCGCAGAGGAGGCAACGACCGCGTGCAGGCCGCCCTCGGCGTAGCGCTTCATGATCTTGTTATACGCGCCGCGCACCTTGAACGAACCGGTTTTCTGCTGGTTTTCGTACTTCAGATAAACCTCCGCACCAGTCATGGCCGAAAAGGTGCAGGACGTGGACAGCGGGATGTTGTGAATGACATTTTTCAGGCGGTCGGCTGCCGCTTCAAAATCTTTGAGTTCTAGCATAGTATATTTCCCCAATTTAGCAAGATAGAATTATCATATCATCTTTGCCCCGGGTTTGCAAGGGGAATGCGCGACGCAGGCGCATTTTGGGTTGCCATTGGGGAGGGATTTTGCTATACTATAGTAGATATAGACTACATACCGGAGGGTAAACAGAGATGGACGAGCAGAGCAAGGGCTTCCGCAGCGCGTTGTTCGGCGGCTTTAAGCGCGAGGACGTACTGCAGTACATAGAGCAGACCGACAGCAAATACTACGCGGAGACCGAGGAGCTGCGCCGCCAGCTGACCGAGGCGCAGTCCGCGCTGGAAGAGCTGCGCCGCCAGAACGAAACGCTGACCGAGAAGAACGCCGAGCTGCTCGAGCGTCTGGGGGAGATGACGCTGGATACGGATAAGATCCGCGCCCAGCTGGATCAGATCGAGAGCGGCTTTTCGCTGCAGACCACGGAGATCGAGGCGCAGAACGCCCGGGCGCATGAGCTTGCGGCGGAAAACGACCGCCTGACCGCGGAAAACGCCAAGCTCGCCGCCAAGTGCGGGGAGTACGACGCATCCAAGGACAAGATCGCGGAGATGGAGCTGTCCGCCTACCGCCGCGCCAAGCAGATCGAGGAGGACGCCAAGACCGAGCTGCAAAAGCTGCGCCGCCAGTCGCTCGAGATGATCGATCAGGTCAAGCGGCAGCTGGACGCGACCAAGGAGAATTACCGCACCGTGCTCGCGCGCAGCCAGCAGGAGTCGGCGGAAATGGCGCGCAAGGCCGGCGAGGTGCTGGGCGAGATCGACCGCATCACCGCGGCGCTCGGCAAGGGCGAGGCGGATAAGGCCCGCAACGGCCTGCGCGAAGTGCTGAACAGTCTGCGACCGAAAACGGAGGAATAAACGATGGCACATTATGATCTGAAAACCGAAGAACTCAAAGAGATGGCGCCCAAGCTCCGCGCGGGCGACACGGTCTCGCTGACCGGCACGGTATACACCGCGCGCGACGCGGCACACAAGAAGATCGTTGCGGCGATGGACGCAGGCGAAGCGCTGCCGTTCGATCTGGACGGCGCGGCGATCTACTACGCCGGCCCCACGCCCGCCAAGCCCGGACAGGTGATCGGCTCGGTCGGGCCGACGACCTCGGGTCGCATGGACCCCTTTGCACCCCGCCTGCTGGATGCGGGCCTCGCCTGCATGATCGGCAAGGGCGTGCGCAGCAAGGACGTACAGGACGCGATGGCGCGCAACGGCGCGGTCTACATGGTCGCGATCGGCGGCGCGGGCGCGGCAAAGGCTGCGTCGATCAAAAACGTCGAGGTCATCGCGTACGATGAGCTGGGCTGCGAGTCGGTCAAGCGGCTGACGGTCGAGAACTTCAGCGCGATCGTATCGCAGGACTGCGTGGGCGGCAACCTGTATACCGAGGGCGTTGCCAAATATAAAAAGTAAAGAGCAGCGGTCGTGTGCCGCTCCAGTTTGTCGAAAAAGTCCCCGCGCCGCAGCGCGCATCAAATAGAAAGTGGACGCTATCGCGTCCACTTTCATAAAATCCGGGGACATGTGCCTCGGATTTTATACAAAACGACTCCGAATTGTGCCCGTAGGGCGCGGTTCGGAGTCGCAAATTCGATCGAAAGCGTGGTTTCGATCGAGAGGCTGTTCGAAAAACATAGTTTTTCGACAGCCTCAAGCGGCCATGTGTCGCTCATAAAATCCCCCCGTCGGGCATACGCTTTGCTGAAAGCGGTCCGAGGGGGGATTTTTTTTGGAATTCGGGTTCCGACGCACAGCCCTGCAGGCGGTGTGCACGGTGGTCCTGCTGTGCTTTGCCATCGGCCTGCTGCGGCAGGGCGGGGCAGCGCCGGCGTTCGGCGCGCAGGAGGGCGTGCGCGTGCCGGTTTTGATGTACCACAGCATTTTAAAGGACAGCGCGCGGCAGGGCAAGTATGTGGTCTCGCCCGCGGTGCTGGCGGCCGATCTGGATGCGCTGCAAAAGCGCGGATACGAGACGGTCACGGTCTCCGACCTGCTGGCCTATGTGCAGAACGGCACGCCGCTGCCCGACAAACCGGTGATGATCACCTTTGACGATGGGTACTACAATAATTATGTCTATGCCTACCCGCTTTTGCAGCAGCGTGGGATGCGCGCCGTGGTGTCCATCATCGGCAGCCAGACCGCGCTCTACACCGAGGAGGGGACGGAAAACGCCTATTGGTCGCATCTGCGGCTCGACCGTCTGGCCGAGATGCAGGATGTGTTCGAGGTGCAGAACCACTCGTGGAACCTGCACGAATACGGCGAGCGCCGGGGCTGCCTGCGTATGCGCGGCGAGACCGAGGCGAGCTACGAAAGCCTGCTGCGCGAGGACACCGAGCAGACACAGGCGCTTTTGACCGAAGCGGGCCTGCCCGCGCCGCAGTGCTATACCTATCCGTTCGGCGCGTGCTCGGAGGAGAGCGAGCGGATACTAAAGGACATGGGCTTCCTGTGTACGCTCGGCTGCGAGGAGCGGGTCAATCTGGTGACAAGGGATGCGGGGTGCCTGTATGAAATGGGACGGTTCAACCGGGCGGCGGGAGAGAGCACAGAAGGCTATCTCAGCCGGGCATTGGGGGAGTGACAAAATGGAAGGCATGCGTTTTTCCGAGCTGCACTGCCGCGAGGTGATCAACCTGTGCGACGGGGCGCGGCTGGGCGAGGTGAGCGACCTGATCTTTGACCCGGTGTGCGGGCAGATCACGGCGATCGTCGTGCCCGGACAGGGCGGGCTGATGGGGCTGCTTTCGCGCGAGGACTGCATCATCCCGTGGAACTGCATCGAGACGCTGGGCGAGGATTATATTCTGGTCAAATTCCGCCGGTAGCGTCTGGAAATCAGACCAAAGCTATGATAGGATAGTGGGGCGAGACTATCAGGGAAAAGAGAAAAAGAGTATGGACAAAAGAAAAAGGGCAGGATATGTGCTGACCGTATTCGGTGCGGTTTGCTGGGCGTTCTCGGGTGCCTGCGGGCAGTATCTGTTCCAGAGCCGGGGGATGGACGCCGACTGGCTGGTGACCATGCGCCTGAGTGTGGCGGGGCTGCTGCTCGTGCTCTGGTCGCTGGCGTGCTGGCGCGGCGGGGCGCTGCAGGTGTTCCGGACCCGGCGGAGCGTGGGTTCGCTTCTGATTTTTGCAGTGTTCGGCATGGCGATGTGCCAGTATTCGTACTTCCGCGCGATCGAGCTGTCCAACGCGGCGACCGCGACCACGCTGCAATACACCGGCCCGGCGCTCGTGCTGATCTGGCTGGCGCTGCGCGAAAAACGCATGCCCGGCCGCAGGGAGCTGATCGCAGTCGTGTGCGCGATGGGCGGCGCATATCTGCTCGCCACGCACGGCGACCCGTCGCAGCTTGCGCTGTCGCCCGAGGCGCTTTTCTGGTGCGTGCTGGCGGCGGTCTCGGTCGCGGTGTACAGCGTGCAGCCGCGCGGCCTGATTGCACAGTACGGCACACTGCCCATCACGGGATTCGGCATGCTGATCGGCGGGCTGGGGCTGTGCGTGCTCTTTAGGCCGTGGCACGTGGTCGGGCAGTGGGATGCCGTCACCGTGCTGGGCATGGCATATATTATTGTGTTCGGCACGATCTGCGCGTTCTGCTGCTATCTCGAGGGCGTGCGCCGCATCGGCGCGGCCAGGGGCAGCATCCTGTCCTCCATCGAGCCGGTGGCCTCGACCGTGCTGAGCGTATTCTGGCTGGGCGTGCCGCTCGGGGGCATGGATTTCGGCGGCATTGCGCTGATCGTGGCGGCGATGGTGCTGCTCGCCGGGGACGATGGGGACAAGCCCGCTGAAAAACCGCGTAAAATCCGCGAAAAATTCCGCGAAGAGGCAAAAAATGATTGACAAAGCGCACTGGACAGCGTATACTATTAAAGCACGAATTCGCACATCCCGTGATGAAAGCAGCCGGTGACGGATCGATCCGGTTCGTTGCTGCTGTCAGATGATCAGGGATGGAGGAAACAACCAAGGAGGAAAAGAAAAATGGCAGTAATCTCTATGAAGCAGCTTCTGGAGGCCGGCGTACACTTCGGCCATCAGACCCGCCGCTGGAACCCGAAGATGGCGACCTACATCTTCACCGAGCGCAATGGTATCTATATCATTGACCTGCAGAAGACCGTAAAGAAGCTCGAGGAAGCGTACTTCTTCGTCCGCGACATGGCCGCCGCCGGCGAGTCCATCCTGTTTGTCGGCACCAAGAAGCAGGCGCAGGACGCGATCAAGGAAGAGGCGGAGCGCTGCGGCCAGTTCTATGTGAACGCGCGCTGGCTGGGCGGCATGCTGACCAACTTCAAGACCATGCGTACCCGTATCGCTCGTCTGAACCAGCTGCAGAAGATGCAGGCGGACGGCACCTTTGACCTGCTCCCGAAGAAGGAAGTTATCAAGCTCCAGCTCGAGATCGCGAAGCTCGAGAAGTACCTCGGCGGCGTCAAGGAAATGAAGAAGCTGCCGGGCGCGCTGTTCGTTGTCGACTCCCGCAAGGAGAAGAACGCGATCGCCGAGGCCCGCAAGCTGGGTATCCCGATCGTTGCGATCGTTGACACCAACTGCGATCCGGACGAGATCGACTACGTGATCCCGGGCAACGACGACGCAATCCGCGCGATCAAGCTGATCTCCCAGACGATGGCGAACGCTGTTCTGGAAGGCAAGCAGGGCGAGCAGCTCGAGGTCGAGGCCAAGGCTGAGGAGACCGAGGCTAAGGCTGAGTAAGCCCAAAACTGCATAATTATATTGTGAGTTGTTCGTAGGGCGCGACGACCCGGCGCGCCGTGGTCGCTGCGCCCTATGTTTTTGTTTTTCAAAAAAAGTTTGGAGGAATATAAAATGGCTTTTACCGCTGCTGACGTAAAGAAGCTCCGTGAAATGACCAACGTAGGCATGATGGACTGCAAGAAGGCGCTGACCGAGGCGGACGGCGACTTCGACAAGGCGATCGAGCTGCTGCGCGAGAAGGGCCTCGCCAAGGCTGCCAAGAAGGCGGACCGCATCGCGGCTGAGGGCGTTGTCTGCGCGACCGTATGCGATGAGTGCGGCGTAGGCGCGATCATCGAGGTTAACTCTGAGACCGACTTTGTTGCGAAGAACGCGGACTTCCAGCAGTTTGTCACCGATCTGGCCGGCGTTGTTATGAAGGAAGCTCCGGCGGACGTTGAGGCGCTCAAGACCTGCAAGATGGGCGACCTGACCGTTCAGGAAGTGCTGCAGGAGAAGGTGCTCACCATCGGTGAGAACATCCAGATCCGCCGCTTCGACCGTTTTGATGAGTCCACTGTCAACGTTGCGTACACCCATATGGGCGGTGTCATCGGCGTTCTGGTCGGCCTGCAGGTTTCCGACAACCTGAAGGACAACGCGACCGTTAAGGAACTGGGCAAGGACATCGGCATGCAGGCTGCTGCGATGAACCCGTCCTTCATGGACAAGTCCGATGTTGACGAGTCCACCCTGGCCAAGGAGAAGGAGATCCTGCTGGCGCAGGCGCTCGAGGAGAACAAGACCGCTGCCAAGCCGAAGCCGGAGCAGATCATCCACAAGATGGTTGAGGGCCGCATCGGCAAGTACTACGAGGAGAACTGCCTCCTGCAGCAGGCTTTCGTTAAGGAGAACAAGGTTTCCGTTGAGCAGCACATCGCGGCTGTTGCCAAGGAGCTGGGCGGCGAGATCAAGCTGGTCAAGTGCGTCCGCTTCGAGAAGGGCGAAGGCATTGAGAAGAAGCAGGACGACTTCGCAGCGGAAGTTGCTTCGATGGCGAAGTAAGCGTCCTTGTGCTTCCCCCGACAACTCTGCACAAAAACTCCCCGCTAAAATAGCGTAGAGAAAGAGAAGACCTAAGGTAATTCGTGTACCTTAGGTCTTTTTGTTTTGCCTGAAAAGGGCGGAAATAACGAGCTGAGGATGGAATTTGCCGGTTTATAAAGAGAATTTGTTGCGAGCAAAGTTTGTGTACCGCTCCGGTTTCTAATTGGGCTCCTGCTTGGATTCGAGGGAGAAATGGTGGGGAATTGGAGGGGGGATAACATTTACCAATAAATGCACAGAGCTGCACGATTCTGCACCACTCTGGAGATTGGCACATGGTTTGGGATTATCTCATCAGTACCTGCATGCTCATTCTGAAGCTGCTGCAGTCAAAATCTTTATATGCCGTCATCGGTAGCAAGACCTGTGCAGTACCTATACTATAGTAATTCACAATTTCCTGATTTGGGGGCCTGATTTTCAGTCAGGCTCCACTCCACAGTCAGGCTCCACTCCATATGTGCAGCCAACCACTCTTGGCACCGTTCAATGGACGACATCGCCTGTTTGGTGCCATGCACGTTGAGAGGGGATCCGGGCAGTGCGCCGGCAGCAATTTCGTAACTGTGCTCCGCAGATCGGAGACGCTGCTGCACGAAGCGGACAGCCTGTTCCCGCAGTTCCGGATGGAGCGTAAAGATGTCCGGGTCAAAAAACTCAGCCAACTCGATTGCTTCTAAAGAATAAAACGGATTTATAGCATTTCCTCCTCGGTGATAAAATAAAAAAGTGCGCAAATACCCCTTTGATCATGAGGTATTAACGCACTTTATTTTTTGATTGTGTATTGATTATAGCATGGCTTGGGAAGCAATGCAAACATTTTTTTCGCTATTTCGTGTGAGCCGCAGGAACTCAAAGCCAATATTAACCTGATGGCAGTGATTTTGAATATCACGGAAAGTGAATTGACGCATCGACGGAAGGAACGGCTATGATCCAGTATTCAGACAACCCCTTTGTTGAGGCAATACCACCAATGCTGTCTTATATGGACATGATGAGAAAGATAGAATCCATACGCTTATGCTGGCAGATGTGCCGGTATGACCTCTGAGGAACGGAGGATGGTGCTCCCGCGGTTGGATGGAGCATTCATCCCAATGGATTATATGTATAACATCTATAATAACCAGTCCATTTCAAGTGCTGCTAGAATAAAAATAGTACAAGTCAAAATGAGAGAATTCCCAATAAACAA
>DGYFR06201__coassemble_560_pt1 | contig 48918 bp, 53 predicted proteins | sample DGYFR06201__metabat2_high_PE_040 | metagenome-assembled genome bin DGYFR06201 | reverse complement strand
ATCGACGAGCGCGTGGTCGAGGTCTGCAAGCAGTTCCTGCCGACCGTGGCCTGCTCGCTGGACGACCCGCGGGTGCACATCCTGTATCAGGACGGCCTGAAATATATCCGCCGCATCGAGGACGAATACGACCTCATCATCATCGACTCGACCGACCCGTTCGGCCCGGGCGAGGGCCTGTTCACGATGGAGTTCTATGGCAACTGCTACAAGGCGCTCAAGGAACACGGCGTGCTGGTCAACCAGCACGAAAGCCCGTTCTACAAGGGCGACGCGCTCGCCTGCCAGCGCGCGCACCGCAACATCGTGCACTCGTTTGAGCTGTCGCGCCTGTTCCAGGCGCACATCCCAACCTACCCGTCCGGCCACTGGCTGTTCGGGTTCTCGTCGCGCGGCGTGCATCCGGTGCGCGACCTGGACGCGGATGCGTGGAACGCCCGCGGCATCGAGACCCGGTATTACAACACCAACCTGCACAAGGGCGCGTTCTACCTGCCCAATTATGTGCAGAAATTATTGGAGAAAGTGGAGGAGTAACGCACCGACCTGCGCTCCCTCCCCTGTGGGGTGAGCCCCGCCCTTCCTGTTGTCCGGAAACTTCCGGGCGGCGAAACCGTTTGTGTAACGCACCTTGCGCGCGAAGCGCGCCCTGAAGGGAATGGGGTTGATTCGCAAGAAGGGGAAAACCGCAGGTGTTCCCCTTCTTGTGCGCAGTGCGGCCGCGCAGGCCGCGAATACGCAAGTTAAGCAATATGCCCGCGTCATCGGCACAAAAAGGGCGCGCAATGCGCGCCCCTACGGGGTATAGGCGAGCCAACCGGCGAAATTCCCCCGCCCGTGAAGCGCGGGCACACACTGCTGTCAATGAAAATTTGATTACCCAATATTTATGCTAGCCAAATATTAAGGAGGAATTTATCATGGGAAAAGCCCTGATTATCGGCTGCGGCGGCGTTGCCGGCGTGGTCATTCACAAGTGCTGCCAGAACAGCGACGTTTTTGAGGAGATCATGATCGCCTCGCGCACGAAGTCCAAGTGCGACGCGATCAAGGAGAAGCTGGACGGCACCACCCCCACCAAGATCCGCACTGCCAAGGTGGACGCGGACAACCTCGACGAGCTGTGCGCGCTGATCGACGAGTATAAGCCGGACATCGTCATGAACATCGCCCTGCCCTATCAGGACCTGACCATCATGGATGCGTGCCTGAAATGCGGCGTCAACTACATGGATACCGCCAACTACGAGCCCGAGGACACCGACGACCCGGAGTGGCGCGCGATCTACGAGAAGCGCTGCAAGGAAGAGGGCTTCACCGCCTACTTCGACTACTCCTGGCAGTGGGCATACAAGGAGAAGTTCGAAAAGGCCGGCCTGACCGCGCTTCTGGGCTCGGGCTTTGACCCGGGCGTGACGCAGGCATACTGCGCGTACGCGCAGAAGCACCTGTTCGACCAGATCGACACCATCGACATTCTGGACTGCAACGGCGGCGACCACGGCTACCCGTTCGCGACCAACTTCAACCCGGAGATCAACCTGCGCGAGGTTTCCGCGCCCGGCTCCTACTGGGAGAACGGCCACTGGGTCGAGATCCCGGCCATGTCCATCAAGCGCGAATACGACTTCGACCAGGTCGGCCACAAGGATATGTACCTGCTGCACCACGAGGAGATCGAGTCGCTGGCCAAGAACATCCCGAACGTCAAGCGCATCCGCTTCTTTATGACCTTCGGCCAGTCCTACCTGACCCACATGAAGTGTCTGGAGAACGTCGGCATGCTGTCCACCACCCCGATCGAGTTCGAGGGGCACCAGATCGTGCCGATCCAGTTCCTCAAGGCGCTGCTGCCCGATCCCGCGACTCTCGGCCCGCGCACCAAGGGCAAGACCAACATCGGCTGCATCTTTACCGGCAAAAAGGACGGCAAGGAAAAGACCGCCTATATCTACAACGTGTGCGACCACGAGGCGTGCTACCGCGAGGTCGGCTCGCAGGCAATCAGCTACACCACCGGCGTGCCCGCAATGATCGGCGCGATGATGCTGATGACCGGCAAGTGGTCGAAGCCCGGCGTGTATACGGTCGAGGAGTTCGATCCCGATCCGTACATGGAAGCCCTGAACAAGTGGGGCCTGCCGTGGCAGATCAACGACAACCCGGTGCTGGTGGACTGATATGAGATTTACCGAACTTCCCACCCCCTGCTTTATCGTGGATGAAAAGCGGCTTGTGCAGAACCTCGCGGTGCTGCGCGGCGTCGCCGACCGCACGGGCGCCAAGATCCTGCTCGCGCAGAAGGCGTTCTCGATGTTCTCGGTCTATCCGCTGCTGCGCGAGTACCTCGCGGGCACGACCGCTTCCGGCCTGTACGAGGCGCGCCTCGGCAAGGAGGAATTCGGCGGCGAGACGCATGTCTACTCCCCCGCCTATGCCGAGCGCGAATTCGGCGAGATCCTGCATTATGCCGACCATATCGTGTTCAATTCGTTCAACCAGTGGAAGGCCTACGGCAATCTGGCGCGCGCGGCGGGCAAAAGCTGCGGGCTGCGCCTCAACCCCGAGTGCTCCACCCAGCCCGCCGAGCACGCGATGTACGACCCCTGCGGCCCGACATCGCGCCTCGGCATCACCGAGGCCAACTTCCAGCCCGAGCTGCTGGACGGCATCGAGGGCTTCCACTTCCATACCCTGTGCGAGCAGAACGCGGACGACCTTGTGCGCACGGTCGCGGCGTTCGAAGCGCGCTTCGGCGAATACATGGAAGGCATCAAGTGGCTCAACCTGGGCGGCGGCCACCACATCACCCGCGACGACTACGACGTCGAGACGCTGATCAAGTGCATCTGCTACCTGCGCGACAAATACAATGTGCAGATCTATCTTGAGCCGGGTGAGGCGGTCGTGCTGAACGCGGGCTATCTGGTCTCCACCGTGCTCGAGGTGATGCACAACGGCAAGGACATCGCCATCCTGGACACCTCGGCGGCCTGCCACATGCCGGACGTGCTCGAAATGCCCTACCGCCCGCCGGTCTGGCGCGCGGGCGAGCCGGGCAAAAAGGCGTTCACCTATCTGCTGACCGGCCGTTCCTGCCTTGCGGGCGACGTGATCGGCGAGTACTCGTTCGACACCCGCCTGTTCGAGGGCGAGCAGGTCGTGTTCGGCGATATGGCGCTCTATACAATGGTCAAGACCAACACATTCAACGGCGTACCCCTCCCGCTCATCGCCATCCGCCGCGCGGACGGCACGGACGAGGCCGTGCGCATGTTCGATTACGAGGATTTCAAGGGACGCTTGTCCTGATGGAGACGCGGAAAGCGCTGAGGCTCGATGGATATGATTATTCGGCGCAGGGGGCGTATTTTGTTGCTTTCTGCGTCCGGGATATGCAGCCGCTTTTATGGCATGCACCCGTAGGGGCGCGCATTGCGCGCCCGACTGACGCACTCCCGCTTTCTCCTGCCGGTCATATCGTACAAGCGGCAATCGAGCAGATTCCTCTGCATTATCCATGTGTTTTTGTCGATAACAGTGTTGTCATGCCAAACCATGTCCATATCCTGCTGCGTATCCAGCATGAGAGCAGGCGCGCAATGCGCGCCCCTACGATCTCGCAGATCATCAACCAGCTGAAAGGATACAGCACCAAGCAAATCGGGCATGCAATCTGGCAGCGCTCCTACTACGACCACATCATCCGCGACGAGGCGGACTACACGGCGCGATATAACTACATCCTCGACAATCCCCGCCGCTGGGCGGAGGATGAATACTATATCCCATAAACAAAGCACCCCCGCAGGCTCAGCCTGCGGGGGTGCTGTTATTCTGCCTATGTTTTGGGAAAGCGCAGGGTGATCGTCGTCCCCTCGCCCAGGGCGCTCTGCATCTCGATCTCCGCGTGGTGCAGCGCCGCGCCGTGCTTGACGATGGACAGGCCGAGGCCGGTGCCGCCGGTCATCTTGCTGTGGCTCTTGTCCACACGGTAGAAGCGCTCGAACACGCGCTGCTGGTCCGCGGGCGCAATACCGATGCCGGTGTCCGACACGCGCACAAAAGGTTCTCCGTGCGCCTCGCCGGTCTCGAGCCGCACGCTGCCGTTCGGCTTGTTGTAGGCGATGGCGTTGTCCGCCAGATTGAAGATCATCTGCTCGAGCGTGCGGCGCTGGCCGGATACGGTGACCGGCGCGCCCGCAACGCTGATTGTAACCTTGTGCTCCGCCGCCTTGTGCTGCAAACGGTCGCGCACCGTGCCGCAGAGCGCGGCCAGCTCGACCGGCTCGAACGGCGCCGGGTCGCCGCCCTCGTCCAGCTGGGACAGGCGGATGATATCCTCGATCAGCGTCAGCAGACGCCTTGCCTCGGTGCGGATCTTGCCCGCAAAGGGGGCGATGTCCTCGGCTTTTACGATGCCGTTCTCCATGATCTCGGCAAAGCCCATAATGCTGGTCAGCGGGGTCTTGAGCTCGTGCGACACGTTCGCGGTAAACTCCTGCCGCTGGCGCTCGGCCTGATCGCGTTCGGTGATATCGACCACGAACAGCACCGCCGCATGGCCCTGCGAGCCCTCCTCGACCGAGCTTGCGGTCAGCGAATAGACCCGGCCGTCCTTTTCCATCCGGCCGTGCGCGCTCTCGCCGCCGAGCGCCTCCTCGACCACGCGGATGTACTCCGGGTCACGGCACAGCGTCATGTACCCGCCCGCGGCGCTGTCCTCGGGGAACAGCGCGCACACCGCGCGGTTGGCGAACAGGATATCGCCCTGCGCGGAGAACAGCACAAGCCCCTCATCCATGCGGGCGGTGATGTCGTCAAACTCCGCCTGACGGCGCTTGAGCTCGTTCAGCTGCGACTCGATCTTGCGGTTCTGCTTGTCCATGCGGTGCAGCAGGGGCGAAAGCTCGTCATACGCATCGTTTTTGAGCGGCTCGTGCAGGTCGAGCGACACGATCGGCTCGAGGAACACATGGGTCAGCCAGCTCGCCAGCACCGCCGCCACCAGCAGCGCCAGCAGCATGATGAGCACGATCCACGGCGAGGCCGTGGACAGGGCGCCGAGCGCGCTGTCCGCAACCGAGGACACGCGCAGCACCATGCCGTTCCCCAGCCGCAGCGCGTAATAATAGGTCTGCTCGGACAGCGTATCGGACAGGCGGCTGGATTCGCCCACGCCGTCTGCCATCGCGTCCGCGACCTCCGGACGGGCGGCGTGGTTTTCCATTTCACTTATATCGCTCTCGTTGTCGTACAGCACCGCGCCGTCCGTCCCGATCAGGGTGATGCGGTCCGCATACACCCTGCCGATCCGCTCCAGCTCCTGCCAGTCGTCATCCTGAATGACCGTGGCAATATAGCTGCATTCATTCGCAAGCCTGCCGCGCATATCCTGCGACAGGCCGGAATGCACCGCGATCAGCAGCAGCGACGCGGTCAGCAGCAGCGTGACGAACGCGGTCAGGAAAATACTGCCGAAAACGCGCTTTCTCATCCGTGGTCCCCCATGCGGTAGCCCACGCCGCGCACGGTCTCGATCATCGAGCCGCCCGCGCCCAGCTTCTGCCGCAGCGTGCGGATGTGCACATCCACCGTGCGGGTCTCGCTCTCATTGCCGTAGCCCCAGATATTCTCGAGCAGCACATCGCGCGTGAGCACCGCGCCGCGGTTTTTCATCAACAGGCACAGCAGCTGGTATTCCTTGAGCGTCAGCTGCACCTCGGTCTCGCCCACATGCACGCTGTGCGCACGCTCGTCCACGCAGATGCTGCCTGCGACCAGCGGGCGCGACGCCTCCTCTTCCGCTGCCGCCCCCTGCGTGCGGCGCAGCACCGCGCGGATGCGCGCGACCAGCTCCATCATGCCGAAGGGCTTTGCGATATAGTCGTCCGCGCCGCTGTCCAGCCCGATCACCTTATCGTACTCGGTGTTTTTTGCCGTCAGCAGGATGACCGGAATGCTTGCGGTTTCCTGCGCAGCGCGCAGCCGCCGCAGGATGGTGATGCCGTCCTCGCCGGGCAGCATGATATCCAGCAGGATGAGCTGGGGCTTATCCGTGCGCAGCGCCTCGAACAGCGCGCCGCCGTCCGAAAAGCCGCGCGCCTCCAGCCCCGTGTTTTGCAGCGTATAGACGACCAGCTCACGGATGCCGGCGTCATCCTCCACGCAATAGATCATGCGTTTCCTCCTCAAAGGCCGCCCATTGCGGCCGTGTTTGACCCAATTCGCGCGCCGAAAGGCGCGCATGTAACAGAAAATCACTGCGCCGCAGTGATTTTCGTGAAAACTTCGCCTTTACTCTGCGCTCCGGTGCGAACCGGTGATGGAAAACTCCACCCACTCGGCGATGTTGGTCGCGTGGTCGCCGATGCGCTCCAGATACTTGGCGATCATCAGGATGTCGAGCACCCACTCGCCATGCTCCGGGTTGCTCGCGATCTCCGCCATCAGATCCTTTTTGCACTCGGTAAACAGGTTATCGACCACGTCGTCGTACTCGATGACGCTCCACGCGAGCGTCAGGTCGCGGCGCACGAACGCATCCAGGCTGTCGGTGACCATCTTGATGGTCGCCTGCGCCATCTCCTCGATGTGCTTGTTGTGGCCGCAGGTATTCGGCAGGTAGGTGACGATCTCGGCGATGTCGCTCGCCTGGTCGCCAATACGCTCGATATCCGTGATCATCTTGAGCACGGACGAGATCAGGCGCAGGTCGCTCGCGACCGGCTGCTGCTGGAGCAGGAGCTTGAGGCACATGGACTCGATCTCGCGCTCCTTGCGGTCGATCTCCTGATCGATGCGGATGGCGGATGCGGCGAGCTTGAGATCCTCGGTGAGCAGCGCCTTGACCGAGCTTGCGATCGCGTTCTCGCACAGCGCGCCCATTGCGATCAGTTCGTTGTTCAGCTCCAGAAGCTGGGTGTCGAAACGGTTTCTCATCAGCCGAACCTCCCCGTGATGTAGTCCTCGGTGCGCTTGTCCTTAGGCATGGAGAACAGCTTCTCGGTCTCACCGACCTCGATCATGTCGCCCAGCAGGAAGAACGCGGTGGTATCGGATACGCGGGTGGCCTGCTGCATGTTGTGCGTCACCATGACAATAGTATAATCTTTTTTCAGCTCTAAAACAAGGTCTTCGATCTTCGCGGTCGAAATCGGGTCGAGCGCCGAGGTCGGCTCGTCCATCAGCAGCACCTCGGGATCGGCCGCGAGCGCGCGGGCGATGCAGATACGCTGCTGCTGGCCGCCGGACATGGACAGCGCGGACTTTTTCAGGCAGTCCTTGGTCTCGTCCCAGATCGCGGCGTGGCGCAGCGAGGTCTCGACGATCTCGTCGAGCCTCACACGGCTCTTGATGCCGTGCGTGCGCGGGCCGTAGGCGATGTTGTCATAGATCGACATCGGGAACGGGTTGGGCTTCTGGAACACCATGCCCACGCGCTTGCGCAGCAGGTTTACGTCGCAGTCGTGGTAGATGTCCTCGCCGTCCAGACGGATGTCGCCCGTGATCTTGCAGCCCTCAACCAGATCGTTCATGCGGTTGAGCGAGCGCAGCAGGGTGGACTTGCCGCAGCCGGACGGGCCGATAAAGGCCGTGATCTCGTTGGCCTTGATATCCAGATCAATATCGTGCAGGGCATGGAAATCCCCGTAGTAGAGGTTCATGTCCTTGATCTCAATTTTATTTTCGTTCATAGATAACCCTCTTTTATCATTCATGCCGGAGGCCTGCCGCAGCGCGCGCGCCGAAGCGGCTGCATCGTACGCAGTGAAATCCTGCTGTGCGCTGCGGAACGGCGCCATGCGCCGGATCGACTGTACGTATTCGCTGTGCTCCATACCGTCCTCCGTTTTCCGGCCCATCACTTTTTGGTCAGCTTTTTGGCAACAAAGGCCGAGAGCGCGTTCATCAGCAGCACGACGACCAGCAGCACGACCGCGGTCGCGTATGCTTCATTCATATGCAGGCCCTCGCCGGACAGGACGTACATGTGGATGGCGAGCGTGCGGCCGGACTGGAACAGGCCGGGGATCTGCGCCATCGTGCCCGCGGTGAAGATCAGCGCGGCGGTCTCGCCGACGATACGGCCGATCGCCAGGATGATGCCGGACAGGATGCCGGGCATCGCGCTCGGCAGCACGATGCGGAACACCGTGCGCAGGCGGCCGGCGCCCAGACCGAACGAACCCTCGCGGAAGGTATCCGGCACGGCCATCAGCGCTTCCTCTGCGGTGCGCATGATAAGCGGCAGGATCATGATCGCCAGCGTCATGCCGCCCGCGATCAGCGAGTAGCCCCAGTGCAGCTGGGTGACAAAGAACAGCATGCCGAACAGGCCGTACACGATGGACGGGATGCCGGAGAGCGTCTCGGTCGTGATGCGAATGATGTTGACCAGCTTGTTGCCGCGCTTTGCATATTCGTTTAAGTAAATCGCGGTGAACAGGCCGAGCGGCACCGCGATGACCAGCGCGAGCAGGGTCATCTCGACCGTGGTGATGATGGCCGGCATCATGGATACGTTGTCCGAATTGTAGGTCCACTCAAACAGGGAGAGCTTGAGGTTCGGGATGCCGTTGATCAGGATGTACGCGATCAGGAACAGCAGCACCGCAAAGGTGATGACCGCTGCGCCGTAAACCAGACCCTTCTGCACGCGCGCCTTGGTGCGGCCGTATATTTTTTTCGGCTGCGCCTTTTCCTTGACCTGAACCTTTTCCGTGGTTTTTGTGGCTTCGCTTGTCATGCGTCCTTCCTCCTTTTGAGTACCGAGAAGCACAGGTTGATCAGCAGGATGAACACAAACAGCACAACGCCGGTTGCGATCAGCGCTTCCCGGTGCAGGCCGGTCGCATAGCCCATCTCAATGACGATGTTCGCGGTCATGGTGCGGATGCCCTCGAGCAGGTTGGCCGTCAGGCGCGGCTGATTGCCCGCTACCATGATGACCGCCATCGTCTCGCCGATCGCGCGGCCGATGCCGAGCACGATGCCCGCCAGCACGCCGGACTTTGCCGCCGGCAGCATGACCGAGAACACCGCGCGCTCGTGGGTCGCGCCCATCGCGACCGCGCCCTCATAGTAAGCGTTCGGCACCGCGCGCAATGCTGCCTCGGATACGCCGATGATGGTCGGCAGGATCATAATGCCGAGCAGGATGGCCGCGGACAGGATGGTCGCGCCCGAGGAGATGTCCGCCCCGAAGAACTTGGCCACATCGAGCACGGTCGGCGCGATGACCACCATGCCGAAAAAGCCGTATACAATGGACGGGATGCCCGCAAGCAGCTCGGTGCAGGGCTTGAGAATACCGTAGATGCGCTTCGGGCAGTAGAACGCCATGAAGATGGCGGTCAGCAGGCCGATCGGCACGCCGATGACAATCGCGCCCGCGGTGATGTAAATGCTGCCGACGATCATCGGCAGGATGCCGTAAATATCATTGCCCGGCCGCCAGCTGGTGCCCGTCAGGAAATTAAGAAAGCCGATTTCCCTCATGGCCGGCAGGCCGTTGGCAAACAGGAACACGCAGATCAGGGCGACTGCCAGAATGGAAGCCAGCGCGCACACCAAAAACACGCCGTGCATGATATTTTCACGCAGATTCTTCCAGCCGCTTCGCTGCCGCATTGCGGAATCGTTCATGTTTTTTTCACCCCATAGACAGTGGGAAAGGGCGAAAACCTCGTTCGCCCTGAATTCCCTGTTCTTCTTTTACTTACGCTGCAACGTCAGCCCAGTCGGTGGTCTCGCCGACGTAGATGCTGCGGATCTGATCCATCGTCAGGTTGTCAACGGTGTTCGCCGTGTTGACGATTACCGCGATACCGTCCAGCGCGATTGCAGTGCCGGTCAGCTCAGCTGCTTCCTCGTCCTTGAGCTCGCGGGAGGCCATGCCGATGGCAAAGGTGCCGTCCATCGCGCCGGTCATGCCGGAGGTGGAGTCAGAGGTCTGCAGGTCGATCTGCGCATTCGGGTTAACTGCCTTGTAGGCCTCGATCAGCTGCTCCATAACCGGGGATACCGAGGAGGAGCCGCCGACAGTGATGTGGCCGGAGGAGCCGTCCGAAGTGAAGGCTTCCGCGTTGTCGTTTACGGTGATGTAGTCCTCGCCGACGATCGCCTGGCCGTCCGCGCTCATGATGAAGCCTATGAAGTCAGCCGCAACGCCGGTCGGCTCGCCCTTGGTCGCAATGTTGAACGGACGGGACAGGGTGTAGTCGCCAGACTTTACGTTGTCAACAGTCGCCTCAACGCCGTCAACCGTAACCGCCTTAACGGTGTCGTTCAGAGAGCCGAGGGAAACGTAGCCGATCGCCGCTTCGTTGCCCGCAACCGTGGTCAGGACCGCGTCGGTGCGGTTTGCGATCTCGGCCTCAACCGTGGTGTTGTCGCCGTTGTCGTCCTCAACGCCGGTCAGCTCGACAAACGCGCCGCGGGTGCCCGAGCCGTCCTCACGGGATACGACATGGATCGCGCCGGAAGTGCCGGTGGTGCTCTCCGCGGTCTGGGAGTCCGTATTCTCAGCAGTGCTGTTGTTGCCGCCGCAGCCTGTCAGTGCGCCGCACAGCATCAGGCCGGCCAGCAGCAGGGAAACGCTCTTCTTCATGGTGTTATTTCTCCTTTGCATGATGTTCTTGTTTTTTTGTTACAAGAACATCTTACGGAGGTTATGTAAAATCCAAAAGGCAAGGTATGTAAAATCCATGTTAAGCGCCAATCCTTGTGTAAAGTGCGCAAAAAAAGACGGAGAAACTCGTGTTTCGCCGTCTTTTTTGCCTGTTGCCAAGCAGTTATGCGCTTACAGAATACTGCCCGTCCCGTCGTCCTGATCCTTGGTGATCGAGCGGATGACGACGGTATACGCATCCCCGTCCTCCGTGGAAACGCGCACCTGATCGCCCTGCTTTTTGCCGAGCAGCGCCCGTCCGAGCGGCGCGTCGCGGCTGATGCGGCCCTGCAGCGGGTCGCAGCGCACGCTGGTCACGACCTGGATGGTGTCGGTCTCACCGTCGTCCTCGAAGTACAATTCGACCCGGTCAAACAGGCCGACCTCGTCCGCGGCAGCCGTGTCCTCGATCACGCGCGCGTTCTTGATCATGCGCTCCAGATAGCGGATGCGGCTGCGGTTGCGGTTCTGCGCCTGCTTGGCGGCCTTGTACTCAAAATTCTCGCTCAGGTCGCCGAAGGCGCGCGTGCGCTTGACCTCCTCGATCAGCTCGGGCATCAGCTCGAGCTTGCGGTGGTCGAGCTCCCTGCGCATCATCTCCAGGTCCTGTGCGGTCAGTTCGTTGTGCATAAGCTCACTCCCTCTGTGCTCCGCGGCGAGGCAGCATCCTGCCGTCCGCCGTGCGTCCAGTGTAGCACAACGGGCTGCGGAATGCAAGCCAGCCGCGGCGGCCTCTCGATCGACAGTCTTAAAAAACGGGCTGCCGAAGCAGCCCATTTCGTCCGATTTACGTTTTGGCCCGTTTTTTCCGGAAATACCCGAGGTAGAGCACCGCCGCAGCCATGCTCCAGAAGTACGCCATCATATACGGCACCTCGAAGATATTTTCGAAATAGCAGTGCACCAGCACGCCGCACATGCCCGCGAACAGGGACACCGCCAGCACGCGCGTGCGGTCGGACTCGTTGTAGCCCGTGCGCCCGATCGAGCGCAGGCACCACAGCACCATGCCGACCAGCAGCAGGATGAAGAAGATCAGGCCGATATAGCCCATTTCCACAAGGGTCTTGAGGTAATAGTTATCCATGTAGAAATACTGGAAGGTGTCGGTCTCCTCGATGACCTTGTTCTGCATTGCGACCGCGCCGCCGAAGCGCCCGAGGCCGAAGCCCAGCCAGGAGTTCGCGCTGTGCAGCAGATCGAGGCCGGTCTCCCACCGCACCATGCGGCCCGCGCGCTGGCTGGCCTCCACATAGTCGGCGGTGAACATATAAGTGATGCGGCTGGCAATGGACGGGATGGCCATCAGCGCGCCCGCGCCTGCCACGCCCATCAGCGCGATCAGACGGCGGTCCAAAAAGATCGCGAACACGATGACCGCGACCACAAGGCCGCCCCACGCGCCCTTGGAGAAGGTAAAGATACAGGACAGGCACATCATGCCGGTGCCGCAGATCGCAAGCACCTTGACCCACATCTTTTTGCTGTAGTAGGCGATGCCCGCCACCATCGGCGCGAACAGCACCAGCAGGCTGCCCATGATATTCGGGCTGCCAGTGATCGAGTATACGCGCGTGCGCACGCTCTCCTCGGTCTGGGAGACCCAGCCCGCCGGGATGGGCGCGGCGATGATATACTGGTAAATGCCGTGCGCCGCCACGACCAGCGCCATCGCGACCAGCGTGCCGTAGAAGATGGCGAAATCGCGGTCATCCTCGATCAGGCGGGTGACCAGGAAGAACCAGAACAGGTACTGCACGACCGCGCGGTAGCCGTCGATCGCAATGCCCATATCGGGCGATACCGCGCACATCAGGAAGAACCCGACGCCGATGAACAGCAGCAGATAGGCGTCCACCGGGGTGGTGCGCGGCTGGATGGGCGCGCGCCGCATTGCAGTGTGCCACAGGATATAGGCAAAGGCTGCCAGCATCATGCCCTCGTCCCAGACCGAGCCGATAAACCCGGGCAGATAGCCCATTGTCGTCGATGCCCACCGGATGAGCACGTCCAGCGGCAGGTACAGCGCCAGACAGATCAGCAGCAGGCCGCGCACGCCGACAAAGCGGCACGCCTTTCCGATGATGCCGCCGCCCAAAAAGGTCGAAACCGGCTTCCAGATGGCAAGGCAGATGCGGTAGATCAGGCTCTCGGCCGCCGCGTCGCCCAGGCGCTCGACAAAGCGCCGCAGCGCCGCCATGATGCGCGCGTAGCGGCTGTTTGCCGCCGTGCACGAAGGCGCCGCGCAGAAATGCTCCCAGATCCGCCGGAAGCGCGAATCCGGGTAGGCGCCTGCAATCCGCCGGAAGCAGCCCGCGATCGCGCCCTCATGGTACCACTCGCGCAGGCGCAGGACCGCCCGGACGAGCAGGCTGTTTTGCAAAATCGCTTTCATAGGCTTATTCCGCAGAAGATGCGATATCGACCATGTCGATATTGCCGGTGGTCTCAAAGTCGTTGGTCTTTACGATAAAGGTGCGGCCCGCGCGCACTTCCTGCGTGCCGATCGACGGGGCTGCCGTGCCCTCCGGCACGGTGGTCTCGATGGTGAACACGAGATCCTTCTTGCTCGGGTCGAGCGCGTTGACGATGCTGCCGTCCGCCGTGGTCACCTGCTGCACATAGTCCTCGATCTGCATATCCGTGATGACCGCCTCGGTAAACGAGCTGCCGCTGACGATCTGCTTGCCAACCTGGCTGTTGCGCTGCACCTCTTCCACCAGAAAGGGCGTTGCGCCGCGCACGCGGACGGTCACGGTCATGGGCACCTGGCGGGCGGCTACGCTCGCGATCTGCGGTGCAAACAGCTTATAGCCCACGCCGGCGATAACGGCGATGGCGGCAAGCAGCACCAGCAGGTCAACGACGTTGATCACGCCGAACAGCTTGCCCTTTTCATTGATGATTTTCATGTTTTTCCTCCGCTTTGGTAATGGTTCTGGAATTTACCATGCTATTATATCACAGGATTTTGGATTTTGAAACCCCTATTCCGTCCCCTTCCGTGCGGTCCTGTGCGTCACTCGGCCAGCGCGCGCAGCCAGTCCGCCAGCCAGAAGCGGAATTCCACCGTGCCGTCCGCCTCCGGCGCGGCCTCCGCCGCCTCGGCGGGCGCGACCGAAAACGCTGTGCACCACCATGCCGCGCGCGGCGGCGCGGGTGCAAACGCGCCCGCCGCGAGCACGCAGACTGCGGTAAAAATAGCCGCCGCGGCCTGTCTGTCCTGTTTTTTCATATCAAAAACCGCCTTCCGTCAACTGGTGTACCCAGTATGCCCGGAAGGCGGGAGGATTATACGATTTCGGTCAGGAAGGTGTCCGCAAAGCGGCGGGAGAGCATCTTTGCCGCGGTTCTGGCGCGGCCCTCGTCCGAGAACAGGCCGTAAACCGTCGGGCCGGAGCCGCTCATCAGCGTGCCGTCCGCGCCGTTTTCGGTCAGAAACGCTTTGATCTCGCCGATCTGGCGGCGTTTGGACGCGGTCACGGTCTCCATCACGTTGGACAGGCGCTTGCAGATGCCCGCAAAATCGCCCTTTTCCAGCGCCTTGATCATGCCCGCGGTGTCCGGCCGCTTTTTGATATCCACCGCGTCGATCGCCTGATAGACCTCCCTGGTGGAGACCGCGAACGGCGGCTTGCACAGCACCACCCAGCAGTGCGGCATGGGCGCGAGCGCGGTCAGCTCTTCGCCGATGCCCTCGGCCAGCATGGTGCCGCCGCGCAGGCAGTAGGGTACGTCCGCGCCCAGCTTGAGCCCCATCGCGCACAGCTCGTCATCGGTCAGGCCGGTGGCGTGCAGCGCGGCCAGCGCGCGCAGCACCGCCGCCGCGTCGGACGAGCCGCCCGCGAGGCCCGCTGCGATCGGGATGCGCTTTTCGATGTGGATCTCGCAGGTCTCGAGCAGCGTGCCGGTCTCCTTGTAGAACAGCTCCGCCGCGCGGTAGGCGAGATTGCGCTCGTCCACCGGCAGATAGGGCAGGTCGCAGGTCAGGATGATGCCGCGCGGCTTTTTCTCGCCGTGCGTCACCGTGACCTTGACCTCGTCGTGCAGCGCGACCGACTGCATCACCATTTGAACCGTGTGGTAGCCGTCCTCGCGCTGCCCGGTCACATCCAGTGTCAGATTGATTTTCGCGCGCGCGTGCACCGTGGTCTCCGCGTGCGTGATCTCTTGTTTTTTTCCAAAAAGCATAATTTCCTCAGCCTCTGATTGATTTGCGCCGCCCCGCGGCGCGGGTTTGGTCAGCCCAGTGCGACCTGCTCGGGTACGCGGTTCCGGAACACGGTGACGCTGGTAAAGCCCGCGTCGCGCGCGTTCTTCACACAGTCGTCAATGCCGCGGCCGGCATTGTCCAGCGCGTGCGAATCCGAGCCGATCGAGATGCGCTCGCCGCCCATGCGCCGGTATTCGTACAGGATGTCCTGCGGCGGGCCGACTTTTTTCATCCAGCTGCCCAGCCCCGCGGCGTTGAGCTCAAACGCATAGCCGCGGTCGATACAGGCGCGCAGCACCTGCTCCACCCGGTCCATATAGTGATCGAAGGAGGGCACATAATCGCCGTGCTTCATCACGCGCAGCGGGTAGTCGATGTGCGCCAGCACGTCAAACCCGCCGTGCGCCTCCATCTCGAGCATCTGGTCGAAATACGCGCGCAGGAAAGCGTCGCAGTTTAAGCGCTTATAGTCATGGAAATAGATGTCCAGATCGTTCGGCATGGCGTGCAGCGAACCGATCACCATGTCCAGCTCGTGCGTGCGGACAAACTCGTCCGCCGCAGGGTCGGCATGGATCTGGCCGATCTCGATGCCGGTGAGCACCTCGAGCTCGCCGGCGAACGCCTGCTTTGCCGCGCGGATATCGCGCAGGCAGGCCTCCGCGTCCCGGTTCTCGGACGGGCCGCGCGTGCGGTAGAAGTCCAGATGGTCGGTGATGCCGATGATCTCCAGCCCCGCGGCGCAGCAGGCGCGCACCTTGTCCTCCACGCTCTGCGGGAAGGCCGCGTCCGCCGAATAGCCCGTGTGCATGTGCAGATCCACTCGCATGTTCTGTTTCCGCCTTTCTCAAAGGAACAGCAGCGCGGTCTCCACAAAGCAGACCACGACCGCCGCCGTCATTCCGATATTGCAAAAGATCGTCTGGATCGAGGGCTCGCACGGCCCGTGCGCCCATACCTGCCGCTTCCGGCCGCGCACGAGCAGGATCACGCCCGCGACCGTGAGCACCGGCCAGCTCGTCAGATACAGCACGGGCAGGATGCCGCTCTCGGGCAGCAGGAGCACCACCGCCGAGCCATAGAAGTTGAACAGCATGTGCAGCAGGATGGGCGCTTTGAGCGAGCCGGTGTAAAAATACGCATAGGCGAGCAGCAGCCCGAGCGCAAACGCATAGAAAAACTGGCTCACGTTCGCGTGGTACAGGCCGAACAGCAGCGCCGAAACCAGCGCCGCGGGCTTTTGCCCATAGCGCGCCAGCCGCCCCGCGAGCAGGCCGCGGAACAGCAGCTCCTCGCAGACCGGCCCCAGGATGCACGCCCCGAGCAGCACGACCGAGAGCGGCAGCATGTCAAACGTTTCGGTCACCATATCGACCGGCTGGAGCCCCGCGATGCGATACACCAGATCATTGAGCGCCGTGCCGACCAGCGAGCCGATCCACATCAGCGCGATGCCGATCACGAACCAGCGGCCCATCAGGCGCGGCGTCAGGCTGCGCTGCGTCATCGGCGGCGCGGGCATGATCCGGCACACGCGGAACGCCAGCGGCAGCGCGAGGATATAATAGCCCACCAGCGTGAGCAGGTAATACAGGGCCACCCCGCTGTTCAGCCGCCCGGCCAGCGCGACAGCCATCAGGAACACCTGCCACACGAGCGAGCAGCCCACGGTCAGCACCAGCGCCCAGCCCAGCCGGGCGCAATATTTTTTCTCCTGCCGGAGATCGGTTTGCTGCATAATATCCCCCTTGCGGCAGAAAAACGGGGCAAAGCCTTGCCGCCCGCCCCGTTTTCTCTGCTCTTGGTCTTACTTCTTTGCTTCGTTTACCAGACGCTCGGTGTCCTTTGCGATCATCAGCTCCTCGTTGGTGGGGATGACCAATACGCGGACGCGCGCCCAGTCGATGGCAATATCCATCTGCTTGCCGCGGTACTTGTTCTTTTCGGGATCGATCTTGATGCCCAGGTATTCCATGTGCTCGCAAACGTCCCAGCGCACCGAGCGGTCGTTCTCGCCGACGCCCGCGGTGAAGATGATGGCGTCTACGCCGCCCATCTCAGCGATGTACGAGCCGATGATCTTCTTGACCGACAGGTTGAACATTTCCTTCGCCAGCGCCGCGCGGCCGTTGCCGTCCATGATGGCAGCGTCCAGATCGCGGAAGTCGGACGAAACGCCCGAAATGCCCAGCATACCGGACTTCTTGTTCAGGATGTTGATGACCTCTGCCGCGGAGATCTGCTCATGCTCGGACAGGAACTCGATGATCGCGGGGTCGAGGTTGCCGGCGCGGGTGCCCATCGGCAGGCCGTCCAGCGGGGTGAAGCCCATCGAGGTATCGTAGCTCTTGCCGCGGTTGATCGCGCAGATCGAAGAGCCGTTGCCCAGATGGCAGGTGATCAGGCGCAGTTCCTCGAGCGGACGGCCGAGCATCTCGGCGGCCTGCTGGGAAACATACTTGTGGCTGGTGCCGTGGAAGCCGTAGCGGCGGATCTTGTACTTTTCATAGTACTCGTAGGGGATCGCGTACATGTAGTGCGACTGCGGCATGGTCTGATGGAACGCGGTATCGAATACGGCGACCATCGGAACGTCCGGGCCCATAACGTCGCGGCAGGCCTGGATGCCGATCAGGTTGGGCGGATTGTGGAGCGGGGCCAGCGGTACGCAGTCCTCGATCGCCTTGAGCACCTTTTCGGTGATGATGACGCTGTCCGAGAAGAACTCGCCGCCGTGTACCACGCGGTGGCCGACCGCGTCGATCTCGCTCATCGAGGAGATGACGCCCTTCTCGGGATCGAGCAGCATGTCGATGACCGCCTGGATCGCTTCCTTATGGGTCGGCATGGCAATGTCGAACTTGAACTTCTCGTCCGACTTGTTGCCCGTGTGCGTCAGGACGCCGTCGATGCCGATGCGCTCGCACAGGCCCTTGGCCATGACCTCGCCCGAATCGGTGTCGAGCAGCTGGTACTTCAGCGAAGAGCTGCCAGCGTTGATAACCAGAACTTTCATTTGCAAAACTCCCTCATGCCATATTTGGCGGCTTGCATGAAGCCGCGGAAGCCGATATAATAAATGCTGTAACATTATTCTACACGATTTCGTCCGAATGTACAAGCCATAATTTACACACAAATCATCAAAAGTCCACCATCCGCTGCAAAGGAGATCCGCCCATGACTGTCTGCGGCATTGTCGCTGAATATAACCCCTTCCACGCAGGCCACGCGCACCATATTGCAGAAACGCGGCGCGTTTTGGGCGCGGATGCCGCGGTCGTGTGCGCGATGAGCGGCAATTTCGTGCAGCGCGGCGACCTTGCGGTGATGGAGAAATACGCGCGCGCCGAAGCCGCGGTGCGCTGCGGGGCGGACCTCGTGCTGGAAACGCCGCTCGCGGCCTGTCTGTCCTCGGCCGAGGGGTTCGCGCGCGGCGCAGTCTCGCTGCTGGACGCGCTCGGCTGCGTAACTCACCTGTCCTTCGGCGCGGAGCAGGCCGACCTTGCGCTTTTGCAGCAAGCGGCAGACCTGTCCCGCGGGCAGGGCGAAGCGCTGCGGCAGGGACTTGCCGCCGGGCTGCCCTATGCCGCGGCCATGCAGCAGGCGGTCAGCGCCGCCGACGCAGAGGCGGGCGCGCTGCTCGCCAGCCCGAACAACACGCTCGGTGTCGAATATCTGCGTGCGCTGGCCGCACGCGGCAGCCGGATACAGCCGCTCGCCATCGAGCGGAAGGGCGGCGCGCACGACAGCGATACCCCGGCAGACGGCCTGCCCTCGGCCTCCTACCTGCGCGGCCTGCTGGCGGGCGGGGACGCCGCAGCCTGCCGCCCGCTCATGCCCGAAGCGTCCTTTGCGGTGCTCGAACGGGAAATACAGTCGGGCGCGGCCCCGGTCACCCGAAGCGCGGCCGATCTGGCGGTTCTGGCGCACCTGCGGCGGCTGGATGCGGCTGCCCTCGTCCCCTTTTGCAGCGGGGACAAGGGGCTGGCGCACCGTCTGGCGGACGCGGTCCGCGACAACACCAGCTTTTCCGCCGTCTGCACTGCCGCGCAGACCCGGCGCTACCCGCTCGCGCGCGTGCGGCGCGTGCTGCTGCGCGCATGGCTCGATCTGCCGCAGTCCGTATCGCCCGAGCCGGAATATGTCCGCGTGCTCGCCATTGGCAGGCAGGGACGGGCGCTTCTGCGCCGCATGAAGGACACCTGCACCCTGCCGGTCATCATCAAGCCGGTCACTGAGCGCAGCCTGCCCGAAAACTTGCAGCCCGCCCTTGCGCGCGACGCGCTCGCGGACGACCTGTATGCCCTTGCCTACCCCGCGCTCAAATTGCGCGTCGGCGGCGGGCACTTCCGCAAAACGCCGTTCTGCCTGATGGATGGCTGATTCTCCCGCCGCTTTTCCGGCGGGAAAATTTTTACCAAACCACTTGACCTGTCGTAGTAGTTCTGTTATGATTACTACGACAGATAAAGTAGAGAGGTGATGGCATGCTGGGAAGCGATGTGATGCGCGGCTATAACGACATGCTCATCCTGTGCCTGCTGCTGGAGGGCGACTCCTACGGCTATGCGATCTCGCGCGAGATCGAGCAGCGCAGCGGCGGCGAGTACCCGATCAAGGAGACCACGCTGTATTCCGCGTTCGGGCGGCTGGAAAAGCAGGGGTATATCGTCCCCTATCAGGGCAGCGAGACGCAGGGCAGGCCGCGCACCTATTACACCATCACGGACGAGGGCCGCAAAGCCTACGCCGCCAAATGCGCGGAGTGGCGGGTGCTCAAAGCCGTGGTCGACCGATTTGCAAAGGAGGATATGACAGATGGAAGCGATTCGTAACTATGTGGAGGCATTGTTCGCCGCCCTGCCGCAGCGCGAGGATGTCCTGCGGGTCAAGGCCGACATGCTGGCGAATCTGGAGGATAAGTTCAACGCCCTGTTGGAGGAGGGCAAAAACGAGGCCGAGGCGACCGGCATTGTCGTCGCCTCCATCGGCTCGGGTGAGGAGCTGCGCAGCGAGCTCGGTCTGGATGACGAGTCTTCGGAAAATCCGCCCGAATCCCCATCCAAAGAGGTCGATCCCGCACTGGCGGAGGAGTACCGCCGCTATCAGGACCGCAAGCATATCATGATCGCGGCTGCGGTCGCACTGTTCATCCTGTCCCCCTTTACACAGAGCCTGTTTGAGGATACCCTTCATTTGGAAGCATTCGGCAGCTTTTTGTTTTTCTCCATGATCGCGGCAGGTGTGGCGCTGTGCATCCTTTCCGGACAACGGGACGACTTTTATAGGCAGTTGTTCTCGCTTGGAGCTGAGGAAGAAGGCGACGAGGAAACGGAGGCAAACTATCCCATTACCACACTTTTTTCCGCAATCGCATTTCCGGTTGCCACAGCGATTTATCTATCCATCGGCGTGCTGTGGGGTCTGTGGCACCCCGGATGGATTATCTATGTGGTCTGTGGCGCGGCGGCGTCTACCATCGCTGCCATGGAGCACTTCCGCCGCAGCAATAATTGACTTTTTCCCTTTTTTGCTTTACAATACAGTTTAGCACAGTAAAGCAAAGAGGGATTTTCTTTTATGATCGGACTGGGAACCATTGTCAACTGCGGCACCGTCATCGCGGGCACTACGCTCGGCGTTTTCCTCAAGGGCGGGCTGCCGCGACGTTTTGAAACCACCATCATGCAGGCGCTCGGCCTGTGCACGTTCTTCATCGGCATCGGCGGCGCGGTCGCCGGGCTGGTGACCATCGAGGACGGCGCACTCTCCACCCAGCACACCATGCTGCTGGTGCTCAGTCTGGTCATCGGTGCGCTGATCGGCGAGGCGCTCGACATTGAAACGCGCCTGAACGACTTCGGCACTTGGTGCCAGACCCGCTTTGCGGGCGGCGGCGAGGACGGCAAGTTCGTCGAGGGCTTCGTGGCCTCCTCCCTGCTGTTCTGCGTGGGCGCGATGGCGATCGTCGGCTCGCTCGAGGACGGGTTAAACGGCAATCCGTCCATCCTGATCGCAAAAGCCGTACTCGACGGCGTGGCCGCCATCGTGTTCGCGGCCTCGCTCGGCAAGGGCGTGTACCTGTCCGTGCTGCCGCTGTTTATGTATCAGGGCGGCATCACACTGCTCGCGCGGTTCATCCGCCCGTGGCTGACCGACGCGCTCATCAGCCAGCTGTCCTGCATCGGCTCGGTGCTGATTTTCGCCATCGGCTTCAACCTGATGTTCGACAAAAAGGTCAAGGTCGGCAACCTGCTGCCCGCGATCTTCCTTCCGGTGGTGTTTTTCTTCCTCGCGAAATTTTTCCCCGCGCTGGGGACGCTGTAATACAAAAAGGAGGCCGTTTGGCCTCCTTTTTGCTTGGGTTCGTATTTCCTGCTCAGTCTCCGACGACGCTCCCCGTGACGGTCACGCTCTTGGGCGCATCGGTATCCGCGCCCTCCTCGATGATTTTTGCCGCGCCGTCCTCGCGGACCGTGATATCGTATTCCCCGGCCTCGCCTTCATTGCCTTCGACGGCGTACTGCGTGGTGTACGAGCCGTCCTCGTTCTGCTCCTCCGGGATGGTGACGGTGACATCGCTGCCGTCCTCGCCCTTGACCGAATAGGTCGTCGAGCCGTCCGGATTTACCTGCGTGTCGGTCACCTCGCCGGTGAACACAACGCGGATGCTCTCGAACAGCGCGCCGTCGGTCGCGACATTCGCCGCGCCCGCGGCGGTCACGGTCAGCGCCGCCGCAGCGGCTACGACTACGCCCTTACGGATATGACCCTGTTTCATGTGTCTGGCCTCCTGCCTGATTTCGCTGCCGGAGGCATGCAGATGTGCGAATGTCGCCTTATACAACTCTTTGTCAGTCATCGTTCCAGCCCTCCAGCTTTAGTCTCAGTTTCTGTCTGGCCCGCAGCAGGCGGGTCTGCACGGCGCTCTCGCGCAGGCCGAGCGCTTCGGCGATCTCACGCACCGAATAGTCCTCGTAATAATAGAGGTGCACGGGCACGCGGTACTTCTGCGGCAGCTCCATCACCGCGAAAAACAGCGCGGACTGCTCGGGGGTCTCAAAGCCGAGCGTTTCGGCGTAGTCCTCGATCGGCGCGGTGTACCGCCGCCACGGGGACACCAGATACCGCTTGCACTCGTTGACGGTCACGCGGATGAGCCAGCGCCGGATATGCTGCTCGTCTGTAAACGGTTTTTTCGCCTGATAGCATTTGATCAGCGCGATCTGCGCCATGTCGTCCGCGTCGGCCGCGTTTTTGGTATATTGGAACGCGATGGCGAACAGGTTGTCCCGGTACCGCCCCGCGATCTCCTCAAATTGTGCCTCGTCCATGATTCACCCCGTCTGCTGTGGATTTGAAAGGCCTTTCATAGATAATACCTTTGCGCGGCCGGAAATATCACAAAATTTTTTGTGCGCGCCCGTTTTTTTGCAGGGGCATCCGCTGCGCAGCGGACAAAATCCCCCCGGAATTGACTTTGCCTTCCCGGTGCACTATAATAAGAGAAAGCCGGAAGGAGCCGTGGAATATGCTAGCATACACCTATGTAGAACAGGGGCATTTCGCCCTGCTGGACAAGCCGATGCCCGCTTTGCGCGACCCGCGGGACGCGATTGTGCGCGTCACGCTCGCCAGCATCTGCACCAGCGACCTGCATATCAAGCATGGCTCCGTGCCGCGCGCCGTGCCCGGCGTAACGGTCGGGCATGAGATGGTCGGCGTGGTCGAGCAGGTCGGCGAGGCCGTACATTCTGTACGCCCCGGCGACCGCGTGACGGTCAACGTCGAAACCTTCTGCGGCCACTGCTTTTTCTGCCAGAACGGCTTTGTCAACAACTGCACCGATCCCGAGGGGGGCTGGGCGCTCGGCTGCCGCATCGACGGCGGTCAGGCGGAATATGTGCGCGTGCCCTACGCCGATCAGGGTCTGAACCGCATCCCCGAGGGCGTATCCGACCGGCAGGCGCTGTTCGTCGGCGACGTGCTCGCCACCGGCTATTGGGCGGCGCGCATCTCGGAGATCAAGCCCACCGACACCGTGCTCATCCTCGGCGCCGGGCCGACCGGCATCTGCACCATGCTGTGCGCGCTGCTGCGCCAGCCCCGGCGGCTGATTTTGTGCGAGGCCGACCCCGCGCGGCGCCGCTTCGTGCAGGAGCACTACCCCGATGTGCTCACGGTATCGCCCGGGCATGTGCTTGAATTCGTCCGGCAGAACAGCGCCCACGGCGGCGCGGACGTGGTGCTCGAGGTCGCGGGCACGGAGGAGAGCTTCCGCATGGCGTGGGAGTGCGCGCGGCCGAACGCGATCGTGACCATCGTCGCGCTGTATGACAGGCCGCAGGTGCTGCCCCTGCCCGAGATGTACGGCAAAAACCTGACCTTCAAGACCGGCGGCGTGGATGGCTGCGACTGCGCCGAGATCCTGCGGCTGATCGCTGCGGGCGAGCTGGACACCACCCCGCTGATCACGCATATCTTCCCCCTCCGCGAGATCGACGCGGCCTATGCCCTGTTTGAAGGGAAGCGCGATAACGTGATGAAGGTCGCCATCACCATTTGACAGTGGAAAATGGTGAATGGAAAATTGAAAATTACCCGCGTTAAGCGCGGCACAAAACAGAAAACAGGCCGCAAACGCGGCCTGTTTTCATAAAAACGCCCGGCTTTGCCGGGCATTTTTATGCAGGAAAAGCGATTTTGTGTGCCGCGCGCGGCGCGCAAATATCGCGTCCGGGACGCATCCGCGCCCTGCGCGGTGCGCCCTCTCGATGGGAAGGCTTGCCTTTCCATCGAATTTAGTCGACGAGCTTATCCAGCTCCTTGACGTGCTCGGTGCCGGTCGCGGTTGCGTGCTCCGCCTGCTTGGCGTACAGCCCGACCTGCGCCGCGGCCTTCTTGATGCCCTGCATCGTGCCCGCGCCTGCCACGCAGCCGCCCGGGCATGCCATGCCTTCGAGCAGGTAGCCGTTGAACTTGCCCGCCTTGGCCGCGGTCATCATCTTGCGGCACTCGCGCAAGCCCTCCGCATTGGTGACCTTGACCTCGCGCTCCGGGTACTTCTCCTTGATGACGTTGACGACCGCCTGCGCAACGCCGCCCGAAACCGCAAAGTTACGGCCGTCGGTCGAAGCGTCGTTGACGCCGTGCGGGTCTTCGGGCAGGGACTCCAGATCAACATGGCGCGCATCGAAAATGCCGGTCATCTCCTCGAAGGTCAGCACGAAGTCCACCTCGCTGCGCACGTCCTTGCGCATTGCCTCGAGCTTTTTCGCCGCGCAGGGGCCGATGAAGGCAACCTTCGCGTCCGGATGGTGGTGCTTGATCAGGCGCGCGGTCAGGGTCATGGGCGTCAGCGCCATCGAGATGCAGTCCGCATGCTCGGGGAACAGCTTTTTCGCCATCATGGACCACGCCGGGCAGCAGGAGGTGCCCATGAAGGGCAGCTTCTCCGGCACTTCATTGACAAAGTCGTCCGCCTCCTGTGCAGCACACAGGTCGGCGCCGATCGCGACCTCGAGGATATCCGCAAAGCCGAGCTGCTTCATCGCAGCGCGCAGCTTGCCCGGGGTCACCTTGGGGCCGAACTGACCGACGAACGCCGGCGCAACCGCCGCGTAAACGCGCTCGCCCGCCTGGATCGCGCGGATCATCTGGAAGATCTGGGACTTGTCCGCAATTGCGCCGAACGGGCAGTTGACCAGGCACTGGCCGCAGGAAACGCACTTATCATAGTCGATATCCGCCTTGCCGTTCTTGTCGCTGCCGATCGCATCCATGCCGCAGGCCGCCGCGCACGGGCGCTCCTGCCGGATGATGGCGTGATACGAACATACGTCGATGCAGCGGCCGCACTTGATGCACTTTTCCTGATCGATGTGCGAACGGCCGTTGAAGCGGTCGAGCGTGACCGCGCCCTTGGGGCAGACCTCCACGCAGGGATGCGCGAGACAGCCCTGACAGCCCTCGGTCACCATGACATGGTTCTCCTTGCAGGCGTTGCAGGCGAACTTGATGATGTTGATCAGCGGCGGCGTATAATAGGTCTCTTCGCGGGTCGCGGCATCAATATTGTCGGACAGCGGCGAATGCTCGGCCGCGCTGCGGCAGGGCAGGCCCATCGCCAGACGCAGGCGTTCGCCGACGATCGCGCGCTCCAGAAAAATGTCGTTCCGGTAGTTGCCAACCTCGCCCGGAATGATCTCATACGGAAGCGCTTCGATGCGTCTGTCGGTCGGCCACTCGGTATGGTATGCCATACGGGCCACTTCGCAGAAAATTCTCCGGCGGATCTCCTGAATACGGGTCTCGACGCCTCTCATAAATACAGTATCCCCCTTGTGATAAAAATAAAATGTGAATGTACAACCGTGTTCCGCCCCTCCGGCGGGGCAGAGAATTTCTATTATCAGGATACCGGAAAAGCACCGGCTTGTAAAGAGATAAATTGTAGAAAATTTAACAATTTTAACGGCTTTTTTATGTATAACCCACTGTCCCGTCCGGATATGCGATAAACCGCTGCGCGAAAAGCCCCGCGCACCGTTTTTCCGGCACGCGGGGCAGTGTTTTTTAATACACATATTCAAATTCCAGATCGCCGATGACGACAAAGTCGCCCTCCTGTACGCCCATCTGCTCGAGCTTGTCATACACGCCCGCGCTTTTGAGCATGCGGTCCATATACTGACGGGATTCGTAGTCATCCACATTGACCGAGCCCATGATCTTGTCCACCCATGCGCCCGAAACGACATAGTAGTCCTCGACCTTTTCGACCGTCCAGTCGCGCTCGCCCGCGGCGTCCGCCACGGTCTCGACGAACTCCGGCTCGTAGATGAACACGGGCGGCAGTTCTTTGAGCGCGTTCCACGTCATGCGCATCAGCTCAGCAACGCCCTGATTGGTTGCAGCCGACAACTCTGCAAATTCGAAACCGTGATCCTCTGCATATTTGCGCAGTCTCTCGACCGGCTCGCGGTTGTCGCCCAGCAGATCTACCTTGTTGGCGACAATGATCTGCGGCCGCGCGGCGAGGAACTCGCTGTAGCCCGCCAGCTCGGCGTTGATCTTCTCGATGTCGTCCAGCGGGTCGCGGCCCTCGCTGCCCGCCGCGTCCACCAGATGCAGCAGCAGACGGCAGCGGTCGATGTGGCGCAGGAAGTCGTGTCCCAGACCTGCGCCCTCGCTCGCGCCCTCGATGATGCCCGGGATGTCCGCCATGACGAAACTCTGCTCCTCGCCCACGGAGACCACGCCCAGATTGGGCACAAGGGTCGTGAAGTGGTAGTTTGCGATCTTGGGCCGCGCCGCGGAGACCATGCTCAAAAGCGTGGACTTGCCCACGTTCGGGAAGCCGACCAGACCCACGTCCGCGAGCAATTTGAGCTCCAGAATGATGTCGCGCTCCACGCCCGGCTGGCCGGGCTTGGCAAAGCGTGGCGCCTGACGGGTCGGGGTGGCAAAGTGCACATTGCCCCAGCCGCCGTTGCCGCCCTTGGCCGCGATAAACGGCTCGTCGTCCGACAGGTCCTTGATGACCTGACCGGTCTTCTGGTCGCGGATGATCGTGCCGCGCGGCACGCGGATGATCAGATCCGCGCCGTCCTTGCCCTTGCAGCGCTTGCTGCCGCCGTTTTCGCCCGCCGCGGCAACGTATTTCTTCTTGTAGCGAAAGTCCAGCAGGGTAGAGAGGTTGTCGTCCACCTTGAAGATGACCGAGCCGCCGCGGCCGCCGTCGCCGCCGTCCGGCCCGCCGGAGGCGACATACTTCTCGCGGTGGAAGCCGACCTTGCCGTCGCCGCCCTTGCCGGAGACGATCTTGATCCTGGCAATATCAATAAACATTGGTTGTCCTCCTTTCCAAAGGGGGTGTGGTTCTGTTGTGCCCGCTTTAAGCGGGTCGAATTGCCTGCCAGCTTTCATCTGGCCTGCATCGTAGGGACGCGCATTGCGCGCCCGCGCGGGGAATTCGCCCGACAGGGCGAAGTGTGTGCCCGCACTTCGCGGGCTGGAGTGCGGATGCTGTTTCCGCAAAGGCGACGCTCCGGCCGGGTGCAGGTATGCGGGCGCGCAATGCACGCCCCTACGGGGTGGACGCAGCACTTGGCGCGCCGAGGGGCGTGGTCCAGGCCAGTTTGGCGCGCCGAGGTCATGGCCCAGGCCAGCTTCTCTTGCCGCCATGCGGCAATTCACCTTCTCGCGCCCTACGGGGTGGAAGCCGTTCCGCTTACCCTGACACGGCAAATGGGCGGCAGCCGGAAAGCGTCACTTACTCTTACGCGCGCAGCGCGTCCTGAAGGAGGGGAAGGTGATTCGCAAGAGGAGGGAGAACCATACGGTTCCCTCTCCTCTTGTGCGCAGTGCGGCCGCGCAGGCCACAATTTCAGCCCGTGATGGGCAGGCACATACGACGCGCAGCGGCACCGTTCCCCGGGCGCGCAATGCGCGCCCCTACGGGATAGCGCCCTACGGTGCAGGCGCACGTTTCCTGCCGCCCGCGATGCACACCTCCTGCAATACCCATCCGCAAAATCCCATGAAAACAAAATCCCAGACCAACGTCTGGGATTTCATCTCTGCAATTACTGCGGGTAAACGGAAACCTGCTTGCGGTCCTTACCCAGGCGCTCGAAGCGGACAACGCCTTCCACCTTGGCGAACAGGGTGTCGTCCTTGCCGCGGCCGACGTTCAGGCCCGGATGGATCTTCGTGCCGCGCTGACGGACAAGGATGTTGCCCGCCGGAACGGTCTGGCCGTCCGCGCGCTTAACGCCAAGGCGCTTGGCCTCGGAGTCACGGCCGTTCTTGGTCGAACCTACGCCCTTTTTATGAGCGAAAAACTGTAAGCTAATCTTCAGCATCTGCGTGCACCTCCATTACGTTTAAAAAATCCGGATAGTTCTGTTCCAGCTCGGTAAAATGCAGTTTGAGCGCCAGAAGCGCGTCCTGTCCGCGCTCCATCTCCAAGCCTTGCGGCAGGGTGATGCGGATGTGCGCCCCCTCATCCTCGATCAGCGTATCGACCGGGATGTGCTGCACGTCAAACAGCAAGGCATGCGTCAGCATGACCGCGCTGGAGATCGCCGCACACACGATGTCCTCCCCTTCCTCCGCGTAGCCCGCATGGCCAAGGATGTCCACCGAAAGGAGCTTTGCCCCCTGCGACGAAAAAGTGACCTTTGTCACCGCCTTACGCCTTGATGGACGCGATGGTCACCTTGGTGTACGGCTGGCGATGGCCCTGACGCTTGCGGTAACCCTTCTTGGGCTTCATCTTGAAGATGTTGATCTTCTTGCCCTTGCCGGTCTTCTCGACCGTGCCGGTTACAGCGGCGCCGGAAACGTAAGGAGCGCCGACGGTGAGCTGATCGCCCTCGCCTACTGCCAGAACCTCGTCAAAAGTAACGGTCGCGCCGTCCTCCACACCGAGCTTCTCAACGTAGATCACGTCGCCCTCAGATACCTTGTACTGCTTGCCGCCAGTTTTCAGAATGGCATACATTTGGTTTTCCCTCTCTTTCGTTATAGAGTCACGCTTGGCACGGCGGCGGCCCGGTTTGGGACGCACTTAACTGGAGCCAATGCACAATGCGGCTTTTAGTAGCATAACACAAGCGGCGGCGCCTGTCAAGCGCCGCCGTTCGTTTTTTTCGTATTTTTTCGCATTTTCTGCGCTTATGCGAACATCGCCGCGACAAAATCGTACATCCCTGCCGGGGTGGACGACGCTGTGCCGGTCGCCGCGCGGTCCATGCTGACAAACCCGGTATTGCCCTGCGCCAGACCGATCACCCGGTCGGAGAACAATACATAGTAGGTGCAGGCCGGGGCGTCGCCCTCGGCAGCCGCATAGCTTGCCGAATCATCCCGATAAGCTGCAAGCCGGTCCTGCAGGTAGCCCGAAGGTACGCTCAGGTACTGGAGCTGCGAGCCGGTATTGTAAACCACATACACGCCCTCTTGAAGCTGCGGGATCAGCTCCGCGATGCTCGTGGTCTGCGCGGTGGTCGGATCGTCCAGCGAAGCGGTCAGGCTCGCGAGCATGGACTGGTTGTCCTGCGTCAGCGTACTGACCTGCGCGGTCAGCGTTTCCTTTTCCTTGTTGAGCGTCTCGACCTGTCCGTTTAAGTCGTTGATCGTGCCGCCCCGCACCATGAACATGATGAAAAACACCAGCGCCAGCACAAGGCACACCAGCACCGCGATGCACAGCATCAGGCGGTAATTGAGTTTAAACGGTTTTCCCGGCGCCTTTCCGCCCGCAGCCCGCACCGGCGGCCGTCTTCTGATCTGGCTGCTCTGCCCGCTGCGTTCCATGCGTTCGGTATGCTCGGTTCGATCCATGCGATTCCCTCCTGTGTTGCTGTCCGGCGTGGTCTGATGCGTCACTTCGCCGGGTTTTCGATGATCTTTACCTCGCCGGACGAGCAGCCGACGATCATGCGCTTGCACATATTCAGGAACAGGCCGTGCTCCAGCACGCCGAGCATGCCGGTGAGCTTGCTGTAAACATCCTGAATGTCAAAGCCCGCGCCGAGGTGCAGGTCTGCGATGTAGTTGCCGTTGTCGGTCACAAAGGTCTTGCCGTCCTTGACGCGCAGAACCGGGTTCCAGCCGTACGCCGCCATGCGCTCCATCGCCTGCTTGGAGCCGTACTGCGCGATCTCGACCGGCAGATGGAACGCGCCGATCTTGTCGACCAGCTTGCTCTCGTCCATGATCCAGATGACTTCCTTGGCCATCGACGCGACGACCTTTTCACGGTAGAGCGCGCCGCCGCCGCCCTTGATGGCGTTGAACTGCGGGTCGATCTCGTCCACGCCGTCGATCGCGAGGTCGACGTGGTCCAGCTCGTCGATCGTGAGCAGCGGGATGCCCAGCTCACGCGCCTGCGCCTCGGTGGCCTTGGAGGTCGGGATCGCCTGGATCTTGAGGCCGTTCTTGACCATCTCGCCCACGGCGTTGACCATATGATAAGCGGTGGAGCCGGTGCCCAGACCGACTACCATGCCGTCCTTGACGTACTCGGCGGCCTTGTCGCCGGCTAGTTTCTTCATATCCATTATGAGATTCCTCCCCTGACATTGATACCATAACATACCGGTACTTTACACCTATTATAAAATGCCGGAAAGCAAAGGTCAATGTTTTCTAACAAATTACCGCGCTGAAACGCCGTCCTCCTGCCGGATGCGTTCCAGTATCTTCCGGTCCTGCCTGTCCTTCGGCTCGAACTGCGCAAACAGGTCCGGACGGTCGGCTTTGGTGCGGCGCAGGCTCATCTCGCGCCGCCATGCCTCGATGTTCGCGTGGTGGCCGGAGAGCAGCACCGCGGGCACTTCCCTGCCGCGCCAGTTTTCCGGGCGGGTGTACTGCGGGTGCTCGAGCAGCCCCTCCCAGTGGCTCTCTGCGGTGAACGCCTCCTCGTCGGGCAGCACGCCCGGCACCATGCGGCACACCGCGTCCGCGACCGCCATCGCGGGGATCTCGCCGCCGGTCAGCACAAAGTCGCCGATCGAGATCTCCTCGTCTACACATTCGTCGATGAACCGCTGGTCCACGCCCTCGTAGTGCCCGCAGACCAGAATGAAATGCTCCTTTGCGAGCAGCTCACGCGCCTTATCCTGATCAAACGGCTTGCCCTGTGCGGACAGGAATACCGTGTGCACATGCTCCCCCGCGCACAGCGCCTGATGGCACAGGTAGAGCGGCTCGGCGAGCATGACCTGCCCGCGGCCGCCGCCGTAGGGCGCGTCGTCCGCCTTGTGGTGCTTGTCCAGCGCATAGTCGCGGATGTTGGTCGCCTTGACGCTCACCAGCCCCTTGTCCTGCGCGCGGCCGATGATGCTCTCCCGCATGACCGCATCGATCATGTCCGGGAACAGGGTCATAATGTCGATCCTCATTCCACAAGCCCCTCGATGCTCTCGATATAGATGACGCCCTGCTCCATGTCGATCTCCTGCAGAAAGGGCTTGGCCGCGGGGATATAGACCAGACGGCCCTCGTCCGTCTTGACCTCGTACATATCATGCGCCGGGTTGGTGGTGATGACGTCGTGCAGGCGGCCGATCTCGCGGTCCAGCCGGCGGTCGAAGATGGCAAAGCCGAGGATGTCCTGGATGAACACCAGATCCTCCGGCAGCTCAACGTCCTCGCGGTCGAGGTGCAGCACGCGGCCGCGCAGCGTTTCCGCCGCCTCGACCGTGTCCACGCCCGCAAGGTGCATGAGCACGATATTTTTATGCACCTGCGCCTTTTCCACGGTCACAGGCGTTTTTTCGTCCAGATACAGCGTGTCGAAGTCGCACAGCACTTCCGGGCTGTCGCACCAGCTCTGCACCTTCAGGTCGCCCCGGATGCCGTGCGTGCCCACGATCTTCCCGGCTTCTAAAAATTGTTTCGGCATAGGTTTGTCCTCCGGTAAATTGGGGATTCGGGCGCTCAGCGCCCTTTTTCGAACCATTGCTGCGCATCCTTGCGCGCATATAACAAAAAATCGCCGCGCCGCGGCGATTTTCAGCTCAAAGCGCCGTGAGGCGCATAAAACAGAAAACCGCAAAGCGGTTTTCATAAAAACCCGCGACATGCGCGTGGGTTTTTATACAGGTGGTGAAAAAGTTTCGCGTGTCGGAACTTTTTCGCCTTTGGACATATCCGAGCTGCAAGCTCGGTATGTCCGCCTCGTTTGGGACGATCTCGGATCGTTCCAAACGAAACGCGAAGCGTTAGTCCAAAATATCGACTGTTACGCGCTTGTTTTCGCGATTGCCTGCCGCCTTCATGAGTGTGCGGATTTCCTTTGCGATGCGGCCGTGCCGGCCGATAACGCGGCCCATGTCCCCGGGCGCTACGCGCAGGGAATAGGTGATGTTATCGCCGTCGATCTCCTCGGTGATGGCAATCGCATCCGGCTCGGAAACCAGATTTTTGACAATATAGGCCAATAACTCTTTCATTTCGTCACCCTCACTCAGTTCAGCACGCCGGCCTTCTTCAGGATGCCGCGAACGGTATCGGTCGGCTGAGCGCCCTTCTTGATCCACTCCTGTGCGCGCTCCGCGTTTACGTTAACGGAAGCCGGGTCGGTCAGCGGATTGTAGGTGCCGATCTCCTCGATGAAACGGCCGTCACGCGGGTAACGGGAATCAGCGACAACGATGCGGTAGAACGGAGCCTTCTTCGCGCCCATGCGGCGCAGTCTGATCTTTACCATGTAGTTTCACCTCCTTAAAACTGGCTTCGATCGAAACGACAGTTTCGATCGAGCAGGATATGCCGCGTATCGCGCGGACATATCCCAAGCTGCGCAAAGTTCCGCAAAGCGAAACTTTGCTTCGCTCTTGTATAAAAACCGTGATGCGTGCTCCCGGTTTTTATGAAAACAGCAAAGCTGTTTTCGATTGAATACGCGCGAGGCGCGTTTTTATTTGGAAAATTTCAGTTTCCTGAAATTTTCAGGCGTGTGTTAAAACGGCAGCTTCATACCGCCGAAGCCACCGAGGCCGGGAAAGCCGCGGCGCTTTTTCTTGCCCTTGCCGCGCGCCATGCCGGAAAGCTGCTTGGTGAGCTTCTGCATGGACTCGAACTGCTTGAGCAGGCGGTTTACCTGCTCGACCGACAGCCCGCAGCCCGCGGCGATGCGCTTTTTGCGGGAGAAGTTGATGATCGAGGGGTTATCCCGCTCCTTGGGGGTCATGGACTGGATGATGGCTTCGGTGTGCGCCATCTGCTTTTCGTCGATCTTTGCACCGGCGAGGGCTTTTGCATCCACGCCCGGCAGCATGCCGAGCATTTCCTCCATCGAGCCCATGTTTTTCATCTGCTGGAGCTGGTCGTAAAAATCGGTCAGCGTCAGCTTGCCGGCCATCATCTTTTTCGCGGTTTCGGCGGCCTGCTTCTGGTCGAAAGATTCCTGCGCCTTTTCGATCAGCGTCAGCACGTCGCCCATGCCGAGGATGCGGCTGGCCATGCGGTCGGGGTGGAACGGCTCGATGTCGCCCAGCTTTTCGCCCGTGCCGATGAACTTGATCGGCTTGCCGGTAACCGCCTTGACCGAGAGCGCCGCGCCGCCGCGGGCGTCGCCGTCCATCTTGGACATTAAAACGCCGTCGATGCCGAGCGCTTCGTCAAAGGTCTGCGCGACCGTGACCGCGTCCTGGCCGGTCATCGCGTCCACCACGAGGATGATCTCGGTGGGCTTGACCGCGGCCTTGATGTTTTTCAGCTCGTCCATCAGCTTTTCGTCGATATGCAGGCGGCCTGCGGTATCGAGAAAAACCAGGTCGTAACCGTTTTTCCTGGCAAAGTCAATGCCGTGTTTTGCAATCTCGACCGGATCGCCCTGGCCTTCGTCAAAGACCGGAATATCCAGCTGCTTGCCGACCACCTTTAACTGGTCGATCGCCGCGGGGCGGTACACGTCGCACGCGACGAGCAGCGGGCGGCGCTGCTGCTGCTTGCGCAGCAGGCCTGCGAGCTTGGCGCAGTTGGTGGTTTTGCCCGCGCCCTGCAAACCGGCCATCATAACGATGGTGGGCGGGTTGGGCGCTATGGTCAAACGGGTGGTCTGGCCGCCGAGCAGGGCAACCAGCTCCTCGTTGACGATCTTGATGACCTGCTGGGTCGGGGACAGGCTCTCGAGGATCTCGGCGTCGGTCGCCTTTTCGGTGACCGTCTTGATGAAATCCTTGGCGACCTTGAAGTTGACGTCCGCCTCAAGCAGCGCCATGCGAATCTCGCGCATGGCCTCCTTGATATCGGACTCGGTCAGCCGCCCCTTGCTGCGCAGGTGCTTGAAAGCGGATGAAATTTTTTCGGTAAGGCCTTCAAATGCCATGTTAAGCCTCCTGCCTGAGCTGATCGAGCAGCGACGCCATGCGGGAGGCGATCTCCTCCGCCTCGCTGCTGTGCAGTGTGTCGGCGTTTAAGGCGCGTAAGCGCTCGACCTCGCGCATCAGTTCCTCCGCGCACCGCTCGGTGCCGCCGTAGCGGGCGACCAGACCGAGCTTATCCTCCATCTCGCGCAGCGCATGTTCCGCGCGCTTGATGCTGTCGCGCACACCCTGACGGGTGATGCCCGCGTGCTCGGCGATCTCGGCCAGCGAGAGGTCTTCATTATAATACAGGTCGAACAGCTCGCGCTGCTTTTCGGTGAGCGTCTCGCCGTAAAAGTCGAACAGCAGGCTCATTTCGAGCGGTTTGCCTTTCATCGGCGGGCCTCCTTGGAATGTGTAAAGCTCAATGCCTTTACATCGAACGTGACTATTCTACCGTATAAACCCGCGCTTGTCAAGGGTAAAATAGCGCTGAAACCGGATTTTATTCACATAATCTTCGTTTGCTTCGCACCTGCAATAATGCTATAATAAAATGAATGATGTAAAAATCTTCGGAATCGAGGAAAATGATGCAACCTATACAACAAGTGACCCGGAAAAAGCTGGGCAACGGGGTGAACCTCACCTGCGTGACCACGCCGAAGTTCAAACGGGCGGTACTGCGCGCCGGGCTGCTGCTCCCGCTCGGCGGGCCAGATGCCGCGCTGCGCGCCTGCCTGCCGCAGGTGCTGCGCCGCGGCACGGCAAAGCTGCCCGACCTGCGCACGATCGGCGGGGCGCTGGACGAGCTGTACGGCGCGCGCATTGAATCCGCCGTGCGCAAGGAGGGCGAAAGCCTGTGCATCGGTTTTTTGTCCGACTGCATCGACGAGGCCTATGCCCCGGGTGCGGACGGGCTGACGGCCAAGGTCATCCGCCTACTGGCCGACCTGCTGTATGACCCGTATTTGCAGGACGGCGTGTTCTGCCCGGACTACACCGCGGGCGAGCGCGAGGGCCTGATCGACCGCATCGCGGCGCAGAAAAACGACCCGCGCTCCTGGGCGCCCAAGCGCCTGACCGAGCTGATGTGCGAAAACGAGCCCTACGGCCAGTCCGCGCTCGGCACGATCGAACAGGCGCGCAAAATCACGGAAAACAAGCTATATGCCGCCTACCGGCGCGCGCTGGACGAGGCGCAGATCGAGCTGTTCTACTGCGGCACGCTCCCGCCCGACGCGGTGGAAGCCCTGTTTGCCGCGACGCCGCTCGTGCAGCGGCGGGACGGCCCGCTCTACCAGCCGCAGACCGGCATCGCCGCGCAGCCCGCGGGCGCGCCGCGCGAGGTGATCGAGGAGGAGCAGGTGACGCAGGGCAAGCTCTCGCTCGGCTTCCGCACGGGCGGGCACTGCCTGACCGGCGGCGACCCGGCCGCGTACTGGATGTTCCAGACCCTGTACGGCGGCTCGACCAGCTCCAAGCTGTTTTTAAACGTGCGCGAGCGCAAGTCGCTCTGCTACTATGCGAGCGCGCAGTTTATATCCCCCAAGGGCATGATGATGGTCAATTCCGGCATTGAGAACAAGGATTTCGAGACCGCGCGGGATGAGATCCTGCGCCAGCTGGACGCCTGCCGCGCGGGCGACATCACGGATGCGGAGATCGACGCCGCGCGCAAGACGCTCACGACCAACTGGCGCGCCATGCTGGACGACCCGCTGACGCTCGAGCGCTACTGGCTCGGGCAGGCGGCCGCAGGCACGCTGGTCACGCCCGAGGAGCGCATCGCACAGGTCGCGGCCGTCACGCGCGGGGACATTGTCGCCGCGGCGCAGGCGACCGCGCTCGACACGGTCTATTTTATGAAGGGGGCGGCGCAATGATCAAGAACTATTCCGCCCTGGGCGAGCGCATGGAGATGCGCACATTGGACAACGGCCTGCGCGTGTGCTATCTGCCCAAGGAGGGCTTCAGCAAAACCTTTGCCATCCTCGCGACCGATTTCGGCTCGGTGGATGCCTCCTTTACGTTCGAGGGCAAACGATACGACACCCCGGCGGGCGTGGCGCACTTCCTCGAGCACAAGATGTTCGAGGACAAGGACGGCAACGCGCTGCAAAAATTCGCGCGCACGGGCGCAAGCCCCAACGCCTTCACCAGCCACACCATGACCGCCTACCACTTCTCCTGCACCGACCGGTTCGCGGAGAATCTGGAGATCCTGCTGAAATTCGTGTTCACGCCGTATTTCACCGAGGAAAACGTCGCCAAGGAGCGCGGCATCATCGGGCAGGAGATCGGCATGATGGACGACACCCCGGGCTGGCAGGCAATGGTCGGCCTGTACGAAGGGCTGTACCGCGAACACCCGGTGCGCGTGTCCATCGCGGGCAGCGTGGAGAGCATCGCGGCAATCACGCCTGAAACACTGTACACCTGCCACCGCGCGTTTTACAGCCCGAAAAACATGGCGCTCGTCGTGTGCGGCACGGCGGATTTCGAGGAAATCTGCCGCATGGCCGCGCAGTTCTCCCCGCAGGACGCGCCCGAGATCGGCGAGCGGCACTACGGCACGCGCCGCGAAGCCGTAAACGAGCTGCTCATGACCCGCAAAATGCAGGTCTCGCAGCCGCAGTTTTTGATCGGCTTTAAGGACGACCCGGTACAGCCGGGCGAGAGCCGCCTGCGCCGCAGCCTGCTGGGCGAACTGGCGGTACGCATCCTGTGCGGCGATACCGCGCCGCTCTATGCGGAGCTGTATGAAAAACGCCTGATCGGCCGGGATTTCGACACGGATTACTCGCTCATCCCGGAGGGCGCGTGCGCCATGCTGGGCGGCGAGAGCCGCGACCCCGCAGCCGTGCGCGCGGCGGTCGAGCAGGAGGTCGCGCGTCTCGCGCACGAGGGCGTGGACCCGGCGCTGTTTGGCCGCATGAAAAAAGCGGTCTACGGCCTGCACCTGCGCGTGCTCGACGTGCCCGAGGCCTACGCGCGGCAGGAAGCGACCGCGCTGTTCGCGGGCGAGCATTACCCGGACTTTGCCGCCCTGTTCGACACCATCGGCGCGGGCGACGTGCAGGCGATGTTCGCGCGCTGGGCGCGCCGCGACCGCTGCACCATGTCGGTCATCGAGCCCAAATAAAAGACAACAAAGGAAGAACTACCAATGGAACACGTTATCTCTTTCCCGGCCCTCGGTCTGGAATTTACGCTCAACCGCGTTGCCGCGCATGTTTTCGGCCTTGATATTTACTGGTACGGCATCATCATCTGCATCGGCTTCATCCTCGCCGCGCTGTATGTCAACGCCCGCGTGAAGGAATTCGGCGTCACCTCGGACAACCTTGTGGACTGCCTGATCATCTGCGTGCCGGTCGGCATTATCTGCGCGCGCATCTACTACGTCGTTTTCGAGTGGGACTACTACAGCCAGCACCTGTCCGAGATCATCGCGATCTGGAACGGCGGCATTGCGATCTACGGCGCGGTGATCGGCGTGGTGATCGCGCTGTATATCTACAGCCGGGTCAAAAAGCTGTCCTTTGCCAGCCTGTGCGACCTCGCGGCGTTCGGTCTGCTGATCGGCCAGTGCATCGGCCGCTGGGGCAACTTCGTCAACGGCGAGGCGCATGGCGGCGAGACCGCCCTGCCCTGGGGGATGTCGATCGACGGCGGCAGCCCGGTGCACCCGACCTTCCTGTATGAGTCGCTCTGGAACCTCGTGGGCTTTATCGCCCTGCATTTCTACTCCAGAAAGCGCAAATTCCCGGGCGAAATGGCGCTGCTGTATGTGGCCTGGTACGGCCTCGGCCGCGCGTGGATCGAGGGCCTGCGCACGGACAGCCTGTATCTGGGCCCGGTGCGCGTGTCCCAGATGCTCGCGGCGGTGAGCTGCATTGTGGCGGTCGCACTGCTCGTGCGCCAGCATAACCGCATCAAGGTACAAAAAGCGTTCTATGTGCCGCCCGTGGAAGCGGCCGCGGAACCCGCTCCGGCAGAGGGCAAGGCGGAAGCTGCTCCCGCGGAGGACAAGGCGGATGCCGCGCCCGGCGAGCCGGAAGAGAAATAACGCATGATGGAGTCGAACCCATCGCGATCGTAGGGGCGCGCACTGCGCGCCCGGCCTTTCACAACGGAAACGCGGGACTATCCCCGCTGACAACATAAAGGAGGATACAACATGAGTGCAGTAAGAATGGACGGCAAGGCGCTTTCCGCCAAGGTGCGCAGCAGCATTTTGGCTGAGACCGAGGAGCTGAAGAAAAAGGGCGTCACGCCCGGCCTTGCGGTCATCATCGTAGGCAATGACCCGGCGAGCGAGATCTACGTCCGCAACAAGGAAAAGGCGTGCGCAGAGTGCGGCTTTTACAGCGAAAAGTACGCCCTGCCTGCCGAGACCTCGCAGGAGGAGCTGCTCGGCCTGATCGACCAGCTCAACCACAGCCCGCAGATCTCGGGCATCCTGTGCCAGCTGCCGGTGCCGGATCACATCTCCGAGGAAGCGGTCATCAATGCGATCGACCCGAAAAAGGACGTGGATGCGTTCCATCCGGTCAACGTGGGCAAGATCATGGTCGGCAATTTTGACTTTGTCCCCTGCACGCCCGCAGGCGTGATGGAGCTGCTCGACGAATACCAGATCGACATCAAGGGCAAGGAGTGCGTGGTGGTCGGCCGGTCGAACATCGTCGGCAAGCCGATGAGCATGCTGCTGCTGCACCGCCACGGCACGGTGACCATGTGCCACAGCCGCACGCAGCATCTGGACGAGGTCTGCCGCCGCGCGGACATTCTGGTCGCTGCGGTCGGCAAGGCGGGCTTTATCACGCCGGACATGGTAAAGGACGGCGCGGTCGTGATTGACGTGGGCATCAACCGCAACACCGAGGGCAAGGTCTGCGGCGATGTGGACCCGGCCGTGATGGAGAAGGCGTCCTATATGACGCCGGTGCCGGGCGGCGCTGGCCCGATGACCATCACCATGCTGATGAAGAACACGCTCAAGGCCGCGAAGATTCAGAACGGGCTTTGATCCGGGCCGTAGAGCGCAGCCATAAGGTCGAACGCAAAGCGCAGGCCGAGAACAAAGGAGTAAAACGGCGGTTTCCTGCGGAAGCGTTCATCGGTGAGATCGAAATAGAGATCTTCCAAAAAGGTGTTCATAAAATCGCTCCTTGTATTTAATTTGAATACAGTATATCATGTATTTAATTTAAATACAATACATCAAGGGAAAATTTATGGATTATATTGATCGGATAAAAAATGCGCGGGAAGAAAAGGGCATTTCCCAGCGGCAGTTCAGCAAAATGCTGGGGCTGGGCGAAACAACATACAGCCCTTATGAACGCCGCCAGCGGAAAATGGATGTGGATATGCTGATCCAGATCTGCAAGCTGCTCGATTTATCGGCGGACGAGATCCTCGGGCTGAAATAGTCCCTGATTTTGGCGTCGTGCCGCTGACGCGGATTTGCGGAAATGCTGTTTCATAAGTGGATATTTGCAGCTATGCGCCGCAGGCACACAGGAGGGGAGGAACCAAGGTTCCTCCCCTCTTGTGAATCACCCCTTCTCCTTTTTCGCCCGGAGCAGACCGCCGAGCGAAAAGAAGAAAGATTTTCTGCATTTGCTGCCGCAAATAAGGGCGCGCTTCGCGCGCAAAGGTAAGTGACTTCTTCCCCCCTGCCGCCCATCTGCCATAAGCAACAAGAAGGACGGGTACCACCCCACGGGGCGCTGCCGTGTCCTCGCAATGCGCGCCTGCTGCTCTGGGGTGGCACCCGTTCTGCTTACCCTTTGGGGCGGCCGGGCGGCACAGCAAAACAGGGACTTGCTTCTGCGCGCGCAGCGCGCCCTAAAGGAAGGGGTGGTGATTCGCAAGAGGCAGGGGGAACCATTTTGGTTCCCCCTCCTCTTGTGCGCGAGGCGGCCGCGCAGGCCGCATTTCCCCGTGAAGCGCGGGCACATACGTTGCCCCTTCAGCCGAAACGCCCCAATCGGGCGCGCAATGCGCGCCCCTACGGGTTGCGACCATCGGACGGCGTGCTCCCCTGCCTGCCACAGACAAAAAGAGGAGAACCCCATCGGTTCCCCCTCCTCTTGTGCGCGAGGCGGCCGCGCAGGCCGCATTCCCCCGCGAAGGGCAAGAACATACGTTGCCCCCTTCAGCCGAAACGCCCCAATCGGGCGCGCAATGCGCGCCCGACGAGACGCGAGCAGCAAACAACACGCCTCCCGAAAGCCAAAAAAGAGGAGAACCCCATCGGGTTCTCCTCTTTTCTATCTGCCACTGACTTACAGTATGTAAACCTGTGTGGTCTCGTACACCTCGTACACCTTTTTGAGCGAGGCCATCTCCGTGCCTGCAATGCGGCTGCACGCGCGGGCCGTTGCCACAGCAAAACGCGCCATCTCGTCGAATTTCAGGCCGTTGTTCATCGAGTTTGCGATCGCGCCGACCATTGCGTCGCCCGTGCCGACCGCACCCTCGTCGTAGATCTTGGGATTGGTGTTGACATACAGCGCTTCCGCCTCGTCCTTGGAGACCAGAACAGCGCCCTCCTGGCTCATGGAGACGCAGACCGCCTTCGCGCCCATCTCCAGCATCTTGCGCGCCGACACCACGACGACCTCGGGGTCCGCAGACGGCTTTGCGCCCACGGCCTCGGCCAGCTCGAAGATGTTCGGCTTGACGAAGTCCGGCTCGCAGGCCAGCGCCTCGAGCAGCAGGTCGCCCTGCGCGTCGATGATCAGCTTGCAGCCATGCTTTTTGATGGTCTTGCACAGCTTGCGGTAGTTCTTGAGCGGGAATTCAGGGGGCGTGGACCCGGCAAGGACAAAAATGTTGCCCTCCTGCAGGTAGCCCTCCATCCGGTCGAGCAGACGCAGGAAATCCGCATCGTCCAGCTTGTTGCCCGGCTCGTTGACCTCGGTATGCCCGCCCTGTGCGTCGATGATCTGCGTGTTGACGCGCATCTGGCCCGCCACATCGACAAAATCATGGTGGATATCCGCAGCGGTCAGCATATCCTTCATAATGCGGCCGTTCGTGCCCGCGCAGAAGCCCAGCGCAACACTGTTGCCGCCCAGCGCTTTGATCGCCCGCGAAACATTGATGCCCTTGCCGCCCGGCTCCAGATGGCTGGATGCCGCACGGTTGAGCTTGCCGACCACCAGCGGGTGTTCGATGCGCTGCGTGCGATCAAGAGCGGCATTGAGCGTTATCGTGATAATCATGGGGACGCCCTCCTGAAGTATATTTTTCTTTCCTTTATATTTTACCGAATCGGACGGGCAATGTAAATCCTTTTTGAAATTTTAAAGTAAAAAAGCTATTGCCCCGCTTCCTCAAAATCCCAGCCGGACCAGCTCCTGCACCAGCCGGATATAAAACCCGCACACCGCGAAGCCGTCCCGGTCCTTGCCGAACACGTCGACCAGCTGCTGGTGCGAGACCCCCTCGAGCGTGCCGCGCCAATGCCCCCAGCGGGCGGAGGCCGGCGTGACCAGTCCGTCGCTCTCCCCGTGCGCGGGGTAGAACAGGCCGCGCGTGAGCTGCATGGCGGTATCCGCGCGCGCCTTTCCCAGCCGCGCGCCCCAGCTCTGGTAATAGACGCAGTTCGCATCCGGGTTGTCCCGGTTGAACTGCTCGAGGTACTTTGGCGTCAACTGTTCGCCCGCGCGCAGCGAGTCGGGTTTCTCGTCCCCGTGCCGCGCCCAGTATGCGTCGTTGCCGCGCGCCCATGCCGCCACGCCCGGCCGGGCATACAGTAGCAGTTCGGCCACGCGCGAGCCGCGGTTTGGCGTGGACAGCATGGAGAGCGAGGCCGCATGCCTGCCCCAGCCCATGCTGGAGATCAGGTAGCGCGCCTCCAGCCCGCCCTTGGAATGGGCGATGAGGTTGACCCGGTCGCACCCCGTTTCGCGCATCGCGCGGCGCACGGTACGCGCGAGCTGGGCCGCGCCGGTCTCGATGCTGCCCCAGGCGTCCTGCCCGCCGAAATAGAGGACAGCGCCTCGCCTGCGCAGCGTGTCCGGGATCCGGCCCCACGGCACATACAGGCCGCCCGTGTCGGTCACGCCCAGGCCGTGCGCAAGGATGATCGGGTATTTTGTCCTGCAATCCTTCATATCACTTGTGGTACTTGCCGCCCGCGGCGATGTTCAGCGCGCGGTACAGCTGTTCGAGCACCATGACGCGCGCGAGATGGTGCGGGAAGGTCATGGGCGACATGGACAGACGCAGCGCGGCGCGCTGCTTTACGCGCTCCGCCATGCCGCACGAGCCGCCGATCAGCAGGCACAGCCGGCTCGTCCCGGAAACGGTCAGCCTGCCGAGGTAATCCGCGAGCTGCTCGGAGGACAGCGGCTTGCCCTCGACGCACAGCGCGATCACCGCCGCGCCCTGCGGGATCTTGGCCTCGATCAGCGCGGCCTCCTTGTCGAGCGCCTGGTCGATCTCGCCCTGCGAGGGCGTCTGCGGCAGGCGCTGCTCGGGCAGCTCGATGATCTCCAATTTACAATATGCAGCAAGGCGCTTGGTGTATTCCTTCACCGCCTCGGCCCAGAACTTTTCGCCGAGCTTGCCCACGCAGATCAGCCGGACAGAGAGCACGATGCGTCCTCCTCCCCAAAGATGACGGGCTGTTCCATGCGCTCGCGCGGCGCGACGATGACCTCGCACGCGGGCAGGCCGCGCAGCGCGGCGCGCGTCTGCTGGAGCGCCAGCTCCGGGATGTTGTTTTTCTCGCTCAGGTGCGCGAGGATGAGCGTGCGCGCGCCGTTTTTGACCAGATCGGCCGCGAACACCGCGCAGTCCGGGTTGGACAGGTGGCCCGCCGGGCCCGCGACGCGCATTTTGAGCGAATACGGATACGGCCCGGCCTGCAGCATATGCGGGTCATGGTTGCTCTCGAGCACGACCGCCTCGCAGCCGCGCAGGCAGTCCGCCGCGTCGCGCGGCACAAAACCGAGGTCGGTCGCAAAGCCGAACCGGCTGCCGCCGTGTTCGAGTATGTAGCCCACGCTCTCGGCCGCGTCGTGCGGGGTCGCGAACGGCGTGATGTCCACATCGCGCACCCAGAACCGCTCGCCGCTGTCAAAGACGTTCAGCCGGTCGGCGCAGAGCGGGTCCTTTTCCGCGAGCGCCTCCGCCGTGCCGCGCGAGGCGAACACCGGCGCGCGCCCCTTTTTCAGGAACATCGGCAGGCCCTTGACATGGTCGATATGCTCATGCGTGAGCAGCACGGCGGCAATGTCGCCCAGCGCAAGGCCGAGCGCGGCGAGCGCCGTTGTGATCTTACGCAGGGATACGCCCAGATCGATCAGGATCGCCGTGCCGTCCGCCATATACAGGCCGCAGTTGCCCGACGACCCGCTTGCAATGCTGTAGTAATACCGTTCTGCCAAATTTTTAACCTCCAGATACTGAAAAAGCCGCGAACTTCCGTCCGCGGCATCGCAAATTACGGTACAGGCCCACGGCCCGCCGCAGCAGACCGCGCTCCGCGCGATCTCAAAACAGGAAACAGCCTGCTGTTTCCGTAAAAAGTCGGGACATGTGCCTGACTTTTTACACCTCGACTCAGCCGCCTTGGGCGGCGTCATTCGGGTATCGAAAGGCGGTCTCTTCGGAACCGCCTTTCGTATATAGGGGCTTTCCCTCATTTTGTCCGCGCACGACGCGGAAATAAGGATAGGAGCCTACGGGCTAAAGCCCCCTATACATTGCGTTTTTATGCTCTCTGCGCCATGCCCATCGAGTCCGGGATCTCCGAGCGGTACATGTCCGCGCCGAGCGCCACGAATTTCTCAACCAGCGTCTCGTAGCCGCGCTCGATGTTCTGCACCTGCTCGACCTCGGTCACGCCCTTGGCCGCGAGGCCCGCAATGACCATCGCCGCGCCCGCGCGCAGGTCGTGCGCACGCACCGGCGCGCCCTTGAACTCCTCCACGCCTTCGATGACCGCGATCTTGCCGTCCACATGGATGTTCGCACCCATGCGCGCCAGCTCCTCGGTGTAGCGGTAGCGACTGTCCCACACGCCCTCGGTGACGATGCTCGTGCCCTCTGCCAGGCAGAGCGCGGTCGTCATCTGCGGCTGCATATCGGTCGGGAAGCCGGGATACGGCATGGTTTTGATATTGGTGCGGGTGAGTCTGCCCTCGCGGCGCACGAGTACTGCGTCGTCAAACTCGGTCACCTCAACGCCCATCTCCTTGAGCTTTGCGGTGATGCACTCGAGGTGCTTGGGGATGACGTTCTTGACCAGCACCGAGCCGCCGCATGCAGCGACCGCCGCCATAAACGTGCCCGCCTCGATCTGGTCCGGGATGATGGAATAGGTGCCGCCGTGCAGACGCTCGACGCCGCGGATCTTGATCACGTCCGTGCCCGCGCCCTTGACGTTTGCACCCATCGCGTTTAAGAAGTTCGCCAGGTCCACGATATGCGGCTCCTTGGCGCAGTTTTCCATAATGGTCTGGCCCTTGGCGAGCACCGCGGCGAGCATGATGTTCATGGTCGCGCCGACCGATACCACGTCAAAGTAGATATGCGCGCCGTGCAGCCCTTCCTCGGGCGCCTCCGCGCGGATGTAACCGCCCTTGGGCAGCGTGACCGTGGCGCCGAGCGCCTCGAAGCCCTTGATGTGCTGGTCGATCGGGCGCACGCCGCCGAAATTGCAGCCGCCCGGCATGGCGACCTCGGCATAGCCGTACTTGCCGAGCAGCACGCCGAGCAGATAATAGGAGGCGCGCAGCTTGCGCTCGAGCTCGTGCGGCTTGAGGCTCGGGTTCTGGGAATTCTGGATCTCGACCGTCGTGGAATTGATCAGGCGGATCTGCGCGCCCAGCTCGCGCATGATCTCCATCTGCAGTGTGACATCAATGATCTTGGGTACATTCTCAATGCGGACCGGGCCGTCTGCCAGCAGCGCCGCCGGTACGATCGCCACCGCCGCGTTCTTCGCGCCGGAGATGGTCACCTCACCGTTGAGCGTTTTACCGCCGTTGATTACATACTTGGTCAAACCTACCTACTCCTCACTCTATACGCGGTCGATCCCGCGCCGGTTTCTCTGTTCGATATCATTTCTATTGTATGAACGCGCGCACCGCGGGGTGCGTCCGCGCAGATTCTCACCAATTTATTGTACCACAATTTTCGATAAAGGAAAGAGTTTTTTCAGTTTTCCTCGTCTACGATCGTCTTTTTGTCACAATCCACCAAATATTCACCGGAATCGGTCACGATCTTCCAAGTCGGCGTGAGCTGCTGGCGCCGGCTGCTGTCGGTCTGCATCCGGTAGCCCGCTTCCATCGACAGGATGGAGGCTGCCTCCGGCTGCTTGGCGACGAATTCGAGCAGCGCGTCCGCTGCGCTGCACGCCACGCCGCTCCCGCTGACCGTGGTGTACGGCGTGCCGAAGCTCCACAGCCCGTCGAGCGTCACGCCGCCGTCCTGCGCAAAGCGGAGCGTCAGCGCGCGGTTGAACACGGGCAGGCCCGCAACCGTGCCGCGCAGGGTTGCCGTCGTCCCGTCCGCCGTGAGCTGCGCGTCCTCCGCCTGAAGGCCCCAGTCCGAAAACAGGCGGCGCGCCAGCCGCCGGGCGGCCTCCGCATCCGTAGGCGCCTCCTCGCCGATGGCAAAGCTGCCCCGCACCCGGCCATCCGCGCGCCATTCCACCGTGCCGGTCTCGCTCTCAAACGTCACCGTGCCGTCCTCCTGCTCGGTGCGCTCGATCTCCCCGCCCAGCATCGCCGCGGCAGCAGCTTCCTCGGCCGCGCGGCTGCGGTCGATCGACAGCTCGGGCAGCACCTTGTCCTCGGGCAGGCGGAAGCCCGCATCGAGCGTCATGCCGTAGCCCCCGGCGAGGCTGCGCAGGTTAGCCTCCAGCGCGGCCTCACGCTGCCGGTTCTGCCACAGCTTGATGCCGAGATTGCCCAGCAGGAACAGGTTGACCGCCAGCAGGATGACGATCAGCACATTTTTCACCTTATCCCATTGCAAGCGGCCTCACCTCCTGTCAGCCCTCGTTTGTCAGATAAAACCGCGCCGGGACATAGCCGTCCTCCTGCTCGCGGTAAGCCACCATCATGCTCCGCTCGGTGCCGGACGCGCCCGCGGCGGCCTGCCGCGCGGGCAGCACCGTGCGCCGCGTCTCCTGCGGGGTGAAGCGCTGCAGGCGGATGGTCGCAGACGAGAGCGCGCCGTCCGTAAAGCGGAAGGTCGCAAAATCGCTCTCCCCCAGAATGGGCACGCCGCCGTACAGCTGCATGAACACGAGCGTGGTCTGCTCGCCGCTCTGCTGCACCGCATAGAGCGAGGCGTGGGTGTTGGTCTCGCCCGCGCGCAGCGCCTCGTCCAGGATCTGACGGGCGCAGTCGAGCTGCGCGTCGAGCGCGGACTGGCCGCTCACCTCGCCAGCCTCATAGGCGTGCACCGTGCTGTCCGTCCCGGCCGAGGCGTATTGCAGCAGGCCGGAGGCGTTCACGCGCAGCGTGCTGGCGTTGTCCACAAACACGCGCGCCTGCTCGTTGGTCTCGCTGTAAAAGTCCGTATAGGCCGTAAACCCGAACGCCGCAAGCAGCCCTTCCAGCCCCGCGCCGCTCTGCGCGGCGAACAGGTCGATCGCGCGCTCTTCCAGCAGCGGCAGGGTCAGGGTCTCGCTTTCAAACAGCAGGGTCTCCGGATAGACCGCATAGGCGTCGCCCGAAAATTTGCACGGCAGGCCGCGGAACGCCTGCTGGGCGGACGCCATCGTGCTGCTGTCCACCCGCGCGGGGGCGCTGTACAGCGCGCCGTCTGACGCGCGCGCGAACAGGCGCTCGGCCCCCGCCGCATAGACCAGCGTCTCGACCGTGCGCTCGCCGTCATCCTTCCAGCTGCCGCCCATCCAGCCCGCGACCACGCTCAGCGGGATGGCCCCGTGATAGCGCAGCACCGCGCAGTCACCCGCGCTGAGCGCCGAGAGCAGCTCCTGCTCGCTGCTTTCGGACAGCGTGCCGTCCGAAAGCGCCTGTGTCCAGACCGCGCGCACCGCGGCGAGGCCTGCGTCGATATCGGTCATATTATACTGCACGCCGTACAGCTGCCCGTCCACGGTGAGCGCCAGCTGCGCGGGCTCGGCCGCGGATACGCCGGACGAACGCAGCTCATAGCCGACCGCGCCGCCGAACAGGTGGTCGTATGCGCGGCGCAGCAGGTTGTCCGCCGGCATCTGCGCAATATTCATGCCCGCCAGCCAGTTGGCGGCGCACAGGACGCCCAGCATCACCACCAGCACGATCAGAGAGATGTTTTTCGCGGTATTTTTCGCCGAGTGCTGCGCGCCCTTCATGCCGGTCCCTCCTCGCGGTTGGGGGTCAGGTCGGTCGGCAGGGTGATGGTGACTGTCGTGCCCTTGCCGTATTCGCTCGCAAGCGCGATCTTACCCTCGTGCTGCTCGACGATCTCCTTGGCGATCGCAAGGCCGAGGCCCGTGCCGCCTGCGGCGCGGCTTCTCGCCTTGTCCACGCGGTAAAAACGCTCAAACAGGCGCGGCACGTCCGCCGCCGGGATGCCGACGCCGTCGTCCTCGACCGTGATGCGCACGCGGTTGCCGGAGAGCTCACGCGCGGACAGGCGGATATGGCCGCCGGACGGGGTGTACTTGACCGCGTTGGACAGGATGTTGACCACGACCTGCTCGATGCGCTCGCGGTCGCCCACGATCTTCGGCAGGTCGTCCGGCGTGTCGACCGCGAGTTCGTGGCCGCTGTCCTCGGCGGTCAGCTTCATGGCGTTGGCCACGTTATGCAGCATGTCCGCGAGCGAAAAGCGCGTCATGCGCAGCTCCATGCGGCCGTAGTCCAGCTTGGACAGGGTCAAAAGGTCGGTCACGATGCGCGCCATACGCTCGGACTCGCTCGAAATGACGCCGAGGAACTGCTTTTCCGTGTCGATCGGGATATCGCCCGCCGCGTCCAGCAGGGTTTCGGTATACGAGCGGATGTTGGTCAGCGGGGTGCGCAGCTCGTGCGATACGTTGGCCACGAACTCGCGCCGCGCATCATCCAGCCGGCGCTGCTCGGTGATATCGTGGATAACCGCGATCACGCCGCCCTCGCCGTCGAGCGCGCCGTAGGGCGCGAGCGTGACCGACAGCACGCGCCCGAAGCGCGTGATCTCGCTGGTCAGGAAGGTGCGCATGGCGGTCTCGTCCGAGTTGGGCATATCGAGGTCGGCGAACATCTCGTCAAAGCCGAGGTCGTCCTCCATGCGCACGCCGAGCAGGCTTTCCGCCGCCGGGTTCATATGGATGAGCCGGCCGTCGGTGGTAAACGCGGCCACGCCGTCGCTCATGTGCAGGAACAGGGTGTTGAGCTTGTCGCGCTCACCCTGCACCTCGCCGACCGTGCTCTTGAGCCGCCGCGCCATGTAGTTGAATGAGCGCGTCAGCTCGCCGATCTCATCCGAGGACTGCACGCCGAGGTCCTGATCGAAGTTGCCTTCCGCGATCGACTTTGCGCCCTCGGTGATGCGCTCGATGGGCGTGGTGATGGTCTTGGACAGCAGGAAAGACAGCAGGATCGCCGCGAGCAGGCCGAACATCATGGCCTGCATGACGATCTGGAAAAAGCGCCAGGACAGGTCGGAGATCTCCTGCTTGTCGTCCGCGATGTAGACGATGTAGTCCGTGCCGTCGTCCTCGTCCATGTCGATCGGCACGGCGATGTCCATCATGCTGTCCGACACCGAGGAGCGGGTGCCCGCGTCCCCGGCCATTGCGGCGATGATGTTGCTCGTGCGCGTGACCGAGATATTCGGGTTGGAGCCGTCAAGGAACCGGCCCTGATTATCCAGAATGTAGTAGTTGCGGTAGTCGTCGATACCCAGACGGCTCCGGTGCGCGTCTATGATGGTGATCAGCCCATCCGCGCCGCTCTCCGCCGCGGCCTCCTCCAGCGAGAGGATGGTATCCCCGGTGAACACGCTCTGCATCTGCTCATAGAAGTTGTCCAGATAAAAGGTGTTGACGCTGTTGATCAGAAATGTGCCGACGACCGCCATGACCGACACGATCATCAGCACCAGGATCAGCACCAGCTTCATATGCAAGGACCGAAACATTTGACACCTCCAAAATTTCGATGGAAAGGGGGCGCAGCCCCTTCCCATCGAGAAGGACGCACCGCGGCTGCGCCGCGGATGCGTCCAAGGCT
>DGYFR06201__coassemble_554_pt1 | contig 51858 bp, 54 predicted proteins | sample DGYFR06201__metabat2_high_PE_040 | metagenome-assembled genome bin DGYFR06201 | reverse complement strand
TTTACACCACTCAGGAGGTTTACACATAATTTGAAGAAGCCTCATCTTATCCAGGATCTCTGCGACGTCATCCTTCTGCACACACTTGCCGGTCTTCTTACAGGCATAGCAGGCCGTGCAGAAACCCATCTTTTTGCCGTGCAGGCGCACCATTTCCACCGTGTTTCCGCTTTCTTCTGCGCCGCGCGTGAACTCTGCGCACAGGGTCTCCGAATTGCCGCCCTTGCGCGGGCTGGCGGAAAGGATCAATACTTTCTTGTCCATATGATTTCTCCTCCGAAATGTATTTACTTTTTGAAATCAGTACCGCAGCTGCGTGCGCGCCAGGTATTGTTTTCTGCCATGCGCGCTGCATAAACGCGGCTTGCCATTGCTGCGGCATCCGAGCCGAGCAGCAGGCGGAACGGCGTGTTTTCCGCCGATACGGCGTTCGGTATCAGCTCCGCGCCCTTGTCCGGATCACCCGGCTGCGTGCCGTGCGTGTCGTCGTGCTCAATGCGGCGCTGGCCCGCGGTCTCCGCGTAGTCCGCAATGGCGTGTTCCGCCTGCGTCAGCGAGCGCCCGGCGAAATCCGTGCGGAATGCACCCGGTTCAACCACCATGACCTTGATCCCTAGCGGCCCGACCTCTTTGAGCAGGCCGCTGGACATGCCTTCGAGCGCGCATTTGGTCGCACCGTAGTAGCCCGAACCCGGCGCGGTTTCGAGCGCGGCAACAGAGGAAACGTTGACGATCGCGCCGCGCCGCTGCGCCCGCATATCCGGCAGCACCGCCTTGATCAGATCCACCGGGCCGAAGAAATTCGTGGCAAACAGGCGGCTGACCGCCTCGTCTTCGCTTTCCTCGACCGCAGCGCGGTAGCCGTAGCCCGCATTGTTGACCAGCACGTCGATCGTGCCGAAACGATCCTTTGCAGCCTGCATGGCGTTGCGGATCGCGTTCCGGTCTGTCACATCGAGCGGCAGCACCAGCGCCGTGTCCGGGAATTCAGCCTGAAACGCGGCAAGTGTTTCTGTGTGCCGCGCTGTGACGACTGCGTTCCAGCCCCGGCGCAGCACCGCAAAAGCGATGCTGCGGCCCAGCCCGGTCGAGCAGCCCGTAATCAGCCAGGTTTGAATCATATGTATTCTCCTCCGTCCATTGTATCGTATCAGATTGGTTCCATCAAGCGCTTTCGGTTCGCGTCATTCGGCAGCCTTATTTTGCGCGGGCGTTCGCCTTTGGCGAACGGTCTGCATCACCCGTACAGCTGCATAGGACAGCAGGGCGAAAAGCCACAGGATCGCCAGATAATCCGCAAAGAACAGCGGTACCGGACGCGAAAAATCGAAAAATGCGAATTCGACCTGTAAAAACATGTACTGGGCGAACTGATATGCGCCAAAGGCATAGCCGCCGTACAGCCCGATCAAAACCGCTGCGATCCACAGGATAGCTTGCCGCAGCCCGGAGGGTTTCCAGCCGAGGCGGCTGCGCACACGGCTGACCACCATACCCCAGTGCAGTCCCAGATGCAGGCCCATCAGAACAAAGCCCCAATGGGAGGCCGCGAGATGTATCAGCCGTGCCGTTGCGGCGCTGCCGAAGGAGGGCACAAAGTCAAATACATAGCGCGACAGCCGGATCCCGCTTATCATCAGGAAAAGCATATCCACCAGAAGCAGGAAGTCGACAGCGGTCAGCAGAATGCGGACCGCTGTATATTTTCCTTTGCCGAGGCCGCAGAACCACTGGCGGTTGAGGATATGATGCGCGATAAACAGCACCAGCATCGCCGCGCCGGCCCACTCATGGGCAAACGGCCCGGTCAGCTGATAGGCCATCAGAACAAAGAGCAGGATGGTCATGGCGATATCGACCAATGGCTTTACCGCCTTTGTTTTTTTCATGTTTTCATCCTTTCTGATGCCGGTTTACCCAATGGCAGATGCGGCCCAGTCCATTGCGTCCTGTGCGGCATCCGCAACCGCATTGCGGGAGACGGAAAAGCCGTCCTCTACCACCGTCGCGCCGGGCTGCAGCTCCTGTATGGTTGATATCGTGCGCGAGAAGCCGCTGCCGCCATGCGTGACGAACGGGATGATGTTTTTCCCGGAGAAATCATAGCTTTCCAGGAAGGTGTAGAGCGGCATGGGGAGGTCGCTGTTCCAGTTGGGGTAGCCCAGGAAGATAACCGAATAATCGTCCGGGCTTTCGATCTGCGCCGCAAGTTCAGGACGGGCGTTGTCCTGCAATTCATTATAGGCAAACTCGAGCAGCTCGTCGTGCGTGCCTGGATATTCCTGCACGGTCTCGATCGCAAACAGGTCGCCGCCCACGGACTGCTGGATCGCCTGTGCGATATACTGCGTATTGCCGACCACACCGCTGTCCGTCGCCACCCGGCTTGCGGACGAAACCGTGTCCACACCGTCGGTCTCCGGAACCGTAAAATAGGCGATCAGGATACGGCCGTCTGCGGCAGGCTGCGCACTGGTGCCGGATGATGCCGCAGATGCAGGCTGAGAGCCGGTCTGTTCCTGTGCGGCAGATGCGTTAGTGGTTTCTTCGGGTGCACTGCAGGCGGTCAGGGCAGCCGCTGCGGTGCACGCCAATACTGCTGCAAGCATTCGTTTCATGCGTTTTGTTCCTTTCTGTATCAGTTGTGATCGGTAAGCTGTGATTCGTCTGCATCATCCGGCATGAGCTCAAGCGTTGCTGTGCCCGTCACACCGGCCAGCTGCTCCGCGCCGGAATCTGCATGGCCGAGCGGGATCACCGGGACAGAGGTCTGCGGCATCCGATCGTCATAGAAGATCGCGAGGTTCTGCCCGTCTGCCCAGTAGCCGAAATCGCCGATGGCATATTCCCGGGTGGTCTGCTCGGTATCCGGAAGCGGGGCTGGGAGCAACATGCCCTTGGCGAAATAAGCGCGTTCAATCAGCTCCATCTCAAGCGGCAGCATTTGTGCAAGCGCGGCGGCGGCCTGCGAATCGTTCAGCGTGATATAGATCTCTGCCTCGCCGGCGGTCATTTTGACCACGCGGCCCTCGGCGCTTTCGAGGATCGTATCCTCGGGCGCTGGTGCCTGTGTTGTCTCTGCCGCGCCGCAGGCGGCAAGCAGCGCCAGCATGAGCGCAGCAATGCAGGCCGCAGCCGGACCTTTGCGCATGGATTTTCCTCCTTCGTCAGGATACATGGGACTGCAGATAGTCTGCAATCAGACGAATTGCCGTGCTTTCGTCCTCGCCGGAAAAGCCGTGTCCGGCGCCCGGCAGGACTTCGAGCGATGCGGAAGGGAAGGCCTCGAGCGCACGCTCGGAAGCGGACAGGGGGACAATGGTATCCGCGTCACCGTGGAGCAGCAGCACGTCCCTGTCGTAGCCCACGATGTCCGCATAAATATCGTATCCCAGCAGGGAAGCGAAATACTCGTGCCCGACCTCCATCCACATGAAATAGTAGGTGTCCGGGATCTCTTCTTCACTTTGGAACAGCTCATTGGCGCGCTCCGCCATGATAGAGGCAGGGTACAGCAGGATCAGTCCGCGAATCTCATCGGGATGGTCCACGGCCGTGACCGCGGAGACCGCGCCGCCCTGGCTGGTGCCCATCAGGAACAGATTGTCTGCGTCAATAAAGTCAAGCTCCTGCACCATGCGGATCACCGCTTCCAGATCTGCCTGCTCGGTCCGCAGGGACATATCCAGCGGGGAACCGTCACTTTGGCTGCTGTAGCTGCCGCCGCGGAAGTCAAAGCAGTAGACCGCATAGCCTTTTTCGGCAAGCGCCTGCGCGTAGGGGACACCCACCCGATAGGTGCCGCCGAAGCCATGCGAGAAGATGACTGCCGGCAGCTTTTCCCCGGCGTCCTGCGGGCGGTAGAGCATGCCGTATATCCGGTTCCCGTCCCGCTCCGCATACAGCTCCTGCGTCGTATAGGGATAGGTGGTATCTTCTGCTGCGGCCGACGGAGGCAGGGCACTAGAAGAAGCTGCGCAGCCGCCTGCCGGGAGCAGGCAGAGCAGGAGTGCCAGCATGCAAAATCGCTTTTTCATGATCCACATCAGCTTATATGCGCGGGGCTGCCGCTATGCAGCGGGAAATCCGTTTTCTGTCAGATAGCCGGTGATCCCGTCGGTATCGGACGCGCGCTCGAACAGGCCGTCATGCACGGTTGCACCGGCGGCTGCCTGCCGCACGAAATCCATAGACTGATCAAACTGCTCGGTATCCATCGAGGCGGACTGGGTAAAGGGGTAGACGTCCACGCCGCTGAGATCGTAGCTTTCCAGGAATGTGCCGATGATCATGGGAGCGGTGTGCCACCAGATCGGGTAGCCGATAAAGATCGTATCATACTGTTCAATGGACTCTGGTAGATTCTGGATCTCAGGGCGCGCATTGCTGTCCCGTTCCGCCAGCGCGACCTCGCCGCATTCACTGTAATCCGTCGGATACGGCTCGACAGGCACGATCTCAAACAGGTCGCCGCCGGTCTGCTCCTGGATCTGGGCTGCCATTTCCGCCGTATTGCCCGACCATGAGAAATACGCGATCAGGACGCTGGCATCGGCTGCTTCCGCAGCAGGGGAGTTGTCGGTTTCAGGCGCAGCACCCTGCGCCGGCGCCGGTTCGTCAGGGGAAGTGCTGCGTGCCGGCTGGCTGCACGCGGATAAAGAAAGCAGGACGGCTGCGGCTGTCAGAAGGCTGAAAAACCGTTTCATGGGGCTATACTCCTTTCGGTCTACCGGACAGAACCGCTTACATGCACTCGCACAGGATGTCGTAGATCTCATCCCGGCTCAGCTCACGCGGGTTGCACTTGATGATGTTGCAGGTGTCAGCCACTTCGCGGAGCAGCGCGGGGGTGATCTCAACCTTGGAGCGCAGCTCGGACATACGGGTGGGCAGGCCGCAGTCGCGGATGAGCTGGATCAGCGCATCGAGTCCGCCCTCAGCGGTATCTTCATCAAATACCACCTTGGCAAAGCGGGTGAATTTCTGCTCTGCGTCTTTCAGGATATGGCGGTAGTAAGCCGGATGGATGACTGCAAGCCCCTGCCCGTGGTTGCAGTCGGTGTATGCGCCGAGCTGATGCTCGATCTGGTGTGCCTGGAAATCGGTCAGGCGGCCGACCTTGAGGATGCCGTTTTCCGCCATTGCCGAATCCCACATCAGGTTGCCGCGCGCCTGCATATCACCCACATCCGTGAGCAGACGGCGCATGTTGACTACCGTATTGCGCATGATGGCCAGCGCCACGTCGTCCGATACATTGTCCTGATCCGAATTGCCGAGATAGGTCTCCATCGCGTGGCTGAGCGTATCAAACGCACCGGAGAGCACCTGTATTGCCGGGACCGAAGCGGTATAAGCGGGATCGAGAACAGCAAACGACGCCGCCGTGCCGACGATCGGGCCCTTCCACTTTTTCTCCTCGTGGGTGATGACCGCGCCCGCGTTCATCTCTGCGCCCGTGCCCGAGGCGGTCACGACCGCGCCCATCGGGATGCCGGCCGTCGGGAACTTGCCGGAGCCGTACTCCATATCCCAGATGTCCTCGTCCAGCATGGCCTGCGCGGAAACCACCTTGCAGCAGTCGACCACGCTGCCGCCGCCGACCGCGAGGATGAAATCCACGCCTTTTTCCTTTGCAAGCTGCGCGCCCTCCTGTACCTTGGCATAGGTGGGGTTGGGCATGATGCCGGAAAAGTCCACAACTTCCTTGCCCGCAGCCTCAAGCAGCGCCTTGAGTTCGTCATAGATGCCGTTCTTCTTCACCGAGCCGCCGCCGTAGGCCAACATGACGGTCTTGCCGTATTTGCCAAGCTCCTGCGGCAGCGCCTGCTTTGCTGCACCCTCGCCGAAATATACCTTGGTCGGATAGGAATACGTGAACTGGTTCATAAAAATCCTCCTCAATTAGATAAAAATTTATTTCATTTGGTTCAGCGGACGAAATTTGTCAGCACTTTTTGGTTCTCCGGATGGGTCAGACCGTGCTCTCTGCCGAGCGCGATACATTTCAGCATCCACGCCATGTTTTTGCCGAGGTTATACATGGTCATCAGGCCCTCGGGATCCTCCATTACCTGCTCCGGCTGCTGGCCGTAGACATGGTTCCAATAGGTCGAAGATACCACCGGCATGGAACAGATGGTAAAGTATTTGTTTGATGACATCAAGCGAAGCGGTTGTGCCCGCGCGCCTCGCACTCAGCACTGCGGCGGCAGGCTTGAATGCAAACGCATCGCCGCCGGAGTAAAATGCCCGGTCCATGAATGTGAGCAGACGCGCGCTCGGATGCGCGAAATAAACCGGCGAGCCGAACACAAACCCGTCTGCGCTGCAGGCCTTCTCCACAAAGCGGTCGACGCAGTCGTCGAACACGCACAAACCGGTCTCCCGGCATTTGTGGCAGCCGATGCAATCGGGCAGCGGCTGATTGCCGATGAAGATCTGCTCGGTCTCAATGCCCTCTTCGCCGAGCGCACGCGCGACCTCGGTGAGCGCCGCATGGGTGCACCCGTTGGCCCTCGCGCTGCCATTGACCAATAACACTCTCATCGCGAAATCCTCCCTTGTATTTCTGCATGAATTGTTTTACAATGATATTGTACAAACCGGTTGCAACAACCGGTCAATATCTTTTCATCAGTAAAATTATGAATTTTTTGTGAAAGGCAGGGAATTTTCGGTGTATACCATGATGCAGGTCTGCGGGGAGACCGATATGACCTATCAGGCTCTCAAGTTCTACTGCAACGAAGGGCTGGTTCCCAATGTCAAGCGGGATCAGAACAACAGACGCGTCTTTGACGAACATGACGTCAAATGGATCAAGGACCTGACCTGTCTGAAAAAATGCGGCATGAGCATCCAGGAGATGAAAATCTATCTTGCGCTGTGCCTGCAGGGGGAGTCTACCATCCACCAGCGGAAGGAAATGCTGGCGCAGAAGCGCGCAGCCCTGCTCGACTCCATTAAGGAGCTCGAAGGCTGCGTGGACTATATTGACTGGAAGCAGGGGTTTTATGATGATGTACTCTCCGGCAAACGGCCATACATCAGCAACCTCATCCGTCTTGACGACGCAAACAGCGATGGAGCAGAATAACGCTGCCGTTCATTCATAAAAGGGCGAAATGCCGGATAAAAAAAGAGCCGGAGCGGGCACAGAATATCTGTGTCCGCTCCGGCTTTTTGCATCGCAGGCAGCTCAGGAAAGCGAATCTCCGGTGGTTCTGTTTTTCGCCGCCGGAAGAGGCTTGTCCGCGTTCTGCGCCGTTTTCCGCTCGATCATATGCCGCATGGCTTCCAGCCCGCCGAGCACCGCAATGCCGATGAGAAACCCCGGAATGCTGAACGTGGAGAGGGACAGCGGCGCCTGCGGGACAGCGAGCGTGGCAGGCCCCATGACAATCGCGTGCAGCGAGCCGAGCATCAGGCCGAGGATCAGATAAACCGTCTGCGGGCGGTACTGCTGCAGCGCCCGCCGGATGAAGTGAATGGACAGCGCAATGCCGCACAGTACACCGCAGCCGAACACAACAAGTCCGGGCAGCACGGCAAGGTGAAAGCGCATCAGTTCATGCAGCGCGGAGATGACCGGCATATAGGCGCCGAACACCAGCAGCAGGGTCGAGCCGGAAATGCCGGGCAGGACCATCGCGGTGATGGCAAGCGCGCCGACCAGGAACAGATAGGGATACTGCCACAGCTGCAGATCGAGCAGGCTGAGCGTGCCGCCGAACCCGGCCTCACGCAGGGCGCTCAGCCCCACGACAACCGCGATCCCGATCAGTGTGAAAACCAGATAATGCAGCCGGCCTGTGAGCGTGCTCCGCTCTTCGCGGATGATGAAGGGGAGGGAGGCGATGGTCAGGCCGAGGAAGGCCGAACTGAGCACATATACACCGCTTTCAAATACCTGCGCCAGCACGGTGGCGGCAAGCCCCATGCCGACGACCCATCCCAGGCCGAGCTTGACCAGATAGCGCAGGGCGGCTTTGCGCTCTGCCGCCGTGCCGCTGAACAGATCGTGAAGGGCATTTAAAAACCGGTCGTAAAAGCCGAGGATGAACGCGATCGTGCCGCCCGATACGCCGGGCACCGAGTCGGCCAGCGCCATGCAGAAACCATGAAACAAATTGACCAGCATACTTATTTCTCCTTTGTGCAGTAAAAAACCGTTTGCCTTTTGGATCTGTATCCAGTATAGACAAACGGTATAAACTATCTTTTTCAAAAAGATAAACAATCGTTAAAATAAAAGCAGCAGCGTGCCTGCCGTAATCAGCCCAAGCCCCAGAGCCGTGCGGCGTGTCAGCCGCTCGTGGAACACGATGCGCGAGAATGCAACCGTGACGAGGATGCTCAGTTTGTCTACCGGCGCAACAAGGCTTGCCGGGCCGAGCTGCAGCGCGCGGTAGTAACACAGCCAGGATGCACCGGTCGCGGCGCCGGACAGACAGATAAAGCCCAGCTCGCCGCGCGGCACAGTAAGCGCCTGATCGGGCTTGCGGGTGACAAATACCACCACCCATGCCATGACCAGCACCACACCGGTGCGGATGGCAGTACCCAGGTTGGATTCCACATTTTCAATGCCGACCTTTCCGAGGATCGATGTCAGACTGGCAAACAGTGCGGACAGCGCCGCATATACAAACCATGCGCCGCTGCTTTTGCGTTCGGCCGGCTGCCCGGATTTGGGCTGGATCATCAGATAAGTGCCGATCCCGATGCCGACAATACCGATGGCCTTGCAGACCGAAATCTCCTCGTGCAGCAGAATGAGCGCAAGCAGAATGGTGAGCACACTGCTCGATTTATCGACCGGTACGACCTTGTTCACATCGCCGATCTGCAGCGCCTTAAAGTAACAGAGCCAGGATGCGCCGGTCGCCAGCCCAGAAAGCACAAGGAACAGCAGGCTGCGGCCGGAGATCTGCGCGATCTGATCCTGCGAGCCGACGAGGAACACCATCGCCCATGCGAAAATCAGCACCACAATGGTGCGGATGGCGGTGGCAAGGTTGGAATCGGTCTTTCGGATGCCGCATTTTGCCAGAATGGAAGTCACACCTGCAAAAAATGCCGAGCCGGCAGCAAATGCAAGTCACATATCATTTTACCCCTTTGAGACGGTATCCGGCGCCCCAGACAGTCTGGATATAGCGCGGATTGGACGGATCTTTTTCAATTTTCTCACGCAGGCGGTTGATGTGCACAGCGACTGTTGCGTTATCACCCATTGCATCCATGCCCCAGATGCGTTCATACAGGGTTTCGCGACTGAATACAATATCCGGATGCTGCATCAGGAACAGCAGCAGTTCGTACTCCCTGTTTTTCAGCTCGATCTCGCGCCCATCTGCGGTGACACGGCGCGTGTCGGTATCCACGCGCAGCCCGCCGAGCGAGATTTGGTGCCGGACACGCGGGGTGTCCGTGAGCCGCGCGTACCGCGCGAGGTGCGCTTTGACACGCGCGACCAGCACGTTGGGCGAAAAGGGCTTCTCGATATAGTCGTCCGCACCGAGCCCCAGCCCGCGGATCTTATCGATGTCCTCCTGCCGGGCAGTAACCATCAATATGGGGATGTCGAGCGCGTCGCGCAGGCGGCGGCACACGGCAAAGCCGTCCAGCCCGGGCAGCTCAAATAGCAGGATCAGGTCAAACTGCCCGGTCAGGCCGCGCGCAAGGCCGCTTTCGCCGTCCGGCGCGGTTTCAACGGCAAAGCCGTCGATCTCAAGATAATCGCGCTCGATGGCGGCGATCGCCTCGTCGTCCTCAATGATCAGAATGCGCTGCATGATTTCCCTCCTCGGGCAAGGTGATGATGATGGACAATCCGCCGCCCTGAGCATTTTTTGCGCGAATACTGCCGCCCATGCGCGCGGCCGCTGTGGCAGCAATAGCAAGCCCCAGACCGCTGCCGCCCGCAGGGTTCCTACGCGCAGGGTCGCTGCGGTAGAACACGTCGAACAGCTTGCCGCAGGCCTCCTCCGGTACACCCGGGCCATCGTCGGTCAGCGTGAGCGTGCAGACGCCGCCCGATGCCTGCATCGTGATCTCCAGATGCCCGACCGGTTTGTTTTTGTATTTCAGGCTGTTGTCCATGATGTTCAGCAGGATGCGCCGCAGCAGATCCCGGTCGGCGCAGACTGTGACCGGCGCATGCTGTACCGTGATCTCCAGCCCGCGCGCGCGGTACTCCGGTGCAGCCGACTGCATCAGGCTGTCAACTTCTTCATCCAGCCGCAGCGGCTCGAGGTGCACCGGGTATTCCTCCAGCTCCATTTTGGAGAACAGGAAGATCTGCGATACCATGCGGTCGATGTCCTCGGCCTTGGACTTGATGGTTCCCAGATAGCGGCGCTGCATCTCGGGCGTGCGCGCTACACCGTCGAGCAGGCCCTCCACATACGCCTTGATCGAGGTCAGTGGCGAGCGCAGGTCGTGCGAGATGCTCGCCATCAGCTCTTTCCGGCTTTCCTCCTGCCGGAGCGTCTGCTCGATCGACCGGCGCAGCCGCTCTGCCATCTCGTTAAAATCCGCACAGACCGGGGCGAATTCATCCTTCCCGCCATATGTGATGCGGAAATCCAGATTCCCGTCGCGGATCTGGTGCACGCCGTCCGCCAGCAGCGCGAGCGGCTGTTCGATGCGGCGGAATACAAAACGGGTCAGAAACCGGTTGGTGAGCAAAACCGCCGCCAACGCTGCCGCCAGCACGAGCAGCATTGCGGCCGCGGCCACGAGTTTGAGCCCTGTGTAGGATACCTGCTGTGTGCTGCCGAAGATCAGGATGCGGTAATCCATGCCGCCGATCTGCACGCGATGCGCATACAGGCTGCGCGCGCCGTCCGAAAGACGCACGTCATCCCCGAGCAGCGCGGCCGCTTTAGAGAGCGCGTCGTCCGCAGGGGAGGCGGTGCCGTAAGCATAATACGGCTGTCCATCCTGCTCGATTTTGAGCGAAACAGCTTTGCGGTCGAGCAGAGCCGTAATGCTGTCCAGCGTTTCCTGCTCATTCGAATCCGGCAGGGACTGCTCGGCCAGTTTCGCAATGCCGGTGCTGACCTGATAGAAGTCCTCGCTGTCGTCAAAGCCCAGCCCGCCGCCGAACCGGACCGTATACCACACCGCGCCCACACAGCCCGCCGCGATCAGCGCCGCGATGCAGACAGGCACAAGAATCATCAACAGATTGGAGATAAACAGCCGCTTGCGGATCGTCATAGCAGCCACCGCCTTTCCTTTCCCTATCATAGCAGAAAACAAGCAGCTCGTTTATAAAAAATTGATAAACAATTTGCGCTGTCCGGCAGGGGATATGCAGACCAAAAAGGCCTGACGCGATTTCGCGTCAGGCCTTGGATATGCTGTTGTCAGTTTAAGCGCGGTGCAGCAGCTTTTTCACGCCGACGAGCAGCTCGCGGCAGTTGAGCAGGCACACCAATACGAACAGGATGATCTGCCAAAGCAGCCAGAGCGGAGGCTCAAGCAGCATCAGCGCAGCCTGCACAGCGGTCAGCAGCACAGTAATCAGCAGCCTTGTCTTGTTCCAGCGCACCGGCATGAACCGGCGGCTGTCGATCGCGCGGTACAGGAAAAGCGCGATATAGCTGACCAGAGTCGCTGCCGCAGCGCCCGTGCCGCCGTAGCGCGGGATGAGCAGGGCGTTGAGCGCGATATTGATCACCGCAGAAAACGCCGTGGACAGGAACGAGGGGACCGTCCGTTTTTCCAGCAGATATACGCTTTTCTGGAAGCTCGACAGGCAGTTGAAGCCCGCGCCGATCGCAAGGATTGGAATGAAGGTCCAGCCGATATAGTAGCTGGGCACAGCAAGGATCATCATTGCGAGCTTGGAACACATGATGCCGCCCGAGGCGATGATGAACACGATCGAGCTGTATGTGTTGCCGACATTGGAGAAAAACCGGATCTGCTCCTCACGCGAATTGTTGTTGACGATCGAGATCTGCCACGCATCGATAAAGATCGAGGCGACGAGCGCGATCAGCGTCGGCACGCGGTAGGCGATCGAGTAGATCGCGCTGACCGAGGTATCCTGCATGGCGGCGAGGAACGCCTGGTCGGAAAAACCGATGATGTAGACCAGGATCGCATCCGGCACAAGCGGCAGGGAATAGGCCAGCATGCTGCGCCACAGATAGAAATTCGGCCGGCGCAGGCGGATATACTTCCAAAGCGATGCGATCACGAACAGGCAGACGGTCGAGAGCGCGTCTGAGCAGATGATCGAAAAGACATAGCCGAAGATGTTCCACTCGAACACCTTGAGGTACAGGATGTTGAGCAGGATGGTCATAAACGTGCGGAAAATACCGTCGATCGCGTACAGCCGCACATAGCCGAGCGCGCGGATGAACTGGCTGCACACATTCTGCGTGCATGAAGTCAGAACATACAAATAAATCAGCCACTGATATTCGAGCAGCGAGCCGGTCACGCCGGCAGAGGTATTGTAGTGCACAAAGCCCAGCAGCGGATGGAACGGCAGAGCAATGACAAACCCGCACAGAACGGTCACCAACCCGATGGTGAACACATCGGATTTGCGGCGGCGGCGCTCCAACCCATAGCGGATGACCGCCTGCCCGATGGACAGGGAAACCACAGGATACAGGATGCTGGTGGTTTTGATGATCAGGTCGGCGACGCCCATCTCGTCCTGCGTCATCATGCCCGTATAGAAGCGGAGCATCAGGATGACCAGTATCTTCGAGCTGAACGTGCCGATCGCGAAGATAAAGGTGTTGCTTAAAAGACGTTTATATTGGTTCATTCAGGCACCCTTTCTCAGCCGAATGGTATGGATGCGGTCAGTCGCGCGGTCGGTGATCCAACCAGCAGCAAGACCGCACAGGATACCGATCAGCATCCCGGCGAGCACGTCGGTCGGATAATGCACGCAGGCATACAGGCGCGAAAAACCGATCAATGCCGCAACGAGGCAGGCCAGCAGACCGGATTTGCGGTGGAAAAAGCAGAGCGCGGTCGCCGCAGCAAAGGAGGACAGCGTATGCCCGGATGGGAAAGACCACTGATCCACCGGATCGACCAGCGCAATCAGGTCGGCGTGCGTGACAAAAGGCCGAGGCCGCATGACCCACTCCTTGATGAGCACGTTGCCGATGATCAGGCCGATGAGCAGCGCAACCAGCATCGCTGTCCCCGCGCGCCGCGTTTTGCGGAAAAAGAGCAGCACAACCGCAAGCACGATCCAGATCGCGCCGCCGTTGCCGAGCGAGGTGATCACGGTCCAGACCGTGTCGGAAAGCCCCACGCGCAGGTGGTCCGAGATCATCACCAGAATGCTGTAGTCAAACTGACGGACAATATCGAGAAATACCTCCATACCGGGTACTCCTTTCTGCCGCCGGGATCAGCGGCTTTCCGGATTTGCAGAGCAGTCGAACTTGTCTACAATGAGCGCGATCGCCTGGTCGCCGGTGACATTGGTCGCCGTGCCGAAGCTGTCCTGCGAGAAGTGCAGCGCAATGATGAGCTGCTGCATGGGATCGGTAAAGCCGAGCATCGAGGTGATCAGGCCGAGCGCCGCCATGACGCCGCCGCCGGGCACACCCGGTGCCGCAACCATCGTCACGCCGAGCATCATGATAAATGGCGCAAACAGCGCAAGCGTCGGGTTCATACCGCTGGCAATCATAATGCCCATCGAACCGAGCACCAGACAAATGGTGTCGCCGTTGAGGTTGATGGTCGCGCAGAGCGGGATCACAAAGTCCGCCACATCGCGGTTGACCTTATTATTATAGGCACACTCAAGGGCAACCGGGATGGTGGACGCACTCGACTGCGTGCCAAGTGCGGTGAAGTAGGCCGGAATGACGTTCTTGATGCTCTTCATGTGGTTCTGGCGGCACACCACGCTCGCCAGCGCAAACTGCGACAGGATATACAGCACCTGCAGCACCAGAATGATGGCAAACAGCGATGCGAACATCTTGATGGTGGCGAACAGACGGCCCTCTGCCGCAATACCCGCGAACAGGCCTGCGATGTGCACCGGGATCAGCGGGATGATGATGCGCGCGAGCACGCCGGAAACAATCTTCTGCAGGTCGCGGAACACGTCCAGCAGGGAACTGCCGCGCAGGTTCGCCATGCCGATGCCCAGCACAAAGGAAAGCACGAGCGCGGTCATTACGCCGAAGATCGGCTCAACTTCAATCGTGAAAAACGGCTCAAACGCATTGCTTTCCATAATATCGCCGGTGATCGGCTGGATCAGCGACGGAAGTGCGGCACGGCCGATAAAGAAAGTCAGGAAGCCGGAGACGACGGTGGTGCCGTAGGCGAGCAGCAGCGTCAGGCCGAACAGGCGGTTCGCCTTTTTCCCGAGCTCCGCCATGCCCACGGTGATAAACGACAGGATGATCAGCGGAATCATAAAGGACAGGAAAGTGGAAAAGAGCGACGTAAACGTCGCAAATGCACGGATAACGGCGATAAAGCCGACGGAATCAGCAACGCCGAGCCAGCCGCCGGCAAGGCCGATGATGGTGCCGGCAATGATGCCGATGATTAAGCGAATAAGCAATCCCAGTTGTTTCACGTGACATAAACTCCTCTTTTTTTCGATCTCTTTACACAGTATAAACTTAACTATACCAGATTAGCGCCCATTTCGCAAGTCAGCAGAGACAAAGCGTGGAAAAATAAAAAAACTCTTGACAAGCGGACGCATGCAATATAATATAGAACCATATTGAAAAAGGTGATGAACGGGTAAAGTAACCGCGCCCCCTGTCCGCAGAGAGCTGCCGTCTGGTGCAAGGCAGCGTCAGGAAACGGTGAAACTCGCCCGGGAGCTGTCCGCTGAAAGCGCTTGCAGTAGGTTGGAACGGATGCCCACCGTTACGGGGGCGGCGCATTGATGGATGCGCGCTGAGTGGTCGCAGTATATGCGGCAACAAGAGTGGTACCGCGGAGCTTCGCTTCGTCTCTTAATGTTTGATTAAGGGACGGAGCTTTTTTTGTCCCTGTACACCCCAAATTACCTGAAAGTGAGGACAAGAAAATGGGTAGAACGATTCGAATTTTTGACACCACCCTGCGTGACGGCGAGCAGTCCCCGGGCTGCAGCATGAACCTGAACGAAAAAATCGAGGTTGCCAAGCAGCTGGAAGCGCTCAAGGTGGATATTATCGAAGCGGGCTTTGCAATCGCGTCGCCGGGCGACGCAGCGGCAATCGCCGCCATTGCGGATAACGTCCGCGGCTCCACGATCTGCTCGCTGGCGCGCTGCGTGGAAAAGGATATCGACGCTGCGTGGAATTCCATCCGCCGCGCGGAATCCGCCCGCATCCATACCTTCCTGGCCACTTCGCCGCTGCACATGGAATACAAGCTCAAAATGACGCCGGATGAGGTCATCGAGTCGATCGCGCACAACGTCGCTTATGCGAAGAAGTATTGCAGCGATGTGGAGTTCTCCGCTGAGGATGCGACCCGTTCGGATCTGGACTTCCTGTGCCGCGTGGTCGAGACCGCGATCAAGGCGGGTGCAACGACGATCAACATTCCGGACACGGTCGGCTACATGGTGCCCGAGGAATATGCAAAGCGCATCCGTTACCTGCGCGAGCATACCGAGGGCATTGAGAACGTCGTCCTGTCCTGCCATATGCACAACGACCTCGGCATGGCGGTTGCAAACTCGCTGGCCGGCGTGGAAGAGGGCATCGACCAGATCGAGTGCACGATCAACGGTATCGGTGAGCGCGCGGGCAACGCCTCGATGGAGGAATGCGTCATGGCGCTCAAGACCCGTGCGGATCATTTCGGCATCGCCTGCAACATCGAAACCACCCAGATCTACCGCGCCAGCCGCATGATCCAGACCATCACCGGCGTTGCAGTCGCCCCGACCAAGCCGATCGTCGGCGCGAATGCGTTTGCGCATGAGTCCGGCATCCACCAGCACGGCGTCATGGCCAACAAGCAGACCTATGAGATCATGACTCCCGAGTCGGTCGGCATCCCGAAGAACGCGATCGTGCTGGGCAAGCATTCGGGCCGCCATGCGTTCGAGGACCGCCTGCGCGAGCTGGGCTACTCGCTGGATAAAGAGAAGCTCGACAAGACCTTTGAGAAGTTCAAGGCGCTGGCGGACAAGAAAAAGGTCATCAAGGACCGCGACCTGGAAGCGCTGGTCGGCGCGGTGCCGGTTTCCGGCGAGGAGCGCTACACGCTCGACCGCTTCGTGATCAACTCGGGCAACACCATCACCTCGACGGCGGTCATCCGCGTCAAGAAGGGCGACGAGCTGTTTGAACGCAGCGCGGCTTCGGACGGCCCGATCAACGCGGCATTCCGCGCAATCAACAAGATCGTCGGCAAGGAGATCGAACTGGAGGATTACTCGCTGCGCTCGATGACCGACGGCGAAGACGCGCAGGCTGAGGCGATCGCCAAGATCTGCATCGACGGCAGCGAGATGGTGACCGGCCGCGGCGTATCGACCGACGTGATCGAGGCCTCGATCAAGGCATATATCAACGGCATCAACAAGTATTTCATTGACTGAGGGCAGGAGGAAGCATCTGTTATGGGCATGACAATGACGCAGAAGATCCTCGCAAAGCATGCGGGGCTGGAGAGCGTGGCCGCCGGGCAGCTGATCGAGGCGAACGTCGATCTGACGCTTGCAAACGACATCACCGGCCCGGTCGCGATCCGCGAGATGGAGAAGGCGGGCTTCGACAAGGTGTTCGACAACACCAAAATCGCACTCGTCATGGATCATTTTGCACCGAATAAGGACATAAAATCCGCCGAGCAGTGCCTCGAGTGCCGCGAATTTTCCAAGAAGTACAATATTGTCAACTTCTTTGACGTCGGCGCGATGGGCATCGAGCACGCGCTCCTGCCCGAGAAAGGCCTGACCGCCCCGGGCGAGCTCATCATCGGCGCGGACAGCCACACCTGCACCTATGGCGCGCTGGGCGCGTTCTCGACCGGTGTCGGCTCGACAGACCTCGCCGCCGGTATGGCGACCGGCAAGGCGTGGTTCAAGGTGCCGAGCGCGATCAAATTTGTGCTGAAGGGCAAACTCAGCCCGTGGGTGTCCGGCAAGGACGTCATCCTGCACATCATCGGCAGGATCGGCGTGGACGGCGCGCTGTACAAGTCGATGGAGTTTGTGGGTGAGGGCGTTTCCTCCCTGTCGATGGACGACCGCTTCACGATCTGCAACATGGCGATCGAGGCGGGCGCGAAGAACGGTATTTTCCCGGTCGACGACAAGACGATGGCATACATCAAGGGCCGTGTTGACCGCGAGATCACGGTATTTGAGGCTGACGCGGACGCAGAATACGAGCAGGAGATCGAGATCGACCTGTCCGCCCTGAAGCCGACGGTTGCGTGCCCGCACCTGCCGGAAAACACCAAGACCATCGACGAGCTGGGGCACATCGAGATCCAGCAGTCGGTCATCGGCTCGTGCACCAACGGCCGTATTGACGATATGCGCGTCGCCGCCGAGATCCTCAAGGGCCGCAAGGTGCATCCGGATGTGCGCACCATCATCATCCCCGCGACGCAGGAGGTCTATCTCCAGTGCATCGAGGAGGGCCTGACCAAGATCTTCATCCAGGCCGGCGCGATCGTTTCCACCCCGACCTGCGGTCCGTGCCTGGGCGGCCATATGGGCATCCTGGCGCACGGCGAGAAGTCGGTTTCGACCACAAACCGCAATTTCGTCGGCCGCATGGGCCATATTACCTCGGAAATTTATCTGGCAAGCCCGGCTGTGGCAGCGGCAAGCGCTGTTGCAGGCTATATTTGCGCGCCGGACGACCTGAAGTAAGGGAGGGAACCGCATAATGAATGCAAAAGGCAGAGTTTTCAAATACGGGGATAACGTCGATACCGATGTTATCATCCCCGCGCGTTATCTGAATATCGCAGACCCCAAGGAGCTCGCGACCCACGCGATGGAGGACATCGACGCGGAATTCGTGCATAAGATGCAGCCGGGCGACATCGTCGTGGCGACGCGCAACTTTGGCTGCGGCTCGTCGCGTGAGCACGCGCCGCTCGTGCTGCGCGAGAATGGCGTGTCCTGCGTGATCGCGGCGTCCTTCGCGCGCATCTTCTACCGCAACGCCATCAACATCGGCCTGCCGATCCTCGAGTGCGAGGCTGCGGCGAACGGCATTGACGACGGCGACACGGTCTCGGTCGATTTCGACACCGGCGTGATCACCAACGAGACCAAGGGCGAAACCTATCAGGCGGCGGCCTTCCCGCCGTTCATCCAGAGCATCATTCAGGCGGGCGGCCTTTTGAAGTCGCTCAAGGAAAGAGGGGAATAAGCGATGCAGTACAATATTGCGGTCGTCAAGGGCGACGGCATCGGCCCTGAGATCGTCACCGAGGCGATGAAGGTGCTCGACAGGGTCGGCGAGAAGTTCGGCCACCAGTTCAATTATACCGAGGTGCTCGCGGGCGGCTGCTCGATCGACGTAAACGGCATCCCGCTGACCGACGAGACCATCGAGATCTGCAAGAACGCGGATTCCGTGCTGCTCGGCGCGGTCGGCGGCCCGAAGTGGGACGACGTGCCGTCCGAAAAGCGTCCGGAAAAGGCGTTGCTCGGCCTGCGGTCGGCGCTCGGCCTGTTCGTCAACCTGCGCCCCGCACAGATGCACAAGGCGCTCGCGGACGCTTGCCCGATCAAGCCCGAGATCATCGGCGATGGCTTTGATATCCTCGTCTGCCGTGAGTTGACCGGCGACGTTTACTTCGGCAAACACTACCGCCGCGAGAGCGACAAGGGCTGGGGCGAGGTCGGCGCGGACGACATGAACTACTCGGTCTATGAGGTCGAGCGCATCGGCCGCCGCGCGTTTGAAATGGCGATGAAGCGGAATAAGAAGGTCTGCTCGGTCGATAAGGCGAACGTGCTCGAAACCAGCCGCGTCTGGCGCGAGACCATGCACCACATCAAGGACGAATACCCCGAGGTCGAGTATTCGGATATGTATGTCGACAACTGTGCGATGCAGCTGGTGCGCAACCCGGGCCAGTTCGACGTCATCGTGACCGGCAACCTGTTCGGCGATATCCTGTCGGACGAGGCATCCATGATCACAGGCTCGATCGGCATGCTGCCCTCTGCCTCGATGAACGAGACTGGTAAGGGCATGTACGAGCCGATCCACGGCTCCGCGCCCGATATCGCGGGCAAGGGGATCGCAAACCCGATCGCGACCATCCTGTCCTGCGCGATGATGCTGCGCTACTCCTTCGGCTTGAAGGAAGAAGCGGACGCGATCGAGAACGCAGTCGAGGCCGTGCTCGACGCGGGCCACCGCACCGCAGACATCGCCGCAAAGGGCGAAAAGGTGCTCTCCACCAGCGAGATGGGCGAGCTGATCCGCGCCCAGCTGTAAAAACAAACAGGATACAGGAAACGCAGGCGAAAGCGCCTGCGTTTCTTTTTTGCGCGCCTCCACATAAAATGAGGTGGAGGTGAATGCATTTGGAGCAGATCATGCAATATGTCAGCGCCGAATACGCGATCCTTGCCGCAGTGCTTTACTGCCTGGGGCGCGCGCTCAAGTCGATCCGGAAATTCCCCAACCAGTTCATTCCCCTTGCGCTGACCGGCTGCGGCATCGTGCTGGCATGCCTGTCGGTCGTGTCGCGGTACGGTGAATATGCCAACTGGGCCGCCGCCTTGTTCGAAGGCGTAGTGCAGGGCATCCTGTGTACCGGACTGGCGGTCTATCTCAATGAGGTAATCTCCCACAGCGCACGGAACAACTGCGAATGTAAAAAGGATCGTGACAAAAAGGATTGAAAAACACCAAAAGCTGGGCGATCTGCCCGGCTTTTTACATCAAATTTCCGAATAAACCAGATTTATACCTTGCAGGCTTGAGATTTTAAAACAACTGCGCTATAATAAAATAGATTTTGAATGCGCGGCATTCGATGATAATGTGGGATCATAGGAGATACGAGGATGAAAACCGCTTCTATTTTGGGCGTGCATTTCCATGCCGTTACGATGCAGCAGGCTGTCGAGCTTGCCATGACCCGCCTTCGCGCGCGGCAGAAGGGCTATGTTGTCACACCGAACCCGGAGATCGTTGACCTGTGCTGCAGGGACAGCGAATACATGGGGATTGTCAACCGCGCCACGCTGGTGCTGCCGGACGGTATCGGCATCATCTATGCAGCGAAGATTTTGGGCGAGGAGCTTTACGGAAAGGTTGCTGGCGTCGAATTCGCCGAGCATCTGGTCGCTGCGATGGCAAAGGAGAATATGCGCCTGTATCTGCTCGGTGCCAAGCCCGGTGTCGCCGAACAGGCGGGCGCCAAGCTGTGCGCCAAGTATCCGGGCCTTGTGCTGGCCGGCACGCACGACGGCTATTTCACCGACGCGCAGGAGGCTGTCGATGCGATCAACAGCTGCGGCGGCGCGGATGTGGTGTTTGTGTGCCTTGGTGCGCCCAAGCAGGAAAAATTCATTGCCGAAAACATGGATGAGATCCATGCGACGCTGTTCTGCGGCCTCGGCGGCTCGCTGGACGTATTCGCGGGCGTTTCCAAGCGCGCGCCGGACATTTTTATCAAGTTCGGGCTTGAGTGGTTCTACCGCCTGCTCAAGCAGCCCAGCCGCATCGGCCGCATGATGAAGCTGCCGAAGTTCCTGCTGATCGTGATCCGTGAGCGCCTGTTCGGCAGAAAGGGGAACAACCAATCGTGAAGGTAAAACTGCTCGCCTACACGCCCGACCCGGAAAAGCTGGTCGCGGCGGCGGCGAAGAACTGCTACTCCTCGACCGACGTGGACAGCGTCCTCGACGGACTGACCGAGGAAAAGACCGTAAATTTTGTCAACATGCTGTCCGAGATCGGCCACGAAAGCCCGATCGAGCACGTCTCGTTCACCTTTGCGATCGAGGGCGTGTCCCGTTCGCTGCTCGCGCAGATCACGCGCCACCGCATGGCGTCGTTCTCCGTGCAGTCGCAGCGCTATGTGCGGGAGCATGGATTCGAATACGTCGTCCCGCCCGAGATTGATAAAATCCCGGCCGTGCGGGAACAATTTATCCGTGCGATGGAAGACGACCAGCGCACCTACGAGGCGCTGACCGCCGCGCTGATGGAGGGATACCTCGAGGAACTGCTCCGGCAGGGCGTGCCGGAGAAAAAAGCGCGCAGCCAGGCGGAAAAGCACGCGATCGAGGACGCTCGCTATGTGCTGCCCAATGCCTGCACCACGCGCATCGTGATGACAGCCAATGCGCGCAGCCTGCGCAACTTCTTCCGCTTGCGCTGCTGCAACCGCGCCCAGTGGGAGATCCGCGCTCTGGCGGAGGAGATGTATAAACTGGTCTATGCCGTTGCGCCGACGCTGTTCGCACACAGCGGGCCGGCGTGCGTGGACGGCGCATGCACCGAGGGCAAGATGTCCTGCGGCAAGGCGGCCGAGGTGCGCGCGCACTATGAGGGACTGCGCAAAGCAGCCCATGAATGAGGAAAAGGATATTTTATGTTAGCATTTCGCGAAATCTCAATGGAGGACAAGCAGGCGGTCGAAGCCTGCGCCTCGCATTATAATTATCACCTGTGCGAGCACTGCTTTGTGGACCTGTATATGTGGCGCAGCCACTATAACACCCAGCTCTGCTTTCTGGACGGTTTTGTGCTGGTCAAGATGACGCCGCTCGACGGCGGGCAGGACTGCTACCTCGCCCCGATCGGCGAGGGCGACCTCGGCGCTGCGCTGGACGCACTCGAGCAGGACGCAGCCGAGCGCGGCATCCCGCTGACGCTGGTGTCGGTCGCCGAGCCGATGATTGAACGCATCGAGGCGGCGCGTCCGGGCAAGTTCGATTTTATCCATGACAGCGAGGACGGCGACGACTATATCTATCTGGCGGAAAAGCTGCGCACGCTGTCGGGCAAAAAGCTGCAGAGCAAGCGTAATCTGGTCAACCGCTTCAAGGCGGCATATGACGGCCGCTGGAGCTATGAGGATATGACAAAGGACAACATCAAGGATGCGTTCGGCTACCATATCCGCTGGTGCAACCAGAACGGCTGCGCGCAAAGCCGCGATTTTCAAGGCGAGACCTGCGCGATCGTGCAGGCGCTGCATAATTTTGATAGACTGAGCCTGTGCGGCGGTCTGCTCCGGCTGGACGGCGAGGTTATCGCCTTTACCTTCGGCTGCAAGGCCACGGAGGATATGTATGTGGTGCAGATCGAAAAGGCCGACCACACCATCCCCGGCGCGTACCAGATGATCAACCAGCAGTTTGTTCTGCGGAACTGTGACGACGTTGAATACGTCAACAGAGAAGAAGACCTCGGCCTCGAGGGCCTGCGCAAGGCGAAAAAGTCCTATTATCCGGCTATGCGCGGCGTCAAATACGCCGCCGTGCCCAAGGGGCAGAGCGTATGATCCGGTTTGCCAGGCCGCAGGACGCGGCGGACATCCGCCGTCTGTGGGAAGTGTGCTTCCCGGACGAGGGCGGCTTCAACGATTACTTTTTTGCGCATCATTTTGATATAACAAAAACGCTGCTTTCCGTAGAGGGCGATGAATTATGCGCGATGGTGCAGATGCTGCCGTACCGCCTGATGCTGGACGGCAGGGAAGTGGAGATCACCTATATCTACGGCGCCTGCACCGATCCGGCGCACCGCCGCAAGGGACACATGGCGCGCCTGCTCGAGCACTCGTTTGCGCTCGACCGCGCGGCGGGGCGCGCAGCTTCTGCGCTGATCCCGGCGGAGAAGTGGCTGTTTGATTTTTATAAGCCGTTCGGTTATGAGCCGTTCTTCTTTATCGAAAAGCAGGAGATCACCCGGGAGGGCAACGGTATCCAGCCGCGCCGGCTGACGCGGGACGACATCCCGCAGCTGGCCGCGCTGTACGAAACGCATACCGCCCCGTGCCGCATTGCGCGCGATGCAGCGTACTGGCAGGCGCAGCTTGCCATGTTCGATGTGCTTGCCAGGGGCGCATACGGCTGGTTCGAGGGCGGAAACCTGACAGCCTATGCCTTCTGCTGGGAGGACAACGCGCAGGAAGCGCTCGGAATGACGCCCGCGCAGGCACAGGGACTGCTGGAAGCGCTCAGCCGGGACAGCCTTGCCGTTGTGACCGCAGGGCAGGGGACGGCGCTTGGCTGCATCAAGTGGCACGAAGGGCATACCACGCCCTTTGGATATATGAATCTGATGTTCAACTGAAAGGTGTGACAAATATGGTATATGTATTGCTGGCGGAAGGCTTTGAAGAGGTAGAAGCGCTCACGCCGCTCGACCTGCTGCGCCGCGCAGGCGTAGAGGCCAAGCTGGTCGGCGTGACCGGCGGCCTCGTGCGCGGCTCGCACGGCATCGGCATCCAGACCGACCTGCCGATGGATGAGGCGGACTGGGACAAGGCGGATATGATCGTCCTGCCGGGCGGCATGCCGGGTACGACCAACCTGTATGCGGACAGCCGCGTGACCGATGCAGTCCGCAAGTGCTACGATGAAGGGAAGTATGTCGCTGCGATCTGCGCGGCACCGTCGGTCATTCTGGGCGGTATGGGCCTGCTCAAGGGCCGCAAGGCGACCTGCTATCCGGGCATGGAGAGCGGCATGGAGGGCGCGACTGCGCTCGAGCGCACCTGCGTGGTGGACGGCCGCATCATCACCGCCTGCGGCGTGGGCGGCGCGCTCGATTTTGGCTGTGCGCTGGTCTCCGCGCTGTGCGGCGAGGAAAAGGCGCGCCGGATCGCGGCCGAAGTTGTACACAATGTCAGAAGATAAGCAGCGCCTGCGCCGCCGGATACTCGCGGAACGCGCGGCGCAAAGCGCCGCGGAAAAGCGCGGGATCGACCGGCGCATCACCGGGCAGGTGCTCGCGCATCCCGGCTACTTACAAGCGGCGTGCGTTTTCTGCTATGTTTCCACACCGCAGGAAATCGACACCCACGAACTGCTGTGCCGGACGCTGGCGGACGGCAAAACCCTCTGTGTGCCGCTGTGCGGCGCGCAGGGCGAGATGACCGCGCGGCGCATCCGGTCGCTGGACGAGCTGCGCACAGGGAAATACGGCATCCCGGAGCCGGACGCTGCGGCGGAGCAAATACCGCCCGAACAGATCGGGCTGATCATCGTCCCGGCGCTCGCCTGCGACAGGCAGGGGTACCGACTGGGCTATGGCGGCGGCTATTACGACCGCTTCCTCAGCCATACAGGGGCAGTGCGCATGGCGCTGTGCGCCGAAGCGCGGCTAATGGACATGCTGCCGCACGAGCCGTTTGATATGCGCTGTGATTATGTAATAACCGAAAGGCAGGTGCTGCACACGGATGAAAAACAATAAAGTCTCGCTGCTGCCCGGCCTTTCGCTTTTCCTGTGTTTTTGTCTGCTGACAGGAACGGGCAAGCTGGCGGGGATGTATGGCGGGCATCCGTTGCTGCTCGCGCTGGCTGAGCTGCTTTCCTTTGCTCTGCCGTTTGCGCTTGTCGTGTTTTCCATGCGCGACCAGAAAAAGCTCCGGCAGCGGCTCAAACGCCGCCGGTTTCCCAAAGGGGCAATCAGCCTGACGGTCAAGGTCGGCATCACGGTGGCGCTGCTGTCGCTGCTGCTCAATCTGCTGATCTACCAGCTGGCAGGGCTTGCGGGGGCGGACCTTTCCGCCATCGCGCTCGACGCGCCGCAGACCGGGCTTGACTTTACCGCGCGGCTGATGATCATCGTCGTGCTGTCCGCTATAGTGGAGGAAATCTATCTGCGCGGCGCGCTGATGACCGTACAGGAAGGCATTGTCGGCACTTCGGCCTGCCTGCTGTTCAGCGGCTTGGCGTTTGCCATGTTGCACGGCAGCCTGATGAATTTTGCAGGCCCACTGATCGCGGGCATCGCCTATGCGTATCTGACTTATGTATTTGGCAGCGTGTGGCCGGCTGTGCTGGCGCATGCGGTCAACAATCTGTATTACATGCTGGTCCTGTGGATCACGGACACCTATGCTGCATTCGGCATATGGAACTATTTTGCGGCAATCAACGGGCTGTTGCTGCTGCTGTTCCTGTATCTGTCGTTGCGGTCGCTTGAAAATATGCTTGTCAAGGATATGATCCCGCATTTTGAGAAAAGCGCGGGCCTGTACGATCTTTGGCTGCTGGTGCGCAATCCCGGCGTAGCGGCCTTTGTGCTGGCTTTTGTGGCAAAGCTCATTTTGGACGGGATCGGATAACCGGAAACCAAACGTATAAGAGGTGGAATAATGGACAATCAGGAGAACAACGTCAATCAGGAGACCCAGCGGATCCCGGAAGTGGAGCCGCAGCGGCACCGCCGCAGCAGACGCCGCAAAAACAGCGGCTGCGCCGGTACGATCGTTTATGTGATCGCAGTGCTGGGTATTTCGATCGTGCTGTCGCTCGCAGCGATCTTCATCGCCAACGACGTCTTTGCCTTTGTCAAGGACAATGCGGTCAAGGAAGTCTCGGTTTCGGAAAATACCGACATTCTTACGCTGGCCGACCGGCTGGATGATGAAGGCATCATCAATTACGGCTCGATCTTCAAGATGTATGTACGCATCAAGGGCGGCAACCAGGGCGTGCTGGCGGGCACCTATTCGCTCAACCCCAGCATGGACTATGGCCAGATCATCGACACGCTGGTCAATGCTTCGAGCAACGAAACCATGAACATCACCATCCCGGAGGGCTATTCGATCGCGCAGATCAAGCAGCTGCTGCTGGACGAGCATGTCTGCACCGAGGATGTGCTGGATGAAGAGCTGAGCACCTATCCGTTCAAGCACGACTTCCTGCAGAGCGAGCTGCCCGCGGAGGAAGGCTGGCTGGAGGGCTATCTGTTCCCGGACACCTATGAGATCTACAAGGGCAACGCAAATGTGGTGACCACGCTCAACACCATGCTCAATAACTTTGATGAAAAGTACGACGAGGAGATCCAGGCGGGTGCAGAGGCGCTGGGCCGTTCGATGCACGACATCGTGACGATCGCCTCGCTGATCGAGCGTGAGGCGCAGGTCGACAGCGAGCGCGCGACTATTGCAGGCGTTATCTATAACCGTCTGAACAACGCCGGCGAGTTCCCGTATCTTCAGGTGGACGCTTCCGTCCTGTACGGTCTGGGCCGTACCAGCGGCACGCTGAGCGAGGAGGACCTTGCGACCGATACGCCGTACAACCTTTATATGAAGGAGGGACTGCCGCCCGGACCGATCTGCAACCCGGGGTATGCGTCGCTGCATGCTGCGGCGTATCCGGAACAGCACAATTACTTCTACTATGTCGCAATGCCGGACGGCACGCATCTGTTTGCCAACAGCTACGAGGAGCATCAGGCCAATATTGCGACCTCCAATCAGGCACAGGCGGCCGCGGCAGCTGCTGCGGCAAACGCGGAGGGCAGCGGTGAATAATCGTCCGGAACTGCTCGCCCCTGCGGGGGATTTGGAAAAAATGCGTTTCGCCATTGCCTATGGCGCGGACGCGGTATATCTGGCGGGACAGCGGTTCGGCATGCGGGCCACTGCCGCCAATTTTGACGACGATGCGCTCCGGCAGGGCATCGCCTATGCCCATGCGCGCGGCGTCAAGTGCTATATCACGGTCAACATCATGCCGTCCTGCCGCGACCTGCCCGAGCTGCCGGCCTATCTGGAGCTGTTGCAGGATGCCGGCGCGGACGCGCTGATCGTGGCGGACGTGGGTGTGATCCGGCTGGCGCAGAAATATGCGCCAAAGGTGCCGCTGCACATCTCGACCCAGACCAGCATCTTAAACCACGAGGCTGCGAACTTTTGGGCAGATCTCGGTGCGGAGCGCGTCGTGCTCGCGCGCGAGCTGTCGCTCGAGGAGATCGCGGAGATCCGCGCGAAAACACCGAAAACGCTCGAGATCGAGGCCTTTGTGCACGGCGCAATGTGCATCTCGTATTCCGGCCGCTGCCTGATCTCGCAGTATATGACCGGGCGCGACGCAAACCGCGGTGCATGCGCGCAGCCCTGCCGCTGGAACTACACGCTGATGGAGGAGAAGCGCCCCGGCGAGTATTTCCCGGTCGAGGAGGACGCGCGCGGCACCTACCTGTACAACTCCAAGGACATGTGCATGATCGAGCACATCCCGGAGCTGGTGCAGGCGGGCGTGGATTCGTTCAAGATCGAGGGGCGCAACAAGACCGCATATTATGCTGCCTGCGTCACAGGCGCATACCGCGCGGCGATCGACGCCTATCGGGCGGACCCGGCGCAGTATGTGATGCCGCAGTTCTGCCGCGACGAGGTGGACAAGGTCAGCCACCGCGAATACTATACCGGCTTCTACTTCGGCAGCGAGGAGAACGGCCAGCACTATGGCGACAGCCAGTACATCCGCGAGTTCGAGGTCGTCGGCATGCCGGTGTCCTGCGATGCGGACGGCCACGCGGTGTTCGCGCTCAAAAACCGCTTTTTCGATGGCGAGGAGCTGGAGCTGCTCCAGCCGGGCAAAGCGCCTTATGTGTTCCGTGCGCACGGCGCGGTGAACGACGACGGCGAGGCGCTCGAGCTGTTCAATGTGCCGCAGATGCGGGTGCATTTCACCTTCCCGTTCCCGGTGGACGCCTATTCGATATTGCGCAAGAAGAAGGAACGGCCTTCCTAAATCAAAACCGACTGAAAACTGTGCATTCTGCATAAGAATGCGCAGTTTTTTGTACACTGCACACAGGTTAAAACGGAACCGATTTGTGAACCCCTCCGTCTAATGTGGTACAATGTACAAAAGCAGAGACTGCCTGAGCGGGGGAATACCCGGGCGGATCTGCCCGTGTAATTCATGAAGGAGGGATACTTTATGAAACGGAAGATTGCACTATTGCTCGCAGCGGTGATGCTGGGGACGATGCCATGCGCGCTGGCGGCGGAAGAGCCGCCGGAAGAGGGTCAGGTGATTCCTTACCGGGTGGAAGAGCAGGCGGAAATTACAGATGTGCAGACGTCGCTGCACGAAGGTGACATCACACTCGTGACGGCGATCACGGTCAAAACCGATACCTATGACGCGCTGACGCTGCGGCTGAAGGAAAGCACTGTCCTTGCTGATGCGGCAGACGGAAGCCTCCGTGCTATGACCGACGTGGCTGCGCCGGATCAGCTGCTGCAGGAGGGCGACACCATTCTGGTGACGTATGGAACCGCCCTCCAGCAGAGCGAACCGCCGCAGACCGATGCCGAGCTGGTTGTCGTCCATCCGGGCGAGGGCACAACACCGCATCTGCTGGATGCCGAAGTGGTTTACCGCGATTTGACGGCGCGGTTTCTGGTGAACAACGGCAGCCTGCTCGTCAGCGTTGACCGCAAGACCCCGGTATACACGCTTTACGGAGACGAGGAAACCAATGCGCGGATCCGTATGGGGACGCGGCTGGTGGCATGGTACGATATTGTCCTGACCAGCTATCCCGGGCAGACCACGCCGGAGAAGGTTGTGCTCCTGCCGGATCAGGACCGGAGCTTTACGATCATTACCGGCGGTGACATCGCGATCGCGGAGGGCCGTATCGAAAACGGTGTAGCGATGGTGCCGGTCCGCAAGGTTGCGGAGGAACTGGGCTACACGGTCACATGGAACAATGAGGACGAGAGCGTGCTTCTGGAGCTGGGCGATGCAGAGATGACCATCCAGCTCGGTGAGGACAAATACTGCTATGGCAATGCGCGGGAAGGCCTGTCGTTCGGCGCAGCGTCTTACGAAGTGGACGGCATCAGCTGGGTCCCGGCCGAGGTGTTTACACTGCTCGGTCACGAGCAGCAGATGCTGACCGGAAGCGTCGTTCACCTGCGCGGCGTGACGGCTGAATGAGTGCAGTGCAGGCAGAGAGAAACAGGAAAAGCGGAGCGCGTACAGCGCTCCGCTTTTTGCGGTATTCCGAATCATTCCGGTTTGCACCAGCCGAGCGAGCGGCCGACTGCCTTGTCCCAGCCCGCGCGCAGCGTGCGGCGGGTCGTCTCGTCCATGTCGGGGTGGTACAGCGTGTCGCAGCGCCACAGCTGCTTGAGCTCCTCGCGGTCCTTCCAAACGCCGGTGGCCAGCCCGGCAAGATAGCATGCGCCGAGCGCGGTTGTCTCGCGGATGACCGGCCGGCGGATCGTGCAGTCCGAAATATCCGCCTGGAACTGCATCAAAAAGCTGTCCCGACTCGCGCCGCCGTCCACCGAGAGGCTGGTGAGCGGCACACCGGTGTCGCGTGCCATCGCGGCGAGCAGGTCGTTCACCTGATAGGCGATCGACTCCTGCGCCGCGCGGATGATATGCTCGCGGCGGGTGCCGCGCGTCAGCCCGATCAGGCAGCCGCGGGCGTACATATCCCAATGCGGCGCACCCAATCCGGTGAACGCGGGCACGAGGTACACACCACCTGTATCCGGCACCTTGCGCGCATAGTATTCCGCGTCGCGGCTTTCCGAGAAAAAACGCAGCTCGTCGCGCAGCCACTGGATGACCGCGCCGCCGACGAATACGCTGCCCTCAAGCGCATACTGCGTTTCCCCGCCAAGCCGGATGCCGATCGTGGTCAGCAGACCGTTCCTGCTTTCGCATGCCTGCGCGCCGGTGTTCATCAGCAGGAAGCAGCCGGTGCCGTAGGTGTTTTTGGCATCGCCCTCGGTAAAGCAGGTCTGGCCAAAAAGCGCGGCCTGCTGATCGCCCGCAATGCCCGCGATCGGCACATCCCCGCCCGGCAGGGCGACATGGCCGTAGATCTCGCTCGAGGAGCACACGCGCGGCAGCATGGCGCGCGGGATATCGAGCGCCTCCAGCAGCGTATCGTCCCAGTCCAGCTTGTGGATGTCGAAGATCATCGTGCGCGCGGCATTGGTCGCGTCCGTGATATGTACTTTGCCGCCGGTCAGCTTCCAGACCAGCCAGGAATCCACCGTGCCGAACAGGATCTCGCCGCGCGCGGCCTTTTCGCGCGCGCCCTCGACATGGTCAAGGATCCATTTGATCTTGGTGCCGGAAAAATACGCATCCGGGATCAGACCAGTCGTCTGTTTGATGTGGTTGGTCATCCCCTGCCGCACCAGATCGTCCACGATATCCGCCGTGCGGCGGCACTGCCAGACGATCGCGTTATAGATCGGCCGCCCGGTATTTTTGTCCCACAGGATCGTGGTCTCGCGCTGGTTGGTGATGCCGATGCCCGCGACCTCGGCAGGGGAGACGTCTGCCGCGGCCAGCACCTCAAGCATGGCGGCATACTGGGTCGACCAGATGTCCATCGGGTCCTGCTCGACCCAGCCCTCATGCGGGTAATGCTGTGTCAGCTCGTGCTGGCGGATCGACAGAATGTTCTGCTCCCGGTCGAACAGGATCGCACGCGAGCTGGTCGTGCCCTGATCCAATGCAAGGATATACTGCGCCATTTTCCGTCGCCTCTCTTTCGTGCCTTTATCATACCGTGACAGGGGAGGGCTTGTCAATATCGCTTCCATCACGCCTCCATCAGAGAAAATCCGTTGCAAGTAAGAGAATAATATGATATTATTACAGTTAAGTATGGAGTAGTATGCTCTGTGCGCAAAATCCGTAATCCATTATGTAAGGGATGTTACTTTATGAGCGAAAACCAGAAACAAACCATCTTCTCCGGCGTGCAGCCCTCCGGCAAGCTGACGCTGGGCAACTATCTTGGTGCGATCCGCAACTTCCCGCTGCTCCAGGAGGATTATAACTGCATTTACTGCGTGGTCGATATGCACGCGATCACGGTCCGTCAGGACCCTGCGGCGCTGCGCCGTGCAACGCTCGAGGTGCTGGCGCAGTATATCGCCTGCGGCCTTGATCCGGAAAAGAGCATCCTGTTCATCCAGAGCCATGTCCCGGCGCACGCTGAGCTGGCTTGGGTGCTCAACTGCTTTACCATGTTTGGCGAGGCATCCCGCATGACGCAGTTTAAGGATAAATCCGCAAAGCATTCGGATAATGTCAATGTCGGCCTGTTCACCTATCCGGTGCTGATGGCGGCGGACATCCTGCTGTACCAGACCAATCTGGTGCCGGTCGGCGTGGACCAGAGCCAGCACATTGAGATCTGCCGCGATATCGCCAACCGCTTCAACGGCGTGTTCCCGGACACGTTCACCATCCCGGAGGGCCGCTATCCCAAGGCGGGCGAGGGCGCAAAGATCATGAGCCTGTCCGATCCGGAAAAGAAGATGAGCAAGTCGGATGAGAATCCGAACGGCTACATCCTGCTGATGGATAAGCCGGAGGACATCATGCGCAAATTCAAGCGCGCGGTGACCGATTCGGATTCCCGCATCATCATGGACCCGGTGAACAAGCCGGGCGTATCCAACCTGATCCAGATCTACTCGGTCGCGACCGGCAAGCCGGTTGCCGAGGTCGAGGCGGAGTTCGAGGGCAAGGGCTACGGCGAGTTCAAGCCCGCGGTCGGCGAAGCGGTCGTCGAGCTGCTGCGCCCGATCCGCGAAAAGACCGAGGATCTGCTGCGCAACAAGGATTATCTGGAGCAGGTTTATACCGATGGCGCGCAGAAGGCGTCCTATCTTGCGCGCAAGACGCTCAGCAAGGTTTACCGGAAGGTTGGCTTTGTGGGGCGCTGAACGCAGTAACGAGAGGAAACAACCATGCCTGAATATTTTGTGATTGGAGCAGTCGTCGCCGCGTTTATCGTGGCAGGCGTGCTGTCCTATCTGTTTACGCCGCCTGTCAAGAAGTTTGCGCACAAGGTCGGTGCGATTGACGTGCCGAAAGACAACCGACGCATGCACAAGGAGCCCATCCCGCGGCTGGGCGGTCTGGCGATCTTTGGCGGATTTCTCTGCTCGATCCTGATCTTCGGGCAGCTTGACCAGACCATGCTCTGCGTGCTGCTCGGCGCGACGATCATTGTGGCGCTCGGCATTTTTGACGACGTGCTGGCGCTCGGCGCAAAGCTCAAATTTGTCGTGCAGATCGCAGCCGCGGCCATCCCCGTGTGCATCGGCGACCTGCGGATCGAGCTGTTTACCAACTTAAATCCCTTTTCGGATGCGCCGTATTTCCACCTCGGCATCTTTGCCATCCCGGTGACGATCATCTGGATCGTCGGCATCACCAACGCGGTCAACCTGATCGACGGGCTGGACGGCCTTGCGGTCGGCGTTTCGTCGATCGCCGCGATCACCATGCTGGCGGTCGCGCTGCTGACCGGGAATATGGCGATCGCCGTTACAATGGCGGCGCTTGCGGGCGCGTGCATCGGCTTTATGCCGTACAATCTCAACCCAGCGAAGATCTTTATGGGCGATACCGGCTCGACCTTTCTGGGGTATATGCTGGCGACCGTGTCCATCATGGGCCTGTTCAAATTTTACGCAGTCATCTCGTTTGCCGTGCCGTTTCTGATTCTGGGCCTGCCGATCTTCGACACGGCCAATGCGATCATCCGCCGTGTGGCGGCGGGTCGCAGCCCGATGAGCCCGGACCGCGGGCATGTGCACCATAAGCTGATCGACATGGGCTTCAACCAGAAGCAGGCGGTAGCGATCCTGTATGCAATCAGCGCCACGCTTGGCCTGACCGCGGTTGTGCTGACCTCGTCGGGCGAGGTCAAGGCGATCGTGCTGCTGCTGGCAGTGCTCGCTGCGATTCTGGTCGGTGCGTGCATTATCTACGGCACGGAGCACTGGGGCAAACATCCCCATGAGGCAGAAACCGAATCTGAGGAGCTGCCCGCCGCGCAAACGACGGAAAGCGCCGCACAGGAGGAAAAAAAGAACGATGAGCAAGATTAAAGTAATGACGGTGTTCGGCACGCGGCCGGAGGCGATCAAGATGGCGCCGCTGGTGCACGCGCTCGAGCAGAATGAAAATACGGAATCCATCGTCTGTGTCACTGCCCAGCATCGCGAGATGCTGGATCAGGTGCTGGATATTTTCCGGATCAAGCCGGACTATGACCTGAACATCATGCAGCCCCGGCAGACGCTGGCGCTGATTACGGAGAAGAGCCTGCACGGTCTGGACGAGGTCCTCGAGCAGGCCAAGCCGGACATTGTTCTGGTGCACGGCGACACCTCGACGACCTTTGCAGGCGCGCTCGCGGCGTTTTACCACAAGATCCCGGTTGGGCATGTGGAAGCCGGCCTGCGCACCTATGACAAATACTCCCCCTTCCCGGAGGAGATGAACCGCAAGCTGACCGGCCAGATCGCAACGCTGCACTTCGCGCCCACCCCGCGCAACCGCGACAACCTCGCGCGTGAGGGCATCACCGAGGGCGTATCCGTGGTGGGCAACACGGTCGTGGACGCGATCCACATGACGGTAAAGCCGGATTTTGCTTTCCGCGATGAGGAACTGCAAAAGCTGGATTTTGAAAGCAACCGCGTGGTGCTCGTTACCGCGCACCGCCGTGAGAACTACGGCGAGCCGATGGAGAACATCTGCCGCGCGATCGCGGAGCTGTCCGCGGCGTATCCGGATGTGCACTTTGTCTATCCGGTGCACCTCAGCCCCTATGTGCGTGAGACTGCAGAAAAGTTCCTCGGCGGCAACGAGCGCATCCACCTCATCCACCCGCTGACCGTGGACGAGATGCACAATCTAATGGCGCGCTGCTACCTGATCATGACCGACTCAGGCGGCCTGCAGGAGGAGGCGCCCAGCCTCGGCAAACCGGTGCTGGTGCTCCGCCGCGAGACCGAGCGCCCGGAGGCGATCGAAGCCGGTACGGTCAAGCTTGCCGGCGTGGAGCAGGAGAACATCGTGCGCCTTGCGCGCGAGCTGTTCGACGACCCGAAGGCATACGAAGCGATGGCGCATGCCGTCAACCCCTATGGCGACGGCAAGACCTCGGCGCGTATCCTGCAGGCGATCGAGCACTACTTCGGCCTGCGTGCGGACGGCCCTGAGCCGTTTGCGCCATGAAGCCGCATAAAAACATTTCGACCCCCATGCTCGCTGCCATTGGCGCGGGTGTGCTGGTCGGGCTGCTGTTTTTGAGTTATGTGCTGTCCTCCGGCCTGCTGCACCGGACGGATACCGGGATCGTCCTGCCGGACGGGAGCACGGATGAGCCCGTTGTCAGTCAGGACAGCCATCTTCTGACCGCGCAGAGCGTGGCGGACGTCGAAATCGGGACGGATAACGCGCAGAGCGTGATCGCGTCCCTGACGCGGCCCGAGGCTTACAGCTGTACGATCGAGAACACCCTGTACTATTCCGGCGGCTCGTCCACGCTGCGCTGCCGCCGCTATGCGCAGGACGATGTGGTGCGCACGGACACGATCGCGGAAGCAGGCTCGGTGCAGAGCACGCTGGTGCGCGACGGCGACACCGCCTATGCCTGGAACGCAGGCGACTACACCGCCTATGAGGGCAAGTGGGGCGACTTTTCGGACGACGCAGCGGCGATGCTGCCCACCTATGAGGATGTGCTCGGCGAGGGGATCGCACTGATCAACGCCGGGCGGCAGGACGTGGATTCCGAGCCGTGCATCATGGTTGAATTTGAGCAAGGCGGCTATCGCTGCGTTTACTATATTTCCGCGGCGAGCGGCCTGCTGAAAACCGCGTCCTTTTACAATGGCGAAACGCTGACCCGCCAGGTAACGGTCAGCAATTTACAGACCGACGCGCCTGACGAGGAGCTGTTCACCTTGCCGAACGGCACATCGGTGCTAGGAGAATAAATCAGACATGTCAGAGTATTTACAGATATCAGAAGAAATCCGCGCGCTCGGCCGGGAGGCCGAGCGCGAAATCATGCCGTATTTTGCCCGCATCGAGGAGATCTGCGACCGGAATACGGAAAAGGTGCTTGCGGCATTTGCCAAAAACCGCGTGTCGGACAACCTGTTCGCCGGGACAACCGGTTATGGTTACGACGACTACGGCCGCGACACGCTCGACCGCATTTATGCCGATATCTTCGGCACCGAGGCTGCGCTCGTGCGCATCGGCTTTGTCAACGGCACGCATGCGCTGTCCTGCGCGATGTTTTCCGCGGTCAAGACCGGGGATACCGTGCTTTCGGTCACCGGTCCCGCCTATGACACACTGCAGAACACGATCACCGGCGACTACTGCGGCAGCATGAAGAGCTACGGCATCGGCTACAGGCAGGTCGACCTCAAGGACGGCGCGCCCGACCTGCCCGCGATCGCCGAGGCGGCAAAGGACGAGAACGTCAAGCTGGTGTTCATCCAGCGCAGCCGCGGTTATGCGGTGCGCAAGACCCTGTCCTGCGCGGAGATCGGGGAGATCTGCCAAACCGTGCGGCAGGCAAACCCGCAGGCTGCGATCATGGTGGATAACTGCTACGGCGAGTTCGTTGAGGATATCGAACCGACGCAGGTCGGCGCGGACATCATTGCAGGGTCGCTGATCAAAAATCCGGGCGGCGGACTGGCCCCGACCGGCGGCTATATTGCCGGCCGCGCGGATCTGGTGGAAAACGCCTCCTATAAGCTGACCGCGCCGGGCATCGGCGGCGAGTGCGGCTGCACGATGGGGCAGAACCGCCTGCTGTACCAGGGCCTGTTTCTGGCGCCGCACACCACCGCGCAGGCGCTCAAAACCGCGATCTTCTGCGCCAAGGTGATGGAAAAGCTGGGCTACGAGGTCAGCCCCAAGGCGGAGGAGCCGCGCTACGATATCATCCAAACCATTGCCTTCGGCGCGCCCGACCCGCTGCGCCGTTTCTGCGAGGGCATCCAGGCCGGTGCGCCGGTGGACTCGTTTGTGACGCCTGAGCCGTGGGCCATGCCGGGCTACGATGACCAGGTCATCATGGCGGCAGGCGCGTTCGTGCAGGGCGCTTCGATCGAGCTTTCTGCGGATGCGCCGATGCGTGAGCCGTATGTGTGCTACATGCAGGGCGGCCTGACCTATTCCTCGGGCAAGGCGGGCATCCTGCTTGCGGGCGAGCGCATCAAAAACCAGAAGTAACCGGCTATGCAACGCCCGTATATGGACAGCGGTTTTATAACGGGGAAGGGAAGCACCAGGGGCGGCAGTCAGCCGCCCTTTTTCTTCGGAATGCAGGTTGCACATGGACTGTTTTCATGGTAAAATACATAAGTTAAGAGACAGAGGTTCGTGCATATGACAATTCTTGGCATTGACCCGGGCTATGGTACGATCGGCTACGGTGTTGTGCGGTTTGACAATATGAAATTCACGCCCGTGCAGTACGGCGCGGCAAAGACTGCGCCCGGACTGCCGATGCACCTGCGGCTGTGCGAGATCTACGATGATATCTGCACACTGGTCGATACCTTCCATCCGGATGAGGTCGCCATAGAAGAACTCTTTTTCTCAAAGAATATCACGACCGGCATCCAGGTCGCGCAGGCGCGCGGGGTCATCCTGCTGGCGCTCGCGCAGAAGGGCCTGACCCCGGTCTCCTATACGCCCAATCAGGTCAAAATGGCGGTGGTCGGCTACGGCAGCGCGGAAAAGCGGCAGATGATGGAGATGACCAAAAACATCCTGCATCTGACCAAGCTCCCGCGGCCGGACGATGCGGCGGACGCGCTCGCGCTCGCCATCTGCCACGGCCACTCGAGACAGGCAATGCGATACGAGGGTTTGCGTTAATGTTTTATTATGTAGACGGTACGGTCACCGTGCTCAAGCAGGGCCTTGCGGTGATCGACTGCGGCGGTGTGGGCTATGCCTGCCATGCGTCGCAGAATACGATCGGCAAATTGAAAATTGGGACCCGCGCGCGGCTGCTGACTTACCTCAACGTGCGCGAGGATATTTTTGAACTATACGGCTTCATCGACGAGGAGGAGCAGTCCTGCTTTGAGATGATGATCGGCGTTTCGGGCGTCGGCCCCAAAGCCGCGCTGTCTATTCTTTCCGTCGCCCCGCCGGACCGGCTGGCCCTGTCCATCATCACCGGGGACGAGAAAATGCTCATGCAGGCGCCGGGCATCGGCAAAAAGATCGCGCAGCGTATTGTTTTAGAGCTGCGGGATAAAATGAGCAAAGAGCAGCTCGAGACCGCGTCGGCATCCTCGCCCGTGGCGGCGGCTGCGGTATCGGGCGGCGTCAACCATACGCAGGAGGCAGTTGCGGCCCTTATGGTGCTGGGCTATACACAGGCCGAGGCGCTGCACGCGATGGAAGGGCTGGACGCCGCAGGCATGGATGCGGAGGAGATCATCCGCCAGTGCCTGAAAAAGCTGGTCAAACAGTAAGGGAGTGTTCCTTTGAGCATCGAATTTTCCGGCGGGATGGCAGACGATGAGCGCATCATTTCGACGCGGCAGCTTTCGGAGGACGAAACCGAAAACTCGCTGCGCCCGAAGACGATGGCGGACTACATCGGCCAGACCAAAGCCAAGGAAAACCTGAAAGTATATATCGAAGCTGCCAGGCTGCGCGGCGAGCCGCTTGACCATACGCTGCTGTATGGCCCGCCGGGACTTGGCAAAACCACGCTCGCGGGCATCATCGCCAGCGAGATGGGCGTCAATATCCGCATCACGAGCGGCCCCGCAATCGAAAAAGCGGGGGATCTGGCGGCGTTATTGACAAATCTATCGGAAAATGATATCTTGTTTATCGACGAAATCCACCGCCTCGACCGCGCGGTCGAGGAGATCCTCTATCCGGCGATGGAGGACTTTGCGCTCGATATCATCATCGGCAAGGGGCCGTCGGCGCGGTCGATCCGCATCGATCTGCCGCGGTTTACGCTGATCGGTGCGACAACGCGCGCCGGCCAGATGACCAACCCGCTGCGCGACCGCTTCGGCGTCATGCTCCGGCTGGAGCTGTATTCGCCCGAAGAGCTGTGCGGCATTGTCGAGCGCTCGGCCGGCATCCTGAATGTGCCGTGCGAGCACGAAGGCGCGTTTGAGATCGCGCGCCGCAGCCGCGGCACGCCGCGTATCGCCAACCGCCTGCTGCGCCGTGTGCGCGACTTTGCGCAGGTGCGCGGCAGCGGCACGATCGACCGCGAAAGCGCGGACATGGCGTTGCGCGCGCTCGAGATAGACGAGCTCGGGCTGGATAATATCGACCGGATGATGCTGACCAGCATTATCCGCAACTACGGCGGCGGTCCGGTCGGTCTGGATACGCTTGCCGCCACGATCGGCGAGGAAGCGATCACCCTCGAAGATGTTTATGAGCCGTATCTGATGCAGATCGGATTTTTGAGCCGTACGCCGCGCGGACGCTGTGTGACGCTGCAGGCATACCGGCACTTACATATGGAACCGGCGGATGGGCAGCAGATGCTGTAACCGCGGCTAAAATCAGAAAGTCAGGTGTTTTATTATATGGGTAGATACTTTGGGACGGACGGCGTCCGCGGCATAGCAAATCTCGAGCTGGATGCCCTGCTCGCCTTCAAGATCGGCGCGGCGGCAGCCTATGCGCTCACGCAGGAAGCCACCCACACGGGCAAGGCCAAGCTGCTGATCGGCAAGGACACGCGCATCTCCTCGGATATGCTGGAAAATGCGCTGGTGGCGGGCATCTGCTCGGTCGGCGCAGACGTGGAGCTGCTCGGCGTCATCCCGACGCCTGCGGTGGCCTACCTCACCATCAAGCATAAGGCGGACGCGGGCATCGTGATCTCGGCCAGCCACAACTCTTTCGAGTACAACGGCATCAAGATCTTTGCAGGCAACGGATACAAACTGCCGGATGAGACCGAGGCCAAGATCGAGGATCTGATCGACAACTTCGAGTCCATCCCCAAGGTCACCCATGAAAAGCTGGGCCGTGTGCTCAAGAGCAAGATCGACCCGGTGGTAGAGTACACCGACCATCTGGCCGAGACCATCAAGGGCGACCTGTCCGGCCTGCGCGTTGCGGTGGACTGCGCCAACGGCGCTTCCTCGACCACGGTCGAGCGACTGATGCGTCTGGTCGAGTGCAAGGCGGAGATCCGCTTCTATGAGCCGGATGGCGTCAATATCAACGATAACTGCGGCTCCACCCATCTGGAGCAGCTGAAAACCCGCGTGCGCAACGGCGATTTTGACCTCGGCGTTGCGTTTGACGGCGACGCGGATCGCTGCCTGATCGTGGACGAGACCGGCGAAGAACTGGACGGCGACCGCATCATGGCGGTGTGCGCGGCACACATGAAGAAGGAAGGCAAGCTGCGCGGCGGCGCGTTTGTCGCGACCGTGCTGTCCAACATGGGCCTGCACGCTTACGCGGAAAAAAACGGCATGCGCATCGAGTGCTCCAATGTCGGCGACCGCTATGTGCTCGAGATGATGCTGCAGAAGGGCTATATTCTGGGCGGCGAGCAGTCCGGCCATGTCATCTTCCTCGAGTATGCCTCGACCGGCGACGGCGAGCTGACTGCGCTGCAGTTCATGGCGATCCTCAAGGCGAGCGGCAAAAAGTGTTCGGAGATCGCGGCTGAGGTCGTGCCGTGGCCGCAGCTGATGATCAACGTCAAAGTGCCGAACGACAAGAAGAATACGCTTCAGGAGCTGCCGGAAATCAAGGCTGCGATCGAACAGGCCGCAGCGGAACTCGGCGAAAACGGCCGTATTCTGGTGCGTCCTTCCGGAACCGAGGCGCTGGTGCGCGTTATGGTCGAAGGAAAGGACAGCGAGCAGGTCAATACTTTGGCAAAAAGGGTTGCCAAAGTCGTTGAGTCTGTCGTATAATAAGGAAAAGCCAACATAAGGTGGATGTGCTTTTGCATCCACCTTGTTTTGTTTAAGAAGGAGGTGGAAGCCATTGGTGGTGACAAGTGCATAGCAGTCAAAGCGCCAGAACTGCGGTGCAGCCGGTATCGCAGTTGACGAGGGAAGGGTTAATCGAAGTATTCGGCGGGTGCCCTTCGGCCACGAGTGGGTTGGTCGTGAGCAGGCTGTTAAAACGCGCGGGCGACCGCGCGGACAGAGCAGTTTCCTGCATAACACACTATTTTTATACCCAAAATTAGAAATTTACCATCCTTTTTATTCGGAGGAATTGTTTTTATGTGTGGAATTGTTGGATTTACGGGCCGCGAAAACGCGCTGCCCATTCTGATCAAAGGTCTGTACAGCCTCGAGTACCGCGGCTATGATTCCGCGGGCATCGCGGCGTTCACCAGGGACGGCCTGCGCGTTGTCAAAACGCAGGGCCGCATTGCCAATCTGGAGGAGAAGATCCGCGAAGAGGGCGGTCTGGACTGTACCTGCGGCATCGGGCATACGCGCTGGGCGACGCACGGCGAGCCGTCCGACCGCAACTCGCATCCGCATCTCGGCGGCCGCGACGGCAAGGGCAAGGTCGCGGTCGTGCACAACGGCATCATCGAGAACTATAAGGAGCTGCGCGAAAGCCTGGAAGCGCATGGCTACACCTTCCAGTCCGAGACCGACACCGAGACGGTCGCGCATCTGGTGGATTACCTGCACACCGGCAAGCAGGAGGATCTGGCGCAGACCGTGCTGAATGCGGTGCAGCGCATCCGCGGTTCGTACGCGCTGGGCGTGGTGTCGATGGACAATCCGGAGGAGATCGTTGCGGCGCGCCGCGATAACCCGCTGGTCATCGGCATCGGCGAGGGCGAGAACATGATCGCATCCGATATCACCGCGATCATCAGCCGCACCAAGCAGTATATCATCCTGGATGACAACGAAGTCGCGATCATCCGCCCGGACAGCGTTATCGTTATGAACGAGTTCGGCGACGTGGTGGAAAAGACCGTGCAGACGGTCAGCTGGGACCTGTCCGCTGCGGAAAAGGGCGGCTATCAGCATTTCATGCTCAAGGAGATCATGGAGCAGCCCAAGGCGGTCGCGGACACCGTCAAGCCGCGCATCCAGGGCAACTCGGTCGTCTTTGAGGACAACGGCCTGACCGACGAGCGCCTGCGCGAGATCGAAAACATCCACATCATCGGCTGCGGCTCCGCGCTGCACGCCGGCATGGTGGGCAAGCGTGTGATCGAGGCCATGTGCCGCATCCGCTGCACGGCTGAGGTCGCGTCCGAGTTCCGCTATGAAAACCCGATCATCGGCAAAAAGGATATGTGCATCGTCATCAGCCAGTCGGGCGAGACCGCGGACACGCTGGCCGCGATGCGCCTTGCCAAGCAGGCGGGTGCGTTTACGATCGCGGTGGTCAATGTGGTCTCCTCCACGATCGCGCGCGAGGCGGACGGCGTGCTGTACACCTGGGCAGGGCCGGAAATCGCGGTCGCGACGACCAAGGCATATTCCGCGCAGCTGGCGGCGCTGTATCTGATCTCGGTCAAGATCGCACGGACGCGCGGCCTGATCTCGATCGGCGATGAGCGCGCGCTCTGCGCTGAGCTGCAGCGCCTGCCGGAGTGTATCGAAAAGGCGCTCGAATGTCAGCAGGATATGCAGCGCATTGCGACGCTGTATGCCAACCGGCCGAGCGTGTTCTTCCTCGGCCGCGGGCTGGACTACGCGGCGGCGCTCGAGGCTTCGCTCAAGCTCAAGGAGATCTCCTATATCCATTCCGAGGCCTATGCGGCGGGCGAGCTCAAGCACGGCACGATCTCGCTGATTGAGGAGGGGACGCTGGTTGTTGCGCTCGCGACCCAGCCTGCGCTGTTTGAAAAGACCGTGTCCAACATCCGCGAGGTGGTCGCGCGCGGCGCGAGCGTTGTTCTGGTGACGACGGACGACTTCACCGGCGACGAGTCGGTCTGCCAGCATATCATCCGGCTGCCAAAATGCCTGTATGAATTTTCCGCCTCGCTTTCGATTATTCCCATGCAGCTTTTGGCATACTATGTAGCGGTGGAGCGCAACTGTGACGTCGATAAGCCGCGCAACCTCGCAAAATCAGTTACTGTCGAATAATTTAAAGCCGTCTTCGTCAAGTAGCACAAAAAATGGTTGTATATTTTTGTAGTAAACGGTAAAAATGACAACCATTCCTTGACAAATCTTTAAGTTTCACATATAATGGGTCATGACATGAGAAATGGTAACGAAACGATCCCATCGCCCGAGCTGACCGATGAAGCGCTGTGCCGTCTGGCGCAGCAGGGCAGCGGCGAGGCAATGGAAGATCTGGTCAAGCGGTATACCCGGCTGGTAAAAACCTGTGCGCGCCCGTATTTCCTCGTAGGCGCGGATGAGGAGGACCTCCTGCAGGAGGGCATGCTGGGTCTGATCAAGGCGGTCCGCGAATTCGACGGGAGGAAGGGTTCTCCCTTCGGCGCATTCGCCCGGCTGTGTGTGATGCGGAAAATCTTCTCCGCGGTGCGCGCAGCTGCCGCACGCAAGCACGATCCCCTCAACCAGTCCATGTCATTCGATCGACCTCTGTTTGAAGACCTTGCGGAATCGCACACCCGGGTTACGGCACCGGTAAGCGACCCTGAATCGCTGGTGATCGGCAATGAGGAGAGGGAAGAGATGATCCGTCGGCTCTACTCGCTCCTGTCTGAATTTGAGGCAAAGGTTTTGACGCTGTTTCTGGACGGCTTATCCTACGGGGAAATGTCCAAAGCGCTGCATAAACCAATCAAATCTGTGGATAATGCCATCCAGCGCATCAAGCGGAAATCGGCAGCCATTAAACCCTATTAGGCGTTGGCAGGCAGCAAAATGCCTGTGCGCAATATAATTTCAGTTTCCCGAGGGAACGGTATCAAAGAGAGGTATAAACCATGTACGAAGACAAAACTTTAGTATGCAAGGAATGCGGTAAGGAATTTGTGTTCACCGCAGGCGAGCAGGAGTTTTACGCAGAGCGCGGCTTCCAGAACGAGCCCCAGCGCTGCAAGGCTTGCCGCGATGCGCGCAAGAACGCGGCCCGCGGCCCGCGTGAGTATTTCACCGCTACCTGTGCTGCTTGCGGCGGCGAAGCTCGCGTTCCGTTCGAGCCGAAATCCGACCGTCCGGTATATTGCAGCGAATGCTTCGCGAAGATGCGTGAGCAGGGCTGATTTTCGTCAGTGTTGATAGAGCGCCCGGCAGGAATCTGCCGGGCGCTATTTTCAGTGTGCTTCGGCTTGGATATCGTATAAAACAGGCGGATTAATTTGTCGACTTTCCATAAAAGAGGCCTGTTTGCACTAAGGTATACCAAATTTGGCAGCAAATTTTCAGACAAGTGATTGAAATTTGTATAGCAATGCGGTATACTGTATTCAGCTATATAACAAATTATCAGGAGGTCCATCATGGCAGCGATTACGAAAAAGACCACGATTGGCGAGGTTCTCAACCGCAATCTGGATACGGCGAAGTTTTTCATGGAGATCGGCATGCACTGCCTGGGCTGCCCTGCGTCGCAGGGTGAAAGCATCGAGGAAGCCTGCATGGTGCACGGCACGAATGCAGACGAACTGGTTGCCAAGCTCAACGTTTTCCTTGGCGAGTAAGTGAAAAACCGGAGCCGGCAAAATGTGCCGGCTCTGTTTTTTTGGGTGAAGATATGGAAAGTATGATTTTAACACCGCGGCTGGCGTGCATCGCCGCATTGGTGCCGCAGGGTGCGCGTCTGGCCGACGTGGGCACCGACCACGGCAAGCTGCCGATCTCGCTGCTGTTCGAAGGGCGCATTGCGTCCTCGATCGGCTCGGACATCGGTGAGGGGCCGCTCGCGCATGCGGGGCGCAACGCACAGGAACATGGCGTATCGCTGTCCCTGCGGCTTGCACCCGGGCTGGATGCTGTCCGGCCCGAGGAATGTGATACAGTGAGCATCGCCGGCATGGGCGGGCAGACGATCGCGGAGATATTGCAGGCAGCGCCGTGGACGGCGGACGGCGCGCACCTGCTGCTGTTGCAGCCCATGACAATGGTATACGAGCTGCGGCAGTGGCTGTGGGCGCATGGATATGCGATCGAGCGAGAAACGCTCTGCCGGGAGGACCGGCGGCGCTATGTAGTGCTGTCCGTCCGCGGCGGGGCGCCGGCAAAGCGGGTGCCGCTCTCGCAGTGCGCCTTTTCGCCTGCGCTGCTCTGCACGTCCGGCGCGGCGGACTATTTGCAGCATCTGCTCACACGCGAGCAGCGTGCGCTGGCAGGCATGGAACAGGCGAGGGACAGGGACGACACGCGCCTTGCAGCGCAGCGCGCGCTGGTACACGAAATCGAACAGGCATTGGAGGGACTGACATGACAACGGTTCAGGATATTTTGACTTTTTTGGAGGGTTTCACGCCGCCCGCACTCGCGGAAAGCTGGGACAACGTCGGCCTGCTGTGCGGCGACCGCGCGCAGGCGGTAACGAACGTGCTGTGCGCGCTCGACGTGACCGAGGCGGTCGTCGCCGAGGCGGCGGAAAAGGGCGCGCAGCTGATCGTCGCGCATCATCCGGCGATTTTCACCTCGGTCAGCCGCGTGACTGCGGATGACGCAACCGGGCGCATCCTGCGGCTGGCGATCAAACACGATATTGCGCTCATCTGCATGCACACCAACGCGGACTGCGCCGAGGGCGGCGTCAATGACGCGCTGGCGTCCGCGCTGTTCCTGACCGGGATCGAAAACATGGAGGCGGGCGAAAACGGCATGCTCGGCCGCGTGGGCGACCTGCCGCGCGAGATGCAGCCGCGCGAGTTTGCGCTGTATGTCAAGGAATGTCTGCGCGCGGGCGGCGTGCGCTTCTGCGACGGAGGGAAGCCGATCCGCCGCGTGGCCGTCGGCGGCGGCGCGTGCGGCAAGCTGATGGACTATGCCATCGCCAAGGGCGCGGTCGCCTTTGTGATCGGCGACTGCAGCTATGACCTGATGCAGCGCGCGCAGTCGCTCGGCCTGACGCTCGTGGACGCGGGCCATTTCCCGACTGAGAACCCGGTAGTGGCAGTGTTTGCTGACCGGATCGGCAGCGCCTTTCCGCAGGTGCGCGCGGCAGTATCCGAGCGGCATGCGGACTGCATCCAATTTGTATAAGGAAGAATCAATATGCCATTAGACGCAATCTGCCTTGGGGCAGTAACCAACGAACTGAATGAGACGCTTGCGGGCTGCCGCGTGGAAAAGGTCTATCAGCCCGACCGGGATGAAATCGTGCTGCAAACGCGCGGGCAGGGCGGCGCGCGTCGCCTGTTGCTGTCCATTGCGGCCGGCGCACCGCGGGCGCACTTTATCGACGCGGCACGCGAAAACCCGGCCGCGCCGCCCATGTTCTGCATGCTGCTGCGCAAGCACGTGCAGGGCGCGAAGATCGCCGCCATCACCCAGCCCGCGGTCGAGCGTATGTTCTCGATCGAGCTGGACACGACGGACGAAATGGGCGTGGCCTGCAAAAAGCACCTGATCTGTGAGCTGATGGGCAAGCACTCCAACGTCATCCTGTGCGGCGAGGATAACCGCATCATCGATGCGCTGCGCCGCGTGGACGGCGACCTGTCCGGCAAGCGGCAGGTGCTGCCCGGGCTGTTTTACCGCATGCCGCCCCCGCAGGACAAGCACGACCCGTTCGCGCTGAGCGGCACCGGGCTCGCGGCTGCGGTCGCGCAGGCGGACGGCGAGCAGACGCTCGACCGCTATCTTCTGGGCCAGCTGCTCGGTTTTTCGCCGCTGCTGTGCCGCGAGCTGTCCTATCGCGCGACAGGGGACGCGGCCAAGCCAGTCGGCCAGATGACGGCCGAGGAGCGACAAAGGCTCGGCCAGGTTTTCGATGACCTGATGGACTTTGTGCGCGAAAAGCGCTGCAAGCCCTTCCTGCTCACGCGCGCGGAGGACGGCGGGGTGTTCGATTTCACTTTCCTCCCGGTCACGCAGTATGAGGGCGTGATGAACGTGACGCAGGCGGACAGCTTTTCCGCGCTGCTCGCGGCGTTCTTTGAGAAAAAGGGCAGGGTAGAGCGCATGGCGCGCCGCTCGGCCGACCTGCACAAGACCGTGGTCAACGCGCGCGACCGTCTGGCGCGCAAGCTCGCCGCCCAGCAGAAGGAGCTGGACGCGACCCGGAACCGCGAGCAGTACAAGCACATGGGCGATCTGATCACCGCCAACCTGTACCAGCTGGAAAAGGGCATGCGCAAGGCGACGGTCGTGGACTACTATGCCGAGGACTGCCCGGAGGTAGAAATCACGCTGGACGTGCGCCTTACGCCCCAGCAGAACGCCCAGCGGTATTTCAAGCAGTACAACAAGGCCAAGACCGCGGAAGAGGTGCTCACGCAGCAGATCGAGCAGGGGCGCGCGGAGCTGGACTATCTGGAGAGCGTGCTGGTCAGCCTCGGCGAGGCGGAAAGCGAACGCGACCTCGCCCAGCTGCGCGAGGAGCTGACGCAGGCAGGCGTGCTGTCAAACAAGCAGACGCGCAACAAAAAGCTGCGCACCAAACCCGTGCAGGCCAAGCCCTTCCACTACCGCACGAGTGACGGATTTGACGTGTTTGCGGGCAAGAACAACCTGCAAAACGACCTGCTCACGCTCAAGACCGCGTTCAAGAGCGATATCTGGTTCCATACGCAGAAGATCCACGGCTCGCACGTCATTCTGGTAGCGGACGGCCGTGAGCCGACCGATCAGGCCATGACCGAGGCCGCGATGATCGCGGCGTACCATTCCAGGGCGCGGGGTTCGTCCCGCGTGCCGGTGGATTATACGCCCGTGCGGCAGGTCAAAAAGCCTGCGGGTGCGAAGCCCGGCATGGTGATCTACCATGTGTACCAGACCGCGTATGTGACGCCGGACGAGGCCACGGTCGAAAAGCTGCGCGTAGAGTGACAGGAGGACGCTGGATTGCATAAACAGGATATCGACCGCGGCATGGAATTTGATTTCGGGCGCGTGTCCGGCAGTTATGCTCAGTACCGGGACATCTATCCCACGAGCCTCTATGACAAGCTGCATGCGATGGGGATCGGCAGGCCGGGCCAGCGCATTCTGGATCTCGGAAGTGGGACAGGCGTGTTGCCGCGCCATCTGTACACGCAGGGCGTTCAGTTTACCGTGACCGATATTTCGCCCGAACAGATCGCAGCGGCGAAGTCGCTTGCCGCTGCAGGCGGGATGGATATGTCGTTTCGCGTATGCAGCGCGGAGGATACCGGCTTTGCAGACGGCAGCTTCGATATCGTGACTGCTGTACAGTGCTTCCGGTATTTTGATACCGCCCGTGCCATGCCCGAGATCGCCCGTGTGTTGGTCAAGGACGGCCGCTTCTGCCGGATCGACATGGAATGGCTCCCACACGAGGATGAGGTAGCGGCGCTGACTGAACAGTTGGTGCTTCGCTATAACCCGCAATGGACGGGCGGCGGCTTTTCCGGGTTCCGTTACTGCCCGCCGGATTGGGCAGAGGGACGGTTTGAACTGGAGACCGTGCACTGCTGGCGGGAGGCAATACCGTTTACACCGGAGGCGTGGCGCGGCCGCATCCAGACCTGCCGCGGGGTGGGTGCCAGCCTTTCGCCTGCGCAGGCGGAACGATTTGACCGGGAGCTGGCTGCGCAGCTTGCGCCTTATAGCAAAAGTCTGGAAATCAAACACGAGCTGCAAATCGAACTATATCGCAAACTCTGATGGAGGGATACCCGTGATTTTATCCGGCAGGGAGATCATTGGGCACATCGGCAAAGAGATCATGTACGGATTTTTATGCGAGCGGCAAGTATCAGTACAACACCGGCATCCAGCCGAGCCTTTTATAGCGGGACTTTGAAAAATAAGAAAAAAGAGGACGCAGTTTTGCGTCCTCTTATGCTCATCTCTTACAGGAGCTGCATTGTATTGTAAATCAACTCACAGGCGGTCTGGCGCGTGATCGGCTCATCCGTACCGCGCATGGCGGCTACATGGGAGAGCACGTCCAGCCGGGTGAGGCTGCTGACCGCGCTCTGCGCCCAATCCATATCCGCAGAATGTTCTCCGGCAAGCACATACTGCGTATCGCCTGACGCACCGTGCAGCACATTATTGACGATCACACTGGCCTCCGCAAGGGTGATCGGGTTCTGCCCGCGGATCTCGGCCAGTCCGCTCGCCGTCTGGTAGCCGGAGACCAGTCCGTTCGCCGCCGCGGTGCTCACAAAGGGCTTGGCCCAGTCGGACAGCCCGCTGTCATCGACAAAATCCGTATGGACGGTCGGCTCGAGCGGCAGCTCTGCTGCGGCAGATGCCATTGCAATGAATTCGCTTCGCGTCACAGACTGCGCCGGATGGAAGAAGTACACCCCGCCGATATTCTCGCCTGTCATGATCCCTTGTTCGGCGAGACAGATCGCGGCATAATGCGCAGGGTTGCCGGACATATCCGCGTAGGTCAGCCCGGCCTTGTTTTTGGTGACGCGGATGGTGATGGAAGCAGGTTGTGCCGTGTTGCCATCTGCGTCGACCGCAGTAAAGGAAAAACGGTCTTTGCCGGTTTTGGCGCCGGGGGAATAGGTAAGCGTACTCCCTTCGATCTTTGCCGTCCCGAGGCGCGGCTGCTCGGTCAGCTGGTACAGGACAATGTCGTTTTCCGCATCGGACGCATGAAGCGTCAGCTCGATCGGGATCTCGACACAGGTTTCGGCCTCCGCTGCCTGCGCGACCGGCGCGCCGCCTGCGGCCTGCGCCTCGGTCAGGCTGGCGGCCACTGCGGCGCCGACAAACAGCAGTGTGATCGGAAGCAGGAGCACAGCGGCAAGCAGTTTTTTATCCTTCAAAATACAAACACCCCTTTCAAAAGGTTCCGTATCAGGCAGTATGCCCCAGAATAGGCGGCTTTATGCCTAAAAATTGCCTTACATTACAGCAGGTTTCGGAGACCTTGCCGAAAGGTGGAAAATCCCGTGAAAACGCTTGCCGAAAACGCGCAGATATGGCATAATTTAATCAGGAATGTATGGAATCGAGAAAGGAGATCAATCATGGAGAACCATCAGCTCGTTTTGGTGCTGGACTTCGGCGGTCAGTATAACCAGCTGATCGCGCGGCGTGTCCGCGAGCATAATGTATACTGCGAGGTCAAGCCTTATAAGACCACGATCGAAGAGATCCGCGCGATGGATCCGATCGGCATCATCTTTACCGGCGGGCCGAACAGTGTTTATGATGAGAAGTCGCCCAAGTGCGACCCGAAGCTGTTCGAGCTGGGTATCCCGGTGCTGGGCATCTGCTACGGCTGCCAGCTCATGGCGCATACGCTGGGCGGCCTTGTCACCGCAGCGCAGGAGGATACAGCGCGCGAATACGGCAAGACCGAGACGTTTTATAACACGGACTGCAAGCTGTTCAAGGGCCTGCCGACACAGGGCATTTCGTGGATGAGCCACGGCGACTACATGGCCAGGGTGCCGGAGGGCTTTGAACTGGTGGCGCACACCGAGATGTGCCCGACCGCGGCGATCGCTGACGAAGCACGCGGCTTTTACGGCGTGCAGTACCATCCGGAAGTTAACCACACGGAAAACGGTACGCTGATGCTCAAGAACTTCCTCTATGAGGTCTGCGGCGCCAAGGGCGACTGGACGATGGAGGATTACAAGAACACCTCGATCAATGCGATCCGCAACAAGGTCGGCGACGGCAAGGTGCTGCTGGCGCTGTCCGGCGGCGTGGATTCCTCTGTCGCGGCGGCGCTGCTGGCGGAGGCGGTCGGCAACCAGCTGACCTGCGTGTTCGTTGACCACGGCCTGATGCGCAAGGACGAGGGCGACGAGGTCGAGGCCGCATTCGCCAAGTGGGACATCAACTTCATCCGCGTGGACGCAGAAGCGCGCTTCCTCGGCAAGCTGGCCGGTGTCAGCGACCCGGAGACCAAGCGCAAGATCATCGGCGAGGAGTTCATCCGCGTCTTTGAAGAGGAAGGCAAGAAGATCGGCAAGGTTGATTATCTGGTGCAGGGCACGATCTATCCGGACGTGATCGAGTCCGGCGCGGGTGACGCGGCGGTAATCAAGAGCCACCATAACGTCGGCGGTCTGCCGGATTTCGTGGACTTCAAGGAGATCATCGAGCCGCTGCGTCTGCTGTTCAAGGACGAGGTACGTCAGCTCGGCCGTGAGCTTGGCCTGCCGGAGTATCTGGTCATGCGCCAGCCGTTCCCGGGCCCGGGCCTTGCAATCCGTGTGATCGGCGATATCACCAAAGAAAAGCTGGACATCCTGCGCGAGGCGGACTTTATTTTCCGCGATGAGATCGCAAAGGCCGGCCTGGAATACACCATGAACCAGTATTTTGCGGTGCTGACCAATATGCGCTCGGTTGGCGTCATGGGCGACGGCCGCACCTATGACTATACGCTCGCGCTGCGTTCGGTGACCACCACCGACTTTATGACCGCGGACTGGGCGCGCATCCCGTATGATGTGCTTGACCGCATCTCTGTGCGCATCGTCAATGAGGTAAAACACATTAATCGCATCGTGTATGATATTACGTCCAAGCCGCCGGCAACGATCGAGTGGGAATGATTTCAGAGGCCCGGAAAAGCCTGATATGACTGGGTTTTTGAGGGATTAAGGCCCTCTGTGGCAACGATTTGGCAACATTTTTTCATTATTCATAAAAAGAGAGCTAACTGATTTTGATTAGTCAGTTAGCTCTCTTTTTCTTTTTATTATTATTTTGTGCAACAAACGGCCTCTCCCGTGGCCTACAAGTGAGAGGGTCAAAAGAGGTCCTGGGGCGGCACCTTCACATAGGTCTGGGCTTTGTCAAACTCCGGATAGTGGTAGCGCCACTTGTCGTAATCCTCTTTGGAGATTTCGCCCGCCTCCAGCATGGCAGCGGCCTGCTGCCAGGAGCAGAGCATCTCGTGCAGCCGGGCAGCATCCTTGTTCTTCCGCACATCAACCTTCAAGCAGACTTCTCCATCCATCTCGCTGATCTTGAGCCCGTAGTTGTCCTCCAGGGTAAACAGGGTGTGCATCAGCCCCACATAGGAGTCTATATCCGGGACAGAGAGGGCATGGGGCGAGACATCCAGTACCTGGGCCAGGGCAGCGGTAAGGTCTGCCTTAGGGGTCCTTGATCCTGTTTCATATTGAGCAAGGCGCACATCAGCGGACTTCTCCGGGAAGCCCAGCACCATGCCGAGATATTTCTGTGTCATCCCCCGTAGGAGACGGAAAAAGTGAATCCGTTCGCCAATCGCCATATCATCAACTCCAATCGTTGCTTGTCCTTAGGAAAAGCGTAGCAGAAATGCTTAGTAAAGTCAAGAGAATCCTAAACAATTTTATTTAATTTATTTTGCGTACTCCGATTGACACAAGCTATTATGCTTAGTATAATGACAATAGACTAAGCATAATAGCTTAGAATCAATAAACAAAAAAGAACTGCCGCAATCTCTGGTTATACATCCGGGAAAAAAGTGGCGGACGAAAGTGAGGAGGCATTTATGGAACACAATATCCAGCCGCAGCAGCCATCAACGAGGAAAGGAAGGTATTTTCAATGCAGGCACAAAACTTTATGCGCGTGGAGGAAGTGGCCCAGGAGCTGGGCATCTCCAAGTCCCATGCATACAAGGTAATCCACAAGCTCAACGCCGAACTCCGTGAGAAGGGCTATCTGACCATCTCTGGGCGGGTCAATCGGAACTTTTTCATGGAGAAGTTTTGCTATGGCAAGACAGGAAAGGAGGGCTATCCCTGTTCGCGGCTCCGGTAATTACGCCTCGGATGAACAGAAAGAGATAGCTCGTTTGAAACGGGAACTCCGTGATGCGCAGGACGCACTTGATGTGCTAAAAAAAGCTATCAGCATTCTGGGAAAATAACAGAAGCCATTTACCTCGAGGTTTCTGAAAAGACGGCAGCTGCCAGGAAACAGAAACGCCGGGTTTCCGTCTCCGGGATGCTGAAATATTTAGGGCAACACCGCAGAACACGCAAAAGGAAAGGCCCTGCGGAAAGATTCCACCCGGCAGGGCATATATACGCCATTCCATCAGCGCTGCAGCCGCAC
>DGYFR06201__coassemble_543_pt1 | contig 58459 bp, 43 predicted proteins | sample DGYFR06201__metabat2_high_PE_040 | metagenome-assembled genome bin DGYFR06201 | reverse complement strand
CGCTGTTTCGTAAGAAACAGCGGGGGTTTGTGATTTTATTACCGACAATCAACAGGTATTGCGGCGGTCGGCGTTTATTTGGTGTTTATGGATAGAAAACAGGTGCATGCACGGCAACAACTGCCAATCCTTAAAATAAGTCATACAGGAGAAGAAGGCAGTCAGACGGAGATCATATTCCGCGCGGACTTCTCATTGATTTCCTCCAGCTCGGAGTGGGCAAACAGCCTCTGCTTTTTGATGACCTTGACCCAGATCACCGCAAAAGCGACCAGCACCACGAAGATAGACAGGAACAAGCGGTAGATCAGGATGCGTGCGTCGCCATCCGCAATGTGCCAGATCATGTAGAGGTTGCCGACGATGCACAGCAGCTGCGGTGCGCCGCCCAGCATCAGGCGCTTGTTGCGCGCCGGGTGGTCGGGATAGCGGTGGCGCAGCACGAGCACGGTCAGGCTGATTAGGATATACGAGGTGAGCCAGAAGCAGGAGGCGGCCAGCAGCATGTTGCTCAGGCCCGCGGATGCAGTAAAACCGGTTACGATGAAGATCGCATTGCCGCCTGCAATCAGCGCGATGCCTGCGACCGCAATGCCGTGTTTGTTGCGCTTGCGGAACACAGCAGGCATCAGGTCGTGCTCCGCCATGCCCGCCAGAATATTCGGCACCGCACCAAGCGCCGTGTTCGCAGTTGAGATGCCGGCAAGCAGGGTGATAACGCCCATCCAGATTTCGCCCGGGCGGCCGAGCAGATTCGCGGCGAATACCATATGTGGCAGGGAAGCAGTGGAGAGATCCGCCAGCGTGACATAGTGCGTCATGCCGACGCCCAGCATGGACTGGATCACGAACAGCATGGTGATGCCGAGGATCATGGCGAGCGGAACATCGCGCTTGGGTTTTTTCAGATCCTTGGAGATCGGAATGACGAACTCAATGCCGATGAACAGCCAGAAGGCAGTCGCGGTCAGACTGAATACGCCGCCAATGCCGGTCACAGTCGGGGCGGTCTGCTCCGCGGCGGTGATATATTCGCCGGTACCCAGTCCGAAAAAGCTCAGAATGCCCATGCCGATCAGCGAAAGCAGCAGCAGGCCGACTACGATGTTCTGGATACGGGCAAACAGGTCGACGCCGCGGTAGTTGACATAGCAGAGCAGCAGCAGCGCCGCCACGCTGATGACCGGCGCAGGCACCATGGGCAGAAAGGTCTCATTGAGCACCTGCCCGCACATGGCCAGTTCGACCGAAGCGGCAAACAGGTTGACCATGACATAAGCGGAAACATTGGATACGATGGACACCACCGGGCCGAGACCGGCAAGGGTGTATTGACCCATACCGCCGTCCGCCTCGGGCATCAGGGCGTGCAGCTCGGTGAACGACAGGGCCAGACAGATGTTCAGTACCAGTACGATCGCCATGGACAGGATGAATTCCGGTCCTGCAAGCCCCATGCCGGTGCCGAGCGTCAGCAGGCAGCTGGAGGCGACGATCAGGCCGACGCCGGTTGAAATGGCGCTCGGCAGCCCCAGTTTTTTCTCTCTCATGCAAAAGCGCTCCTTTCGGAAAATAAAACGGGGTTCGGATGCCGTTTTGACATCCGAACCCCATTGTTCACGGAAGAATAGAAAGGTAATCAGGCCAGCGCAGGCTGGTCCCACAGGTTGAGCCGCGTACCGATGCCCATTTTCAGGGCGTTGCGGTAGACGACCGTGCCCCAAGCCACATCCTCTGTCGGCATGCCGCCGACCGAATAGATGACGATTTCGTCCTGCTTACGGTGTACCGGCACATTGCCGACCAGAATATCCCCCAGGTCGTCGATCTGATCGCGGGTCATTTTGCCGTCGTGGATCAGATCCATGCAGTGCACGGCCGGGATCGGGATGGTCTCATAAGCCGGGTAGGGCATCTCGTCCGCCCATGCTTCGTACAGCATGATGTTGTCGGTCACCATGCGCGCCCGGTTGAGGATAAAATCATCGTCAAACCGCGCCGCAGCCGGGCAGGCAACCACTGCCCCAGGCTTGAGCCACGCTTCGTCCAGATACGGGTAAGTGGACGGGTCGCCGGTGGGTGAGGAGGTCGCGATTTCGACGATATCGGCATCACGAACCGCTTCTTCCTCGGTCGCAACGATCTCAATGTTTCTGACCGAGGGATACTTGCGGCGCACCCGGTCAGCAAACTTCTGCGCCGAGAGCGAGGTGAGGGATGAACCCTTGATGCGGACCGTTTCGATCCCTGGGCGGACTGCCATCGCCGCGTCGAACGCGGTCTTGCTCATGACGCCCGGCCCGATGATGCCCACAGTTTTGGCATCCTCCCGCGCAAAATACTTAAAGCCCACGCCGGGAACCGCGCCCGTGCGGTATGCGCTCAGGATGTTGGCGGACATGTAGGCGAGCGGGGCGCCCGTGTCCTTGTCGTTGAGCGTCAGCATCAGAATGGAGCGCGGCAGGCCCTTTTTTCGGTTTTCCACATTGGAGCCGTACCACTTGACGCCCGCCATATCAAATCGTCCGCCGAGGTACGCCGGCATTGCCATAAAACGGCGGTCCGGGCCGTCCTTGGGCATGTTGGGGAACTTAGGGTGCGGCGGAAAGCTCATCATCACACCGTGCGAGTTTCCGTTGGCGCCTCCCATGCGGTAGTCGCCCTGCTTCATCAGGCGGAACATCTCCTCGATCGCGTCGACGCACTGCTTCATATCGGTTACGCCTGCCTTGATCATGTCCTGTTCGCTGAGATACATAAAATCAATTTTCGGTTCCATTCGGATCCCGTCCTTTCTGCATAAAAAAGAAAGGCGCCGCACTGCTTTCCAGCAGCGCAACGCCTTTGTTGCCTGATCGGTCGTTATCGCTTTTGTTTTCCAAGTTGGCTTTATTTTACCCCTTTTGCTGCGCGCTGTCATCCTGCAAAGTTCCAGAAAAGCAGCGTCCATTTTTTGTCTATTCCTGTGCTGGTTTTCTCATAGTGCGAAAAAAGATGCCTTGGAAAGCACGATGATTGACAGATTTCCGCCCGCACGCTATACTGGGGGCATTACAGTGGGAAGGAGGGAACCGGGATGATGGGAGAGCGGCTGACCTATCTGCTGCAACTGCTCGGCGTATCGGGTAAAACGCTCGCAGAACAGATCGGGGTGGACGAATCTACACTGAGCAAATGGCGGCGCGGCAAGCGGGTGCTCAAGTATTCTTCACCTTATGCGAAGGCGATCGCGGCATGGGCGCTGTCCTGTCCGGCGGAGCACGAAAGCGGCGCGGTGCGCGCAATGCTGTATGAGGCGGACCCGGCGCTCGAGGGGGAGGGCGCGGGCAAGCTGGAAAACGCCCTGCGCCTGTGGCTGACCATGCCGGACAAGCCGGACGACCTGCCTGCACCGGATGCGCTGCGCGGCATGTTCGAGGTACCGCTGCAGACCAGCATCGGTCTGGAAAACCTGTTTGACGCGCAGAACACGCTGTTCCACCTGCTGCGCAGCCTGCCCGCGGGGCAGAGCATCACCATTGCGGACTGCGGCGCGGTCGATTGGGCGCACACCGACCACACGCTGCTCGAGGAGGGCATCTGCGCCAACCGGGAGGCTCTCGCTGCAGGCCACCATATGCGCATCATTGACCAGCTGACCGATACCTACCGCCCGTGGGAGCTGATGTTCCAGTGGCTGCCCATGTATTTGCAGCCCAATGTGGAGACGTTTTTTTACCGCAACCCCAAGCCCATGCCGCTTCGGCAAAACCTGATGGTCATTCATGGGCACGCGGCGCTGGTCATGTCCAGCACGGCCGCCGCGCCCGGACTGGTGATCGCCTCGCTCTACCGCGACCCGGAATATGTCCGCCTGTTTGACGCAGTGATCGATACCATGCTGGCGGACAGCCATCCCATGACGCAGGTTATGGACGCAGGGCAGCTTGCCCCTTTCCTGCAAATGATCGAAGAGCACGTCAGGAGCCGGCGCGTGCTGTACATGATCAACCGCCTGCCGACCTTCCGCAACATGCCGCCCGCGCTGCTGGATGAGATCCTGCGGGGAAACGGTGTGCAGGGTGCATTGTATGAACGCTGCACCGCAGCAGGACGGCAAAGCGCCTTGACGCGCGGCCGCTGTGAATGCCGCCAGATCTATGACCTGGACGCCATGGAGGCCGCAGCAGCGCGGGAATATGTGGTGGATGCCGACCTGTCCGCGGTCGCCGGACGGGAGATCCGCCTGTCGCGCAGCCAGTTTCTGCGCCAACTGGCGTATCTGCGCGAACGGGTGCGCAGCGACCATTATTCCATGGTGGTCTACCCCTTCTCCCGGCTGGGGACTGAGGTCCCGCCCTGCAACATGATCGTGCAGGACTACAGCCTGGCCGCGGCTTGGGACGTGTCCCGCTATCCGCGCCGCCTGTATTCCGAAGAGCTGTCCATCGTCAACGGCTTTTACGAATACGCGGATGCGCTGTGGGAGGGGATCCCGGCGCTTTGCCGCTCCGAGGCGTGGTGCAAGCGACGGATGGACGCGGTATTGGCATAAGGATGCGGAAATTGGCAGTGCATGCTTGCAAATGGACGGTTAATGGACAATTGATTTTGAGCAACCCGTACATTGACACGAAAAAGGCAGTGGTGTATGCTAAATCCATCAAGGACAACGGAGTCCGACCGGTAATCAAGCCGGCCGGGCTCCGTTTCTTTTGTTTTCTGAGTAAATCCCTGAGTAGGAAGTGAACGATATGCGTATTGAGCAGCACCCGATCCTGGGTACATACGATAAGGGGCCGCTTGTCGAATTCACGATGGACGGCAAGACCATGACCGGCTACGAGGGCGAGCCGATCGCTGCCGCCCTGCGGGCCGCAGGTATTTTACAGCACCGCCACACCCGCAAAACCGGGGAGGCGCGCGGCGTATTCTGCGCCATCGGCCGCTGCACGGACTGCGTGATGGTGGTGGACGGCGTGCCCAACATCCGCACCTGTATTACCCCGCTGCGTGCGGGCATGAAGATCCAGACCCAGTACGGGGTCGGCCCAAAGGAGGATGCGGAATGAAACGGTATGAGCTCATCGTCATTGGCGCGGGTCCGGCAGGCCTGTCGGCCGCGATCGAGGGCGCGAAAGCGGGTATGCGGGTCGCGGTGTTTGACGAAAACGCGCGGCCGGGCGGGCAGCTGTTCAAGCAGATCCATAAGTTTTTCGGATCAAAGGAGCATAAGGCCAAGATCCGCGGATTCCGCATCGGCGAAATGCTGCTGCAGGAGGCGGAAGAGGCAGGCGTGAACGTGCAGCTGAACGCGACCGTGCTCGGCATTTTCCCGGAAAAGCGCATTACGGTGCGGTTTGCCGACCATGTGGAGCAGTTTTCCGGGGATAACATCATTGTCGCGACCGGCGCAGCGGAAAACATGGTGCTGTTCGACGGCTGGACCAAGCCCGGCGTCATCGGCGCGGGCGCAGCCCAGACCCTGATGAACCTGCACGGTGTGCAGCCCGGACAGAACATCCTGATGGTGGGCTCGGGCAACGTCGGCCTGGTCGTATCCTACCAGCTGCTGCAGGCGGGCTGCAAGGTGGCGGCGCTGATCGACGCGGCGCCCCGCGTGGGCGGCTACGGCGTGCATGCAGCCAAGGTTGCGCGCTACGGCGTACCGTTTTACATGCGGCACACCATCCTGCGCGCAGAGGGCAAGGACCAGGTCGAGGGGGCAGTCATCGCTGAGGTAGACGACAAATTCCAGCCCATCCCGGGGACGGAAAAGCATCTGGATGTGGACACCATCTGCCTCGCGGTCGGCCTGTCGCCCATGAGCCAGGTGCTGCGCATGTCGGGCTGTGAGATCGACGACACACCGGGCGGGCTGGTGCCCAAAACCGACGCATACGGCGAGACCACCATCCCCGGCCTGTTTGCCGCGGGCGATGTGGCGGGCATCGAGGAAGCGTCATCCGCCATGATCGGCGGGCGCATCGCGGGCCTTGCCGCAGCACACCGCGCGGGCTATCTGGACGACGCGGCGTTCCAAACGCAGGCAGAGGCGGCGCGCGCCTCGCTCACCCAGCTGCGGCAGGGCATGTTCGCCAAAGAAAACCGCGGCCGCACCGACCTGACCGAGACCGAGGAGGGCTATGAGCTCAGCCAAAACCTGCTCGCCAAAGGGTATGTCACCGAGGAAGAACTGCAGGCCTTCCCCGCGGCAAGCGAAAAGCGGGGCGGCGTACATCCGGTGATCGAATGCACGCAGAACATCCCCTGCAACCCCTGTCAGGATGCCTGCAAATTCGGCTGCATCATGGTCGGCCGGCAGATCACCAGCATCCCGCAGATCGAACATGGGAAAAGATGCACAGGCTGCGGCATGTGCGTGGCGTCCTGCTCGGGACAGGCGATTTTTCTGGTAGACGACGACTATGATGAAACGCGTGCCGCCATCACCATGGCGTATGAATTCTTGCCCTACCCTGAAAAGGGACAGAAGGGTACAGCGCTCAGCCGCGCAGGCCGGCCGCTGTGCGAGGCCGAGGTGCTCTCGCTGCGCAAGAGTGCGGCTACCGACGGCACCGCCTTGCTGACCATTGCAGTTCCCAAAGAGTTTTCCATGCAGGCGCGTGCGTTTGCCTTTGACGGAGGTGTTGACTGATGGATAAGCTGATGGACCGTTCGGCGGACATCGGGCCGTTTGTGCCTATGCCGGATGATAATTTGATCGTTTGCCGTTGTGAGGAGATCACCAAGGGTGAGATCCGCCGCGCGGTGCACGACGGCTTCCGTTCACTGACCGAGATCAAGCGTGTGCTGCGCAACGGCATGGGGCTGTGCCAGGGGCAGACCTGCTCACGGCTGGTGCGCTCGATCGTGGCGCGCGAGCTGGGCGTCAAGCCCGCAGACCTGTCTATGACCACCGCACGCGCCCCTGCGCGTCCGGTTGAGATGCAGGTTTACGCAAAGGAGGTGCGCTGACATGGCGGTAACGGATAAAGCGGAAGTGGTCATCATTGGCTCGGGCGTGATCGGCAATGCGGCGGCGTACTATATGGCAAAGCGCGGCGCGTCGGTCATTGTGCTTGAGGGGAGCGAGATCATCGGCAACGGCGGCTCGTCCCGCAACGGCGGCGGCGTGCGCCAGTCCGCACGCGACCCGCGCGAGCTGCCGCTCGTGATGTATGCGGTGGAAAACCTGTGGCCCGGCCTGTCCGACGAGCTGAGCATGGATGTGGAGTACTGCAAAAAAGGAAACCTGCGTCTGGGCAAGGGGGAGGCGCACCGCAAGATCCTGCAGGGGCTTTGCGACCGCTGCACGGCGCAGGGGCTGGATATGCGTATGCTGGACGGCGACGAGGTGCGTGAGATCAACCCCTATCTGTCCGACGAGGTCACCTGCGCCTCTTGGTGCCCGACGGACGGGCACGCCAACCCGCTCCGCACCACGTTGGCCTATTACCGCGCGGCGCGGCAGCTGGGCGTGCGGTTTTACACCAGGGAACTGGCAACCGGGCTTATCATGGACAAGGGACGCCTGCGCTATGTCAAAACCGCGTGCGGCGACCTGTTTGAGGGCGACACCATTCTGGTGGCGGCAGGCTACGCCAGCCGCACGCTGCTGCACACGGTCGGCATCGACATCCCGATGAACAAGGTGCTGCTCGAAGCGATCGTGACTGAGGCTGAGCCGCCCATGTTCGAGCAGATGCTCGGCACCGCGCCTGCAGATTTTTACGGCCATCAGACACCGCACGGCTCGTTTGTATTCGGCGGGCATACGGGTATGGAACCGTATTTCGGCGAGTATGCGGGCGACGGGCTCAATCCCTCGCAGGCGATCTCTGCGCCGACCGCGGCGCGTGCCATCCTGAACTTCTTTCCGCGTCTGCAAAACACCAAGCTGGTGCGCACCTGGGCGGGCTCAATGGACGAAAGCGCGGACAAGGTGCCGATTATGGACCGTCCAGCGGAGGTCCCCGGCCTTGCCATTGCCTGCGGCTTCACCGGACACGGCTTCGGTATTGCTCCGGCCGCCGGCCTGCTGCTGAGCGAGCTGGTGCTGGACGGAAAGGCATCCACCCTGTCGCTTGAGGCGTTCCGGTACGACCGGTTTGCCCCGGTGTAAAAAGTGATCAAAATCAATAAGGCGACGCCGGAACTGCTATCGCCCATTTTGATGGATTGTAAAAATGATTCTATCATAAAGGCACAGGATTAAGGGATGCCATTTTAGGCAGGCAGCGCTCTTCTGGCTTTGTCTAAGGAATGGCGCAGGAGAGCTGGTCGATCAGCGGCAGTGCTTAGCCTAAGGCTATCCACCCAGCTGGCTGATGTCCGCTTGCATATCATATAAAAATTGCGCCAGAGAGAGGGCGGAAAGTTGCTGACAAGATACACGCACCAATAAAGGATACCATTCGTTTATGCTTCATATCTGCCCCATGCAATCAATCAGCTTCAGGCTGTTCGACGGCAGCATGGCATGGATACGCTTCTGTCTGTTCCTGATTTCTGGAATTCAACCATCTGACAAAAAGATCTATGTAATGACACTTGCCATAAAATTGTTTTACTTGTAAAAAAGAAGCTGAGAAAGTCCATTATGGCTGCTAAAATAGGGAGAATGTAATCTTTGAGGGCCGCAAATCAGTTGATTGTCTGTCCAACATATTCGTCACAGATATAAAGAACAGGGCGGAACAAGTCCGCCCTGTCAATTGTCAGCTATGATAAACCACTGTTCCATCCGCTCCGCGCTGGAACCTGGAGAAGAACTCCTCCCAAATGCGGAACGACATTTCAGTCATCGTGGCGTGCGGCATATAGTCGACCCAAGTGAAATTGACCACCGGCGCGCCGTCCGCACGGCGATAGGTCAGGTCATTCCACCGGCCGTGTACCGTCCATCCGGTTTCAAATTCCTCCGGCATCGCCGGTTCGATGTGGTTGATACCGCGCCAGATGCGCAGGCTGTCACCTGTCTCATTGTCCGCCGTTGGTTTGTTCGGCAGCAGCCAGGCCTCCTGTTCGCCGCCGAACATCCAGATCGGCAACGGCACATCTTTACGGCCTACGACCTCCGGCAAAGCGCGGATATTCATATCCGGCATCTGGAACACGATACCCGAGCAGGGCGCGACCGCCGCGAATACCTCGCTCATCGCCATCGCCAGCACTTGCGTCATGACCGAACCATGCGAATGGCCGGTCGCATAAACGCGGCTGCGGTCGACCGCATGCGCCGCACAGGTCTTTTCCAGCAATGTGCGGAAAAACTCCAGTTCATCCGGTCCATCCGGTGCGTTGTGCATGAAGTTCCATGCCGGCAGCGGCACGTTATCCGGGTCGCACGCCTGATTGCTCATCAGCATCTGTCCCGGCGTTGCCGACGGATGCACCACGATAAACCCGTGCTTGTCCGCCACCTTGTACCACTCGGTATTGCCCGCATAGATCTCACCCGCGCAGGTATAGCCATGCATCGCAAACACCAGCGGCACCGGTTTTTCCGGCTGCGCCTTGACCTGCTCCGGCACATAGACATACCATTCGCGCATCCAGCCGCCGATCTCTTCATAATGGTACTCCATGCCGAGGTCGGCCACCGGATCCTTTGTGACGCGCAGGTCGCCGCCCGGGCCGCTCATCCAGCGGCGCTGCCGGTACAGGAAACCCTTCCAGAGCCGGCGCAGCAGCAGGTTGGCATAGTCCGCGGACGCGCCTGCGATCGTGCTCGTGCACACGCGGAACGCCTGCTTTTGCTGATTGGGCGCATACGGCGGCTCCTCCGTGCGGACATATTCCAGCACGTCGGGCGCCGTCTGATGCCCGTCCTCTGTGATGCCGCAGGACGCGCGCCAATAGGCCGCTGTGCCATTGTCCGTCCCGGTCGGGACTTCCGGATCGTCGATCACCCATGCCGGCATCGGGATCTCGCCTTTTTTCAGCCCCAGACGATGGGTTTCGTCGACAAAACCGTCCAGATTGGTGCAGAAATCCGCTGCCGCCGCCTTGCGGTAGTCCTCCTGCACCGCCGAGCCGCCCACGCTGGCCACGCCAGCCCACACAGCCGGATTGTACATCGCCGCCATGTTGGCCATCACGCCGCCCTCGCGGCAGCCGGTCAAATAAAACTTGGACTCGTGCACACAGAACTTCAGCCGCTGCGTGCCCGCGAGATACACCGCGTCGATATATGCGACGTCGCCGTCCGGCTTGCCGTAAGGCTCATCAAGCTGCCATTTGCCATCCTCCGGCTCGAGGAAAAACAGGATCAGCTTTTCCTTGGTCTCCTCGGTGTCCGCGATCATGCGCCAGCCGCTCTCGCGCCACAGGTCGTCCGCCGTCTTGCCGTTCTCCGGCAGGACAAAGACGCCCGCCGTCGAAGGACGCGCCCCCTCCGGGATGTACAGCAGATACCGCCGCGTTTTGCCGCCGACCTGTACAGTCTCCTCAAAGGTACCGCAATACAGCGGCTGGAATGGATGCTGCGGATCCACCTGTCGATGATAATTCTGATACATTTCCGTTCCCGTTCCTTTACTCTGCCTGCTTGAGCATGCCCTTCTGCTCCATATCCGAAATCATGCCGTCATACTGCTTGTCCAGCTTGTACGCCAGCATCAGCAGCACAATGACCAGCCACGCGATGACCGTACCCCAGATGTACAGGTTTTCGACCATGGCGACCGCCGAGGGGATCTCCTGCTCCAGGCCGGTAAAGCCCGACATATCCATCAGCTCGCCCACGATCGCGCCCGCGATACCGCCGCCGAACTTCTGGCCGACCGTCGCCGCACTGAACACCAGCGCCTGTACGCGCACACCGGTCTTCCAGTGGCCGTAGTTGACAACGTCTGCCATCATGGTAAACACGCAGCCAAACAGAGGCGCCTTGCCGATGCCGCGCACGGCTGCGATCACAGCCGCGAACATCGGGTTGGCCGGCACGAACAGCAGGAGCAGCTGGGCGACCACCGTGATAGCCGCGCCTGCCAGCACCAGATTGCGCTTGCCGAACTTTTTGATGAACGGCGCAAGGAACATGATAACGATGGTTCCCGGGATACCCTCCGCCAAGTTGAGCACGCCATAGTATTCTTCGTTGCCAAGGATGTACTGCGAATAATAGGTCGCACAGGTGCCGTTGACCGTCTGATAAACCGCAAGGAAGAGCGCGGTCAGCAGGATCATGATGAAGTACTTATTGTGGAGCAGCGCCCCAAATCGCGCGCTGACCGGCAGTTTCTCCGCCTCCTGCGCGGCCTGCGTGCGCACGCGCTCCTTGGTGCCGAAGAAGCACCAGAGCAGGAAAGCGATCGCCACGACCGAGTAGATCAGCGTGACCTTGATCCATGCCGCCTGATCGCCGCCCATGCGGTTGATGATCGGCAGCGTTGCCGCGGAGACGATCATGTTGCCGATCGGGCTCATCGACATGCGGAACAGGTTGATCTTCACAAGATCCTGCTCGTTGCGGGTCATCAGCGGCGCCATCGCGCCATACGGCAAGTTGAGCGCGGTGTAAACCACGGTCGTGCACAGGTTATAGGTGATAAAAATGTAGATCGCCTGCACTGCTGTTGTTGCATTTGCCGGCAGGCAGAACAGTGCCACCGCCGTAATGCCGTAAGGCAGTGCCATCCAGAGCACCCAGGCGCGGCCGCGGCCATGCTTGGAGTGCACCTTATCCATGATCAGGCCGATCGCCACATCGGAGAGGCCGTCAAAAATACGGGATATCAGCATGATCATACCGACCATACCCGCCGATACGCTCATGACGTTTGTGTAAAAGTAAGTAATCAGACCGCTTGTCAATGCGAACACGACGTTACAGGCCACATCGCCCATGCCGTATGATATTTTTTCAAATACACTGGTTTTTACGTTGGCTTCATCCACTGGAGTCTGCACGGTTTGCTTTGCTGTTGCCATATCTTTCTCCCCTTTTCCGGTGATTTGAGGAAACGACCTGCGCAGGCAATATTCCTTCGTTCTGCCTTTAGTCTACCGTTTCATAAGGGATAAAAATACAGAAAATCGGGTTTTCTTCTTGCGATATTCTGCACTCTTTTTGTAATTTACAGGTTGTTTTAAGACGATATAGCAAAATTTATGGATAGAAAGGTCAAAATTTATATATTTAATATCGGCATGTATTCAGTAATCCCGTTTTTGCAGAATAATCATTTCCACCTCATGCGGAGCAAGCTCTGCCTCCAGCACAAGCGCTCCATCCGTATCTCGTTCGCAGATTTCATAGGAGGGCTGGGATGTCTCGCTCAGGTAACGCAGATCATCCGGCCCTATTTTATCCGGCGCGCCGCTCTCCAGCCATTTGTCATAGGAAGAGCCTGCTTTACGGCTGATACGCCGCCGCTCCTGCCGGTAGCCGCCCGGATGCAGCCCGGTCAGTGTCAGCGCGATATGCAGGCTCCCGTCCGCACGGAACACCTTGTAGGCATCATAAGGGTTGCTCAGTTTTTTATATCGGTACCGGTACAGTGCGTCATAGTGACAGTAGTGATACAGGAATATCTGTATCTCATTTCTGGTACGCGAAACATACCAGCCCTTCCCCTGTGCGAGTTTTTGTTCGCCGACGCGTGTCAACAGACGCAGCGCCTGATAGCCCGCCTTTGGGATACCGTTTGCGGTAAACAGGCCATAACCACCATGAAATATGCCGCCCGGTACCAGCCATTCATCGATGAAATCAGTCAGCAGCCAGTAGCCCAGCATGTCCACGTTTTCATGATTTTCCAGCACATTCTTGGTCAGCCACGCCGCTTTATAGCAGGTATCGCTCGACAGATCGCGCTGCCACAGGGTGGAACTCCATTCTTCGATCACGATCTCCCTGTCACCGAGTTCGCATTCTGCTGCCATGCGGCGGAAGGACTGCAGAAAATGTGCGGTAAAGTCCTCATCCTTGCTCAGCACGGAAGGAGCAGACTGCTGGTTAGCTGTAAACCGCAGAAATTCCGCATCCTGCTCAATATTTTCATGTGGGTATAGCTGCGCCGTCAAAAAATCCGGGGGACATCCGCAGGCACACAGATCCTGCAGCAGTTTCCTGCCGCCGTCCTTTGCCAGGGAAATGCTCGGGAATGCGCCCGGACCGCCCAGCCGCAGGCCGGGATCCAGCTCTTTGAGAATGCGCCATGTGGTGCAGTACATCTCCATATATTCCGTATAAGTCATCGGGATCTCCGGCATACCCACATAATTAAATGATGTGATTGTAAAATGCCACTTGGAGACCTCTTCCAGACCGTATCGTTCGATCCAGTGGGCAACTGCAGCCTGTACCAGCGCCTCCCACCGCTCTACGCTGTTATAGGTGCCGGCAATCGAACAGCGTTCGAACAGGCGGTACTGCACTTTCGCCATTTTTGAGGGGACAAAGCCCAGTTCCACATAGGGCGTCAGTCTTATGGACAGGATGAAATCGAACAGCAGGTCCGCGTAGGTGAAATTATACCACGGCGAGCCGTCCTCATTTTCCTGATAAATATGCATATCGTCATCAAAAATGCCATGAAACCGCAGATCCGTAAAACCGATTTCCTGCACGGCATGCCTGAGCTGCTCCTGAACTGCGCCGAACAGGCCGTCGCGCGCATAACCGATATTCACCAGACGCCGCCATGAACGGGAGACCGGCACACCCGTCTGCGCCGTATCCACTGCTGCACGATATGTTCTGGAAGGCTGCACAACAGCGGCTTCATCCGCTGTATCATCATATTGCAGCAGTGTCTGTATCCAATCCGAAAGGTCGCTTGCCGCTGCTTTATCATCTGTTTTCTGCTCTTCCGTGATGCTTTTTCGATATTTTCCCGGCGTGGTCCCATAACGGCGGCGAAAATATTCAATGAATGCATTCGTGCTCTTGAATCCATTCCGATAGGCGATCTGTGTGATCGAATGATCGGTCTTACGCAGATCGGCCTCCGCATGCTCAAGCCGCACCGCGACCACATAATCGTTAAATGTCATATTCAAATGCCTGCGGAAAATACGGGACAGATAACTTTCGGAAAGAAACTGCTCCGCAGCGACCTGTGCCAGTGTGATCGGTTCGTTCCAGTGGGTCTGCACATATCGCAATATCTGCTCGATCCGGGTCATGATCTCCGCGCTTGGCGCGTTATGCTTCCCATCTGTTTCTGTGAAGTTCTTCAGTACAGACAAAACCAGACTGGCTGCCTGCTGGTCAGTCTCCACCGAGCTTCCACCTGCCTGAAACAGATCCTGGAACAGCGCCGCCATACGTTGCCGGACCGCATGGTGCGCTGCATCGTTTGCTTGTCCCGCAGGCAGCAGGCAATCGGCTGTCATCTTATCTTCCCAGCCCGCTTCATGCACGATTTCGGGCGCGATCGCCATAGAAAGCAATGCTGCCCCTTCCTTACACCGTACGCGGTAGAGCGTCAGCGGCGACGCAATATAGATTTCATTCTCCTGCAGCATGTAGTTTGTATCCACTGTATCCAGCATACTGCTCCCGTTCAGCCCGAAAAAGAGCAAAAGCCCCGGATACATGCTGACAGGTGTTTCCTCATCGTGGTAAATCTGAAAGGTCACAGCTGATTTCTGTTCCATGGCGCATTCTCCTTTGCGTATTTTCGGAAGGATGGTTTGTTTACATATGTTCGCGGGTGCTGCAGGTAACGGCTATTGCTCCCGGCATATATGCCAGAGTTCCCGGATGGCTGCTGTCAGGAATAAGTTTTGCATTCCTTTGCTGACCCGGATATGTTCTTTTATGGTAGAATCATTCTTCTTAAAAGTCAACCCAATGAAATAAATTACCCATTTCAGCAGCCTGTTTGTTGAGTGATTCTGCTTTCCCTACAGTCGAAGGCTGTGTCAATCGACTGTTTTCACTGCATCCGGATTAACAGCGTCAGCATTTGTTTGCGTGTTTCGGGTTTAAAACTCGACTGCTCGACCCGTATCTGCGCTTTATCATAAACAAAGTAATCAAGCTGCGGATAACATTTCTCGACCGGTTTCAGAATTCGTGGTTTGCTTTCCTGCATCAGTAACCATGGGATATCCAGTGGGTCATCTGTGCCGGTATGGCCCAGCAATTTGAGTTTCCCACGAGCATAATGTACCTCTATGCGCAGAACACCTGCTGTCATGTCGTATAATCGCTTACCAGACCGTTTCCTTCTTTTTCAGCGTGGCGGTCCTTCGCAATAGCCGCACCGGGTCATAGAATATCTTTTGCGGATATTGGTACAGAGTTTATACGAACGAGGAAGTACCGGCGTATATCTTTCTCGAACGGCGTCTTACGCTTATTTATCGCTGCTTCCGAACCGTCAGACAAACCACATCCTGAATCACTGTTCTATCCAAGTTGCTCACAGGCCCGTTTTTCATCTCCTGGCGATGTCATTTCCAGCTAAGCAGTCTCGTCACTTTTTCGTATAAGAAAACGCCTGCCCTTCGCTGTGAAGGGCAGGCGCCTGTGCAGTTTTTACCCGGTATATGCAGTGCAGTTCTGAAGTGCACCGGTGTTATTCGATCGACAGCGTATCCTCACCATGCGCTGTGTCGCCGGTTTTCAGCAGCTGGAAGCTGGTGTACGCATCCGAATTGGTGACTACCACGGGCGTTACCGTGCGGTAGCCCGCATCCAAAATGGCCTTTTCATCAAAGCTGCCGATCAGGTCACCCTTTTTGAGCGTGTCGCCCTCCTTGATGTTGATGGTAAACGGCGCGCCGTTCAGCTGCACGGTGTCGATGCCCAGATGGATGAGCAGCTCACAGCCCTCCGGTGTGGTCAGGCCGATGGCGTGCTTGGTGCCGAACACGGTCGTGACCTCACAGTCTGCCGGGGCATAGACCTGATTGTCCGTAGGATCGACTGCAAAGCCGTCCCCCACCATCTTTTCGGAGAATACGCCGTCCGCGACCTCTTCCAGCGGGATGACCCTGCCGCTCAGCGGGCTGGCGATCACGATCGTTTTGCCGGATGCTGCAGCAGGCGTTGCCTCTGCCGCTGCTGCGGATGCGCCGGCGGCTTCCGCCTTGTCGCTCTCCGGCGAGGCGAGGTAGGCTTCCAGATCGGATTTGATGTTTGACACACGTGGTCCATAGACTACCTGTACGCCCTGTCCCTTGCAGATCACGCCGGACGCGCCGGTTTCGCGGAGCAGCTGCTGGTCCACCTTGGCCGCATCATGCACGGTGCAGCGCAGGCGGGTGATGCAGCAGTCCACATCCGAGATGTTCGCCTTGCCGCCCAGACCCAGCATGATCTGTCGGGAGAGTTCGTTGTCGCCGCCGGCACTCGCTGCACCCTCGGCGGCATTTTTGGCGTTGACATCCTTGCGGGTGTACAGCTTGATCTCGCTGTCGTCGCGGCCCGGGGTCTTGTAGTCGAACTTTTTGATCATAAACGAGAACACAAGATAGTATACGATAAAATAGATCACGCCCACGACCGGGATCCACAGCCAGCTGGTCTTGGCGTTGCCCTGCATGATGCCGAACAGTGTCAGGTCGATCAGGCCGCCCGAGAAGGTCAGGCCCACACCGACGTTCAGGATGTGCATGATCATATAGGACGCGCCTGCAAAGACGCAGTGCACGATATACATGGCCGGGGCAACGAACAGGAAGGTGAATTCAAGCGGCTCGGTGATACCGGTGAGCATGGAGGTCAGCGCAGCGGACAGCAGCAGGCCGCCGACCGCCTTGCGATTTTCCGGCTTGGCGCAGCGGTACAGCGCAAACGCCGCACCCGGCAGGCCGAAGATCATCAGCGGGAACTTGCCGGCCATGAAGCGGGTAGCCTCAACCGAAAAATGCGCGATGCCCGGGGTTGCCAGCTCGGCAAAGAAGATGTTCTGCGCGCCCTCGACCAGCGTGCCGCCGATCATGGCGGTGCCGCCCAGCGCCGTCTGCCAGAACGGGATATAGAACACATGATGCAGGCCGAAGGGGATGAGCGCGCGCTCGATAAAGCCGTACAGCCAGGTGCCGGCATAGCCCGAGGCGAGCACGAACGCGCCCAGCGCGTTGATGCCGGTCTGGATCACCGGCCAGATGAAATACATGGCGATACCGACCAGCAGGTAGACCGCGGCGGAAATGATCGGCACAAAGCGCGTGCCGCTGAAAAAGCTGAGCACCTGCGGCAGTTGGATTTTATAGAAGCGGTTGTGCAGTGCCGCTACACCCAGGCCGACGATGATGCCGCCGAACACGCCCATCTGCAGCGAATTGATGCCGAGCACGCTTGCGGTCGCGCCGGACAGGTCGGGCGCGCCGAAATCGTTGATCATCGCGCCGATCGTCGCGTGCATGACAAAGAAGGCGATGACCGCAGAGAGGGCAGAAACCTCCTTCTCCTGCTTTGCCATACCGATGGCAACGCCGATCGCAAAGATCAGCGGCAGGTTGTCGAACACGACCGAGCCCGCAGAATTGAGCACCTGCAAAATCGCATAGATGATCGTACCCGGGCCCATGATGCCGAGCAGCCCGTAGGCCTCGAGCATGGTCTCATTGGTGAATGAGCCGCCGATGCCCAAAAACAGGCCGGCGACCGGCAGGATCGCGATCGGCAGCATGAACGAGCGGCCGACACGCTGCAATACGCCAAAAATCTTATCTTTCATCTGATATTACTCCTCCTTTTCTGTGATGCTCATGGTCAGGGCCAGCCGATGCAGATGGATGGTCAGGAAGGTCATCTCCTCCGGCGGCAGACGGATGGCAAACGCCTGCTGCAGATCGTCCCGGATGCGCTCAGCACACCGGTAGTCGTGACGGAAGCGCCGCACGATCATGCTCTGAAACTCTGCGTCCTCTTCGCGGGAATATTTGTTCTGCGTGATGCGCTGGCCGAGGAACTTGAGATGGGTGATAAACCGCCCGTAATCGAGCGACTGCTCATCCAGCGATACACCGTAGTACTCCTGCACGGTGGCAGTGATGCGGCGGATCAGCTCGGTGATGCGCACCATGTCGGACATTTTTCCGTCGATCTCTGCATTGACGATGTGCAGGGCGATGAAACCCGCCTCGTCCTGTGACAGACGGTAGCCCAGCCGTTGTTCGATGATGTCAAGTGCCTGTACGCCCACTGCAAATTCACTGGGATAAAAATTCGTGATCTCCCATAGCAGCTGATTGGGATAATCCACGCCGGTGCGCAGCCGCTCGACCGCAAAGCAGATATGGTCGGTCAGCGTGATGTAAATATTCTCGCTCAGCCGCCGGCCGATGGCTTTTTCCGCCGCTTCTATGATTTCCGTGCTTACATCGAGAAATTCAGCAGGTACGTCGCCCAGCAGCTCCATCAGGCGCGAGGATTTTTCCGGATCGCGCAGGTCATAGATTTTTTCTATTTTCTGTGCAGGAACCAGATCGCCGGGCTGCTTTTTAAAGCCGATCCCAAGGCCACGCAGGATGACCTCGCGACCGTCCGCGTCTGTAATGCAGACAAAGTTGTTGCCGATGACGCGGCTGATGCGGTAGGCGTCCTGCCCCTGCATACCCGCCGGGGTCATAGAATCTCCTGCAGGAGGACGAGCATGCGGGCGGCGGCGTCCTCCTCGTCCGGACCCTCTGCCGTGACGGTGATCGTGCTGCCGTGCCGCACGCCCAACCCCATCAGACTCATCAGACGGGTGGCCTCAGTCTGCTTGCCGTCATGCGCGATCGTGATTTTGCTCTGGAACTCCTTTGCGGTCTTGACCAGCTGTCCCGCCGGACGGGCATGGATGCCGATGGGATCGGTGATTTCGTAATTGAAGGTTTTCATTTCGATCTTCCTCTCTCATTTACAGACTGTTCGGGAATAAAAAAGACCAAACGACCGAATACGATATGTCGATTCGGTGGTTTGGTCTTGCCTGCCTTACCAGTCACAAGCCTGTGTAAACTTTTTACAGAGAAAGCATACTATTTTCCACATGCTTTGTCAACGGTTTTGTCCTGACTGGGATGAAAATTGTTGATTTGCACAGGTTTTTTGCCTGTAATTTATTCATTATGCGCTCTGCCTGCCTGTGTTACATTTCACTTTTCAGCTTTTCCAACAGCGCCTCAAACAGATATATTGCGTGCCGATCTGTTCATAGATCCCCTGCGCAGTCGCGCCACCTTCCATGCAAGCTCGCAGGTGAATTCAAACCGCTGGATCACACCATCCCGAATGATTTTGACAGGGGCCTCCCAATAGACCTGCAGGCCTTCGCGCTGCCATAATATGATTTGGCGTCCATTCTGGCGTCCACACCATTCCTGACGCATTGTATTTGTTGGAGCAAAAGCAGTGTAAAATGTCTGGTTTTGCGTGGATTCAGAACTTTTTCTGCGAAAGATACAAGGAAAATCAATGGAGAGACCCGCTCCGACTCCAAAGACCGTGCGTTCGAATCGCATCGGGCGTACCAGGAAACCCCGCTGTTTCGCAAGAAACAGCGGGGTTTTGTGATTTTACTGCCGCAAATCAATGGGTATCGAGGCGGCCGGATACGATTGGTTTAGTGCAGATCTGAGGGACGCTCGGTTTTCATATTGCGGATGTGCGCGGTAAATTTTTGGGAGAAATGCGCAAACATATCAGGAAATAAGCCGGGTTCGTGCAGTTTTCTGCCTTTTATGGTCGGCGAGCAGCTTTTGTAAACACGAATTAGTAAAAATAACTATAATTTCCTGAATTTGCATATCCGGATGTGTATGCTATACTGGATACAAACAGTAGGAAGCGGGGGAGGCGCATGTCTGATTTGAAAAATGCGGCCTGTGGCGCCGTTGCAAAATCCGATCCTGAGGATAGAGGATGCTATTTGCCGGTGTGGATGCACGCGGAGGATACGGTCGGTGTGCTGGAATTGCTCTGCCGAGAGTGGCTGCCGCAGCCGACGCTTGGCTTTTTGCAGGACGCTGTGGGCGCAGATGCCTTTTGGCAGTTGATCCGCTTTCTGGGGCTGACGCACGACGTTGGAAAGCTCACAGCCGTGTTTCAAAGCACCATCCGGACAGCGGTAGAGGATACGTCGCTTTGTATGCTGCCCATACCCGACAGCGGCAGCTTTTCCGATCCGCATTGCACGCCGCACGCGATGGCAAGCGAAGCAATTTTGCTGTGGTATGGCTGTCCGCCCAGAATCGCGCAGATCGCAGGCGCACATCATGGCAAGCCGCAGTCGGTGATGGCCGATGCAGAAGATGCCATTGAGACCTGGCCGAAAAATTTCGGAGGCAGAGAGCCGGCGCAATGGAAGCGGTGCTGGCGCGCTTTTTTGGATGCAGCGATGAAAGAAGCGGGGCTTGCCGATCCGGACAGCCTGCCGCAGCGCATTCCGATGACGGCACAGATGCTGCTGACCGGTCTGCTGATCATGGCGGACTGGATCGCCAGCAATACAACATATTTTCCGCTGATTGCGGTCACGGAGACCGGCTCCGAACAACAGTATCCGGCGCGTGTCGAGGCGGCATGGCAGACAATCGATCTGCCCAATCCGTGGCAGGGCAGCCTGTGGGGGACGGATGAATCCAAGTTCGAGGATCAGTTCGGGTTTTCGCCGAACCCGATCCAGACTGCGGTCATGGACATACTGGGGGCCGCGGCCCAACCCGGCATTTTGGTGCTGGAAGCGCAAATGGGCACAGGAAAAACCGAAGCGGCCCTCGCGGGAGCGGAGCAGCTCGTCGGAAAGGAAGCAGCCGGCGGCTTATTTTTCGGACTGCCGACGCAGGCGACAGCGAACGGCCTGTTTCCGCGCATCTGCACCTGGGCCGCCTATCAAGCTGAGATGGATCACGATACCTATGGGATTCGTCTGGCGCATGGCGCAGCGGCGCTCAATCAGCAGTACCGGGAGCTGTTCCGCGGCAGTGCGCGGTTGGCGGAAGATGAAAACGAAAGTGTCGGCCTGGTCGCGCACAGCTGGTTTGAGGGCAGGAAACAGGCGTTGCTCGCGGACTTTGTGGTCGGCACGGTCGATCAACTGCTGATGGCTGCGCTCCGGCAAAAGCATGTGATGCTGCGGCACCTCGGGCTTGCAGGAAAAACCGTGATTATCGATGAAGTACATTCCTACAGTCCGCATATGAATTGCTATCTGGATCGGACGCTTACCTGGCTCGGCGCATATGGCGTGCCGGTGATTGCGCTGTCTGCCACGCTGCCCGCCTTTCGGCGGCGGGAGATGATCGCGGCCTACCTGACCGGCAGGGCGGGCAAACAGAAATACCGTTTGCCGGAACAGGTGGATTGGCAGACCAGTTTAGGGTATCCGCTGCTGACATGGACAGATGGGATGGAGATCAAACAGACCGCGGTATCAGACAGGTCGCAGAGCCGCACGGTTCAGATTACCTATGCCAAAACCGCACAGGTGACAGCGCTCCTGCGGGAGAAATTAAATGCAGGCGGCTGCGCGGGCGTAATTGTCAACACCGTCCAGCGTGCGCAGCAGCTGGCGCAGCTGCTGCGGCGGGAGCTGCCGGAAATGCAGGTGATCGATTTCCACTCGCAGTTTATTATGACCGACCGTATCGAGCGGGAAACGCATCTGCTCGAGCGGATGGGCAAGCACTCAGCTCCGGCGCAGCGCAATGGGCTGATCGTCGTGGGCACGCAGGTGCTCGAGCAGTCGCTTGACATCGATTTTGACCTGCTGCTGACCGATCTGTGCCCGATGGATCTGCTGCTGCAGCGCATCGGGCGGCTGCACCGCCATTCTAGGGTGCGGCCGGATGCTTTGAACATGGCCCAGTGCATTGTACTGGAGACCGAGGAACTCGAGCCGGGGGCATGTGCGGTTTACGGCGCGTGGCTGCTGCTGCGCACGCGAAGCCTGCTGACGCCGCAGAACCGCTTGCCGGAGGACATCCCGGCATTGGTACAGGCGGCATACAGCGAACCGGATCCCGACCAACTGGATGAGGCCGAACGCGAGGCCTGGCAGGCATACCAAAAGGAATATCAGATCGCAGTCAGCGATGCGGGGCATTTCCTCCTGCGAAAGCCGGGATATGGCCTGCTGGATGATATGACAGGCCTGCTGGATTATGATGCGGACGAGCGCGAATCGGGCGCGCAGGCCAGCGTGCGCGGCGGCGATCCGTCGATAGAGGTGCTGGTGCTGTTTCAGAACGAAGATGGTCAAGTATTTGCTATGGACGATCCGGCAAAGCCGATCTATACTGATCATGTACCATCGGCAGAGGAATGCCGGCACATTGCGCAGCAGCGCCTGCGTCTGTCCGGGCTGTTCAGCCGGGGCTGGCGGGTGGATCAGGTGATCCGGGAACTCGAACAGCCCGGCTGCACGACGCTGCGGGAGTGGCAGCAGTCGGCGTGGCTGCGCGGTGAGCTGTTCCTGCTTTTGGATCAGGCGGGCAGAGGCACGTTGTGCGGCTACCGCCTGCAATACACCAAAGAGGACGGCCTGTGCGTAGAAAAAGGAGGGGAAGTATGACAGAGACGGCGTTTAATCTTGTGGACGAGCCGTGGGTCCGCGTGCTGCAGCCGGACGGCGCTGCCGCGGAGGTATCTCTGCGCGACGTGCTGCTCCGCGCGCATACGTTTGCGGATCTGGGCGGGGAGCTGCCGACGCAGAATATAGCGGTGCTCCGCCTGCTGCTGGCAGTGCTGCATACCGTGTTTTCGCGCATGGACGAAACCGGCGCGCAGGCGCCGCTTGAGGAGCCGGACGATGCGATCGAACGGTGGGTGTCGCTCTGGTCGTGCGGGGCGCTGCCGGAGGAGCCGATCATGCAGTATCTGGAACAATGGCACGAACGATTCTGGCTGTTTCATCCCACGCGGCCCTTCGGGCAGTCCCGGACCGCGCAGCAGGGAACACAGTGCAGCGCGGCAAAGCTGATCGGCGAGCTGTCGGAGAGCGGGAACAAATTGCGCCTTTTCCCCTCCCGGACAGGGGAAGGAAAAGCCGGCATTTCTTACGCGGAAGCGGCGCGGTGGCTGCTTTACCTCAATGGATTTGATGATGCGGCGCTCAAACCGCATATCCCGAAGGAGCAGCGGGAAGGCAAAATTGCGCTCGCCTGGCTGGGACAGCTTGGATTTGTGTATGCTAAAGGGAAAAATTTGTTTGAAACGCTGCTGCTCAATCTGGTGCTGCTGCGGCCGGACCATAGCCTCTGGGGAGAAAACTGCCCTGCTTGGGAGCGTGAGACGCCCCGCAGCGAAGAGCTGCGCGTGATTCCGCTGCCGGATAATCAGGCGGAGCTGCTTACCCTGCAATCCCGCCTGATCTGGCTCAACCGCGAAGGGGAAACCGTGACCGGATACGGCATTTTATGCGGGGATTCGTTCGATCCCAAAGATACGTTTGCCGAGCAGATGACGGCCTGGAAAAAGGTTGAGAAGAAAAACACGCCGGTCTATTATGAGCCGCGGCCGCATGAGCCGGGACGGCAGATGTGGCGCGACTTTTCCAACATCTTTATGCCTGCGCCGCGCGCGGCTGGTTTCAATCAGGTGCCCGGTGTTGTGCACTGGGTCGCTGCATTGCAGCGAAACCATTTCCTGACGAAAAAGAGATATATGCAGTTCGCAACCGTCTGCAACCGCTATGACAGTTCGCAGAAAAGCGCGGTGACCGATGTGCTGGGAGATGCACTGACCATGCAGACGGCGCTGCTCGATGAACTGGGCGTTCCGTGGCAAAAACGCATTGCGGAGGAAATTGCAAAATGCGATGCGGTCGCGCAGGAAATTGGTCTGTTGGCGGGGCGCATTTTTATAGCAGGCGGCGGAGACAGCGAGGAAGAAAAACAGGTTCGGCGTGCGGCGCAAGAAAAATGGTATGAGCGGATAGACGAACCGTTCCGGCGCTGGCTGTATGCAATCGATCCGGAAACCGACACCGTGGATGGGGAGCGGCTGACCGAATGGATCACGGCGGCACGCCGCCTTGCATTGCAGCTCGGGCAGGAATATATGGAGCATGCGGGAACCAACGCGCTGTTCGGCAGAAAAATCGTGGATAAGAACGGGAAAAGGCAGCTGTACGCCGCACCGCGGGCGTATTCCTGGTTCAGAAAAAGAGCATATGAAATTTATCAGGGGAGTGATGAAAAATGACGCAGCCCATCGGAAAGGGGGTCGCAAACCAGCTTGCCGGTTATGTAGACCGCCGGATCAGCCGCATCCTCTCGATGCCTGCCCCCGGGCCGCAGAAAGCCCTGCTGGCAAACCTGCGCCGCGGCGCGGGGAAAGCGCCGGGCGAGCTGCCTGCGTTGTGGGGCGTGCTGCTGGAGGATTTCCCGGAAGAGTGGATGAACAGCCGCGGCGCACCCAGCCGGGCGGAGTGGGCCGCGTATATCGCGCTGACCCTGTTTGCGGTGCATCAGCAGGGCAATGACCCGGCTGCCAGCCCAATGCACTGCGCAGGATGTCCGCTGGGCCGGGCGGTGCGCCGCCTGGTGCCGGCCGACGATGTGGATGCCGAGATCCGTATCCTGCGCCGGTTTGAGCAGATGGCAACAGCGGTAGAGATACAGGGCGTCTCGCAGCATCTGCGCGGCATCGTTCAGCTGCTGCGTGCCGGCGGCATCCCGCTGGACTATGCCGCCCTGGCGCACGATCTGTACCAGTATCAGTTCCCGGAAGCGGTCGCGGGCGTCCGCCTGCGCTGGGCGCAGGATTTTTACCGCCGGCCGCTGGAGGACAAGGACAACACAAACACAAGTGAAGGGAAGGAAGATTAACAATGGCTGTGAACAACCGACTGTATGTGGATTTTCATATTTTGCAGACCGTACCGCCCAGCTGCGTGAACCGGGATGACACCGGCAGTCCGAAAACCGCCGTTTATGGCGGCACGGTGCGCGCCCGTGTTTCTTCCCAGGCTTGGAAACGTGCGATGCGCCTGATGTTCCGGGAGATTTTCGATGAAAGCGCGCTGGGCAAGCGCACCAAGCGCGTTTTGCAGATGGTCAGCAATGCGATCCGGACGCAGGACGCGGCGATCGCGGAAAAAGATGCAGAAAAAATGGCAGCCGAGGCGCTGAAGAAAGCCGGCATCAAGATAAATAAGGATAAAATGAGCGATGTGCTGTTCTTTATGAGCGAAAAACAGGCGGAGACGCTGGCAGCACTGGCGATCGTCGGCGAGAGCGAGGACAAAGCCTACCAAGCAGCGGTGTTTGATGCCCCTTCGATCGATATCGCACTGTTTGGCCGCATGGTGGCGAGCGATCCCTCGCTGAATTATGATGCGGCGGCACAGGTCGCACACAGCATTTCGACCCATGCGGTGCAGACCGAATTCGATTATTTTACGGCCGTGGATGACCTCTCCCCGGAAGACACCAGCGGCGCAGGGCATCTCGGCACGGTCGAATACAACGCTGCGACGCTGTACCGCTATGCGACAGTCAATGTACAGGAGCTCGAGCGGACGCTCGGGGAGCAGGCGGCCGATGCCGTGCGCGGCTTTGCGGAAGCGCTGATCTGCTCCATGCCGACAGGCAAGCAGAACACCTTTGCCAACCGCACGCTGCCGGATGCGGTCTATGTCACCGTGCGGCGCGACCAGCCGGTCAATCTGTCCGGCGCCTTTGAAAAAGCGGTTCCTGCGAGCGCAGCGGGCTATGTCGCGCGTTCTGCCGCGCAGCTGTGTGACTATGCGGAGCAGATGTACCAGACGTTTGCCGCCCCGCCGGCCGAGGCATTTGCAGTAGGCGCGTTGTTCGGATCGCTGGCGCAGACCGGCTCGCTGCCGCAGATGCTGGACTGGCTGGATGGCGTCCTGCGCCGTGAAGCGGCGGATGGGGGAGAGGCATGAGCACGCTGCTGCTCCGCCTGGCCGGGCCGCTGCAGGCATGGGGAACGGAGTCAAAATTCGAGACAAGGCGCACCGAACGGGAGCCGACCAGGAGCGGCGTGGTCGGGCTGCTGATGGCGGCGCTGGGCTGCCGCCGGGATGATGCGCAGACCCTGCGGCAGCTCGACCGCCTGCGCATGGGGGTGCGGGTCGACCAGCCGGGGGAACTGCTGCGCGATTATCACACGGCGCACCCGGCCAAAGGGACGGGATACATCACCAACCGGTACTACTTAGCGGATGCGGTGTTTGTGGTTGGACTCGAGAGCGAAGATACGGCGCTGCTGCAAAAGCTGGAGCAGGCTTTGCGTGCGCCGGCGTTCCCTTTGTTTCTCGGGCGCCGTGCCTGCCCGCCGACGCTGCCGCTGGTATTGGGCGTGCAGCAGGCCGGTTTGCGGGAAGCCTTGCAGGGCGAACCCTGGCAAGCGGCGCCCTGGCGCAGAAAAAGGCTCGACCCAAAACTGAAGCTGGTGCTGGAAGGGGCCGAAGCGCAGGGGACAGTGCGCCGGCTGCGTGACCGGCCGCTGTCGTTCGACATCACGCACCGGGAATACGGCTATCGGTATGCGGCCATGTGCGGCTGGGTAGAGGCCGCGGCAGAGCAATCCGCCGGGCATGACGCGATGGCGGAACTGAGAGAGGAGGAACAGGGTGTATCTGAGCAGGATTGAACTGGATACCAGCCGCCGCAGCACCATGAAGGCGCTCGATATGCCCAATCTGATGCACGGTGCAGTCGAATCGTCTTTCGCCGGGGAGCGGGCGCGCAATCTGTGGCGGATCGATCCATTGCAGGGCAAGCTGTATCTCCTGCTGGTCAGCCCTGCGAAGCCGGATTTGCAGGGGCTGGCGCAGCAGTTCGGCGTGCCGGGACAAAGCGGGGAAACGCGGGATTACAGCCCGCTGCTCGGACGCATCCGGACGGGCAGCGTATGGCGCTTTCGGTTGACTGCGAATCCGACAAAGAGCTGTGCGGGCGGGGACGGCACAGGGCGCGGTGCGGTCCATGCGCATGTTTCCACCCGGTATCAGGAGCAGTGGCTGCTGCGGCAGGCGGAAAAGCACGGCTTTTGTCTGGCAGAGGATGGGTTTTCCGTTGTGAAAACAAAGTGGTATACCTTTCGCAAGGGGGGCGCGGGAAACCGTGTCACGCTGCTGTCGGTGACATACGAAGGCGTGCTGCAGGTGACCGATCCGGAGGCGTTCTGCCGCGCCTTGACGCAGGGTATCGGCAGGGGAAAGGCATACGGTATGGGAATGCTGACCGTCGTCCGTGCGGCGCAGAGATGCCTATGAAAGAGCCACATGGAATGTTGAAACCCGATCTGCAGGCTTTGCCGCAGATTCGGGACCGCATGACGTTCCTTTATTTGGAACGCTGCCAGATCAACCGGCAGGACAGCGCCATCACGGTGATAGACGAAGATGGGATCGTGCTGATCCCGGTGGCTGCGATTTCGGTACTGCTTCTGGGGCCGGGCACCACGGTTACCCATCGGGCAATGGAATTGATCGGTGACGCAGGTGTCTGTATCATCTGGGTCGGCGAGCATGGCGTGCGGTATTATGCGAGCGGGCGTCCGCTGACGCACAAGGCGGGGTTGCTCATGCGGCAGGCCGCGCTGGCCAGCAATCAAAAGCAGCATCTGGAAGTGGTGCGGAAAATGTACCAGCTGCGATTTCCCGGTGAAGATATATCACATTTGACGCTTCCGCAGCTGCGCGGACGGGAGGGTGCGCGCGTGCGGTCGGCGTATCGCCGGGCCGCGGAAGAATGGGGGATCGACTGGAACGGCCGCGTGTATGACCCGGAGAATTTTGCAGAGGGCGATGCGGTCAATCAGGCCCTTTCGGCCGGACATGCCTGTTTGTACGGCTTGGCGCATGCGGTTATTGTGGCAATGGGGTGCTCGGCCGGGCTGGGATTTGTGCACATCGGACATGAAAATTCCTTTGTGTATGACATCGCCGATCTATACAAGGCAGAGACCACGATACCGATCGCTTTTGAAATAGCAGCACAGCAGCCGGATGATTTGCCGGCCATGATACGGCGCCGGGTCCGGGATACCTTCGTGCAGCAGCATATTCTGGAAAGAATGGTCCGGGATATCAAATGGCTGCTTTCCGACAGCGAAGGGAACAGCCCGCCGGAGGAGGACACGGTTCTTCTGTGGAACAACCAGCGGGAGGCGCTGCGCAACGGGGTTTCCTATGGGAAAAAGCCGGGTGAGCGTGTATGATCGTGATTACGCTGACAGACTGCCCGCCTAAACTGCGCGGAGACTTGTCCAAGTGGCTGTGTGAGATCAATACCGGCGTTTATGTCGGGAACCTGAGCGGCCGGGTGCGGGACGAACTGTGGGAGCGTGTGTGCAGCAATCTGCATATCGGACGTGCCACAATGGTTTTCCAGACCAATAATGAGCAGGGCTTGGATTTCCGTGTGCACAATACCACTTGGGAGCCGGTTGATTTTGACGGAATCAAATTGATGCGGCGGCCAAAACCGAGGTCAGCGGAGACGCCGGATGGGCAGGAAAACGGTTTCGGCTATAGCAAAGCGGCTCAATTTCAGAAGATGCGGCGAATACAGGCAGCACAAGCGCGGTCGGGTATATCGGGCCGCGGCGATTATACCGTGATTGACCTTGAGACAAGCGGATTAGATTCTGACCGCGACAGTATCGTGGAGATGGGCGCAATCCGGGTGCGTGACGGCGTGTGTACGGAGCAACTGTCGCTGCTGATCCGGCAGGACAAGCCGCTGCCGGACGAAATCAAACAATTGACCGGCATCACGGACGAAATGCTGGAAAAAGGATTGCCGCTGGATAAAGGCCTGCAGACATTCTTGGATTTCGTCGGGAATGATACCTTGGTCGGACATCACTTGGCGTTTGACTTTTCGTTCCTGCGGGCTGCATGCAGGCAATGCGGGATGCGTCCGCCGCGAAACAGATGCGAGGATACATTGCTGCTTGCACGGCGGCAGATACAGGGGATCCCAAATTACAAACTAAACACATTGGCGGAATATTTCTCATTACCTTATGTTGAGAGACACCGCGCTGTGGCCGACTGCCAGCTGACACAAATTGTCTACACAAAATTGCGGTGTAAATAGGTGTTTTGCGCAAGAACGCAGCAAATAAGGGATGTGTTTCAGTCTTTTCCCCGCACGCGCGGGGGTGATCCCGCACGGAGCCAGAATGTATGCATTGATCCAGCCTTTTCCCCGCACGCGCGGGGGTGATCCCTGTCACTCATCTCCAGAAGGGCTTCTTCGTAACTTTTCCCCGCACGCGCGGGGGTGATCCCTGGGCGATAACATATTACACCGAACGACAGGGCTTTTCCCCGCACGCGCGGGGGTGATCCCTGCTCTGCGATTTCGAGCAAGTCGGACAAGTACTTTTCCCCGCACGCGCGGGGGTGATCCCGCGCGGACCGCTCCGCACACTGGACACTTGATCTTTTCCCCGCACGCGCGGGGGTGATCCCGGTGAAATTCAGCTTCGCAGACTCGCCGCCGGCTTTTCCCCGCACGCGCGGGGGTGATCCCGTAACATCATAGTTGTAGTACGTCCCTATAATCTTTTCCCCGCACGCGCGGGGGTGATCCTGCGGTCCAGCTCGCAGATCGTATCCAGCGCCCCTTTTCCCCGCACGCGCGGGGGTGATCCTAGTCGTGGTGGTGACGGCGGCTCTGGCGGAAACTTTTCCCCGCACGCGCGGGGGTGATCCCAGAGAGGGGATGGCTGCCGATGAAGAATCCGACTTTTCCCCGCACGCGCGGGGGTGATCCCATTCTCTTTATGGGGCTGTTCCGGTGGTTCTGCTTTTCCCCGCACGCGCGGGGGTGATCCACTGCAAGTTGTCCATCCATAGAATAGTAATCAACTTTTCCCCGCACGCGCGGGGGTGATCCTGCGCGCATAGCTGACATAGTCCTGCTGGAATACTTTTCCCCGCACGCGCGGGGGTGATCCCGACTACTGTGTTTCCCCAAATTCGCTCATCAACTTTTCCCCGCACGCGCGGGGGTGATCCTCATATTTGCGATCATGTTTTTCTCCCTTCCCCCTTTTCCCCGCACGCGCGGGGGTGATCCCCATACACCATCAGAAAAGATGTTTTTAAGACGCTTTTCCCCGCACGCGCGGGGGTGATCCCAACATGCGTTCATTCATCTGCGCGCCGTGATTCTTTTCCCCGCACGCGCGGGGGTGATCCCGAAACATTCGACGACAACAAGACAAATCACAACTTTTCCCCGCACGCGCGGGGGTGATCCCCCGGGCACCGCGCAGCTGAAGCAGATGGTGCACTTTTCCCCGCACGCGCGGGGGTGATCCTCTTGTAGAGCTTTATCACCAAATGCCGTAAGCCTTTTCCCCGCACGCGCGGGGGTGATCCCCATCGCCGAACAGGTTTTTCAGGTATTCGTACCTTTTCCCCGCACGCGCGGGGGTGATCCTAGCGACCGGATCGGTCGAGCCGGGCGAGGAGTCTTTTCCCCGCACGCGCGGGGGTGATCCCGCAACTCAAGCGGCGATCCGGGCGGGATACAGCTTTTCCCCGCACGCGCGGGGGTGATCCTGACATCTTAGGACATCTTCACTCCATCCCCGTCTTTTCCCCGCACGCGCGGGGGTGATCCCGAAACCTACACCGGCCTGTCCAAGGACTACCGCTTTTCCCCGCACGCGCGGGGGTGATCCCGTGCAGCCCAAGCCGCAGTACGGCAAGGTAAACTTTTCCCCGCACGCGCGGGGGTGATCCTGCCACCGGTAAGACCAGCGTCTATGATGCGCTCTTTTCCCCGCACGCGCGGGGGTGATCCCGTAATGCCTACTGCAAAATCCAAGATCAAACGCTTTTCCCCGCACGCGCGGGGGTGATCCTACGTCTCGCTCATTAGCGCAGCTTCTTTAAGCCTTTTCCCCGCACGCGCGGGGGTGATCCCAAAACCCTTCGGACAGGCAGTGGACAGGATTTCTTTTCCCCGCACGCGCGGGGGTGATCCCAATAAAATCATCTATTTGGATCACACATTCACCTTTTCCCCGCACGCGCGGGGGTGATCCCAACGCGCTGGTCTACGTCCGCAAGACCGCGGGCTTTTCCCCGCACGCGCGGGGGTGATCCGTCGTTCGCCGACCTGACCAAGTCGGATACCTTCTTTTCCCCGCACGCGCGGGGGTGATCCTAATCCGCAGGTCGTAGTCCTCCGCAGCCTGCACTTTTCCCCGCACGCGCGGGGGTGATCCTGCCACAACTATGCCAAAGGCCGCTGTCCGGAGCTTTTCCCCGCACGCGCGGGGGTGATCCTATTCAACTTTGGTAAAACGGTCATGGCGCTGGCTTTTCCCCGCACGCGCGGGGGTGATCCCCTTAAAAGATGGGTAACCGAACTTGTTGGTTACTTTTCCCCGCACGCGCGGGGGTGATCCCTGCGGGCACACCTGCCCCCAGAGGTTGCCGGGCTTTTCCCCGCACGCGCGGGGGTGATCCCTTGGCATGTCGCAAAACGAACTTGCAAAACGGCTTTTCCCCGCACGCGCGGGGGTGATCCCGCGATCGAATCGGGCATGAAAGAGGCAAAAGCCTTTTCCCCGCACGCGCGGGGGTGATCCCCAATGCATCCCACGCGCTGAAAGCTGCAGCGACTTTTCCCCGCACGCGCGGGGGTGATCCCGGTTGGATGCGTCAACGGTCATGATCGGCTCGCTTTTCCCCGCACGCGCGGGGGTGATCCCTTTACCCGGTACATGATCAGTTCGTGCGCGGACTTTTCCCCGCACGCGCGGGGGTGATCCCGCCTGCAAGCGGGTGCACAGCTCCTTCAGGTACTTTTCCCCGCACGCGCGGGGGTGATCCCTGATCCGGACAGCGGCTGCATAAACCACGGAACTTTTCCCCGCACGCGCGGGGGTGATCCCGGTCATCTGCCGTTCCCGACAATATCGTCGAACTTTTCCCCGCACGCGCGGGGGTGATCCCGAGAAAGCGGCCGAGATCATGAAAGCGGATTCCTTTTCCCCGCACGCGCGGGGGTGATCCCTGTGGTATCATGGAAACTACGAGTTACTCATGCTTTTCCCCGCACGCGCGGGGGTGATCCCCGTTCTCGATCAGCAGATTGCGATACGGCACACTTTTCCCCGCACGCGCGGGGGTGATCCTCACCCCGTCATTCCAGTCCGTGCCAAACACGGCTTTTCCCCGCACGCGCGGGGGTGATCCCCAATAGATGATGAAGGCGAGGAAGATGGCGAACTTTTCCCCGCACGCGCGGGGGTGATCCCCGCCCCTTTTCGGCACTCTTTTGGCGCTTTTTCTTTTCCCCGCACGCGCGGGGGTGATCCCTACTCGTATGCAAACCAGAGCAACATCGACCCCTTTTCCCCGCACGCGCGGGGGTGATCCCCGCGTTGGTGGTATGGCAAACGGTGGCGTTGCCTTTTCCCCGCACGCGCGGGGGTGATCCCCGTCAGGCCGCTTTCAGTGTACTGCGCGTTAACTTTTCCCCGCACGCGCGGGGGTGATCCTACAGGGCACGCCTGTGCACTCTGCGGCTTTGACTTTTCCCCGCACGCGCGGGGGTGATCCCACATGAAATGGGGTGAAGGTGCATGACCTACACTTTTCCCCGCACGCGCGGGGGTGATCCCACGGCGTGCGCATTTCCAATCTGCCGATCACGCTTTTCCCCGCACGCGCGGGGGTGATCCCGATCCGAGACTCTTAACATAAATTGCCGGCTTCTTTTCCCCGCACGCGCGGGGGTGATCCTACCAGGGGATCCTATTCCACATCTGTTTGTTGCTTTTCCCCGCACGCGCGGGGGTGATCCCCAACCGGTATATCGAGATACTACGGGCCTATGCTTTTCCCCGCACGCGCGGGGGTGATCCCCGTACCCCGTCCGCTGGACGAAATCCGGATACCTTTTCCCCGCACGCGCGGGGGTGATCTGACAGAGGACGAGCAGGAGACGGCAGACGAGACCTTTTCCCCGCACGCGCGGGGGTGATCCCCGGCAAAGGAGCACTGGGCGCAGAAGCACTACCTTTTCCCCGCACGCGCGGGGGTGATCCCGCGACCACCTCGGCCGCGTGAAGGAACTGATCCTTTTCCCCGCACGCGCGGGGGTGATCCCTACGCCCTCCGGCAGTACATACAATCCCTTGCCTTTTCCCCGCACGCGCGGGGGTGATCCCGCGGCACGGTAGCCGCGGTCGAGCGCATTGCGCTTTTCCCCGCACGCGCGGGGGTGATCCCGCATACGCAATCTCGTCCCATCTCTCGCCCTGCTTTTCCCCGCACGCGCGGGGGTGATCCCACACAAACGCTGGCCGAGTGTCTTGGCGTGACCTTTTCCCCGCACGCGCGGGGGTGATCCCGTGTTGCCCACCTTGCGCAAAACAAGCGCGTTCTTTTCCCCGCACGCGCGGGGGTGATCCCTGCTCGCCCGGTTTGGGGGTGACAGCCAGTGACTTTTCCCCGCACGCGCGGGGGTGATCCCGACGCCTGCTCGGCGTCAAACATCCGGCGCACCTTTTCCCCGCACGCGCGGGGGTGATCCCTGTCGTCCCGTCCTCCTTGCATTTGGCTCTCACTTTTCCCCGCACGCGCGGGGGTGATCCCATGATGGGCGAGCTGCGCGGCGACTGGGCGAGCTTTTCCCCGCACGCGCGGGGGTGATCCCTACCACGCAGGGCCATTTGTCGGGCATTTGCGCTTTTCCCCGCACGCGCGGGGGTGATCCCGCAGTCGCCGCGCCCTCGTAGGTCTGCGCAAGCTTTTCCCCGCACGCGCGGGGGTGATCCCTGGATTTGCTATCTCGGACAGTGACATAAGCCCTTTTCCCCGCACGCGCGGGGGTGATCCCGCGGCTTATGCAGATCTGTTCGAGGTGATGTTCTTTTCCCCGCACGCGCGGGGGTGATCCAGCAGCCGGCATGGTTGGAACACGGCGTGCGCACTTTTCCCCGCACGCGCGGGGGTGATCCTCATCTTTCCGTCGTTGTTAAACTTCGGCAACTCTTTTCCCCGCACGCGCGGGGGTGATCCCCAGAATGCGCCGCGTCTGGGTGCCCCAGCAAACTTTTCCCCGCACGCGCGGGGGTGATCCCGAGTGGGTGAACGTGGAGGAGAGGCTGCCTACCTTTTCCCCGCACGCGCGGGGGTGATCCCATCCCGAATCTATACCCACATGCGAGAGGACACTTTTCCCCGCACGCGCGGGGGTGATCCCGGGAGCGGGGCATGGAAATCGGCACAGAGCTGCTTTTCCCCGCACGCGCGGGGGTGATCCCGGATCAAACGTCAAATCCCCGACATGTACCCCCTTTTCCCCGCACGCGCGGGGGTGATCCCCAGGGCGTGACGGTCGAGCAGGCGATCCTGCGGCTTTTCCCCGCACGCGCGGGGGTGATCCCACCACCTCTGAATAGGTGCTTTGCTCCGGCATCTTTTCCCCGCACGCGCGGGGGTGATCCCTTATGCAGCTTCCCGCAGTTCTTACAGCCCCACTTTTCCCCGCACGCGCGGGGGTGATCCTTGAACACCGCCGAGGAGGAGACCGTAACCGCACTTTTCCCCGCACGCGCGGGGGTGATCCCTGATATGGTATTATACATTTACAAGAAGTATACTTTTCCCCGCACGCGCGGGGGTGATCCCTATGTGCTCCGATGGCGTTGAAGATATATTGACTTTTCCCCGCACGCGCGGGGGTGATCCCGATCGATGCCGCGATGCCGAGCGCGCGGGCGGCTTTTCCCCGCACGCGCGGGGGTGATCCCCGCCTGCAATACGCGAGCAACAACACCAAGCTCTTTTCCCCGCACGCGCGGGGGTGATCCCATCCGCGATTATTTTAGCAGCGAACTGCCCGACTTTTCCCCGCACGCGCGGGGGTGATCCCATCCGCGATTATTTTAGCAGCGAACTGCCCGACTTTTCCCCGCACGCGCGGGGGTGATCCCGCCTGCATTGAGATCATCTCGGACAGCGTGGCCTTTTCCCCGCGCACGCGGGGGTGATCCCGGCGAGGTCTACGTCGTTGCGGCAGATCGCGACTTTTCCCCGCGCACGCGGGGGTGATCCCTACGCTGCATACATCTTCCGCGCGGGCGGCTGCTTTTCCCCGCGCACGCGGGGGTGATCCCCACACTCGAACAATGCCGAATTGATCTTTGCTCTTTTCCCCGCGCACGCGGGGGTGATCCCCGGCGCGAGATGACCGAGGAGGAGTGGAGCCGTCTTTTCCCCGCGCACGCGGGGGTGATCCCTGCCACCGCCACACCGCCGCAGGAATTCGATCCTTTTCCCCGCGCACGCGGGGGTGATCCCGTGCCCGCCAGCGTGCCCAGCAGGCTCATGCCCTTTTCCCCGCGCACGCGGGGGTGATCCCAAAAGATAGTGCAGAGTTCTACATCAACAAGCCTTTTCCCCGCGCACGCGGGGGTGATCCCAACTTTGTCAAGTTGCGGTCGCTTTCGCAGGCCTTTTCCCCGCGCACGCGGGGGTGATCCCCGTGGCTAATGCCGTATCAACTTGTGCCAACTCTTTTCCCCGCGCACGCGGGGGTGATCCCAATAGCGAATGTGATAGACGAGCTGGCGGCGTCTTTTCCCCGCGCACGCGGGGGTGATCCCAACCGGGGCGCGGAACCCTCGGTATGAATGCTCTTTTCCCCGCGCACGCGGGGGTGATCCCCAGATGTCCCATTCGTCGCGGTCATAGATGTCCTTTTCCCCGCGCACGCGGGGGTGATCCCCGCCGTCCGTAATGGATAGCGGCTTTTGTATGCTTTTCCCCGCGCACGCGGGGGTGATCCCACCCGCCCATCCGGGCTTTTGAATTTAGGCATCTTTTCCCCGCACACGCGGGGGTGATCCTTCTCTACAGCCAGAGCATAATAACTCCGTTTCCTTTTCCCCGCACACGCGGGGGTGATCCCATTTGTTCGGTTTGTAGGGGTGAAAAAATAGCCTTTTCCCCGCACACGCGGGGGTGATCCCGAGTTAGGAACCATGAAAACGGATATGATACCCTTTTCCCCGCACACGCGGGGGTGATCCCTTTGAAGCTGGCGACGCGATCGGCGTTTTTACCTTTTCCCCGCACACGCGGGGGTGATCCCACGAGATAGTCGCCGCAATGCTTAAAGTTCGCCTTTTCCCCGCACGCGCGGGGGTGATCCCGAGGCCCCCCGAGGCCCGCGCAGCGGGCCGAGCTTTTCCCCGCACGCGCGGGGGTGATCCCGCCTCGACGCGCACCACCTTGCGGCCATGCAGCTTTTCCCCGCGTATGTGGGGGCAATCCCGCCCCCTTGGCCGTTGCATCGTTATGGCATGCTTCCGCCGGGATTACAACCGAATCGGCTCAGACCGGGTTTGCGGCCGATATCCTCACAAATCATGATGACCGCTGCGGCCCTATCGTTTTGCACATGGTTTCGTTGACAACAGATTGAAAACTATATATAATATACAAAAATAGGTGTTTGTATGTATTTTTCGATCGATTGTTTTAAGACAGCAGGGGAGGTATTTTATGAAGCAAAAAATTCTTGCGGTACTGCTTGCTGTGAGTATGTCCTTTCTGCTTGCGGCTTGCAGCAGCGGCAGCAACAGCACAGTTGACCAAAGTGACGATGCCGAATCCTCGGTTTCGACATCGGACGAAACCACGTCTGATGTAGGCTCGGACGGCAGCGTATCTTCCGGCAGTTATTCCTCTTCGGGCTCTTCCGGCAGCGGTTCTTCGGATATCGATCCGGACGACTACTCGTTTGAGGACTATCTCAAGGACAATGATCCGGATTCCTATGAGTTCTATCAGGATCTGGAAGAAGGCTGGAACTCGGGCGAGTGGGACTCCGAAGATGGCTTTGTCGGCGATGACAGCTACAGTTCGGATGACGGCTTCGAGGATTACCTGTATGAAAATGACCGGGACTCCTATGACAGCTATCAGAGCTTGGAGGATGGCTGGAGCTCCGGTACATGGGATTCGGAAAACGGATTTTTCGGGTAAGAAGCGTATCTCAAAACGAAAAAGTTCGGCGCTGCTGGATGCAGCGGCTCCCTGCACCGGTTTGCGGGCGGCTGTTGATGCGGCACGCGATCGGCGCGAGGTAACAACGTCATAGGGCAGCTGTCTGTATCCGGGTGGCTGTCCTTTTGCCAATAGCCGGGTACTCAGTTTTACCCATCGCCTGTGTCCGTACATTTCGGCCGGCGGGGCGGCTGAACCGGTTCGTGGGGCTGCGGCGGAACCATAAGCAATCGAAGGAGCATATCAGGAGGGAAGCGCAATGAAAACAATCGGGCGGACTTTATTGGCGGGGACAGTATGTGCGGCCGCACTGGGTGCGGGGTGTATCTCGACAGCGGCAGCGGCCCCGATCGACGACGCATACCGTGCTTACTACGATTTCCTGCAAGAGCAGATAGACAGTATCGGCATGCCGGTGACCGATGTTCCTGCGGACGAATTCATAAACATTGAAGGCGTGAAGACATGGCTTAACGAAAATGTCAACTATGCACAACTGACCGACTTCAATCAGGACGGGGTTCCGGAACTCGTCTTTGGCAAGGAAGTGGAAGGGGAAAATGTCTCTGGCGGCTCGTTCATCAATTGTATCTACACCTATCAGAACGGGAAAATGGTGCGACTGGCAGGGAATCTGCCCATAGAGCTGGATTATGACGGTGGCGATCATTTCAGCCATGAGATGACGCTGAGCAGCGGCACGGACGGATATGTGTATATGGTCTGGACGATTGATGGCGGTGGAACCAGCTATGAATCAAACTATTACTACACCTTAAAAGATGGGAAATGGCAAGAGGTTGCCGGGTTCGGTAGTGACTTCCATCCGGATATCTACATCAGTCAGGATGTATTTTCTTCGACCGGTTATACAACGTATTGGTATTCGGGACCGGATGGGAATAAGGTAGAGCTGCCTTATTCGACGTGGAATTCCCGTCGGCAAGCCGTTGCAAGCGGCGGCAAAAAGACCTATGAGCTCCACGGCACCGTAAATACAACGCTGAATACGCTTTCCACGCGGGTGGATCCGGAATACGCCAGCCACTACCGCACCCCGTCATCGTGGGCAGCAGCGGCAGTTGAGGAGGGCATCGACCGCGGTATCATCCCCAAAACGCTGCAAAAGAAATACGCGGAGCCAATCACCCGTGCGGAATTCTGCGCCCTTGCGACTGCGTTTTTCGAGGATGTTTCCGGTACGGAGATTACTGCGCGAGCAACATTCACCGATACATCGGATGAGAGCGTGGAGAAGATGGGTGGTCTCGGTGTGGTACAGGGCGTAGGCGGCGGACGTTTTGCGCCGAACGACCTGCTGACGCGGGAGGAAGCTGCCGTCATCCTGACCAACCTGAGCAGCGCAATGGGAAAAGAGCTGACCGAGGCAGCCCCGTCCTTTACCGATAACAGCACGATTTCTTCCTGGGCGTGCACGCAGGTGGGTCAGGTACAGGCGGCCGGTATCATGAACGGTGTGGAGAACGGGCGCTTCGCGCCGCAGGACCCCTATACCCGCGAGCAGAGCGTGGTCACGATCATGCGTATGGAAAGCGGTTCGACGGTTGCGCCGACCGGGCTGGAACTGGAGCCGGAGCAGGATAAGATCCGCGCGACCAACTCAACAAAAATCAACTATACGGTCTATCCGGAAAACGCGACCAATAAAACCATCGCTTCGTGGACTTCGTCCGACCCTGGGATCGCAACGGTATCGGACGGCGTTGTAACCGGCAAGTCTGAGGGAACCGTCACGATCACCGCGAGGACGGTCAACGGCGTATCGGCTGACTGCACGATCCGGGTAGAGCCGGAGTTCCAGATGACGATCGAGGCAAAGCGCCTGCCGGTCACGGTCAACTGCCTGCGTCTGAAAGGTGACAGCTGGAGTTTTCAGGATGTGGATTTCGTGCCGGACGATCCGATTATCATCGGTAAGCTGCGTATTACAGATGTACAGCCGGAAAGCCGTCTGGGCAACCTCGGCATTCAGGTGACGGTAAGCGGTGAACTCGAAAGCATCAATGAGGATTTCGAAACAGAATTTGAACCCTACCTGAAATATGACCTGGAAGACGAGGACGGCCATCTCGTAGAGAGCGGCATTGCAGACATTCATGATTATATGCGTGAGCCGGGAGACACGTTTGAGACGACGCTGTATTTCGATGAGGAAACCATTGACCTGGATTCTTCGTACACGATCTCGTTCCGCAATGATGACGGCAAGGACGAAGCGGACGTCATGGCGGAAGCGCCTGATATTGCGCTGCCGGATCTGCCCTTCTCTGTAACCGATGAGGATGGGTATACAACAACCATCGAGGACATCGATGTGGATATCCACTATTCGAATTCGATTTATTCGGAAGGGTATAAAGCGGATCTCTCGTTTATCGGCACGGCAGAAATAGAGGGCTACGGCGGCGCCTACTTTGTCTGGGAGCTGTATGATTCCTCCGGCGAGCTGGTAGGAAAAGGGGAGGATAACGTCACCATATCCGATATGGCAGATGACGGTTCCTTTGTGGTTGAACCACGTTTCAGTGCTAGAAACATTGATCTGGTTGAGGGCGAATCCTATACGCTCCGCCTGCGGGCAGCGGAATAGTGGCGCACCGCACTTGTGCTGCAATGCAAAAGACCGCAAGCAGCAACACCGCAAACGCTATGCTGACAGGCAGCGGTGCGATTGGTACCGGCTTGTGCGGTTTGCAGGTTTTTCTGACGGCACGGGCGGTGCTATGATAACGGAAAAGGCATCCAATCCATATTTGGATTGGATGCCTTTTTTGCAACCGCCAAATCTCCGGCGCAAGGAGTGGCGTTTTCTGCGCCCAGACGTTGTCCTGTTGCAGTAGTTTGGGTGCGGTGTGCCGTCCCCAAAGCGAACTGTCTATGCGATGACTGATACAGCGATGCAGGGGCGCTGGTCAATTCCTTTTGGGAATACCCACAACGGCGTGCTGAAGGGCGTTTACGCCCAAATCCATGATGATGAGCCAGATCACCAGGGCCACAATGGAGGTGGCGATGTGTTCTTGAATGCCGCCCAGGATCGCGACATAAACCGCCAGACAGAAGGCGTCGGTTACAAATGTCGTGACCATTTTTGAGCCTAAAGTCACCAGCAGCCGCCACGCGATCGCCGTTCCGACAGCAGTGCCGGTGACCAGCAGAGGCACGAGTGAAACCGCGCTCAACCCGATGACGGATAAAGTGCCCAGCAGGATGGAACCCGGGGGTCCGAAGGTGCTGATAAAAAGGTCAAACAGGAACGCCGAAAACCATGAAGCGACCAGCGCCAGCAGGGGAGCGGAAATAATGGTGAGCAGGAGCTCTTTCGCACGATAACGGAAGCTGTCCATATAAACTTCCCGCTCGTAGCTGTCCATCCCCGCCGGCAGGGGGAGAAACATGGCAGTAAGCAATCCGACGATGATAGGCTGCAGGCAGGCCATGAGCGCCAGCCGGATCAGATCTGTCCATACCGATGCCGTGCTGATCACCGGGATCTCGTATTGATACCGCATGATTTTGCAGATTACATCCGTCACGACCTCGGCAAAGGGCAGCATACCCATGAGCGCCCCAAAAGCGGTAGCAGTATTGTCATCGGTCAGGATCATCTCGCGAAACCCGATTATGAACACGATGATCACAATAACGGCCAGCATCTTCGTCAGGAACTTGTCGAATAGTTTGGACATCCTCTTATCTCCTTTTTTGCGGCGTCCGGGAAGAGCTGCTTGGTATCCGGCGCTTGCAGGCCGCCGGAAGATTTCGCCGGGGCTGCTTCCTGTCAGCCGGGAATGACCGACACCGTGCCGTTTGCACTGACCGCCCTGCAGCAGTCGACGTACACCTCAATGAAATCATATCCGCCGCGCATGGCGATGCCGCGCGCTTTTTCCAAGCCGTTCGGCAGCGTCTGGCCCGCCTTGTAATGCTCGATGATTTCCCCTGTCATATCCAGCGTATGTACTTCATAGGGGCGGCCGAGATAACAGATCGACACATATCCGAGCAGGATGCCGTCCAGCTCCACCTCGGGCAGTTCGCTTCGGATCGTCTGTATGATCTCATCCACTTTTTGCTGGTTGTGTGCATGGCCGCCGGCATCCAGCCGGTGGAGCGCCTCCATATATGCCTTGGAGCGCGGCCTGCGCAGCAAACGGTCGAGCTTCATCTTGTCGATCTGCTGTTGCTGCTGTTGGCGCTGCTGCGGCTTCACTGCGCTTAACAGGTCGGCGGCCTGCGTCTGAGCCTGCTGCGTTTTTTTCAACATGGGTCTGGGCATATTTGTCCCTCCTGACATCACGAATGAAAGCAAGCGCGGAAGCCTGCGACAGCTGCTTCCGCACTTTTCACACTGATCTTATACCAGTACCTTCCGGGTTTTCGGGCCGCTCTTTTTCTGCGCGAGCTCTTCGCCGCCGATCGGCTTTCCGGAAGCCGGCACAGCGCGCTCCTTGCCCCAGTCGCGGATCGCTTCGATCTTTTCCGGGCTGGTCTGCGACAGCGGAACTACGTTGTTGAATGCCGAAATGATGTTTTCCGCGGTGAGCACAAAGCTCTTGTTCGCAATGACCCGATAGGCGAGATCGCGGACGGTTGACTCCAGATCCGCGCCCGTAAATCCGTCTGTGATCTGCACGATCTGATCGGCAAGCTCCCCGCTGAACTCCAGATCGAGATACTTGCGCATGTACAGCGAAAGGATTTCCCTGCGTTCGTCGGCCGTCGGCAGGTCGACGAAAAACAGCTCGTCGAAGCGGCCGCGGCGCAGCAGCTCCGAGGGGAGCATGGAAACATCGTTCGCGGTGGCAACGACAAACACCTGCTTTTTGCATTCCTGCATCCAGAACAGGAACTGGCCCACCATCCGGGTGGAAACACCGCCGTCCCCTGCGCCGCTTGTGGCGCCGGACAGTCCCTTTTCGATCTCGTCGATCCATAGGATGCACGGCGATACGTTCTCCGCCGTGGTCAGAGCGTCCTTGAGCTGCTGTTCGGACTGGCCGACGTAGCTGCCCTGAACGGTTGCAAAATCCAAACGATAGAGCGGCAGCTTCCAGTTGACGGAGATGGATTTTGCCGACAGGGACTTGCCGCAGCCGGGAACACCCACCAGCAGGATGCCCCGCGGCGGCTGGAGGCCTTTCGCGCGCAGTTCAGCGCGCTTTTCCGGCGTTAAGAGCTCTTTTTTCTCGTCCAGCCATTTCCGCAGGCCTTCCAGACCGCCGACATCCTTGACGCTTGCATCCACATCGATTTTTTCCAAACCGGAGATATCCGAAAACAGGCGGTCCTTGGCAAAGCGGATCTCATCCATGTCGGACTTGCGGATACATTTGTTGGCGATCAGCGCGGCGATCACGTTCTCTGCTTCGATCTTGGTCACACCTGCAAGCGTGGACGCCGCCTCGCGCACATCCCCGTTATCCCACTCGATGGGGATCTCGGTCCGGTAATCGTCGATATACTCCTTGATGATGGCGTACATCTCGTCTTCATTCGGCAGGTCAATTTTGATCGTCATGCCCTGACGCTGCAGCTGGTTCCAAACCGCGTTGTTGGTCAGCACGATCACCACGCCGCCGGTTTCGTTTGCCAGATTGACCAGCGCCAAAATCTGCTTGGAGTCGCTGTTTTCCGTGCTGATATCCGGGATTTCCGTCAGGATGATGGTCAAATACTGCTTGCGCTTCATTTGCTCGGTCATGAAATCCAGCGCACTGTAGACCGATTTGTCATCATTGACGGGCTTGTCGGTCGCAAGGTCATAGACGCCCTTTGTCAGCGTGTGCGCATAAAAAGGCAGCTGCAGCTCTCCTGCGATCTCCTTCAGGACATCCAGCGTCCGGCTCGGCTCGATCGTATTGATCGCAATGAACGGAATACGGGCAATGGAGTAGCGCTTTAACAGCTCCTTGCTTTCTGCGATATCGCTCATCTTATTCCCCCTTAAAATGCGTTGACGCGGTGGTTGCGCACGATGCTCGACAGCTTGCCGCTCCGGTCCTTTTTGGCGGAATCTTCGAGCGAATCCTGCATGTGGTTGGCCTGATCGAGCACCAGCTGCACATACTGCCTGCGGTATTCCTCCGGCAGAGAGGGGATATCGACGGCCTGCGCGAGCAATGCCATTTCCTTCCGCAGGCTGAGCAGCGCCTGCACGATCGCGCCCTCTGCGCCGCGGGCGTTGCTCATATCCCGCTGGAATTTGTCCGAAGCGGTATTCATGCGGGCATTGACCGCATCGACCAGCCTTTTGGAAAACCGGTCGGCTACGCCGGACTGCCACTCCAGCGAGCCCTGCTGCATCGCAGCAAGCACTTCCCTGTCATCCTGCCTGGCTCTGAACAGATCCAGAACCTTTACCCATTCGGCATATGTATGCGGGGCCTGCATCATTTTCTCTTCCTCCTGACCACGACCTGCGGAGGCACGATATCCCAATCCGGCAGGCCAAGTGCAAAAGCGCTGGGCTCTTCCGCCTCCTCTGCTGCGGCCGGGGGGAAGGGAACTGCCTCGGGCGCCTGCGGCGCAGGCTGCTGCACCGGCGCAAAGGCGGTTTCGGCCTTGGGCGCGGGCGGCTCGGGGCTTGCAGGCTGGGCGCTGCCCACGCGGGCAAACGGAACCTCCGCAGCAGGTTTCATCTCGGCCTCTGGGGCTGCTGCCGGCGCCGGCTCAAGCGCGCCGCCGCAGCGGATACAGAATTTGGAGCCCGCTTCGTTGGCCGCACCGCACGCTGCACAGATAACAGACTCCGCAGGCTCCGCCGGGGCGGGCGCCAGCGGCGAACCGCATACCGTGCAGAATTTTGATCCCGCGTCATTTAATGCGCTGCACTGGGGGCAGGGGACCTTTTCTCCACCTGCCACAGAATTGATAAAATTCGCTTTCGATTTTGCGTCCACGCATACCCCTCCTTACACCTTGATGCGTCTGTTGGAATCCGAGAGCTTGCGGACGTACTGATCCGGCGTGATCTGTCCCAGAAAATCGACCACCTTCTGGCTCTCTGCGTCCTTCTCTGCAAATTCGGTCCGGAAATCGACCACTTCCGCAAGGACGGCACGGATGATTTCCGAGCCCTTTGTCCGCTTTTCCTCAAACTTTGTTTCGATATTCTGCCGGGAGGTCTCAACGGATTTTTTCCTGGAGAAATGATGGATGGCCAGCCCGGCCCCTGCGATGATCGCAATCAGGCCGAGCAGCATGCTGCCGGATATCAGCATGCCGACGCCGATCAGTGCGATCGCACCGCCGCCGTACAGGCAGAACTGGTCGAACCCGGTGAGCACACACTGCGCCAGCGCCGCTGCCTTTTCGCTGTCGACCAGGGCGCTGAATCTGCCGAGCAGATCGGTTTCGTTCTGCCCGTCGGTCGTCTTGTCGTTGAAGCTGTCCACATTGATCTCGATCTCATGCGGGATCTTCATGCGGTTCTGCGCGGTGATGTCGTTATAGGCGTTGCTCACCCAGTCGCGGGAAAGCGCAATGGCGAATTTCTGTGTGGACACGCTGGCATGCGTGCTTTCCGGCTTCATGGCGGCATCGGTCAGCAGCTGCGTAAAGTCCTTGTGCGTTTCAAAAGCGGTCTGCTCCACCTGCATATTCTGGCGGGCGCGATTTTCATCGCCCGCAAAATCGACGACAAACTGCTCGAATTTCTCTTCTTTTCGCAGCGGCAGCTCTTCGTCGTCAAAATCGGTGACCAGACCGGTCAGGATCTCGTCAAGCTGGGCTTTTACCGAATCGGTGGATGCCTTCTGCTCGAAAATATTGCTGAAGTATTGCAGGATTTCCGCATGGAGGTTTGCACCCTCCAGAATGTTCTGCAGCTGCGGCCATGTATGGCTGTATTTCCGGAGATAGGGATAGCAACCGTCATCGATCGGCTGGCGCTTTGTGTTGATGGCGTCCGACCATTGCCGGGTCTGCTGCTCGACGAACCCCGGTTTTTCCGTCAGGCGATCCAGCCAGTCGTTCATCTGGCGGGAGATGACGCCCTCGGAATCCGCGCCCAGCAGGCCGCTGGCGAATGCGTCCAGAATGATGATCGTCTTCCGGTCCAGATTTTCTTCGTCCTGATTGGCGAGGTAGCGCTGCGTCCACTTCAGGCAGGCTTTTTTCCGGTCCGCGCGGCGGCAGATCAGGGCAAAGAAGAGCGAAGTTTTTTCGTCGTTGCGCCGGATGCCCTCCCGCACGGCCTTTTCCGCCAGTTCGGGCTGATCGTTAATCCAGGCCGCCAGCGCGACCAGACAGGGCGCGAGCCAGTAGTTCGGGGTCTCTATCATCAGCTCTTCGGTCGCCGTGCTGATCGTATCCTTTTTGACGATGCCCAGATCGTTCGCCTGGAGTATACCGGTGGTTGTCCGACGGACGATGTCGTAATGCCCGAATTTCTTGTCCAGTTCCTGACGGATCTTGACGAGCCGGGTCTCCGCCTGTCCCAATCGGTTCGCACGCTGCTGGAGATTGACAAAATCATGAAACTCTTTGGCAAGCGCGCCGATCTCATCGTATACGACCTTCACATTGTCGTTTACCGTGCCGACGCTGGAGTCGATGGTTCGCAGATCTTCGTGGATCGCCCCCAGATTGTTTTCGATCGTCCGCAGATCGGCTTGCTGAATTACTCTTTCAGCCATGTTTACCCTCCTTTATTTTGTGGATCTATCTCAAAGCAGTCTGCATTTCGCTGCCGGCTGCTGTCGAGGCGTGAATCGGTCGGGGATTCCTGTCCGGCGCACATGAATCCGGACGGCAAGCTGCGTTTTACTGCGCTTCGGCATAATGCTGATATATCTGTGCGGAAATCGAAACAATCTGTTCCCTTGCCATCTCCGCATTCTCTAATTGGTTCGAGATCACGCACAGGATATAGGTGCCGCCCGGTGCCCAGATAATGGCGGCATCGTTTTCGACATCCGTCAGCTCGCCGGTCTTGTTGGCCGTTTCCACTTCTTCGGGCACACCCGCCGGGATCTTTCCGGTTCTCACCTGCTGGCGGAGCGCATCGAGGATCCACACGCTCCCCGCGGCCTGCCCGTTTGCCACGTCGCGCAGGAAGGCGCAGCAGTCGCGGACAGAGGTGTAGTTATCGTCATCAGCCGCAAAATCCAGCATCAGGCGTCCCATCGAGGTATCCTGATACCCGTGTGAGGCACAGAACCGGTTGACCAGCCCCATGCCAGCCTGGGCGTCGCCTCCGCCCAGCCGCTTTACCAGCGTGTTGGTGGCATCGTTATCGCTTTCCGACAGCATGTGCAGCAGCAATTCCTCGGTTTCGCCTGCGTAAGTCTCAGCCTGCTGGACGGACTGCATATTTTCCGCAATGGTGCCCGCTATGAACAGCTTGATCAGGCTGGCTGACTGCATCGGCTGGCTGTTGACCGCACTGCACTGTTCGGCGTCAACGGGCTGCACGCCGATCGACCATGTTCCGCCTGCTGTCCCCGGCTGTCCTGCCAGATCCTCCAGCAGCCGGGTGAGTTTCGCGTCCTCTTCTGCCGCGGGTGGTGTTGCAGCAGGCTGTTCCGCCGACTCATTCTGCGCCTGTGCCTGCTCGGTCGGAGCGGTGACGGAAACCGTGTCGGTCGGCGTGACGCTTTCCGTCTGCTGCTGTCCGCAGGCCGTCAGAACCAAAAGCAGCAAGCAAGCGGCTGCATTAAGATGCTTCTTCGAAATAGGTATCAATCCCCTCGGCGATCCCCTCCGCCATGATCTGACGGAACGAATCCTCTGCCATAGCCAGATCATCGTGCTGGTTCGTCATAAACCCCATTTCCAGTATCATAACGGGACACTGGCTCCAGTTGATCCCGGTCATGGTATCATTGACCGGTATCCCAAGATCGGCAAACCCGGTTGCGCTGCAATACGCGCGCAGGATATGGCCGGCCAGCGAGGCGCTCTGCTCGGATAATTGGCCGACATACGCATTTTCTGCCGACGGCACCAGCGCCAGCGCGCCGCTCGCGCCGGCGTCCTCGCTGCCGTTGGCGTGGATCCGCACATAGATATCCGCGCCGGCAGCATTGGCCATCTGCGCCCGTTCCGCGTTGCTGATGGCGGTATCATTGGTCTCCCGGGTGAGAAGCACCCCATAGCCCTGTTGTTCCAGCAGTTCTTTCAGCCGCAGGGAGATATCCAGATTCAGCGCATACTCGTATATCCCGGAAAAACGCCCCACCGTACCGGTCGTTGCCTTTGCTTTCATCACGGTGGAGCCCGGCGCATTCGGTTCGGTCGCGCTCATATCGACTTCCCAGGACTGATGTCCGGGATCGATGGCGACCAGAATATCCTTTTTTGGGGGCTGCGCCGCCTCCTGCGGCTGTTCGACTGCTATCTCGCGGGGAGCGGCGAAGGCTTCGCTTTCGTCCGCGCTTGCCGCTGGCGCGTTGGTGCAGCCGGACAGCACCAGCCCGGCCAGCAACGCGCATAGCACACCTGTATGGCGGGCCCTACGCATCCAGCTTATACCCGTTTGGCTCGATGCTGAATTCGACCTCAGCCAGAAATTCAGCGTTTTTCTTTTCAATATCACTCAAAATGCTCTCATCGAATTGATCCGCGTCAACAGTTCCGCGGTACCACGGCTGCGCGTTAAAATAATTTTGCAGCTCGGGGGAGAGGAAACACCGTCCGTGCCGCGCATAGATCTCATTTTTGGCATAATTGATCTGCTGCAGGGACAATCCGCTGATGTCGCGTTCGGTCAGCAGCCGGTCGTCGCTGTCCGGCAGGATTTCGTCCGCAGGTGCGGCTTCCACAACGAGCGCGTTTCCGTCGGTGTCGGTCAGCGAATCGGCCGACAGATACAGGCGCGTCCCGTCGATAGACAATTCCCCTGAGATCTCAACCGCCTGCGGCAGCGGCAGTTCGTCCCACAATGCGGGATCCACGTCCCGATTTTCCAAATAGACCGAAGAAATGTCATTGACCCGCACGTACTCGCCGTTGTCCTGCTTCAGCAGGATGGAGATCGGCTCCTCCCAGCTGAGGAACAGCGTATTTTCTGTCGAGATCTTGACTTCGCCCTGCAGCGAGACCGGACCGTCTGCCAGCAGATCCGCGTCCGAACTCTCGATATCCTCCGGGACGATGGTATCCGATGCCTCCCCGCTTTCCGCGGGCGCGCCGCCCTGCGCCTGCGCAGGGTCGGCCGCATCGGCAGGCTGCGGGCTGAGTATCCGCATCAATACGACGGTCAGCACGACTACAGCCGCCCCGGCGGCGATCAGGAGCGCCACGGGCGGCTTCTTGCCGGTGCTTCCGGTTTGCGGGGCGCTCTTTGTGGCTTTCTGCGGCGGGGATGCCGGCTCTGCCGCCGGCTGCGCTGCATGCGGGGCAGGCTGCGGAGCCTGCGGCGCCGCCTGCGCAGCTTCTACTTTCGCGCCGCATGCAGGGCAGAACTGCGCGCCTGCTTTCAGCGGCGCCCCACAGGATCTGCATACCGGTCTGTTTTGCGGCTGCTTCGCCTGCTTTGCGCCGCATGACGGGCAAAATACTGCGTTATCAGCTATTTCTGTGCCGCAGTTTGAACATTTCACGATACGGTTCCCCCTTGCTTTATCTGGTTCGCGCCTTGCTTGGTGATCGTCTCTCTTTATCTATATTATCTGCCTGGGTAAGAGGCAGCGTCAAGATGTGGCAAATACTGTGGCGAGGATGTGGCCTCCATTTTTCTACAAAAAATCCCTGCTCTGCTTTGGCAGAACAGGGACTTTTCTTACCTGGTGCATTGCGCTTCCAGTTCACAGATATATTGGTCAATCATCGCGATGGTTTCCTCGCGCGAGGCTACGCCGTCGCTGTGCATCAAATGCTCGACAAAATCGCACATGGCCTTGACAATGCCGTCCTCCTTCACCACGATTACATGGTGGGAGGATTCTCCGGACACAACCAGCACGACGCCGTTGTCCTCACAGATTTCCAGCATGGCGTTGGCAGGCATGCGGAGCGTATCCGGCCGCAGCATCCTGCGGTAGTTTGCCATGCAGTCCTCGCGCAGGCGGGACAGAATGGCTATGCGCTCCTCCGGTTCTACCGTGCTGCACCATTCTTTCGGCAGATCCGCGACATATCCCTCCCGGGCGAATCGGGCAACGCCCTCTTCGGTGAAGAACATAAAATCGTCCTGCGTGGCACGGAGCAGGTCGACCCGTTCGAGCAGCCGCTGCATGGCCGCTGGCTCTAATGCCTGCATGCTGCTGAGCACACGCTTGATGATACGGCTTGAGGCATAGCGCGGCAGGCACGGTTGTATCAGCAGCCGGTAATTGTGCGCCGCTTGCTCCTCCATCGCAGCAAAGCCGCATATCTGCCGGATTGTCTCGCGCCCTTTGGTCACGAGCGGGCGGCTTCCGCGCAGCAGGCGGTCGAACCGTTCCCGATAGGCCGCCGCCACGGCCGGGTCGCGAAGAATGGCGAGCTGCTCCAAATCGTCGGAGAACATTACAACGATATCATCGAAAAGTGCACAATAGGGGAATAAAATGGCGCTGTCCGGATGATAAACGGCATTTTCATAATAGTAATACACTTCGTATTGGATGGTTTCACTCAGCGAAAGTGGAATCGCTTCGGCCAGCGCTGCAATGCACTGCCGCACATCCTGCTGCGATTCTATCTGCTTCGGGTAGCAGAGAAGCTGCTGTATCCGCACGGCCGGCGCGGTTTTGCGCGCGATCGCAGCTGCAGCCACGTGCATTAAATGGGCCGGGAAGCCGGGGAACAGGCGCAGCCCCTCGTTCATGCCGCCGGCCAACGCGATGACCGCTTGCGCAATGGACGGACGCCCCTTCAGGATCTGGACAGTCTGGTCTGCCTGACGCATCTCTGCGCGGATCTCCGGCAGGGCGATCTGCGTATCATACTGTTCAGTCAGCTGCAGATTTTCCAGCATCTGCTTGACCGCCATGCGCTGATAAAATGTCAGTTCTCCCGTGTTTTCCAGCTCATACTGCATGCGCAGCTGCTTTTGTTCCCCCGCGGTGGTCTTCAGGACCGCCAGCAGCCGCATCAATTTATCCTCTGACGGCATGCGGCTGCCGGAGATATATTTATGGATCGTCGGGCGGTCAATCCCGGTTGCCTGCGCAATCCGGCTTATACTTACGCCGCTTGCGTCCACAAGGCTTTTCAGCATCTGACCGAATCTGGGCATACCCCGATCAGCCCCTTCATTCATTTTTCGGTGTGAACCTTTTCACATGGTTACCAATTTTTATTCTAGCATTCGGTGTCAATTATTGTCAACCGGAAACACGGCTGCCGATGGCGATATAGAGATTCGCCGGGAAAAGGATGGTGAGCGCTTGAAAAGCGTTGTCGGTGACGACAAAATGCCGCAGCCGCAGCGCAACCAGCCGATGATTATAAAAACCCTGCTGCGCGGAAGTCCTTGCAATCAGGATTCCATGCGCAGCAGGGTTTGCTTTATATATCAGTTGAGATGTGTGCCGATAGGGGACAGAGGGGGCGCCTGGCGGTTTACTGCTCCTGTGCGTGGCGTCGCTGTCCCCTGCCGTGTCCTGCGCCTCTGCCATGATGCCCACCAGCGGACGAAGCACCGGTTTCCTGCGTCTGGATCGTATCGCCGCCGGACAGAGACGCGATGCGGTCGCGGATCTCCCGCATGGTCATCCCCTGAATGTCCTCCGGGGTGACCGAGGGATCAAGCTCGTGCAGCTCGAGATAGGCGCGGTATTTGCCGCAGGACAGACCCGCCGCATGGGCCGCCGCGGCGACCTCCATATTATCCGCATAGCAGTGGGTGTTGCGGTATCCCGCGGTGCAGGCCTGCACCTGCGAGAGCATCTCGCTGCTTTTCTGTTCGTCCGACCCGAATACGGCAATGGATACTGCCGCATCCTCCGCAGTATAGGGCGCAAAGGCGTCGCTGTCCAGAATGAGGGTCAGCGCCTGCGCGTAGTCCATGTATTTAACGTCTACCGCATCGGCGAGCGCGGCACCGTCCTCGTTGTAGCCCTCGACCGAAACGACCTTGTCAAACCGGTTGACGCCCAGCTCGAGGGACGGGTTGACGTCAATGCTGATGATCGCGGAAGGGGTGAAATACGTGTGGTACCCGCCCCAGCCCGCCAGCAGCACGAGCAGGCAGCAGGCCAGCGCGGGGACAAGCCGCATCCGGCCGGACAGGTGTCGATGCCTACGGCCCTGCGCCTCGCGGGCGAGATAGGCGCGCGTCTGCGCTTTCAGATCCTCATCTGCGTGGATCTCGTCAAACGCCACCCGGATCTTGTCATGCATCGCCCTCACCTCCCGGTGCTTCGCGCAGCTGCTGCCTGGCGTGGCCCAGCAGCGTGTAAACCGTATTGACGTTCTTTTTCAGGATGCGGGCGATCTCGGGCGCGGAATAGCCCTCGTAATAATGCAGGTAGATCACATCCCGGTACTTCTGCGGCAGCGACAGCACCGCCTCGACGACTTCACGGTGATCCGGGGCGAGCGCCGCCGGCTGCTCCAGCACTTCGTCGAGGGAAACCGTGCGGCTGCGGAAAAAGCTCTTGAGCAGGTCCTTGCAGGCATTGATCGTGACGCGGATTAGCCATGCCTTTTCATGCTCTGCATCCGCAAAGGGCTCGGTGTGCAGGGCATATTTGAGGAATACGGTCTGGAAAATATCCTCGGTGTCGGCATGGTTTTTGAGATGGAGCATGCAGAGCCGTCGGACGGTATCCGCATACCGTTCGATCGCCTCGTTGATCTCCTGTTCCTTCCGCATCGCAAGATCCCACCTACTGTTGTGTTATCTTCTGTATCCTCTGCCCATGCCGCGGCCGAGACCGCAGCGGCTGTCGCCCCAATGATCGCACACGCCGTCGCCGTCGGCATCAACATAGTTTGCGCCCACGCCGCAGGCATCGCAGATGCCGTCCCCGTCCGTATCATAGCGGCAGGATGCGCCCGCAGCCGGGCAGCTGCTGTTCCAGCCTGCATGCCGTCCCCAGCCGGGACCGGCGGCGAATGCACCGGTCACACCGATGGTCAGCAGCAGCGCTGCGGCCAATATACCAGTCCGTACCGTTTTCATACTCGTTGCCTCCTTCTGTTGTGCAGCAGTGTTTTCTGCCTTCATTCATAACACGACCGGGAAAGGGCAATCCATTCAAAAAGAAAAAATAAATTTTGCAAAAAAGCGCGCGGGGCAGAGGCACGGCGAAAACGGAGGGGCGGGCGCGAAGGCCGCCTTTTTTTTCAGTGCTCACACCTCTTGGATGATCTCCGCATACCGGCGGAACCCGTCCTCGTCTCCCTGTGGGTATACATAGCCGGACTGTTCCGCAACGAACTGCGCGGTTTGATGAAACAATGCGCAGGAGGCGTCGATGGCGCTCCAAAAGTGGGCATAGCTGCTGTCCGGGTACGTTTCGCAGTATTGCAGGTAGATCTGCGCCGGCAAATACTTTTTAAAATACTTATTCAGCTTGCCGCAGGAAACCGAATAATCGGTGCGAACCCCGATATACCAGCCCAGCATTTTTTGCAGCATGCTGTGGGCGAGCGTATGATAGGTGGTCATGGCAAAGGGGAGCTCGTCTCTTGCGATCCCCTTGAGCACATCGCACAGCGACCAGAAAAACGTGTTGCAGCAGCCCCGGAACTGTTTGGCCGTCGGCGGGGTCACATGAAAATCCTCGTCGGTCGGGGGCGGCAGCTTGGGCAGGCAGCCGGTTTTGTCCAAAAGCGGCAGGAACAGCTTGTTGCGGTTTATGCCTTTTTCCATTGCCTCTACGGTTTCGACGCCGATGTCAATGCGGTTCCCATCTTCGAACAGCAGCAGCCAGGAATAGCTTTGCTCATAATGGCTGCGGATGCCGAAACGGTCCCCGTAGCCGAAGTCATCGTTCTGCTCCTGTTTTAAGATGATTTTCCCGAATCCGTCCATCCATGACGGGTCGGCGATAAAGCTCCGGGTCTCCAGAACCACATACATGATATCAAAATCCTGATACCGGTCCTTCGGCACATGCGGATTGGTCCGCGACCCTTTCAGATAGGCCGCTAAAACCCGGTCGTCCGTTTTTGCTGTATGGAGGATCAAGTCCATCATTTCTGTTTCCGTGCGCAATGTTACAGTCCCCCTGTGTATGCAGTCGTTTTGCGTTCCTGCCGCTTGCTGCGGCTGTTTTTGCTCCGTGATGCGCCCGCCCGGATCACCGCTTGACCGGATGGTAATCGTTCCGCCAGGATACGGAAGAAACCGAATAGGGAATGGCCTGATGGGAGGCGGCGGTCACCTGACGGCTGTCCAGATCGAGCGTGAAGGTATGCCGGTAGATCAGGCAGTTTTTATCCGCCGGGTTGTTGTTGCCGCCGAACACCAGGTTCCCCAAGGAATAGGCGATCTGCTTGCCTTTATAGGTTTCCACCTCCTGCACGACGTGCGGATGGTGGCCGATGACCAGATCCGCGCCCTGATCGATGCAGTAGTGCCCGATCGCCTGCTGGGTGGGATCACTGTGGTAGGAGCGCTCGATCCCCCAATGGTAGTTGAACACGATGAGCTCCGCCCCGCGTTCGCGCAGCGAGCGGATCGCATTGTCGATAAACTGCTTCTGTGCGCTGTCGAACGACCAGCCGACGTTGGAGGCAAAGCCGATCCGCACGCCCTTGACGGTCACGATCGGCATGCGGTCGTAGGCCGAGACGTGGACATAAGGGGACAGGTAGCGCACGGTATCGTCGTAGCCGCGCTGCAGGTAATCCATCGAATGATTGTTGGCGAGCGAAACCACGTCAATGCTGCCGGCATCCAGCACCTTGGCATATTCCGGCCGGCCCTTAAAGACAAACGTCTTATTCGCGTGCGCGGTGGCATTGGTCAGCGTGCCCTCGAAGTTCACCATCGTCAGATCGTCGTCAAAGAACTCCGGGATGCCGGAAAAGAAATACGCCGCGCCCTTGTTGTCGTACATTTCGTCGAATGAGCCGCTGTATGCGAAATCATGCCCGCGCCCGAGCGTGCAGTCGCCGCCGAAGGTGAGCGTGAGTGTCACGCTGTCGTACCCGGGCGCGCTGCGCCAGCCCTCTGCAACGTCCGTAATTTGCAGCGAGCTTTGCATGCGCCCGATGGACAGGATCGCCTGCTCGATCGTATAGCTGTCCTGCGGGGAGAACCTGCCGCCCGAACCGCCCATAACAGCCTGCCCGGAAAGGTCGGTGCGGCCGGAAACATATTTGACCGACTCGACCGCCCAGCGCGGGATCGCATAGCTGTCCGTAAACTGCTGCGGCTGGAGGTTGGCTTCGGTCCGGCCGAGCACGCCCATGCACCGCTGCATCATGGCTGCGGCCTCGGCGCGCGAGACCTTGTCATCCGGACGGAACAGCCCGTTTGCCCCGTTGACGATCCCGAGCTGGGCCGCGGTTTCAATATATACGCTCTGCGTGTCCGAAAAACTGCCGGAGACAACGGGCGGCAGCCCGCCGTCGAGCGGGTCGCCGTTTGCGGCCCCGGATGCTTCGCTGCCGGGTTCTGCTTCGTCTGTTGCAGGGGAGATATCCTCTGCTTCGCTGTCAGTCACCGCATCATCTGCCGCAGGGAGGGTATCCTCTGCTGTGCTATCGGCTGCCGCCGGGTTTTCCGCAAGGGGCGCTTCCGCTTCTTCGTTGTTGGCTGTCGGATCGTCCGTTTCAGGGGAGGCAGCCTCGACGGCATCGCTGTCGGCCGCTGGGTCGTCTGATTCGGGCGGCGTTTGCACGGGATCGGCAGGCGCCGCTTCGCCCGGATCAGCGGGATCCGCGTCATTCTCCTGTACGCCGTTTTCCGTGTCCGACGGATCCTCCGCGGGTACCAGTGGGATCTGCTCCAGCTGGATGCCGAGCTGCCCTGCCAGCTCGGCCAGCGTGGTCTGCTGCTCGCCGATGACGAGATCCACGGTCAGGCGCGCCATCTGCGCGCGGGTGATCGGTATGGTATAATCCGTGCCCAGATCAAACCTGTCCGAAACGGCCCCGCTTTCATAAGCGGCGGCTACGCCCTCCTGTGCCCAGTAGCTCATCGTGATCCCAGAACCGTCCCACGCGCCCGCCTGTGTCCCAGCCAGCACGGCCGCGAGCACAAAGGCACAAACTGTTTTCCGCATCATGCAGCACCCCTCTCTGTTTCATAGTATTATATTCCGGGCGATATTGCAAGGGGTTTCACAGGGCTGTTAAAGGGCGGTGCGCTTATGGGGCGGGGGATAGGCCTCGGCGCCGCATTGGTGCTGCTTTATAAAGATGCCGAGGGCCAGAAAAGGCGTGCTTTTCCATCTGGAAAAGCACGCCTTTTTACCCGTCCGCGTGGACGGCAAATGATAGGAGGGATTTTGCAAATTAGAAAAAGAAAAAGCCGTCATTCTTTTCAGAATAACGGCTTTTTCTGGTACGCCAGAAGGGATTCGAACCCCCGACCTTTTGGTTCGTAGCCGTTGCGTGTTTTTGCACTCGTTGTAAAAAGTGCCAAAAAACCAATGGTTAGGAACGAAAAAGCTGGGGGTTTTTTTACGTTCCTGTGCAGCACCCGCAAGCACTGTCGTCTACTGTAAGCAGTATATGTTAGCAGTTTTGTTAGCAGCTGCACACAAGAGTATATGGCTTTTTGTTAGCAGTTTTCTGATTGTTGGATGGGCAAAGAGAGACTCGCCGTCGCCATTTTGCAGTCTGGACCGCAGGGGCGCAGAGCTGTATGCCGGTGGGCAAAACGAGGGTGTTCTGGGGGGCGTATAACGCGCCGATTTAGCCGATCAGTGGGCGGTAGAACAGGCGGCAGGACTGGGCGGTAATACCGCCCAGTCTTCGTACAATTTTACCGCCCAGTGGCAAGGTTAATTTCTTACAGATCAAAACGAATATTGCCATTTTCTCATCTTGAAAGTTCAGAAAAGCGCAAAAATGAAAAACTGATTACCGCGATCTGTTATGAGTATGGGCGGTAATTCTGCAAGGGGGCAGCCCAGATCACACAGCCGATGCCGCTCACCGATCTGGTCGACGAGCGCAAGACAGGGTTACCCACATAAGCCCGGCTGCGGCCTGCCAGACAACCTTTTTGCGTGGATGCACTCACTGCCTGTGGTAGGCAGATGGCAGACCGCGACCATGTTCACTGCCGGCATTAGCCCGTCTATGAGCAGCATTCAAATATTACGCAAACGGGGCGACTTTACCGGCATTCGCCCGATAATGAGCCGCTTCCAAGCAGTTCGCGAACAGACAGTTTTACCGGCATTAGCACGTTTATGAACTGCGTTCGATCGTTCTGTAAGCGGAACGTCTTTACCGACATTCATCCTATGGCTGGAACGGGACAGCAAGCTGGTATCCGTTCGTCCTCGTCGTAATCTGGCAGGCAGACAGCTGCTCTGCTGCTCAAACGGCCATAGCAATCGACGCCGTATTTTACCATATCTGCAAACTGGCCACGGCGGGAAGCATGGCTGGCCAAAACCGGAAAGGAGACACCAACTGATGAAACAGACCCATGAAGTACGTCTGGCATTCACGCTGATGAAGCTGAACGACGCCATTTCCCATTTCTACATGCAGATGCCGCGCTGGCTTTTTTCCGACCCGCAGTACGCTGGCTTGTCACTAGAGCGCAAGGTGGCCTACACGTTCCTACTCAACCGCTTCCAGCTGTCCCGCCGCAACGGCTGGGTCAACCGGCACGGTGAGGTTTACGTCATCTACACGCGGGAAGATCTGGCACGGGAAATGCAAGTTTCCTACCGCAAGGCGATCACCTGCTTTAAAGAGCTGGCGCAAAAACATTTGCTTGGGATCAGCGGCAAGGCCGCGGTATGCCGAACCGCATCTTTTTGGCCGAGGTGCAGCTGGACGAAAAAGCCGCATACGCCTATGACTGTGCGCCGTTTTGCCCCGCGCCAAGACCTGCAGAAATTGCAGTTCTGGACGAAGAAGATGAGACGCCTGATGTAGTGGGGCTGGCAGACGAACAGCCCGCAATGTCGGAAGGACAGCCGGATGCGGACGAGGATGCATCTGCAAGACCTGCCGAAATGGCAGTTCTTGATATGCCGAATCCGCAGATCTTGACATGCCAAAACGGCAGTTCAAGAAGTGCCGAAATTGCAGTTCTAGACCTGCCAAAACCGCACACAAGTAAGAAAGAGAAGAGAAAGAAAGAGAAGAGTGATACGGAGAGGAGTACGACGGTCGAACGCGCGCGCGAACGGGCGGAGCTTGATCAACTGATCCGGCGCTGTGAGTTTGACCTGTTCGAGCCGGAGGAGCAGACCGTGCTGCGCGACGCGATCACATGGCTGTACTACTGCAGTGAGCTGACGATCGGCAAGTGTACCTATCCGCAGCTGCAGGTGCGGGAGACGCTTTGGCGCCTGAACTGGGAGGTGTTGGACTGTGCCTTGGCTAAGCTGCGCGAAAACGAGAAGGCCGAGATGCGCAACACGTTGGTTTACACAGCAAAGGTGGTGTACAGCACGATCCTGGAACGGGGCTGCGATACCATGCTGGACACGGTGGGCAATCGTGGAAAACAGAGGTGTGGGATATGACACGGTATTATAGCGAACCACAGTTGGAACTGCTGCGTATCATTCGGTTGCTGGGATGTCTCGATGTGCGTCAGGCGCGTTTACTATGTCGGATGCGGTTTGGACTTTCTCAGAATGCAATTTCTACGCTCATTCGGCCATTGCGCAACGATGGCAAGGTTTTTGAGGATAAACAGACACGGTGCCTGCTTGCCGCTGGTCATCGACGGGATATTCATATTGTTCGCGCGATCGATATTGCGTTGGCATTTGCGGCCGATGATAATCCGCCACGGCTGCTGCAAAGTGAAAAACCATGCATTTTGCTCGCCGTATTTGCTCAACAGGATATGCAAATGTAAGTGTTCCTTGTCCCGCCAGGCAAAGAACAAGAAATATGAAAAAACTGAATGATGCGCAGATTATTGACGTGAACCAATCGACGTTTTTTGTATTGCTGCTGGGTGAGGCTGCGCAAAATAGGTTTGTTCAAACGACGCAGTCGTGTTTGATAGCATTTCCGGATGAAACAGGAAGAATTGTACTTCAAAAAAACCATTCACTGGAGGGAGAAATGAAAAATGGACAACGCGAGAATGCAGGAATGGTTGGAACAAGCTCGTGAAGATTTCTTTTCACTAGACCTGAGAGAAATAGACAGCGCACTGACGGATGAGGAACGGGATGAGTGGAATGCCATTTACGCATCTTTTCGTTCAGGTTCCCTGATGCAAGGAGCGGTGATTGGGATGGCGCGTGATGATAGAAGACCAAGCCACAGAATCTCACGGGGAACATGATGCAGAAGAAGCAAGTGAACAGGGAGTGCTCTGTTTGACGATTACGCCATATCGAGTTAAAATTCTAACATGAATATGTATAAAGGCGGCGTGTTTTGCCGATTGTCCGATGGTTGTACGGTAGTATGCCGGTATGCGCACCATTTTACAGACGATCAGTTCCAGATCAACGATACGGTGAATGTCATGATCACATCGTTCAGTGATGATCGTCAGTGGCTGC
>DGYFR06201__coassemble_538_pt1 | contig 64105 bp, 63 predicted proteins | sample DGYFR06201__metabat2_high_PE_040 | metagenome-assembled genome bin DGYFR06201 | reverse complement strand
TCGTTTGCCGCTTAAGGTTTTGCTCATGGGTGTACGGTTTTCTTGACTATTCCAGATCCATTTCCCACAGGCAGCATACCAGTACCCGTTAATTCCGTTCTGATCATTTTCGGCGATCAAATGAATAATCTTTTTCTTTGTCATTCCGTACTTTTTCAAGACAATTTCCTCCTCACACGGTTCTATTCCGCTATTTTCACTAACATTTTTACTTCGGACGTAATGAGCTGGCTTCTGATACATTAACCGATAGATTAACTCCTCGGAAACACATTAACTGTTACATTAACTGCCCATTTCATCCCGATCCTCATGGCCGGTCTGGCCTTTTCTTCTCAAAAAAACTGCACAAAAACGAAAAAAGACTCAAGGCGTTTTGCCTTGAGTCTCTTTTATCCCATTTTTTGTGGCGGAATTGGTACGTTTTTCGCGTGAGGAAAACACAGAATGCGCCACTTCTCTTCCTGCATATCAGCCCGGCGGCCAGGTCATATCACGGCCGGAGAGCACATGGAAATGCAGATGGAATACACTCTGTCCCGCCTGTTCGCCGATATTGGAGACCACGCGGAAACTTTCCAGCCCCATGTCCTTTGCAATTTTTGCAATCACTTCAAAGCAGTGCGCCACAACTGCGCTGTTGGAGGCATCCACCGCAGCGACAGACTGAATATGCTGCTTGGGAATGACCAGAAAATGCGTCGGCGCCTGCGGGTCGATGTCGTAAAAGGCGTAGCACTGCTCGTCCTCATAGACTTTTTTCGAGGGGATTTCCCCTGCGACGATTTTACAGAACAGACAATCCTGCATATTGACCGCTCCTTTCCTATACTACCAGTATAGCGGTTTTACAGCATCGCGTCAACAATGTTGTTGACCGCCTCGAGCGCTTCCTCGAGCTTCGCCGGGTTCTTGCCGCCCGCAGTTGCGCTGTCCGGACGGCCGCCGCCGCCGCCGCCAACGATCTTGGCGACTTCCTTGATGATCTTGCCCGCGTGCGCGCCCTTCTTTACGGCTTCCGCACCGCAGACGCAGAGCAGATTGACCTTCTCTCCGTTTACCGAGGAGAGCACAGCGACCATATTGGGCGCCTTCTCCTTGATGCCGTCGCCCATCGTGCGCAGCACGTCCGCCGTTGCATCCTCCAGCTTGGTCGAGACAACATTGACGCCCTTGACATCGCGTGAAACATTGAACAGGTCGACCATCTGCATGGAAGCGATCTTGCCATTGAGCTTTTCAACCTTCTTGCTCATGGCGCGCAGATCAGACATGGTCTGCTCGACCTTGGCCGCCAGCTCGTTCGGGGAGGTCTTGAGCGCTGCCGCCGTCTCATTCAGGATATGCTGGCGCTCGTTGATGAAGTCCAGCACGGCCTTGCCGGTGATCGCTTCGATGCGGCGCACGCCAGCAGCAACAGAGGCCTCGCCGATGATCTTGAACATACCCGCCTTGGCCGTATTGTCCAGATGCGTGCCGCCGCACAGCTCGACCGAGTCGCCTGCCTGTACCACGCGCACCACAGCGCCGTACTTTTCGCCGAACAGCGCCATTGCGCCCTTCTTCTTCGCTTCGTCGATAGACATTTCCTCGGTAATGACCGGGCTGCCCGCAAGGATCGCTTCATTGACCAGGTTTTCCACCTGGGACAGTTCTTCGGGCGTCAGCGCCGCGAAGTGCGTAAAGTCGAAGCGGATGTGATCGTTAGCCGTATAGGAGCCGGCCTGCTCAACATGGTCGCCGAGCACAGTGCGCAGCGCCTTCTGCAGCAGGTGGGTCGAGGTATGCGCACGGCAGATCGCCTGACGGTACTCCGCATCGACCTTGGCCTCTACCTCGTCCTCAACCGAGATCTCGCCCTCGGTCACAACGCCGATGTGCATATATTTGCCGTCCTTGGTCTTCTGCACGTCGGACACGGTCACAGCGCCGTTCTTGCCGACCAGCACGCCGTGGTCGCCGATCTGGCCGCCCATCTCCGCATAGAACGGGGTATGATCCAGTACGACCGTGATCTTCTCACCCTTGGCGGCTGCGCCGGACGGCTCGCCCTCGTTGACGATCGCCAGCACCTTGGCGCTCTCGCCCAGGGTCTCATAGCCGTCAAAGCGGGTCTTGATCGACTTGTCAAGGCCAAGATCTTCGCTCTGCCAGCCGAGGTCGCCCATCTTCTTGCGGTCCTCACGGGCGCGCTCGCGCTGCTCGTTCATCAGGCGGTCGAACTCGTCGCGGTTGGTGGTCATGCCCTGCTCCTCGAGGATCTCGAGCGTCAGGTCGATCGGGAAGCCGTAGGTGTCGTACAGCTGGAACGCATCCGCTGCGGGCAGCTCCTTGCCGTCTGCCGCTGCGATGCGCTCGTTCAGAATGGACAGGCCGCTGTCGATCGTCTTGTTGAAGCTGGCCTCCTCGTTCTCAATGACCTTGTGGATATACTTCTGCTTCTCGACCAGCTCGGGGTATGCGCCGCCGGATTCCTGGATGACCGTGGTCGCAACCTCGGACAGGAACGGACGGTCGATGCCGAGCAGCTTGCCGTGGCGTGCCGCGCGACGCAGCAGGCGGCGCAGAACATAGCCGCGGCCCTCGTTAGACGGGATAACGCCGTCGCAGATCATCATAACGGTCGAACGGATGTGGTCGGTGATAACGCGGAGCGAAATATCGGTCTTTTCGCTGTCGCCGTAGTGCTTGCCCGCGATCTCGGAGACCTTGTTGGTGATGTTGCGCACGGTGTCCACATCAAACAGCGAACCCACGCCCTGTACTACGCAGGCCAGACGCTCGAGGCCCATACCGGTGTCGATGTTCTTCTGCTTCAGTTCCGTGTAGTTGCCATTGCCGTCGTTATCGAACTGGGAGAATACGTTGTTCCAGACCTCCATATAGCGGTCACAGTCACAGCCGACTGTGCAGCCCGGCTTGCCGCAGCCGTACTCCGGGCCGCGGTCGTAGTAGATTTCCGAACACGGGCCGCACGGACCCGAGCCGTGCTCCCAGAAGTTGTCTTCCTTGCCGAAGCGGAAGATGCGCTCCGCCGGGATACCGATGTCCTTGTTCCAGATCTCGAACGCCTCGTCGTCGTCCACATAGATGGACGGATACAGGCGGTCGGGGTCAATGCCGACCCATTCCGGGCTGGTCAAAAATTCCCAGCTCCATGCAATCGCTTCCTTCTTGAAGTAGTCGCCGAAGGAGAAGTTGCCCAGCATCTCAAAGAACGTGCCGTGGCGCGCGGTCTTGCCGACGTTTTCGATGTCGCCCGTGCGGATGCACTTCTGGCAGGTCGTCACGCGATGGCGCGGCGGCTCCTGCTCGCCGGTGAAATACGGCTTCATCGGCGCCATGCCGGAGTTGATCAGCAGAAGCGACGGGTCGTTCTGCGGGATGAGCGAAAAGCTCGGCAGGCGGAGATGCCCCTTGGTCTCAAAGAACTTGAGATACATCTCGCGCAGCTCATTTAAGCCTCTGTACTGCATATCATTTATCCTCCAAAAATTTAATTTGACAAAATAAAAAGCTCCCGCCCGAACCTGTCAGGGGCGAAAGCATACTTCCACGGTACCACCCTGATCTGCGCAATATGCGCATCTCAGCGATCCGGTATCGGGGATCAGACGGCCTGTTTTCACAGGCTGCTCGGAAGTGGCTGTTTTCCGGACTGAACAAGGGCTCACACCGCTTCCCTCTCTCTTTGGATCAGCCGGACGGAAAACTCGTTTCCTCATCGCGTTCACGATATTGCGTATCTATTATGCCACCTTTTCCTCGTTTTGTCAACAAAAAACCGGCCCAAAGGCCGGTTTTTCGGGAGATAGAAAAGAGAGAGGTCAGGTTGATGCCGGGTCTTCGGTCCGCGTGACCTTTTTGACCCATTTCCAGCTGCGCAGGCGGATTACCACCGGGATCGCCTTATACAGCTGATCCCACTTGAGCAGGAAGAATACGGCGACCGGCGGGCACTTCCACCAGAAAGCCGCCATCGCAGAAAACGGCACGATGATCAGCCACATGCTGATGAGGTTCATCTTCGCGCTGAACGAGGTATCGCCGCCGCCGCGGATGATGCCGTTGTCGCACGCCATCTGGTAGGCCGTGCCGACCGTGGTGATCGCCAGCACCAGCATGAACTGCATGGACAGCTGGTATGCGTTGTCGGTCAGCGAACCGCCGAAGATCATGAGGATCGGGGTACGAAGTGCAAATATCAGGAATCCGGAGCAGAGGCCGATGGTGATGAACAGCACCTGCAGCGTTGTCACGAGCGGATGCAGGCGGTTTTCGTTGCCCTCGCCGATTGTGCGGCCGACCACAATACCGGACGCCGATGCCGCGCCATAGCACACAACAGACAGCACCTGATAAACCTGCACCGCAATCGCGTTCGCAGCGGTCACGTCGCCGCCCAGGTGACCCAGAATACCGGTCTGAACCATCTGCGCCACGCCCCACAGCGCCTGATTGATCAGCACGGGCGAGGAAACGCGGGTATAATCGCGGATGTAGCTGGTGTCGATGTGCAGCAGCTTTTTCAGCGTGAGATTGAGCTTGTGCTCCTTGTATTTCAGATAATAAATGACGATCAGCAGCTCCACGCAGCGGGATACGAGCGTTGCAATCGCGGCGCCGCGCACGCCGAGCTCCGGGAAGCCGAAATTGCCGTAAATCAGGCAGTAGTTCAGGCAGACGTTGATGACCAGCGTCGAACCGGAGATGATGTATCCGATCTTGACAATGCCGATCGACCGAAGAGAGGCAACCAGAATATTGGTCACCGTAAAAATCACATAAGTAAAGCAGATGATCTGGAAATACTTTGCGCCCTCTGCGATGACGTTCGGATCGTTGGAGAGCAGGGAGAGCAGCTGCGTCGGGAAAAACAGCACGATCGCAAACATCACGACCGCAAGCGCGCCGCCAAACCGGAGCGCAACGCCGATGATATGCGGGATCGGCTCCAGCTTGCCCTTGCCCCAATACTGGGAACCCATCACCACTGCGCCCTCGCCCGCACCGACGACCAGCATCTGCAGCAGGTACTGCACCTGGTTGCACAGGCTGACACCACCCATCGCATCCTGGCTGTAGCGGCCGAGCATGACGGTATCCATCATGTTGACGCCGTAGGTCAGCAGGTTCTGCAATGCCAGTGAAAGTGCAAGCACCATGAAGGATTTATAAAACGTCTTTTCCTTTATCATGTTGAAAATCCCCCTTGGCGAGGGCTGAAACCAGCCTCCGCACCCTGTTTTTTCTTTCCATAGCAAGCATACCGGAAAAAGCGTGATCCCGCAATAATAAAACAATTCAATTTATTCATATTTTATGCTATCATTATAGCTGTGAGGTGAAGCCGAATGAAAGTGACAAATGAAGCAGGGGTGCTCTCGCGGTCCGAGCGTTTTTTCGCAACGCCGTCTGCGACTGCGCGCAGCCTGTTTTTCTATGTGACCCGTGTCGGGCACTATTATTATGATGAACGCTATAACTTCCTTGACAGCTGCGCCGTCGCGCGTCAGGAAAGCCATAAAAACTTCTTTTTGACCTACGTCCGTGCGGGTTCCATCCATTTTGAGACCAGCCAGCAGTTTACCGCAGAGCGCGGACAGGTCGCGCTGGTCGACTGCCACAAGCCGCACCATTTCTATACCACCGGCGAAGCGGAGGCCATGTGGATCCATTTCGATGGGGCAAACGCGGCTGCATTTTTTGAGCAGATCCTGGACTTCCGCGGCGGCAGGCAGGCGTTTGACCCGCCTGCGGACGGACGGATCGAACAGGAAATGGCGCAGATCATCTCTGGGCTGCGGGCCGCCAGCATGAGCGAGGTGGACTGCTCGCAGCGGATCTACCGCATCCTCTGCGCCCTGCTGTTCCCGCAGCCGCAGGCCGGGAGCCCTGCGGAGAACAGCGCGATCGCCAAGGCAGTGCAGTTTATCGGCGCGCATCTGTTTGAACCGCTCTCGGTCGAACGGGTGGCGCATGCGGTCAACCTTAGCCCGTCGCATTTTTCCCGGCTGTTCCGCAGCACGACCGGATTTTCTCCGCATGAATACATCATGCTGCACCGCATCGACGAGGCCAAGGCGCTGCTCCAGTCTACCAACCTTTCGGTCAAAGAGATCGCCTTTCGGGTCGGATACCACAGCGAGGTCAACTTTATCACAGCGTTTACGGATAAAACCGGAAGCACCCCCACGCAGTTCCGCAAAAATACCCTGTAAACAGAAAAAACAGGCGGCAGGATTTCCTGCCGCCTGTTTGGCGTTATTTAAGAGGCTACGATTACGCGGATCTTGCCGCCATCCTCCGCAGAGCGGTTGGCATACAGGCGGAAAGAGGAATAATTGGATTTTGCATTTTGCAGGGAGATAAATTCCCGGCGTTCGGTTACATAAACGCCGATATCATCCGCCAGTTCGTAATAGCCATCCTGGGTGCGAACACCGGTCGAGCCATCGAAAGATGACAGGTCAACCGTATCGACAAGCGTCAGCTTGAGCGTCGCAACAGAGGTGTTCACCGTCTCCTTGCTGTATCCCTTCGGGATACCGACCGGCGTGCCATTCAGACGGTCGGGAATACGCGCAACCGGGAAAGTCTCCAACTGGCTGCTGCCGTCCCAATAACGCATTTGAATGGAATAGTCCGTGGTATTATTGGTCTCATCCTCAACGGATTGACCGAATCCAATACCATAGAGCCAGCCCTCACCGGTTACATCGCCCAATACGATGTTCGTGATCGTACCTGCATTGTCTGTAACCGTGTAGCGGATCTGGTTCGTCGGTACGCTTGCGACCTCAATATCCGATACTGTGATCGGGGACAACGGTGCACCGGATGCAACCTCTTCATAAACACGGACATCAGGCGATACAACGCGGTCGCCCAGCTTGCCGTCTGCGATCGCCCATGTGCCGGTCGCCTTGCCGGAAAGCTCACGCTTCGTCAGATAAGCCTTGCCGTTCGAGGATTGCCCGACCGTGACCAGACGGCCCAGCAGGCTGCTCAAATTCTCCGCCTCTACCGCGATATCCCGCAACGTCAGCCCGTTCATCAGCGCAACCGTGACATTGTTACCGTCGATCTTTGTCACAATGCCCTGCATATCCGCGCTGACTGTGCTCTTGGGGAAGGCCGCGACAACGTCGCCCGCCGTATTGAACAGCAGGGTGATATAGTCGTTCAGCTTCAGGTCCGCAAAGCTCGAGGCTGCGTTGTCAGAAATGGCATATCCCTGTCCAAGCACAGTGACAGACTTCGGATAGCTGAACGTCGGCGTGCCTTCTTCGTACCGGCCGCTGATCTTCGCATCCGAGACCAGCGCCTGCCGCTCAGCCGCATCCAGCGTCACGACATCGTATTTTCTCAGCTTAGTGCGGTCGACGACCGCACCGTTTTTGACGATCTCATACTCCGCCGGAATGTTCGGCGAGGTCTCCAGACCATAGACGAAGGAGGTCTCTGTGCCGGCCGAAACCTTGGGCAGCACTGCCATCAGCACCTGAGAGCCGTATTCGTCAAAATAAACGGTCAGTGTGTCGCCCGGCTGAATCCCCGACCAGGCCTCCGCGAAGGTGCCGAGCTGGTAGCCCTCCCTTGCGATGTACAGGTCCGCATCGCGATTCGGGCGCAGTGTCTGCGTCTTAGTCTCTATGCGATCTGCCGAAACGCTGGTGACCTCATAAGTCTCCGTCCGGTTGTCGTTGGGAATGATGCCCAGCGCCACATTATTCTCATTCTTGCCGATGACCACCGTGCCATACACACCGATCGAGCTGCTGTCCAGCGTGCCGGCCGTCCTGCGCGGCGTTGCGTTGACCGTCCCGTCTTCGTAGAAAATCGCTTCGTTTGCCGCAAGCGAGCTGTCCGTATCGCTGGTAGCCAGCAGGATGCAGTCCTTGATCGTCGAGGATGCTACCTTATCCAGCAGCATGCCGCCTTCGCCGCCCTTGAGCGAAGTCCCCAGCGTGTTGAGCAGCATGGTCGCCGCATCCGCGCGCTTGACCGCCGCCTTAGGGTCGGTAATGGAGACGCCTTCGGTCAGGCCCAGCGACTGCGCGCGGGCGATATAGTCCGCGGGCCAGAACGGGCCGATATCCGCTTCCGTGTAACCGAGCATGCGCAGCAGCATGGTGCATACTTCGCCGAAGTTGACCGTTTTTTCCGGTCCAAAGGTGCCGTCGGCGTAGCCGCGGATGATCGCCTGCTCTTTGAGATCCGGGTGCCGCACTGCCGCATTGACGTATGGTGCTGCCCAATGCGTATTCTTGACATCCGGGAAAATGGTGTAACTGCCGTACGCGCTGACGTCGGAGAAGCCCATCGCCGTGACAGCCATTTTGCAGAACTGCGCGCGGGTGAGCGAGCCGTTCGGGTTGAACTGGTTATTTCCCATGCCCTGCATGATGCCGAGCGCATCCAGAATGGATGCCGTCTGCGCGAGCTTGCTGTCCGAAATATCCGAAAAAGCAGCAGACGCAGGCGCAAAGGTAAATATCAGCGCCAGACATATGCTGAGTATACGTTTTTTCACTTCTATCTCCTCCCTTTTACTGGGTGCGCAGCGCATCGACCGGCTGCAAATTGGACGCTTTGTTCGCCGGATACAGGCCGAAGATGATGCCAAGCAGCGCAGAAAACAGGAACGCGCCAATGATCAGGCCAATGGACGGCAGTACGGTAAACTGCTCTACTGCGGGCATATAGCCGTCCTGCATCTGCGCGAGCAGCATGTTGCCGAGGATCGCGGACAGGAAACATCCGACGATAATGCCGATCACGCCGCCGCAGCAGGAGACTACGGCAGCCTCCACCAGGAACTGCCCGACGATATCGCGCTTGCGCGCGCCGATCGCCATACGGATGCCGATCTCGCGCGTGCGCTCGGTGACCGATACCAGCATAATATTCATGATGCCGATGCCGCCGACAAGCAGCGAGATGCCGGCAACACCGCCGCCGAGCAGCGCCAGCATATTGGTCGAGGACTCGGACTGTTCCTGCCACTCACTGTTCGAGTAGGCGCTGAAATAGCCGCCGCTGGCCTCGCACCGGCTCTGCATGAACTCCGGCAGCAACGTGCTGGTCAGCTCAGAGATGTCTTCTCGGGTCGCAGCCTTGATAACGTACTGTTTATCCGAAATGCCGCTCATGCTCATCATGCTGTTTTGCAGGGTATACGGCATCACGATCAGCTGGTCTTCTGTATTGAGTTTGCCGTCGAACTTGCCTTCATACACGCCGATGATCTCAAAGCTCTTGCTGCCGATGCGGATCTTCTGCCCAAGCGGGCTCATAGCGCCGAAAAAGTATTTCCGGATGGTTTCCCCAATGACACACACGCGCGAGCGGCTCGTGCAGTCCGCCTCGGAGATATCCCGTCCGGCGGAGATCGTGTGGCTGGTTACCTCGCCGTAATCCTGATTGCCGAAATACATATAAGTATAGCCGTTATCGTTGCTCAGCTTCTGCGAGCGGTATTGAATACCGTCGCTCTGCCAGTCGTAATACTGGGTCTGCGGCGACCATGCCGCGACCTTATCGGCCAGCTCGTTATCCAGATATTCTTCAAAATCCTCCCAATCGCGGCTCTTGGCGCCCCAGCCGTACACATCGATACGGTTGACGCCAAGCGCCTCATATTGCAGCCGCTGGAGCTTACTGGTGCCCTGAATGGAGGCGACGATCGCAATAACCGACGCAACGCCGATGATGATACCCAGCATGGTCAGGATCGAGCGCACCTTGTTGTTCAGGATGGACTTGAACGCCATGCGGACGGTCTGCATCCAGTTCATGTGCCGCTCCCCCCTTCCGTGGGCGCATCCGAGATGATGCGGCCGTCCTGAATCGTAACGATCCGCTTTGCCATCTGCGCGAGATGGTTGTCATGCGTGATCAGAATGATCGAAGTGCCCTGCTCATTGAGCGCAGTCAGCTGCTGCATGATATCCAAGCCGGAGGCCGAATCCAGGTTGCCGGTCGGCTCGTCCGCCATGATGATCGGCGGCTTGGCCGCCACTGCGCGGGCGATCGCAACACGCTGCTGCTGGCCGCCCGACATCTCGCCCGGGCGGTGATCCATGCGGTTTTCCAGCCCGACCGCCGTCAGCGCATCCACTGCCAGTCTGCGTCGCTCTTCCCTGCCGAGGCCGCGGTAAATCAGCGGCAGCTCGACGTTTTCCAGCGCGGTCAGCGCCGGGATCAGGTTAAAGCCCTGAAAGATAAATCCGATCTCGCGGTTGCGGATACCGGACAGCACGGAGGGCTTCATCTCGCTGACCGCCTGCCCGTCCAGATAATAGGTGCCGTAGGTCGGGATATCCAGACAGCCGAGGATATTCATCAGCGTGGATTTGCCCGAGCCGGACTGGCCCAGGATGCACAGGAACTCGCCCCATTCGACCGTCAGCGAGATGTTATCCAGTGCACGGACCTCGTTTTCGCGGCCCTCGTTGTAGATCTTGCTCATCTGCCGGACATCGATCAGCAGGCCGGAAGCCTCGTTTTCCGACATGGTCTCAGTCGCTTGCGGCGCTTTTTTACCAAACATAGCGCCCTCCTCAGCCGACTGCGACCACTGCATCTCCGGACATCATATCCGAATAGAGATCCTGCGGGCCTGCCAGATAAACCGTTGTCCCTTCGTCCACGCCCCAGAGGATCTCGGTGTTGGTGGAATCCGAGATACCGATCTCCACCGGCACGAGGTAGTACCCCTCCGGGATGCCTTCCGTACCCTCGGGGATCTCCAGCGTCTCGTCAAACGGGATCTCCTCACCGTTTTCATCGGTAAGGGGCTTTGCAAAGACCGCGGTGCCGTTCTCCGTGTTGACGATCGCGCTTGTCGGGACCATCAGGCAGTCCATCGAGGATGCCGTGGTGATCTGGTAATCCACCATCATACCGCTGTAGATCGACTGGCCCTCGATCGGATCGATCGCGATGACCGCGCGGAAGGTCGGCATGCTGCCCTGACTGCCGCTTGCATCCTGTGTCGGCTCCAGCGCGACCGATTCCACCGTGCCGGTCAGCATCAGCTCAGATCCGTCATAAGTATACATATTCATGGTTGCCAGCTGGCCTTCCTGTACGGCGCCGACATCGGTCGACATAACGTCCGCGTTGACCACAATGTCGTTCAAGTCCGCAACAACGACCAGCGGCTCAGTGCCGGTGATCTGCTGGTCCTCGACTGCATTCAGGCTGACGACCACGCCGTCGATCGGGGACTCGATCGTGGAATCGCTGATGAGCTTTTTCAGCTCGGTGACACGCTTCTGCTTTTCGGTGACCTGACGCTGCGCGGTCGTGACACCGTTGCGCGCCGCGGTCACAGCGCTCTGCGCGCTCTTGACCTCGTCCTGCGCCGCATCGCTCGACAGGCGCATGATGGTCGCGCCGCTGCTGTAGCTGTAGTAATCAATGCCGTTCATGGAAGTGATCTCGCCGCTCATCTGCGCGGTAACCGCTTCCTCGCGGCTGTATTCGAGCGTACCCGAACCGGCAGGATAGACCGTGCCCGCGCTGCCGGCGGAGACCGTGGCGGTCGCGGTCATCCCCTTCGTGAGCGTGCCGGGGTTATCCATCGAGATCACCACGCGGAACACCTTGACGCCGTCGCTCGAAACGCGCTCGGTCTTTTCAACGGACGAGACCGTGCCGCTGATCTCGCTCATCGCCGAGGGGATGGAGACGGTCGCAGACTGCCCGGACTGGATATCATTGATATAGGCGGAGCTGAAGAACAGAGAAAGGCTCATCTCGCTGTCGTCCACCATGTAGCCGATCACTTCGCCCTCGCTGATCTGCTGGCCCACGCGGTAGGTCGTGCTGTTCCCCTCCCCGTCGGTCGCCGGAATGATCTTTCCGGTGAACGGGGCGGTGATGGTCAGGCGGCTGAGCTTGCTCTGCGCCGAGTTTAAAGTGTTCTGCGCCTGCGTCACCTCCGCCTGCGCATCGGTCACCGCGCGCTGGGCGGTGGTCAGTTCTTCCTGCGCGGCTTCCAGCTCTTCGCGGGTCTCAGTGGGGTTGACCTCAATCAGATCATCGCCCTTGTCGACCTCGTCGCCCACTTCGACCATGACCTTGGTCACCGTACCCTTGAGATCCAGGCCGAGCTCTTCGCGCTTTTTCGCAGCGGTCACGCCGCTGCCTTCGATGTAAGTTTCCAGCATGCCGCGGCTGACAACTGCGGTCGTGTTCGCGGTGTCGTCCGTTCCGGCTTCACGCGATTTGAGCACCAGAAACACGCCCGCTGCAATCAGCGCCGCAACTACGGCGACACCGATGCCGATACGGACGCCCTTGCTCAGCCGGCTTTTTTTCTTATTCATTTTATCCGCATATTTGTTGCGTTTGGGCGGCTCCCCGCCCGTGGACACTGCGCCTACCGCAACATTGGTGCCCGCCTTGGCCACATGTGCGCCGCCCTTGGCTGCCAGCTTCTGCGCCTTGTCAGCAGCCGCCACGCTCTGCTGGGGCTTTGATGCAGGCTTCTGCGCGTTCCCTTCTGCCTGCCCGTCCTGCTGCGGTTTTGCTTCCGGCTGCGGCTTGCCTGCTTCCGGCTGGTTCTGCTGCTTCTTTTCTTCGCTCATGAGTGATTTTCCTTTCTATGCTCTATCCTAATCGATTCGGATCAGCTGTACGAATTTGCAGTCCTGCGCCTGCTAGGAGACGGATGGCCGCAGCAGGCTTTCGAAAAATCTGCGCACCTTGTCCGGAAGCGTGTCCAGCGGACCGTCATTTACAAAAACATGGTCGTAGTCATATCCATTGACGCCGTCGTCCGAGCGGTTGCCCAGCGGCCCGCGCGCCTGCTCAAGCGCAGGGCGGCGCACCAGGATCGTCTGGCAGCCCTCGCCCGCCGCATCCCGGAAACGCGCGATCTGCTCCGGCTCCCGGATATGGACGAAAAGCAGCTGCCGGTCGCTCTGCCGGAACAGCTCCAGCTGCTCCATGCAGTAGCGGAACGGCAGGTCGTTAAATTCGGTACAGATCTCCTTCAGCTGGGAAAGAAAGCGCCGGGAAGCAGGGGTCTTGACACCATCCCATCCTGCGGCCCTCGCCACGTCAAGGATGGGGGCGATCGACGAGATGTTCTGCACCCGCCAGAAGCGGGCCGCCATATCGCAAACGGTGTCTTTCCCGACCCCACCGCTGCCGTTGATGATGAAAACATGCTTGTCCATTTGCAGTCCCCCAAGAATATGCTTTCGCCTCTGTATTTTAACACAACATATGGGGTTTTGCAAGCATTTGCCAAAACAATATAGCTGTTTTACGCATGAAAAAAGGCGGCTATTCATCCGAATAGCCGCCTTTTTGTCTGAAATTGTTAAAGGATAATACAGATGAGCCCGCCGGCGCTTTCGTTGATGATTTTTTCCAGCGTCTCCCGGATTTTGCCGCGCGCATCATCCGGCATCCGGCTGAGCTTATGCGACAGCTCCTCCCGCACCAGCTCATTGAGCGACTTGCCGAAAATATTGGTATCCCAGATCTTTTCGGGCTGCTCCTCGAATTCGCTGAGCAGGTAATGCACGAGCTCCTCGGACTGTTTTTCCGTGCCGACGATCGGATTGACCTCCGCCTTGATGTTGGCGCGCATCAGGTGGATCGAGGGCGCCGAGGCGCGCAGGCGCACGCCGTACCGTCCGCCCTGCCGCACGATCTCGGGCGCTTCGAGCGTCAGTTCATCGACCGAGGGCATAACAATGCCGTAGCCCGTCTGGTACACCTGATCGAGCGCGCCGCGCAGGCGCTCATACTGGCGCTTGATGCCGGCGAAATCGTCCAAAACAGCGATCAGGTCAGCCGCGTCCTGTACCTGTATCCCGGTCTGCTCCCCGACGATGCCGTAAAACACGCTTTCCGGAATGTCAATGCGGAGCTGCGCCTTGCCCGTGCCGAGCGCCATCTGGTCGATATCCGCGCGGCCGATGTACTCGTTTTCGCTCAAGGTCTGGCATAGCTGCCTGATATCCCGCATACGCTCGCCGCCCGAGGCCGCCGCGCGGATACACTGGTAAATGCTCGCCTGCACCGGGTGCCGCGCCGGAAGCGAGCCGATGTACCGCGGCAAGATAAAGCCGATCTCACAGACCGGGAACTCATACAGCACACGCTGCAAAATCCCCGCAATGCCCGCTTCATCCAGTTCCAAACAGTTGACTGCAACCGGATCGACGCCGTATTTTTCGTGCAGTGAGTCGCAGACCGCCCGCGCGTTGTCCCCCCAGGGTTCCGCGGAATTGACCAGCACGACAAACGGCTTGCCGAGCGCGGTCAGCTCCTCGATGACGCGCTTTTCCGCGGGCGCATAGTTTTCGCGCGGGATGTCGGAAAAGCTGCCGTCCGTGGTCACGACCAGCCCTATGGTCGAGTGTTCGCCGATCACCTTGTGCGTGCCGACCTCCGCCGCTTCTGCCAGCGTCATTGGCTCCTCGCGCCACGGGGTGGACACCATGCGCGGCGCATCGTCCTCCATGCTGCCGAGCGCCCCCTCCACCAGATAGCCTACGCAGTCCACCAGCCGGATGCGGCAGGTGCCGCCGTCAGGCAGTGATATTTCGGCCGCCTCTTCGGGCACGAATTTGGGCTCTGCGGTCATAATCGTCCGCCCTGTGCCGGACTGAGGCAGCTCGTCGCGCGCCCGCTCGCGCTTATACAGGTTTTCCATGCCGGGCAGCACCATTGTCTCCATAAAGCGCTTGATGAGCGTGGACTTGCCGGTGCGCACCGGGCCGACCACGCCGATATAGATATCGCCGCCCGTGCGCGCGCTGATTTGATGATAGATCTGGTTTTCCATTCTTTCCCCGCCTTTCAAGCCTGAATTGGAATCAGCAGCATGGTGTCCGCAACGCTGGATACATCGGCTGCGAGCTCGTTTGCCTGCCGGATCGCGTCCATCGTGGTGCCGCAGCTTTTGGCAATGTCCCACAGCGGCTGCTCTTTGTCAACGTATCGCAGCAAAAGCGTCACGCCGCTGCGGTCCTGCTGCGGCTCCCCGGCCTCCGCGGCTGTGATATGCCGGAAGACGCAGTGCTCTTCGGCCGCCGCCATCCCCGCGGCGGTCACAGACAGCAGGATGCCTTTCTCCCCTGCCGAGGACACCCGCGCAGACAGTTCGATCTGCGAGACCTCTCCCGCGGCGGTGCACGGCATCGTCAGCGGCAGCATACGCTGCAATGCGCACAGCTGCTGGTCGTCGCCCAGATAAAGCACCTGTACCGCTGCGGTGAGGAGCAGTTCGTCCGGCGCACCCCGCTTTGCACCGCAGCAGAACACCTCCGCCGAAACCACATGGGAAACGTGCTGTGCGGTCTGGAGGGTCTCGGCCGCCTCTGCCGTGAACGGCACCAGCGGCGGCATGGAGTGCAGGACGATTTTGTCCTCCTGTAGCTGGAGCGCCTTGCCCGGCAGGTACAGGTCGTCGATCCGCCGGACCGCTTTCGTGCGGCGGATGCAGATCACTGCGTTGGCAGAGACCGTATAGGAGAGCAGGCCGTCAGCCTCCAGCCGGCAGTCCGCCTCGCGGACGCACAGCTGCGCATTGACTGCATCGCCCTCTTCCGCATCCGGCATTTCCAGAATCTGCGTAAACGGTGTGCTGCTCGTCAAAACACGGATCGCGTCGTCCTCCTGCAAAGCAAGGCAGCGGATATCGGCCTCCCCCTTGAGTACGATCTTGCCGTGCATGGCGCGGCATTCGGAGGCACGCATCGTACACGATGTGTGCAGCAGCGACAGCCCAGCCGCATCCTGCATGGTGATATCGTCCAAAACAGTGACCGGATATGCCCGCGCCTGATCGACCAGCGTCACGGTCTGCATGCCGCTGAGCAGCTCGACATGGGGGATCTCGACGGTCTCCGTGACCTCACACGCGGTTTTGCAATATCCTTCTATGGAAAAAATGAGCTGGCCGCTTACATTCAGCTTGCGGCTGTTGACTGCGACTGCGTCCACTGCCGCTGCATGGCAGGTTACCGCGCAGACCGCGTCTGCGTCCATGCCCTCGCATTCCTCAATATGCGCAAAGCTGACCGGTACGGACAGGCGGCGCAGCCCGCCGCCGCTTTCCGGCTCGTACAAAACCGTGGCCTGCACGGTGCCGGAGATCAGCAGACGTCCGCTCTGCGGCCCCTGATCCTTGACCGCCGCTGTCCCGTAGGCGCAGACCACCCGGCCGATATCTGGAAAGGTATCCGGTACGATGGAATCCGTGCTTTCCGTACAGGTCGAGATGCGCGCCAGCCTTTTGTCGTAGTAGCAGATGCTTGTTTGATTCAGTTCCATTGATGCTGCCTCCTTCGTTTCACTGCTGCTCCTGTATCACCATATGAGCTTGTTTCGCAGAATATGAAAAAAGCAGAGGCCTTTTTGCCTCTGCTTTTCTCTCATGTAATGTGAAACAGCCTGCACAGGATGCCCCGCAGGTATTTCGGGCTTTTCCAGACGACCACCTTCATCATAAGCCGAACCTCCCGTCAGCATTGGAATAGGAATATGCCCGCCGCAATCAGCGCCAGCGAAAGCAGCCAGACCGGCAGGCAGGCCGGAATAAAGCCGCCGATCAGCAGCCCCAATCCCAGACAGACGGCCGCAAGGCCGATCGCTTGACCACGGCAGAACATTGCGCATCACGCTCCTACCATCAGTATAAGCGGCGAGCGCTGAAAAGGTGACAACAAAACCGCCTCACGAGGAGACGGTTTTATTATATTTACTTTGCGGTCGTGCTGCCGAAGCCGCCCTGGCGCTCGCCGTCCGCATCGTCGTCCTCCGTGATGCCGAAGGGCAGGAAAATACCCTGTGCAAAGCCCTCGCCCGCGCTGATGGAAAGCGTCTTGCCCTGACGGCCGTCATTGGTCATCTTGATAAAGATATGGCCCTCGTTCTTGGCAGTGAAATAATCGCTGTCGATGATGCCGACCGTGTTGTCCATCTGCAGGCGGTATTTGAAGCCCAGCCCGGAGCGCGGGTAGATCTGCAGCACCCAGCCTTCCGCGATCTCTGCGCGGATGCCGGTCGGGATCTTGATGGTCTCATGCGGGACCAGCGAGAAAGCGCCCGGCGCAAAAAAATCATATCCGGCGGAACCGACCGTTGCCCGGCGCGGCAAACGGATGCTCTGATACACCAGCTTCGCCTCGGCTGCGGTGCACCGGGTCTCTGCGCACCAGTCCTCGATAAACTGTTTTTCCGATACCTTGTGGAATTTAGCGATTTTCTGCATAACTGCTTTGCATCCCTTTCTTATCTCTCTTTGTCAAGCAGAATGATTTCATGCGCCGCGCGCGTGCGCTGCACATCGATCAGGCGCTGGTTCGCGCTGCCGCGCCAGTGCAGCGCCGTATCGGCAAGCGCCTGTTCAAAGCGTCCGTCCACCAATACATCGACCGTATCCAATATGGCAAGCTCGGAGATCTGCTCCCAGCGGTAGCCGGTATACATCCAGATGGTCTTATCCGGAAAACGCTGACGGATCTCCCGGCACAGCGCACCGACCGTTTCGCGGTTGCCCGGGAACAGCGGGTCGCCGCCGGAAAACGTCACGCCCGAGATATAGTCCTTTTCCAGTTCGGCAAACAGCTCATCCTTCGCTGCCTGGTCGAACGGGATGCCGCTGTCGGCTTCCCAGGTCTCGGGGTTGTGGCAGCCCGGGCAGGCATGCGCGCATCCCGCGACCCACAACACGACGCGCAGCCCGTCGCCGTTTAGCATATCATCTTTCGTGATATTGTGGTAGTGCATCACATGCTTTTCCTTTCCGCGATCTCCGCCATTTTCGCATCATTCAGGCGCGTATCGCCCTTGACGCGCGAATACGAGAGATAGCCGTTCATGCGGTCGATCTTGGTCAGGTTGCGGCTGCCGCACTTGGGGCAGACGTCCATCGACAGCTCCTCATGCCCGCAGTCGTCGCAGTAAGCAAGGGACAGATTGACGCCCTCGTAATAGCCGAGCTTCATCGCGCGGCGCACCAGCGAGCGGATGGCTTCCAGATTGTAGTCGATCGGGTACTTGACATATTGGATCTTGCCGCCGTTGCACAGGTTCCAGAACCGGCCCTCCAGATCCTGCTTCTGGATCGGGGTCAGGTCCTCGGTCACATGGCAGTGGAAGCTGTTGGAAACATACGGGCGGTCGGACACCCCTTCAATAATACCATATTTTTTGCGGAATTGCTCTACCTGCAGGCCGCACAGGCTTTCCGCCGGCGTGCCGTAGATCGCATACAGATTGCCGTCCTCTTCCTTGAACTGGTTGACCTTCTCGTTGATGTATTCCAGCGTTTCGAGCGCAAACTGGCCGTCCTCGACAAGCGACTTGCCGTTGTAAAGCTCCTGCAACTCGTTGAGCGCCGTAATGCCGAACGAGGCCGTGGCCGTTTTCATGATCGGCTTGATCTTGTCCGAGGGCTTGAGGTGGCCGCTGTAGAAACCGCCCTCGCAGTAAGCGAGCGGGTTTGTAGACGCGCGCATCTCGCCCAGATACGCATAGGTGCGGATATGCAGCCGGCGGATCAGCTCGAGATAGTAGTCCAGCACCTCGTGGAACGGGCGGCTCTCCTGCTGCGCCTTGGCGTAAATCATCGGCAGGTGCAGCGAAACCGCACCGATATTCCAGCGGCCGATGAATACCGGCTTGTCCTCCTCGTCGGCGGGCTTCATGCCGCCGCGCTCGTACCACGGGGACAGGAACGCGCGGCAGCCCATCGGGCTGATGATCGCGCCGTACTTTTTGTACATGCTCGGCACATAACCCTCGCCGGTCAGGCTGAGCCAGTCCGGATACATCGCCTTGGACGAGCACTCGATGCCCGCCTCGAACACATCCTCGAGCGGCTTGCCGGGGCCGTGCAGGTTTTCATCATACAGGAATACGATTTTCGGGAACAGGACCGGTTTTTTCTGGCCCTTCTTGCCCTGTCCCTTGCGGCGGACGTTGAGCATGGTGATCGAGGCCAGCTTGGCAAAGCGGCCGGTGCCGGTGCCCATCGTCATGGTGATGAACGGATAATCGCCGCGGCTGGAGGCAACGGTGTTGAACTTGTACTCCCAGCCCTGGAAGCCCTGCTCAAAATCATTCAGGATATCCGCCATGACCTCTTTTTCGACCGTCTCCGCATCCAGACCCAGACGGCTGTATTTCTCGGTCAGCATCTTGTAGCTGCGCTCGGCGTACGGCTCGAGCAGCAGATCGACCGACGGCACAGTAAAGCCGCCGTACTGCTGGCTTGCCGCGGACAGCACGATATCACCGATTACGTCAAACGCAACGTTGAGCGTTTTGGGCTCGTTGTACCAGAGGTTTCCCATCTCGAAGCCGCCCTGCAAAACGTGCTGCACGTCAAACAGGCAGCAGTTCATGGTATCGCGGCGCGCGGACATATCGTGGACATAGATATAGCCGTCGCGGCAGGCCTGCAGCTCCTCGGTATTCATAAAGAACTTCTGGTACAGCTCCTTGTTGAGCTGGTTGAAGATCAGGCTGCGCTTGGTCGAGACCAGCGCGGAGTCCGTGTTGGAGTTTTCCTTGTCGCCGATATACATGATGGACTGGCTCTTTTTATACACGCTGTCCAGCATGCCGACAAAATCCTGCTTGTAGTTGCGGTAATCGCGGTAGCTCTTGGCGACCTCGGGACGCACCGCTTCGAGCGCAGCTTCGACGATATTGTGCATCTGCCAAATCTGCACCTCGGTCATGCCGTGGTCGCGGATATAGCCCTCGACATGGTCGCAGATCGCCCGCAGCTCCTCCTCGGTAAAGGTATACAGCACGCGGTTAGCCGATTTATTGACTGCGATCACAACTTTTTGGATGTTGAACGCTTCTTTGGTGTTGTCTTTCTTGATGACGCGAACCATAATCTATCCTCACTTGTGCTATTTGGTGTTGGACACCATTATAACACACAACATATGGTGCGAAAAGGGCAACCCGCTAAAAATATTTCACAAAAAGAAAATACGGAATTCAGCAGATTTTGTCGCGGTTCATTTCTCCCGCCCTGGGAAGGCGAGCACGGCCCGCAGGCCGGGATGGCTGTTTTCAAAGCGGACTGTTCCGCCGTGCGCAAAAACGATCTGCTGCACGAGCAGCAGACCCAACCCGTGCGCCGGCAGGGCATCTTCGCGCTGGCGGCGCAGGCGCTGCATGGTTTGTTCGTCCAGGCCGCAGCCGTCGTCCTCCACAGTGACCGTCCACGAGCGTTCGTCCGCCGCGAGCGACAAACGGATGCACACCGCGCCCGGATTGTGCAGGATGCTGTTGCGCAGCAGGTTATCCACCGCGCGGCGCAGCAGCGCTTCGTCCCCCCGGGCGGTCAGCGAACCGGTTTCGGGCGGGATATCGACCGACAGAGAGACCCGCTCGTCCGGCATGTTATTGAGCACGTCGGCCGCTGCTGCCCGCAGCATCGCCGCGGGGCGGAACGCAGCCGTATGAAGCGGCTGCAGTTCATACTCCAGCTTGGAGGCCAGATTGAGGTCGCTGACCAGCCTTCCAATGCGCTGGCTCTGCTCGCGGATCACGGATGCCTTGTGCCGCGCCTGCCCGGGCAGCGCAGGGTCTGCCTCCAGCTGGGCGGCGTTGCCCTGCACTAGCGACAACGGTGTGCGGATATCGTGCGATACGCCCGCGATCCATTCCGTGCGGGTGCGGTCGCGCTTGTCGAGCATCGCGCGCTGGGCGAGCAGCTTTTCGGACGCGCGGTTGACATCAGCGGACAGCAGCCCCAATACGCCGCGCTCGGAGAGCTTGACCCCCTGCCCCTGCGCCAGACCGCTGATGCCTTCGGCCAGCGGCGCGGCGGCGCGGTACATGCGCCAGCCCAGCAACAGGGCGAGCGCCAGTGCGGTCAGCAGGTTGAGGATGAGCACCGCCGGGATCCATACCGTCGCCTGCTCGATCATATAGGTGGAGGACTGCATCAAATATTTCCATTCGCTGCCCGGCGCGCTGGCCAGCACCAGCAGGCCGTCCTCGTCCGACCACGAATAGACCGGATAATCCTCCAGATACCAGCGGGAAAAAGACGCGATCTCGCTCGCGGTGAAATGCCGCGGCAGGTCTTCCGGCATGCGGTCGCTCCAGATGACGTTTCCATCGTCATCCAGCTGCATTGCCCAGACGTACCGCTCGTCCAGTGCGGTCCGTGCCTCTTCCGAAACCGAAAAGCCGCCGTCCGCCTGCTGCCGGATGCCCTCAGCGATCACACTGACCCGGTCCTCGATCTCAGGCATATCCTGCGAGCAGTGCAGGACAAACGCAATAAAAGCAGCTGCATTGAGCACAAGCAACAGCACGCCCACGCCGATCGCCGCGCCGACATAGCGGCCGAGGATGCGTCCCAGCCCCTTCATTGCGCTTCCTCCTTCGCCAGCTTGTAGCCCAGGCCGCGCGCGGTCAGCAGCCAGCGCGGTTTGGAGGGATTGGCCTCGATCTTCTCCCGCAGGCGGCGGATGTGCACCATGAGTGTGTTTTCGTACCCAAAGGTTTCATCGTCCCACGCTGCGCGGCACAGCGCATCGATCGTGACGATGTTGCCGCGGTTGTCCGCCAGCTTGCGCAGCAGCGCGAATTCCTTTGCGGTCAGCTGCACGGTTTTGCCGCCGCGCGTGACCGAACCGCTCCCCCAGTCGACCACAGTATCCCCCAAGCGCAGGCAGTTGTCCGCGCTTTGCAGCTGCGCAGCATAGGAGCGGCGCAGCACCGCAGTCAGGCGGAGCACCAGCTCCTGCGGCAGAAAAGGCTTGACGATATAGTCGTCCGCGCCCAGCCCCAGACCGTGCAGGCGGTCCTCGTCTGCATCGCGCGCGGACAGAAACAGAATCGGTACGTTTTTGGTACGCCGGAACTCCCGCATCAGGGAAAAGCCGTCCCCGTCCGGCAGCATCACATCCAATACGACCGCGTCCGGCGCAAAATCGACAAAGGCCCTCTGCGCCTCCGCGCAGCTCTGCGCAGTCCTGACCTGCCGGAACCCGGTCCCGGACAGTATTTCGTATATCATGCCGCAGATGGCCGATTCATCGTCCACGACAAGGATTTTGAGATCGTAAAGCTCCTGCATTGTTATCACCCAAGATATCATACCACGAAACGCAGACCATGTGCGGAAAATTTAAGGCAAATGTAAGGTTGGCTTCATGTTCCTGTAAGAATGGGGTTATATGATTGCGCTATCACAAAAAAGGAAAAGGAGTGGCCGCATCATGGCAAACCTGATCGAAACAAAGGGGCTCTGCAAGAGCTATGGGGGCACCCTGCGCGTCAAAGACCTGCACATGGCTGTTCCGGAAGGCTCGATCTATGGATTTCTCGGCCCAAACGGCGCGGGCAAGTCCACAACGCTCAAAATGATCCTCGGGCTGGCCCATCCCACGGGCGGCGAGATCGACGTATTCGGCAAGCGGATGAATGAGAAAAACCGGCTGGATATCTTGCAGCATATCGGCTCGCTGATCGAGTCCCCCTCCTACTACGGGCACCTGACCGGCGAGGAAAACCTCAAGATTTTGCAGACTCTGCGCAATGTGCCGGAGGACAACATCCGGGAGGCGCTCGATATCGTGCGCCTGACCAGCCAGAAGGATAAAAAGGTCGCGCATTACTCGCTCGGCATGAAGCAGCGGCTCGGACTGGCGGCCGCTCTGCTCGCGCATCCGCGGCTGCTCATTCTGGATGAGCCGACCAACGGCCTCGACCCCGCGGGTATTCAGGAGATGCGCGAACTGATCTGCGACCTGCCGCGCCGGTTCGGCATGACGGTCGTGGTCTCCAGCCACCTGCTCAGCGAGATCGACCAGATGGCGACCCATGTCGGCGTGATCGCGGACGGTGCGCTGGTCTACCAGAACACGATCGAGCGCCTGCACGAAAAGAGCGAGCACCACCTTGCCATGCGCACCCTGAACAACGCAATGGCGCAGGCCATCCTCACGCATCACGGCGTGGCAAACGAGGTGCGGGACGGCGAGATCATCCTGCCGCCGCTCGAGGATGCCAAAATCGCCCAGTGCGTCACCCTGCTGGCGGACAGCAGCATCGGCGTGACCCGGATCGAGGAGCGCCGCAAAAATCTGGAGGATATTTTCCTCGAACTGACAGAGGGGGCGGCAAGTCTATGAGATCGCTTCGGATGGAGTTTTTCAAGTGCAGACGCCGCCGGCTGTGGCTGCCGCTCATCATTATGCTGGCCGCGCAGCTCGCCTGGGGTCTGTACAGTATGCGTGACCTGAGTGCAAAGGAGCTGCAGCAGGGCTGGGCGATGATCCTGTACAATTTCCCCATGCTCAACGCGATGATGACGCCGGTGATCGCCGCTGTCGTCGCCTCACGCATGGCGGATATCGAGCACAAGGGACAGACGCTCAAGCTGCTGGAGACCGTCCAGCGCGCGGGCGCGCTATTCGACAGCAAATTTGTCTGCGGTGCGGTGTATATGACCACATTTATCGCCGTGCAGATCGTCGTGATCATCGGCTTCGGCATGGTAAACGGATTTGCAGGCGCCCCGCCGCTGGATAAAATCGGGGAATACTTTGTAGCCACCCTGCTGACCACGCTGACCGTCCTGCTATTGCAGATGGTGCTGTCCCTGCTGATCCCAAACCAGATGATCGGCATGATCATCGGCCTGCTCGGGTCGTTTGTCGGCCTGTTTTCCCTGTTCTTCCCGCCGTCGTTCCAGAAATTCCTTCCCTGGGCGTATTACGCGGTACTGTATAACACCAGAATGGACTGGGACGGGGCGACCCGCATCAGCGATTATTATTTCATTGACTTTGACTGGGCGGGGTTCGCCTGCCTGATCGTGTATTTCGTGGTGATTTACGCGATCGGCCGCAGGTTGTTCATCAAAAAGGAGGTCTGACCCATGCTCTTCCGTTCGATCCGCGCAGAATTCCTCAAACTGCGCCGCTCATTCGTCTGGCTGGCGATGCTCATCCTGCCGGTGCTGTCCGCCGGGCTGGCTACCGCCAATTACCTGAACAACCTCGGGATGCTGACCGACCAGTGGTATTCGCTCTGGACACAGCATGCGCTGTTTTACTGCGCGCTGTTCGCCCCGGCACTGACCGGCGTGTACTGTGCCTATGTCTGCCGGCTGGAGCACCTGAACCGCAACTGGAACGCTGTGATGACCCATCCCATCCCGGTGCACACCATGCTGGCCGCCAAGCTGACCGTTGTCTCTGTCCTGACTGCGCTGACACAGATATTGATTGGCGTACTGTTTATCCTGAGCGGCAAACTGGCCGGATTGACCAACCCGATCCCGTTTGAACTGCTGTACTGGGTCGTCCGCGGCTGGTGGGCGCTGACCGTACAGGCGTCGCTGCTGCTGTGCATTGCGCTCATCATCCGGTCGTTTGCCGTGCCGGTCGCAGCGGGTATTCTGGGTGGATTCTGCGGGCTGCCCGCTCTGGTCAAGGGGTTCGGCGTGTACTTTCCTTTTTCCCTGCTCGAGCTCGGCATGTGCTCGCACAATCCGTCCGAGCCGATGGATTGCAGCGCCGCAGCTTTCCTCATCAGTTCCTGTGCGTATTTGCTGCTGGGCTTTGGCCTCAGCGTGCTTTGGATGAGAACGCAGGATGTGAAAACAGCATAAAAACAGGAGCCGCCTCAAAAGGGGCGGCTCCTGTCTGTGGTATTATCCGGTTTTGATTACTTGGCAACGTCCTCGCAGAAACGCATCAGGATCGTCGCAGCCTCTGCGCGGATCGCATTGCCCTGCGGCTCGAGCGTGGTGCTCGTGCTGCCGGTGATCAGGCCCTGCTCATTCGCCCACTGCATTGCAGTCACAGCATATTCGCTGATCTGAGAGGCATCCGTGTATTCATTGAGCGCCATGCCGCCCGTCGTTACGTCATAGCCCTTGTACTGCGCATAGCGGTACAGGATCGCAGCCATCTGCTCACGGGTGATCGTGTCCTCCGGACCGAACAGGCCGTCGCCGTAGCCGGTCACAATGCCGTTGGCGTTTGCCCATGCAACTGCATCTGCATAATAGGCATCCGCGTCTACGTCGGTAAAGTCAGCCGCCTCGGTCTCGGGCTCGCCTTCCATGCGGTACAGGATGGTGACGATCATACCGCGGGTCGTGGTCTCATCCGGGCCGAAGGTGGTTTCGCCGGTGCCGTTCATCAGGCCGTTTTCGGTGACGTAATCCACTGCATCCGCATACCAGCTGTCAGCGGGAACATCGGTGAAGCCTGCATATTCTGCATACAGGCTGTTCGCCAGATCAATTGCTTCCTGGGCCATCTCCTTGCCCAGTTCGGTCGCCTTGGTGCGCGCCGCAGCCGGATCTGCCGCATAGGCTTCCGCCATGTCGTCCTCCTGCGCTGCGAACTCCTCGATGAACTTCTGCTGGAGCTCGTTATACGCCGCGCGGATCTCCACGCCTACGCCGTCATGGTCGTTATTCGCCAGCTCCGCAACACGCTGGAACGCCCAGTATGCCGAACCCTCGGTGTATTCCGTGCCCTCTACCTGATAAGCAGCCAGCGTGTCATCCAGCAGCATGGAATAGAACGGTACAAATACCGAATAATCCGACATGGCCATTGCCTGCCACTGTACGACAGACAGCTCGGTCGGCAGGTCGTCGCGCAGCTCAAAGATGTGGGACTCCGCCTGACGGTTGGTGCTGATGCCACGGATGGTGGTATCCTTGTAGGAGTCATAGACCGTGCCTTCGCCATGCTCTGCGAAGAACTCGGTCAGATCCTCAACAGAGATCTTGCGGTCCGGCGTGAAGGTGAACGCATATTCCTCCTGATCCGGAGTCACATTCATGGACTCGTTCAGGTAGTTCTGGCCCATCGCAATGCGGTAGCGGCCGGAATCGTCAAAGCCGTTGCCGTCTGCAACAGCGCCATAGGACTGCTGCACGTTGATGATGCCCGCTTCTGCGTCGCCGACAAAGGTGCCCGCTTCCTGCGCGACCTCGATCAGCTGGTCGGATACCAGATAGTTCTCCGTGTCGTTGACATCGACCTCAGCGATCATGTTGACGTTGGGGTTGACCAGAACGACATCGTCCGGCAGCTTGTAAGCAACGTACTGGTGGCCGGAGAGGACCTCCATGTACCAGACTTCGTTCTTATCGCCGATCATGATGCAGTGGTTAGCCGCCGCGCCATCCTGCGCAACCAGTTCCGCCAGCAGCTCAACGCCTTCGCGCGCGGTTTTGGACTGGCCAAGCAGAATGGTCGCATAGGAAATCTCGTCAATGCCGGTCGGGACATTGGGGTCCGTGCCATCCTCGCCGACGATCTTGTCGGTCGAATGGATGGTGACCGTAGCAGTCAGCGCAACGCCGTGCTCGTTGACGCCGGCTTCCTCGTACGAAGTCAGGTCATCGGAAGCGTACTCGCCAAAGTCCTCAGCGTTCGGATCGTCCTTGAGCGCGGTATAGCGGTAGCTGTCCGTCTTGTAAGTATATTCATAGCCATAGCCGTCCACATAGGTCTCGCCCGCCTTGTGGTCGCCCGCTTCATGCACAAAGAAGATCTTGTTGTACGCCGAACCGATATCCTCCGAGCGGCCGAACATAGCATAGCCGCTGGCAGAAACATCCTTGCCGACATACACGCCGGTGCATGCGCCTGCGCCGACAACGCTGGTGGCCAATACTGCCGCAGCCGTCATGACACAGGCAATGGTTCTTTTTCCAAACTTCATTTTTCTTTACCCCTTCTGCATACTTATGTAAAAGTATGATTAAATTTACATATATTCTACTACTGTGATATCATTTCGTCAAGCACTTATTTCAAAATTCGTCATAACTTCTCCATTGCGATCAAAATGTTCTGAAAAAGCAAAAATCCGTCCTGAAAAGGACGGATTTTTATGGTGGACATTGACGGGTTCGAACCGCCGACCTTTCGCACGTCAAGCGAATGCTCTTCCAGCTGAGCTAAATGTCCATATACAGGACGGTGAATATATACACTTCACCGTCCATATGGACTTGTAATCAGTTCTTGCAGCGCTCGAGATACTCACCGGTACGAGTATCGATCTTGATGCGTTCGCCCTGTTCGATGAACAGCGGCACCTGAACCATTGCACCAGTCTCAACCTTTGCCGGCTTGAGGGTGTTGGTCGCAGTGTTGCCCTTGAAGCCCGGATCGGTCTCGATGATCTCAAGCTCAACAAAAAGCGGAGCCTCAACTGCATAAACGCTGCCCTTGTAGGAGCAAACCTTGCAGTTCTCGTTTTCCTTTACGAAACGGAAATCGTCGCCCAGCGTATCCTTGCCAATCGGGATCTGCTCGTAGGTCTCGTTATCCATGAAGTAGTAAAGGTCGCCTTCGTTGTAGAGATACTGCATATCGCGGCGCTCTACATACGCAGCTTCATATTTATCAGTCGGGTTGAAGGAACGCTCAGTTACCGCGCCGGTAATCACGTTCTTCATTTTTACGCGAACGAACGCAGCGCCTTTGCCCGGCTTTACATGCTGAAATTCGACAACCTGAAGCACCTGACCATCCATTTCAAAGGTCGTGCCGTTACGAAATTCGCCTGCCAACATATCGCTATTCCTCCAAAGAAAGTATCCTCATTCGCGCTGCCCTCACGAACAGTGCTTGTATATTCTACCGCATATTTTTCGATTTGGCAAGAGGAAAATACAAATTTCTCAAAAAATTTTTCAGGCGTGGAAAATGACAGGCGGCGGGGCTATACGCCGCGCCGCCTGTCGCTACCTTATATCCGGCTATGTGGTGAGCCTAAAAAATCAGCAGCAGCAGCCGTTGTTGCCGCAGGTGCAGCAGCCGTTCATATCGCCGCGGTTGCCCTGATCGCAGCAGCAGATCCAGATCAGGATGATGACGATGATGATCCACCACCAGTTGTTTTCGCCAAAGATGCCGTTAGAAGAACACATACGTTTTTTCCTCCTATCAAAGATTTCACTTCATACTATGGAGGAAGCAGGTGGTCTGTTACACGTTCAGCCGATTATTTTTGCCGATACGCCGTCGCGGTGCAGCCCCTGCACCTGAACCGTCACGGGATGGTTTTTGGCTGCGCCCTCCCCTTCTATATAGATGGGAAAACCGTATGTCCCATGCGCGGCCCAGCGGCCGTCCTCGGTCGGGTGCTCGGGCAGGGCCTGCATATGCTGTCCGACAAAGCCTTTGCGATAGGCTTCGCTCAATGCCGCCGCGGCCTGCTTGGCGCGTGCGGCACGCGCTGCCTTTTCCTGTCGGGACAACTGCCCGGGCATGGAGGCGGCGCGGGTTCCCTTGCGGACGGAATACGGGAATACATGCACGGAAGCGAATGCGCACCGGTTCAGAAATGCCAATGTCTGCGTAAACTCCGCCTCGGTCTCCCCAGGGAAGCCGACAATCAGGTCGGTTGTGACCGAGCAGGCCGGGAAAGCATCGCGCAGCAGCTGCACAGAGTGATAATATTGTTCGGTGGTGTATCTCCTTCCCATGCGCTCGAGCACAGTGTCGCAGCCGCTCTGCAGGGACAGGTGAAAATGCTGCGCCAGATTGTCAAAACCCGCAAGACGGCGGCAAAAGTCTTCGTCCACAACGCGCGGGTCAAGCGAGCCGAGCCGGAAGCGGACCGCGGGATGGGCAGGCAGCAGGCTGCACAGCAGATCGACCAAAGACGATTCCGGCTGGAGATCCCGGCCGTAGGACGCGATCTCAATGCCGGTCAGCACGATCTCATGCACCCCGGCCTGCTGCAGGCGCGCGGTCTCCTGCTCTGCAAGCGCGGGCGGCAGCGACCGCACCCGCCCGCGGGCGTAAGGAATGATACAATAGGTGCAGAAATTATTGCAGCCATCCTCGATCTTGAGCAGCGCACGGGTGCGCCCCTTTGGGATACCCGCGGGTAGGGCTTCATATTCTGTTTCCCCCGCTTCCTGCAACGGGGCCTCCCTGCCTTGCACAGCGGCTTCACACAGGTCGAGCACACGCGCGCGGTCGGATGTGCCGCAGATCAGGTCGATCTCCCCGGTCGCACGGATGCGGTCGGGATCGGTCTGCGCAAAGCAGCCGCAGGCCGCGATCACCGCATGGGGGTTGTCCTTGCGCAGCTTGTGGAACGCGCGGATATTCTTATGGTCGGATACCGAGGTGACCGTGCAGGTGTTGACAATGACAGCGTCTGCGTCCTTTTCGACGATCTCGTGCCCGCGCGAAGCGGCAAGCTGGGTCAGCGCCTGCGTCTCAAACAAATTCACCTTGCATCCGAGGGTAAAAAAAGCGAACTTCATCGTTTGCTCCAATCTGTTTATTTATGATATTTTGCGCATATATTCTAACACAAAATGCCCGCTTTTCCAACATAAAACCAATTACGGTTTGACAAATCCGGATAAGCGTGCTATACTGTTTCCATAATGTAACTTTTGAATGTAACCATTTTGTAACTATAAGGAGCATACAAATGTCCACGACAGCCAAGAAGAAAGAACTTCTGGAATATAAGGGTCACCCGCTGATGCGTAAGGAAAATATTATTTATTACGGCTCTATGAGTGATTCTCACATCATTATGATGCAGATTCTCGAATCCAACGAGGTCAAAGGGATGCCGGTTGCCAAGCGCGTTTCCGTGCAGCTGCAGCAGACCAATCCCAACGTCCGTATGAAGGAGCGCATTGTCAAAAAGACTGAGAAGAACAGCCTTTGGGCTGCGATGGATATTGCGTCCATCTGGCTCGGCCGCGCGCTCAACAGCAAGTAACCAACCCAAACATCCGCATAAAATTGGAGGCCTTTTTCATGCACTCTACGAAAAAACTGGTCCGCCTCGCCGTTTCCGGCGCGCTGGCGGTATCCATGCTGCTCCCCAGTTCTCTGGCGATGTATCAGGCAAAGGTAAAAGCAGATGCACTTTATCTGCGTGAGTCGCCCGGCGGCGAGATCATCACCACCCTGCCGCAGAACACAATGGTAGCCGTTCTGAACAACAGCAGCAGCTGGTACAAGGTCGTTGCAAACGGCAAGGAAGGCTATGTCAGCAGCGAGTATCTGACCGGCTCGCTGACCACGGACTTCTCCCTGGGCAGCGCCAAGATCGTCTGCGACACCACCGTCAACTTCCGTTCCCAGCCGAACACCTCTTCCTCTGTTCTGGCTTCCCTGCGCAACGGCACGGTCGTCAGTGTGACCGGCGTTCAGGGCGGCTGGTTCAAGGTTACATACAACGGCCAGAAGGGCTATGTCCATCCGGATTACCTGTCCTTCTCGAATGTACAGGGTTCTGGCTCTACGGGTTCGAGCGGTTCCAGCTCGATCACCCCGCCGAGCAATTCGGTCTCTTACAACGGCTCGAGCGAGAAGCGCGCAGCGGTTCTGGAGTATGCAGCGCAGTTCCTCGGCACCCCGTATGTTTACGGCGGCAGCACCCCGAGCGGCTTTGACTGCTCCGGTTTCACCTCTTATGTATTCAAGAACACGGTAGGCTCGATCCCGCGCGTTGCGCAGGCCCAGTTCGACGCCACGACCCGTGTTTCTATGGACGAGCTCCTGCCGGGCGATCTGGTATTCTTCGGCAGCAGCGCCTCCTCGATCAGCCACGTTGGCATTTACGTCGGCAACAATCAGTTCATCCACTCCCCGCACACCGGCGATGTGGTCAAGTATGATTCCCTGACCGGCAGCTACGCTTCCCGTTTCCAGGGCGGCGGCCGCGTGATCTTCGACTAAGCCAAAAACGGATAAGCCCTTCGGCTGTACGCCGAAGGGCTTTTGTTATGTGATGATGGAAAGCGTCCCATCCTCCCACCGCAGCTCGGCCGGCACGATCTGCTGCGCCGCCAGCTGCCGGTTGATCGCGGCAGCGATTTGATCGGAAAGGGCTTCCGCAATGTCCTCGGGCAGCGCAATGCCTGCGATCTCGGCCTGTCTGCATTGCAGGGATATCGCACCATCCTGCACCGAAGCCGTCCAGCTGGCTGAAACCTCGCAGCTGTCCGGCAGAAAGAGCAGCGCGGTCCGCAGGTTGCCGGGCACCAGCCCGCTTTCGGCCAGCGTTTGCCGCTGTACATTGGCGCTGACGAAAATCGTCTGATCCGCATGGATCGCGGCGGACAGGTCATCCGGCGCAAACGGCAGCGCCTGCGCGATCATTTCGCACAGCCCCTCTTCGCTCAGCTGAAACCCCACATTCTGTTCCTCCTGTTCTTCTGCCGCCTCGCCGAAAGGCACGGGCTGCGTCTCGGCTTCCGGGTGCCCAAGCATCATTCTGCCGATCATCAGGAGGCACAAAAGCATGCAGATGCCTAAAATCAGCGTATAGACAAAGCTCTTCTCCTCCTGCATGGGCGCTGTCTCCCTCCCTGTTGGTGTATGATACTTTATGCGGCGCCGCCGCGGGATATGCGCATGAAAAGGCACCTGCCGGGCATTTGCCCGGCAGGTGCCTTATTCTTCTGGTGAGATATTCGGTTTTGCTCAGTTGCAGCATCTGCTGCCGCAGCTGTTGCCATTGCTGTTACCGCAGCCACAGCCATTGGAATTGTCCTTGCAGCCGCAGCCGTTGGAATTGACCGCGTCCGCGAACAGCCGGTCGGAAGCATCCTGCTGGGGCGGGAAGAACTCGTCGATCGGGAACTCGAAGTTCGCAAAGACCTCGCAGGGGTCCTGTTCCCCTCCAACACCGCTGTTCGAGCAGTCGCGGCGCGGCAGGCAGATGTCAAACGCCGGCATGAGCAGCTGGATATCGCGCTCGAGGCGGATGATCGAGAACTGGCCCAGGGTGACAAACAGCTGGTTGCCGTCGTCGCTCAGCACCAGACTGTCGCCGCCGAAGCACGAGCAGATCGAACGCGGCACTTCGTGCAGGCGGCAGCAGCAGCAGTTGCACGAAGTCTCAGGCGATACGATGCGCGCGTCGAGCAGGATCGGGTCAACAACCTCAACGACCGCGGTCGGCTTGTTGCTGTCCGGGCAGAGCTGGATATCGTTCTCATCCTCTACGAAGCGGGACGAGAAAATGCGTGCGCCGCCCTCGCCGCCGAACAGGATGACGCGCTTGTCAAACACCGCCAGACCGTCAATGATGCGCGGACGGCCGATCACGCAGCTGACCTCGCATTCGATGCGGTAGAAGAAGCGGATATCGATGGTATAGAACCCTCGGTTAAACGGCATCCAAGGTTTCTACATTGCTAATCCTCCTGATTTCATTTATATTCTACCGTATTTTCACCAATGATGCAACGAAAGCCGCCCTTCCGGACGGCTTTCTCTATCATCAAAATCCTTTAAATCCAACGAACGAATCAAACGGATTAGAAGAAAACCCGCTTTTCTTCTTGCTTCCTGAGCTGCCGCCACTGCTTCCGCTGCTCTGTCCGCTTCCGCTCGTGACGTTCGTGTACACGTTTGACCCTGTCCAGACATACCCTGTTGCAGAATCCTGCAATTCCGGAATCAGTGTTGCCGGATCAATTGGTTTTCCATCGCGTGTGATGGTCAAATCAAGGTGCGCGCCCTTGGAATTGCCGGTCTGCCCTACCTTGCCGATCTGTTCACCCTGCTTAACCTCTGTGCCGACTGCAACCGGGCTTTGCTCCATCATATGATGATAGGCGCTGACTGTGCCGTCGCTGTGCGTCACTTCAATCGTCCAGCCATAACCATCTACCCATCCATTTTGCGTCACCTTGCCGCTCTTGTAGGCGCCGATCGGTGTGCCTTCGGCGGCTCCAATATCAATGGATGGATGCAATGAAGATGACATCGCGCCGTTATCTGTCTGGAAAGACTTTCGCGGGCCAAATCTTGATGTAACTTTCGCACCGGCAACAGGATTGATGCCGACTTCCTGCCCGCTGCTGTACTCGCCCACCGTTGCACTGCCGAAGGGGTTGTTCTTCCAACTTTTGTTTGTGCTTGCATACAAATAGGCTTTCTGATACTGCGTCAAGCCGTCCATTGCATTAACACATGCTTCTGCCTCGCTCTGACGCGGGTTCCCCTTATCGTCTGTATTCGCCGTCTCGAGCGCCACGCGGTACATCGCATAGGTAGCTGGCGAAATCCCAGCTTCTTTCTCTGCCATATACGCCTTAGCGCGCCACTCGTCCAGCTCTGCGCCCTCGTTTATATCCTGCTCATACTCATTGAGCAACGACCGCAGCCTTGCCTTGCCGTCGTCCGTCAACGCGCCATAGAATGAGCCGTTTGGATCGATCGATTTTTCATATACCGATACATGGAACGGGTTCACACTCATATTGTCGCGATACGTCTGGAACAGGACGTCGCGCTGCTCATCCGTGAGACCGTCATACCCTCGCAGGATCTCCGCCACATTCGCCGCGTTATCCGTTCCCGTGCCTTCTGCCCAAGCATCATATACGGAGGCATCAGCCTGGAATCTAACAAAGTCGCTTGCATTGACCTTTCCTTTTGCAATAGTCTCCCAATTCTTGCGGGCTTTCTCGTCCTCCTCGCCAATGGAGGAAATGAGCACATAGTCCGCAAGCGCCTGCTTCTCGCTGTCCGAAAGCGTGCTGTCCTGCATCACTTCATCCAGCACGATGTTGCGCGCCTCGGCTTCTGTGCGTACCTTCTTGTCGTTTTCGTCCTTCTCGCCTATCATCTCGCTCAGTCGGTCATCCCACTGGACGAACTGGTCAATACTGAGGCCGGTCTCGAGTGCGCTGCGCGCCGCGTCCCGCCGGCTCTCGTTCACATACTGGCCAAGCAGGAACGCATTGCGATCCGAATAGTCCGCCGGCTGCTCGTCCTCGCCGGAAACGATCAAGGCACGGTCTACCGCCGCTTTCTGCTCCGGCGTCAGGTTCTCGTTATCGAACAGCGCGAGACGCTGCTGATCCTTTACGGTCTGCACCGTGTTGCCCTCGCTGTCCTTTACGCTCTCGAAACCGCGCAGGCTTGTGATTACATCCATTGCCTGCCGCGGCTCTACGCCTGCCGTGTCGCGCAGGTAATTATAAACCGAAGTTTCATCTGCGGAAAGCCCCTTGAAACCGTTGTCAATGTATTCCTGTGCCTCCGGGGAAGACCACTTTCCGAATACCGCCGCACGCGCCCAATCCAACGGGCTTTCTCCATACGCAGGGAATTGCAGCTTCAAGTTGCCGTCATTATCATGCACATAACTGCCTCCCGCCAGCATGGTTGCAATGCCTTCCGCCGTCTTTTTAATCTGTGTGCCGCCAAACGGCAATACAATACCATAAATCGGTTTTGCAAGTTCCTTAATTGCCGCTTCCGTCCGAGCCGCGCCGCTCTTGGAAAGAATGCTGTCAATGTCAGGTACAACCGACTGGATCGGCAGCCTGCTGTTGCTCGCGCCGAACAGCGCGCCAACCGGGCCGGAAAGAAACGGCACATTAGATGCAACATCCTGCAATGTCGTCTTTGCATTATCCCACACACTGTCCGATGCCTCTACCTGAAAATCATCAATCCCCAGATCACCGGAAAATGCCTCCTGAATCATCGTAAATGCATTCGGCAGTGCATACCCTGTTGCTCTCCCAACAAAATCATTGACAATTTCGATTGGGTCAAGCGCGCCGCGCGTACCGGTCAGCTTTTCGCGCGCGTCGTTGAACAGGTGGGACAGGATAAAAATTTGCAGCAACGCACCCGCAGTCGTTGCGATCACAGCAGCTTTTCCCTTTCCCTGCGCACGCGCGTTGGCTGGAATATCCCCGAAAAGGTAATCGTACTGGTTGGCAACCTCCAATTGAAACATTGTGAAAGCCTTTTTCAGCGGCCCCTTTTCATCAAAGACAATTGGCTTCGCACCCTTGGAACGGTCTCCCATCAGGCCGGCGGCCCATCTATCTGCCTCCCGCATCGCTTCCTGATGGTTTAAGCCCCGTTTTGTGTTGTCAATATACCGTGCGCGTGTCAGCACTTCACTGGTCATCCTGTCCACTGCACGTACAGGGATAGATGCAAGATCTGAAGCCTTCTGCACTCTGGTTTTTGCTATGCGGTCTGAACCACGGCGGTTGGTCAGAAAATCCGATGTATCGCGGAACATGCTGTCTTTTTTCAGCAGATCATAGGTGTAATCCAGCATAGCCCGTGCCATGCTCGAATATCGCAGTTCGCCCGCGCCCTGGGTAAGTGGAATAAAATTGGACAGAGCGGTCGACAGATTCGCGCCAACCATGTTGGCCGCTACCTTTCCTTCAAGATCGGACATAGCCCGGAACATGCCGCGGCTCAAATCGCTTTCCATCTGCCTGTCCCTACGTGCCTTTTTCCCTGCAAGAAGGTTGGTATACTCCGCAATCCAGCTCGGAAAATGTGGCAGGTTTCCCTGACTTTCTTCCCAGATTTTACTCATCTGCTGTACGCGATCTTCAATCGTAATGCTGGGATTCTGCATAATAGCAAGAAGCTCTGCCTGCTCCCCCTCGTCCGCGTTCTTAAACCGGATTGTTTCCTCCAGTGTACGCAGATTCTGGATGTCGTCCGTATGGAAAATTGCAGTTGCTGCATTGCTGATGTAATTGTCCATCGCCTTAATTGCGTCAAACTCCAGATTGACCCCCTGTCGTTCTTCAGCGAAAGAAGCATACTGATGCCCCGGACGACGGTTCTCCGTTCTACCTGCAATCTCATCCGGCAGCTCGTCCGCCATAGTCTCGATACCGATGCCTCGCAAAATGCGGTTATACCATTTTCCTTCCTTTGTCGGCGTAATGCTGGGCAGATACCGACGGTGGAACTCCAGCGGGTCAATGCCATTTCGCACCCAAGCCTCATTTATCTGCGGATGGAGATCCTGCGTAAACTCGATGAGTTTTTCCATTGCTGTATCCGCTTCTGCAAAATGGATTTTCTTCTGATGCTTTTCTACATAATCCGCATACAGCTTTTGCAATGTCTCGTTTTTCGGATTCAGTTCCAAGCGGTTTTTCAAGTGGATATATACGCTGTCCTCGTGTGAAAGGCCTTTAACAATGTCTTTGAGCTTGTTCCGCATGTTGTTTTCCCAGCGGACACTTTCCGCATCATGCTGGATGACAGGGGCAAAATACGCCTCATAGATGGCGCGCATCTGCTCAGTATCTCCCATCACTTTGCGCAGGACGCGCAGCGGCGTGCGTGTGCTCAGCTGATAACCGATTTTCGCATCCTCCCAGTTATCCGAATCAACAATGAGTTCTTCCGCCCTGCGGGTTCTGGCTGCATTCAGCTCATCGTAAAAGTCATAGGCAGTCCGCATATCGTTCCAGTAATTGCGCAGCGCACGCGCATAGGTTTCTACGAGTTCATAGCGGTGATCATTCATCTGCGTGACCGGCCCACGACCGGACGCAATTTCACGCGCGTTGACAAACTCTTCTTTCGTAATCTTCCAAGCCTTGACCAGCGTGCGCAGGAAAAAGCGTTCGCTTTCCAGACTGTTCACAAGATCAACGACGACATTCTCGCTTTCGTGATTGATATAACGGTCTGCATCCGATGGCGTGGCCCGCGTGTCCGCGCGCCGCAGCTTATGACGTGCGGAAACCCTTTCCGCAAGATTCATTGCCTGTCTAACCTGTGCATCAATTTCAGGCGGTTTTTCGTAGGTAATCCGGTTCAACATCTCTTCGCGCGCGTTTTCCCGTGCCTCCTGCGCCGCCTCCCCCTGGGCCCGCACCTCGGCCTCGCGCATAGCCTGCTGCGGCGTCGCGCCGTACCGAATTGCCTCCGTTACTGGAATACTTGTTTCAGACTCTGGCACGCTGGTCTCTGCTGTTGTACTGGTCAGCCGTTCAAGCGGCGTGACAGTTTCCGGAACACTCCGCGCATGCTCTGCCGTCTGCGCCGCTGCCAGCTCCCGCCATGTGTCGTCTATCTCCATTTCGATTTCCTGCAAGCGCGCATCCCGCGCTGGGCCGGGCAGTATGTTCTGCATCGCGCGCCGCTCTCCATCCAGCTCAGCCAGCCTGCGCCCAAGCGCTTGGGTTTTGGTCTCCTGCGGCCTCTCTTCAGAAAAATCCTGTGCAAGCTGCCGCTCCAATTCCGCTTCTTCCGCTGCAATCTCCGCTTCCGTGCGGTAAGAGCTTTCCGGCCGGGTTTCATATTCCGGGCGAAGTTGCGGTTGATTTATCGTCGAACCTGCTTGAGCCGCCTCCGCGCGGTATCGCTCCGTCTGTTCGGCCAGGCGCTGCTGCGCAACGCTCGGCACCTCAAACATCCTCTGCGGCACAAGCTGATCTTCCGCATACCGATAAGATCCCGCATCGTTGAGCAATCTTTTTTCAACCAGACGGTCGAAAAACCGGTTGCCGTCTTCGGATAAATCTTTAACGGCAAAGCGATCGTATCCATTTTGCCGCAGAAAATTAACAAATGACATTACATGGTTTTCTGCAATGCCTCGTCCCAGCAATTCATCCGGAATCTGCGTGCGGTCTGTCGCGTCCCCGTCGATATTATAGAATAAACCCATAATAAACGGCGGTTCTCCGTTATCCGGGATTTTCCCTGAGACGTCCATCATATCACTGTCCACCGCCCAGAAAGTGCCGTTACCGGAAGGCTGTGTTCGGATATTATACCGTTCCTGGTTATTCGTCCCGCTCCGTTCTGCCGTCTGCTGCACTGTCTGCGGACTTCCCTGCCGTACCGGCTCAGGAACGGCCTGCACAGCGTCCTGCCTCACCAGCGGGTAATTATTTGCCTGCGGTGCTGCCGCTGTCTCCTGCGCCGCCTGCGGCCCGGCAAGCGCCCTTCCGCCGATCGTGCCCACCGTGGCGTAGAATCCGCCGCTCAGCGCGCCGCCGAGCGCCTGCTCCACCAGCTCCGCAAAGCTAAATTCTGCGTCAGGGTCGTTCGCCGCCCAGTCCGCGGCGAAATTCATCACATAGCTCGCGCTCTCCTCGGTCGCCTCAATGCCCATCTGCCGCAGGAAATTCCGCACCGCGACAATGCCGCCGCTGTGCAGGATGTTTGACAGATGGTCGATCGGCAGCTTCTCGGTCACGGCCTCGATCAGGCCGCTGACCACGCCACGCCCCAGCGCCTCGCTCGGGCTTACGCCCCGCGCGGAGAGCTCCTGCGCGCGCTGGCCTGCCGTCTGCGCGGCCATCAGGCCCGCGCCGATGGCCGGACCAAATCCCGGGATCAGGCTTGCCGCCATGCCCGGCGCGTTGCCCGCGATGCTGATGCCCATGTTCGCGAGTAATCGCGGCACCCTCGAGAGGCCCGCCGTGGCGTTCGCCTGCGCCTCTGCCGCCTCGCGCAGCATGGTCTGTCCCCATTTGCTCTGGTCTACCGGTGTCTGTACCGCAAGCTGGTTTTTCCGCTCGCGCACGCTTTGCAGCCGGTTGTATATCTCCAGATAGTCCTGACTCAGCGATCCGTCGTAGTTGGTAGATGGCATACTCGTCAGCTGGCTCTCGAGCTGCTGCTCCTCCTGCTCGAGCTGTACGAATTCCGGGTTTTGCCGGCTCTGCTCGACGTTCTCCGCCTGCTGCTGTGCGGTCTCAAATAGCGCCGGGATCGAGCCGATCGCGCGCTTGGCCACCGCCTCGAATCCCTGCCCGAGCCGGTCTGCGGCCTGCCGCTGGTTGATGTTCTCCTGTACATATGCGAGCGTTGTTTCGTCCGCGCCTGCCTGCCGCAGCCGATCCACAGCCTCGCTGTCGCTGACGAAAAAGCGCGCGTTCGGGCCGGTCTCGCGTACGTTGTACTGCAGCCCGTACCGCTCCAGGATCCTGTCCATCTCGTCAGAAAGCGCTTTTACTGCCTCATCGCGGCTGCGGGTGTCTTCCTCCGTCCATTCCTCCGCGGACCGGCTGAACAGATCGTTCATCACCTGATGTGCACGGACCGAGGTCTGTTCTTCATTCTGCCCCGCTGTCATCCGGCTCTGCCGCCACTGGTCTGCCTGACGCATGCGATCCACTACCGTACCGCCGAAAACCGCCTGCGTCGGCGCAGAGTAGTTGCGGCCGGTCCTCGCGTTATAGGTCACGCCCGTGCGCGGGTCGTAGCTGAGGCCCAGTCTCTGCCGGATCGCGCTGTTTTCCTGGTTAAGCCGGCTGCGCTCCGTCGGGTCGGTGGTATTGTGCCAGCGGATCATGTTCAGCTGTAGATTGCGCTCGTCCGCTTCCCGCTGCGTCCCGCGCGAGGTATTCGTCCCCGTCCGGCTGTCTGTGTTCGTCCGGCGGCGTACAGAGCCGCCCTGCAGGTAGCTCTGCCGCCGGTCCGCCGCACTGCTCCCGCCGAGCGAATCCAGCGTGCCAAGGCCGGTTCCCGGCATCTCCGCCGCGAAACGGATTCCGTTGCTCTGCTGCTGCGATCCGGAGGACGAGGACGAAGCCGATGCCTTCCGCACCGTCGTGTCCTTTCGGATGGTGTTTACCGGGTTGCTGCTCTTCTGCGTGCTGGATGCTTTCTGCGCTGCGGCCTGCTGCTTTTTCTGCTCCGCGGCTTTCTGCTGCAACTGACTTTGTACGCGGTTAAATGCCTGCGTCGGGTTCTGCTTCGACGCATTTTTCGCCATCTGTAGCAGTCGCTTCTTTTCTTCCTCTGTCATTTCATCCGCCTCCTGTAAAAAGCGGGGCGGCGGTTGCCCGCCGCCCTTCCGGTCGTGTTACGATACACCCAGCTGCTTCATTTGCCAAGCGTTATACTGGATTTCCTGCTGCAACTGCTCATTTTGCAGTCTGTACTGTTCCTCCGTCAACTTGCCAAGTGCAAGCTGCTGGTCAAGCTCCTTCTGCTGATCCGCCAGCTGCTGGCGCTCCAGTTCCAACCTCTGAGCCTCCAGCGTTGGGCTTCCGTTGTAAACGCCCGTCAAGCCCGCATCGGTAACACCCATGTTATAACCGAACTGCTGCTGCCACTGCTGATTGGCCAGGATGTCCTGTGCCGCCTGATAACCCTGCTGTGCGATCTGCGTCAGCATATCGGAGAGTGCCTGTGCAGCTGTAAGGTCTCCGTTCAACTGCGCCTGCGTGATCGCGCGTTCGATCTCGGCGATCGCCTCGGTCTGGGTCTGCGCGTTCTGGTTGAGCGCGCCCTGATAGGCGTTACCAGCCTGGATTTGGCTGGTTTCGGTCACGCCAGAGGACAGCAGCCCATTTGCCGCGAGGTTTTCGGCCAGTGACCCGTTCGGGTTGAGGGTCTGCATATACGCGCGTTCTGCTGCGGCGTTATTCGCTTTCGTCAATTTTCCGACAGAATCCTTCTGCGCGTTCAAATCAGCAACTGCACTGTCCACGCCAGCTTGAATGGCTGCCTGCTGCTGATCTGCGGCCTGCTGCATGGTGTTCTGGTATTGTTCCTGCGCGGCGGTCAACTGATCCTGCCCCTTACGCAGCTGGTTGATATAGGCCTGCATGGAAAGCTGCTTCTGGTCATTAGCGAACTGTCCAAGCCCATTTGTGGTTTGCGCCTTATCCAGCCGTGCATCCGCAATGGACTGCAAGTAATCCGCATCCGTTACGCCCTTGTTTACCATGTCCCAAAAGGTGTTTCCAAGATCCACTTTCCCGTAGTCGATTCCCATCTGCTGTGCCAGCGAACTTCCCGAAGAACCTCCCGAGCTTCCGCCCGATCCGCTCGAGCCGCCGGACGAGCCGCCCGAACTGCCGCCGCGGTTCCCCGAGGATCCGCTCGAAGAACTTCCCGAAGAGCTGCCGCTGTTCTTGTTGTTATTTTTGATGGCGTTCGAGACGCTGTTTCCAATGCCGCCTGCAATACCTGCGATTGCACCCGCCATGATCTGCCCTAAGCTCGGCATAATTTAAGCCTCCTTTCGACCAACCAGTCCAACACGCTTCAACACCGTGGAAGCCTGTTCTCGTGTCAACGGTGCCTGCGGCATGGTGCCGTCAAAGATACCCGCATCTTTTGCAGCGTCCCAGTCCGCCTTGTGCCAGTCGCTCGGCCCCTTCTCCTCCTGCTCCTTCATCCAGCGGTCCATATATGCCTTAAACTGTTCGTAACTGAGCATCTGGTCGTCCTCCTTCATGTAGTCCTGTACTTCCGCCCACGGAAAGTTATCCCCCGGGCAACTTGTGCTGTTCACGTCCCTATGCCGTCGAATCGGCATGGTGCCATACCGTTCCATGATGTCCCGCAGCAGCGCCTTGAGGCTGGCGAGCTGGGCCGCGGGCATGGTCTCGGTCATGTACGCGCCCTCGCAGCAGATACCAATGCTCCGGTCATTGTGTCCGGTCGCATGCGCGCCCACTGCCCACTCCGGTCGGCCGCGGTAGATACTGCCGTCCTTGCGGATGTAATAGTGGTAGCCGATGCCCACCCATCCGTTATCGAGGTGCCACTGGTTAATGTCCCACACCGTCGCGCTGGATGCCTCGGCGTGGTGCAGGATGACTTCATCCGTCTTACTGCGCCGCGTGAAATTGCCGTTTCGCGGCAGATTGGCTTCAATCACTTTCATTGGGTTTGTCCTCCTCCGGCTCCGGAAGCACCTTGTTTCCCGCCTCATCTACCGCCGCCCGGGCTGCATTCAGCCCGCGCACGAAGATTTCCGGCACGTCATAGCCCAGCACCACCAGATTTTCCACGATGCTGGTCAGCTCATTGAGAATGTACACGCCCAGCGTAAACCATCCGATCAGCTGCATAAAACCGAGCGGCACGCCGATGGTCTCGCCGAAATCAATGAATACTGTGCTCACGCCAAATGCCAGTGCGATCACAACCCAGTAACTCACCTTTTTACGGACGCCGTCCGCGCCCTTGGCGCTCGAAAGCGTGTTCGTTTTCTTGGCTTTGAGCCGCCCATAGTAGAAATCGACGACATTCAGCGCCAGAAACAGTACAAATATCTGCCAGTGTGCACCGAACACGCCGCTCAGCACTGCGACGACTGCCGCCCCAAGCAGATTTGCCTTGTCCCCGAACGCCGAAAAAATCTGCGAGACGATCGTCATGAAATGATCCATTTTATGTTCCTTTCCGGCCAATGGCCTTTACAATAAAATTATCACTAAATGGAGGTATAAAGATGAATATTCAACCTATTTCTTCTCTATATGCAGAGCTTTGTGTGCTTGCAGGCGCAGATGAACAGCTGCGCCGGGATTTGTGGCAAAGCCTTGAAAAATATGATATATTTGCCCGCACTGCTCACACTTCTTTTGCTGAAACCTGCCGGCAATTCATTGCCGCGAAGCGTGTTGATGGCCTGTCTGAAAAAACATTGGCTGGATACGAGATCGATCTGCGGATCTTCGGCGCATTTTTGAACGGGAAGCCGCCGGCAGAAATCACAACCGATGACGTGCGCTCGTTCCTTTCCTATCTGCAAGCGGACCGTCGCGTCTGCAAGTCTACTGCTTTAACCTATCTCATGGTACTGCGCTCCTTTTTCGGATGGCTTGTGCGAGAGGAACTGTTGCTGCGCAATCCCTGCAACAAGATCCGATCCGCTAAAATCGACCGCATGCGAACGCGGAAGCCCCTTACACCGGAAGGCGTCGAGCGTGCACGCCGCGCCTGCATTTCCCTGCGCGAACAGCTTGCATTTGAGCTTCTGATCTCTACCGGCTGCCGCCTTGGCGAGCTGGAAAACCTCTCCCCGAACGCCATTGACCTGCAGGCGCGTTCGATCGTGGTCACAGGAAAGGGTGATAAAACACGTACTGTGTATTTCTCGACGCGCGCTAAAGTGCTGATCATGGAATACCTGCAAAAGCATCCGGGTGCAAGGCGTATCTTGCCAGGCGGCCGTCAAATCGAGAAGACTACGCTCGCAATCGGAAAGCGCGCTGGGCTGGAAGAAAAACTGATACCCCACCGGCTTCGCCATACCTTTGCCACGCACGCCCTCGAATCCGGCATGAACATCATCGTTATCCAGCAGCTGCTCGGTCATACATCACTCGACACAACACAGATCTACGCGCGCATTTCTCATGTGGCCGTTCGCCGTGCATACGAGCAATGTATCCCGTAATCCTATCCCTGGACCTCCTCGATCGTGCCGAGGTCGTCCCACTTTACGCCGACCGTGCCAGGCGCCCAGGTGTTGGTGTCCTGCCCGCTGCGCCAGACGTGTCCCTCATAGGTGCAGCAGTCGCCGGTTGCGTAAGGGCTGGTTGCCATCTCGATAAACGGCAGCGCCTTTTGGGGGTCAGTGCTCCACACAAATCGCCATTGTGCGGGCAGCTCCTCCGGCTCCTGCGGGTAGGTATTGCTGTCGTACGGCTGGATCAGGCGCACCACGCGCCCCGCGGTCGAGCGGCAGACAAAGCCGTCCTTCTCCCCCGCCTTGCGCGTCAGCATATTCGCCTTAGCTTTGGCCGCCTGAAAATCAGGGATTTTCTGTTTCTCCGCATACAGCGCAGTGCCGTCCATATCCGGTGACCGCGTCTGAACGTCTTGTGCATCTGCACGGCCCTGATTGCGCATCACGCCCAAAGCGATTTCCTTACTGGTCAAATCGAGTTCACCCCTTCCGTGTATGCGGCGGCCATTTCATCCCAGATGGCCTGCACGTCCGTTTTCGTCGCGCTGGTCTCCTCCAGCGTAGTGACGCGCTGTTCCAGATCACCGCTGGGCGGCGTCGGGTCTTCCGGCTCCTCCGGCGCGGGGTGCTCGGCCTCCCAGTCGGCGATCTCCTCGGCGGTCGCGCCCTCGGTCCACGTTTCGGCGGTGCTATCCCAGCGGGGCTTGACAAAACCCGAGCTGCCCGCGTGGACTTTGATGAGGGGCGGCTGTACATCGAGCAGACGCTCGCCCTCTTTGAGCTTGTAGCCGAGCACAGTCTCGGCCTGCTTTCCGTCCGCGCCCTGCTCGGTCTGCACGGTGACAAAAATCTTATAAAAACCATCTGCGTCCACAACGCAGCGGTCAGCCAGCGTTACATTTTGCATTTACAACCCTCCTCCTGCCTCAAACGACACATCAAACCAAAAATATGATGCGGTTTGGTACACATGCGCACAAACCTTACCATCTGGGTGGATATCGATGTACGCAGACCCTGTATTTGTTGATGCAGAATAACGGGATAGTTCGGATGGACACGCGTCTGCTTGCAGCATGCCAATCACGATATCCTCACCGGCAGGGATGTTTCCAGCAACACCGCCAGCAAGGAACACTATGCTCTCCTGCGTCACAAAAAACTTACATATACTGTTTGCCGTAAAACCGGATTGTAGGGTCAGATTGCGCACCTGCGGCGGCGTGGCGGTAGATTCTTCTTTCCATTTGCTCCATGTTGCATAGGCATGAGTTTGTCGATAAACCTCGTTTTTGGATTCACTAATGCAAATAATTGCACCATGATCATCTGGAAAAATATTTTTATCCCTAAATACAACAACGAAGCCAAAAAAACAGCCTGTATACGGCCAATTCTTTTCTACGGATACATTCGCACCCGCTCCCAAAATATAAACGCCAGCGTTTAGAGTGTGTAAATCTGTATCGCCTGTTATAGAAATGAAATTGGATGCGTTGAGCTTATTTGACAATTGCGAACTTATCGAAGTCGGATCCGATGCACTTGTTGGTATCTCCTCACCGGTGACATCGCTCCCCAGCTTATCCGCCGTGACCGCGCCGTCCTGAAGCATGTCCGATGTGATCGACCCGCCCGGGATAATGCCGGACACGATATTGTCGATGTTCTCGCGCAGCTCCTCAAGCGCCTGCTGCACATTGGTCGCTGTCATACCGGCAATGGGCGCGTTGCCGACCTCTGCCGCGCCCGTCGCAGCCTTGATCTTTGCGATGTATGCCGTGAGATTCGCCTGCACCGCCTCGATCGCTTCCTGCACGGTGTCCTCGTCCACGCCCTCGCTCGGCGTGTATCCCACCTTGCCCGCGCCGTCTGCCCCGCTGTAATTGCCGCCAATATCCGCCTGTATCTGCTCAAGCGCATCCTGTAGCGTCTGCGCCGTCATGCCGTCAAATGGCGTTACGCCGATCTGCCCGGCGGCCGCCTGCTGCTGCATCTGGTCAATCAGGCTGTTCAGCTTCTGGATCACCAGCGTCGGCAGGGCGTCAAACACCATCTTGTTATCTGCAGCCGAGCCGGTCAGCGTATCGGGCCGGGACTGCACGCCGGTTGTCTGGATCTGCGACTCGCTGATTTTGCAATCGTTGAAACTCACTGTTTCGCCTCCTTTATCACCATATAGCTTGCTTCGACCTCATACAGGCCGAAGCCCTCGTTTACGCCTTCGGAAACGAGGATAAACTGGATTGCCTTCCAGTCGTCTATCTTGGTGTTCAGCGGACGCATGCTGTTGCGCGTGCCGTCGAACGTGAACCGGTAAAAGGCAATGTCGTCAAAATTGATGTTATCCGCATACAGCGTGCGGTACATCTTGCCCGGATCAGTTTCGATTCGTATCCATACCTGAACGCCGCTTCTTGCATAGCTCTTGAGGTGTACGGACGTGCCGCGCTTATTCAGCCGCTTGAGTTCGCTGATGCTGTCCATCGTGTCAAGCTTGGTCGCCCATTCCGCGCGGATCGCCGCGCCGTCGTCGCTGTACGCGGACATCATCACGTCGTTTTCGACGTTCACCCGGTCGTCATTGAACTTACACACCTTGCCGTCCTTGGTGCCGAAATACAGCGTCTGTTCGTGGCTGCGCATCGAATGCGCGGGGATGTTCGTCCAGTAGTACCACTCATAGCCGTTATCGCTCCGGTCCTGATTGCCGTCCGCGACATAGGCATGCCCGTTCGGCAGCACCAGCACATACCACCCGCGCCATACGGCGCTTACTGCCTCCGCAAGGTTCTTTTCCTTGGTCAGCTTGGGGTTTACGCGCCGCGACCGGCAGAACAGTTGCCTGACCTGCATGTTGTTGTAGTAGGTTGTTGTCGGCGCATACACGCCGCGCGGGCTGAGATACAGCGGGTCATCGTTGAGGTTTGCCGCCGAGTACGGTGCAGCCGCGCCATATCCCGGCACGCCCTCGCGCAGCGGAAACGCCGCCACGTCGTTGACCAGCGTCCCCGCGTGGTGCCAGATCGTGCCCTCCTGCCGGTTGTCCTTCTTGATGATCAGCAGCTCGCCCTGTGCCTTGACATAGCACATGATCGGGAAATCACTTGACCCAACCACCGAGTAATTGATATCCGGGAAATAAGTCGGGTCGGAAAGGCCGGAAAACCACTCTGTCGCGGCGCTCGAGCTGTTCCCGCTGACGAACACGCGGTTGCTGCTCCCGTCCATGCCGTAGATCGCAAACACCGTGCAGCCGAGGATCTTCTGCCGGTCCGCCGTCGTCTTGGCGAACTTGATTTCGACGTTCGATGTTCCCGCATTCTCCGGTGCCGTGGGCGCTGTCGCAAATGTCACCGTGCCTTTTGACGCGTCGTAGCTCTGCACGGGGATGCTCTCGCCCGTGATGAAATAGCTCGCTGTCGGGGTAACGCCCGTGTCCAGTCCGGTTACATCCAGCTGAAAGGTCGTTGCCGACCCGTCCGCAACAAACCGATTCCTGCGCCATTTTGAAAGCATATTTACGCTCTCATACGCCTCCCCACCGCCCGTGGGCTGCCGCTGGTAGCTGGTCAGCGGGCAATACGCATCGTCGTCCGCGATCTTTTTCGCCGTCGTGCCGTCGTACACGATGTACTCCGCGCCGGTCAGGATGAACAGCTTTCCGTTCATGTAAAAGCCCTGACTCCTGCCGCCGCTCTTGAGGCCGGTCAGCAGCGAGGTTTGGCTGCCCGCGACGTACTCGTGCGTCTCGTTGTCGAATTTGACCCGGTACAGCGTGCTCCCCGCATGGACAAGGAACGTCTCGTTCTCCTCGTCGTCGTCATTCTCGATGGGGAAAATGCCTGCAATGCTCTCATTTGCCGCGAACTGATGCACCGTGCGCCAGCCCCAGCGTTTTTCCGGGAAGCCGCCCTCGTCTGCGATCATGTTGACCGCCCGCGGGCTTCTCCCCTTGTCGATCTGCGTCTCGTCCGTGGAGTAGTCCACTCCGCGGAAATTGCGGTACTGCTGCCGCCCCATTTTCGGGGATGTAAAGGCCGGCACATCAATCTTCCTCGCCATCGTCTCCCACCTCCGGGATCGCAGGCGCGGCGTCCTCCAGCGCGCCGACAAATCGGTTATACTCGATCACCATTTCCGCTTTTTTGTCCGGACTGTCCAGCATCAGCCGGGACGCAAGGCCGCTCGGCAGCGCGTCGCGCGTGATCCGGTCGTCCCAGTCGATCTCTGTGTCGTCGATCGCCGTCAGCTCCGGCACATGCTCCACCAGCGGCTTGCCCGCCTGCCTGCGGATCATGTTTTCATACGGCATCGCCTCCACCAGCAGCTGCTCAAGCAGCATGGGCGAGTATTTGTCAAAATCCGTGTCCCCGCCGTACTGCTCAAAGATGATCGCCGCCGCAAGATCAAATATTCTGCGTACCGTCGCCACGTCGTCCACCTCCTATACAAAAGGGGACGGGCTTCTGCCCGCCCCCATCCGGTTGATTATTCGCCGTCGTCCGTGTCTTCGGCGATATCCGAAGTGAACTTGCCCGCTGCGCCGTAGGCGACAACGCGGATGGTCTGGCCGGTTTCGGTCGTAACCTTGCCGCCGGTCGCAACGATCTTACGCGACTGCGAGAAGCGCGGGTCGGATCCGTCCAGCGTGTAATAGATCTCCTGCGCATCTGCGGCCGTGACCGTCGCCTGGTGCGTGGCGATCGTGACCGAGCACGCCTGCTTGGTGCCGTTGCCGACCAGCGCATACACGCCCTTCGCCAGCGAGCCGATGACGAACGCGTCAAACAGGTTGCGCGCCTCGATCAGCGTGCCGGAAATGCCCTGCGGCGAAGTGTTTACCTTCAGCTCGGTGATCTTGTCCGCCTGTACCAGCGCGGACTTGTGCGCGCAGATAAAGTGACAGCCTGCGGGCATCAGATCATCCGGCACCTCGATCACGCGGAAGGTCTTGCACTGGCCGATCTCGCCCTTCCGGACAGCCGGCACGGTCAGCTTCTCGATCTCGGTAAACTGCTTGCTTTCCGCAACCAGGCCGGTAAATGCCGAAGTCGCCCAAACCACACGGTTTTCAACCGGTACACGACCATTGACGAATGCTGCACGAGCTTTCTCCAGCTCGGCGATCACAGTGTCCTTGGTCAGCGACGCGCTGGCACCCAGCTCAACCACCCTGCCGTTCTGCGCGTAAACATTGAGCGCGTAGCGATCCTCAAACGGGATGACGATCTCGCTGTTCTGGTTCTTTACCCATTCGCCGGTTGCTGCGCCAATGGGACGGCTGCGGCTGTTGCCGAGGTCGATCGTACCGGTGTAGCTCTTGTCCTGCTTCATCTGGTATCGATGGACGTTCGGAATGATTTCCGAAGGATCGCCGTATCGCGCCGTGCCTTCCCTCTTATAGTCGTTCAGCGGGACGGTCGTCGGCACATATACCTGTACCGTATCAACGCCGCTGAATTCCAGCTCGCCATTGGTATACGGCTTCACGAACGAGTCGTGCAGCCACTGCTTTTCCATTTTGCCTGCATACTTGTTTGCAAGATTGTAAACGGGCATTGTATTCCCTCCTCATAAATTTAAAACTGGAATGCTTTCATAAACTCGGCTTCAAAGCCGCCCGGGTTGTCCGCGCCTGTCAGGCTACCCGCCGACTGCTGCCGGTTCTGCTGGTCCTTCTTGTGGATCTCGTTCTGCTGCTGCGCCTGTTCAGCCTGATACCGCCAGTGCGCTGCAACGGGCGTCATGCCCTCCTTTTGCACCAGTTCAAGCACACGCGCCGGAACTTCATCATTGATGCCGATTCCGGCAATCCTGCCGTATTCGGCCCACGCATTTTGTTCTGCCTTACGGCGCGCTTCCTGCACGGCCTGCTCTGCGCGCTGCTGCACCTGATGCACGGCGGCCTGCTGTTGTGCACGCTGCTGCTGCTCGGCCTCGCGCTTCGCTGCGACGCGGTTTCGGGCAATCTCCTGCAAGGCCGCGTCCGGCGTGCCCTCCGGGAACTCGCTTCGCGCCTTCTCCAGCTCGGCGTTCAGCTCCGCCTGCTGCTGTGCCTGCTCAAGCTGGGCGAGGTACTGCGCCCGGGTCATGCCGCTTGCCGCCGCATACTGATCCAGCACGCGCAGCTCACGCTCGGCCTTGTGGTCGTAATTCATGCCCTTCTGAAGCAGCGCCACGGGGTCTGTGCCCAATGCGCCGCGCAGCTGCTGTACTGCCTCCTGCGGCAGTAAGATACGATGACCGTTAAAGATCATCGGCACCAGCTGGGGCTGCTGCTCCTGCCGGGCCTCTTCGGGCGGCTCCTGTCCGCCCTCCTGTTTGTCCTCCGGCTTCTCCTGCTGGCCTTCGGGCTGCTGGTTTTCCAGCCCGTCCGCCCCGCCTTCGCCCAGATTCTGCCCTTCTGTGCCCAATGCGCCGCGCAGCTGCTGTACTGCCTCCTGCGGCAGTAAGATACGATGACCGTTAAAGATCATCGGCACCAGCTGGGGCTGCTGCTCCTGCCGGGCCTCTTCGGGCGGCTCCTGTCCGCCCTCCTGTTTGTCCTCCGGCTTCTCCTGCTGGCCTTCGGGCTGCTGGTTTTCCAGCCCGTCCGCCCCGCCTTCGCCCAGATTCTGCCCTGCGGTCTGCTGGTTTTCCAGACCGTCGCCGAGCAGCCCGGCCTCAAAGTCGGTGCCGAAGTCGCCGTCCATGTCCGCGCCGGTATCGCCGCCGTCTCCGCCCTCGGCGAAGAACTGCAGGCCGATCTGGCTGCGAAGCTCGTTTGTGCTCTCGTATCCGCTGGTTTCCCGAATACTCATAGCTGTGTACTCCTTTCATTGTGGAGCGCCTGCGCTCCGGCGGGCGCGCCGTTATCGGCGCACCCCCGTATCCTTGCCCACCTTCCTTGTTACCCTGAAGGAAGGATGTGGCGTCGGGCGGAAATGGCTCAAACCGCCCGCCGCAGCGCAGGCGCTGCGCTTTGTATTTTCGGCGCTGTGACGGACGCACCGTCGCCAGCCGGTGCATCCGCCCACAGAAAGAAAGGATGGTATCGGGCGGATGGGGCAACCCGCCCGCCACAACGCCGGAAAGTCATTACTTTTGTCATTACTTTTTCGCGTTCTTCCTGCGGCGCACCGCCTCACGCATCCTGTCATGCGGGCACTCCCGCACCAGCTCCGCGCGGCGCATCGCGCTTTCGCAGAACCCGTACCGATTCAGCATCGGGCAGAACGCGCTGCAAATTATGCGGTCAGAACTTGAATCGGACAACATTGCTTTTCTTCTTGAACTGTGCCCGCGCCGTGTCCAGCGCTTCCTGGACCGCGCCAAACATCGCATCCACCTGCTCCTCGGTGTACTCATACCCGCTGCCCGCCAGGTTGCCCAGCAGGCTGACCGCCTTGCAGGCCCGGCTGACGCGCGGCTCCGCGATGCGCACAAAGCGCTCTTCCTTGGTCTCGTTCTCGATTTTTGCCATTTTACATCACTCCTCCCTGTAATACCGCCGCTGCCTCGCGCTGCTTCTGCACCCGCTCGACGGCCTCCATCAGCCCGGTCTTGTCCCGGATCATCCCATCCGGCACGCGCTTGAGATATTCGACCGCGTCCGGGATGATATTCGCGTTCATTAGATTGTCCAGCGTCGAGGTCTGCAAGGTCTCCGCCCAGTAGCTCGCCGCGCCGACGTTGATTTCGAGATCAAGCGCGTCAACCGGCATGGTCGAGAAGTCGAACGTCTTGATGTCCGTCCGCTCCTTCATCTCGCCGGTCACCGGATCGGCCTCTTTGACCGTGACTTTGACCTCTCGGATCCCGTAATAGGCGTGCATCATGTCGATGATGACGCGCGTGTAATCCTCGATCATCTGGTAATAGGCAAGCCGCGTTAGGCTGAGCGGCGCGGCCGTCGCCTGCTGCACGGCCACGATTGCGCTTGTGTTGTCCGGGTTCTTGATGTTGCCAAGCGCTGCGTCGTTCGCGCCCGCAACATTTTTGACTGTGTCCAGTAAGTTTTGTGTCAATGCGGTTGCATCCGTCGGGATGGGCATACTGCCCGCAACGCCGGTCAGTGCCTGCGTCGGATCGCCGCGAACACCGATCGTTGTCGCCTCGGGCTTCCATCCGTCTGGGAATTTTGAAGTATCGTATACCAGCTTGGGGAAGGCATTGCTGTTGAGCTGATACGCAAGCGCCGTAAACTGCTTATTGACGCTGATCTGTGCATTGATGAGCTCCGCAACCTCGAGCACACCGTGATAAGAATTCTTGCGCGGACACCAACTCATATAAGCGATCGGGTACAGCGTCATCTCGGTCTGCGTCTCCTTTTGTACCATCGCTTGTCCGCATACTTTGCAGAAAAGCACCCTGCCGTCCGAGCCCTTCCAAAAGCGCGTGATCAGCGTCCCGTAAGTGTCGCCGTCTTTCAGCTCGTCGTCGCCCTTGTACTTTCCCTCGCTGTCGCCGATAATCTCATCCTCCGGCAGGCCATTTTCCTTGGCCATCCTGCGGATCTTCGGCACAGGAAGCCGCTGTACTACCAGGATATACGGCTGTGTCTGCACCTTACGGCTGGACGGATCTCCGAAAAGTACGTTTGTATTCATCAGGATCTCGGCAACAATATCGCCGGGCACGCCCGCAAGCCCGCTTTTCTGACTCGCATCCCACCAGAAGTACAGCGCAACATCGCCGTCTATGTACGCATCCCTGAGCATTTCGCGGTGCTTGTCCTTGATTTTCTGCCGCTCGACCACGCGGTCGATGCTCTGCTCCAGCACGGTCGCAGCCATCTTTGCCGGTTCATCCGGCAGGAAAGGCTCCAGCTGCTGCGCCACATCGTCCGAAACGATCTGCGCAACCTTGTAATTGGCGATCTGACGAATAAAGTTGACCGTGATCGGCCGCACCTGCTTGGTCTTTACGCCGTTCCACTGGTCGCCCTCGTAGAAGCGTTCGCACTGCTTGACCTTGTCATACAGCTCCAAACCGTCGTTATACGCATCTCCGCTCACATACTCGGCTTGGATCAGCTGCGGCGTGATCTCCTTTTTATCCATGCTTCAGCTCCACCTGCCCCTCGTCCGTGCCGTTATAGGCCGCGATGTTGGCAAACTCCTGTGCAAGATTATTCTGCATCGCAGCAGAAAACACCGGTGCTTCGCCACGCTTTTTCATCTCGTCCAATACCGTCCCCATAGGGTGCGCCGACTCGGTGCACCGCAGCTTCTTTAGCTCAGTCTTAAGATCCTTATTTTCACCGTTTGCCTTGCCAAGCCTTTCTTCGCACTGAATGAGCGCATTTTCCACGATTTTGAACTTATTTCCAAGCTGCTCGCGCTTGTCCTCGCTCTCGCGCAGCGCCGCGGCCAACCGTTCCGCACGGCCGCGCTCCGCCGTGACGTGCTCCTCCATCGTCTTGCTCACGCGCTCGAACAGCTTCGCCTGCTCGACTGCCGCCCGTTCCCGCTCGAGATGGACGCACGCCTCATGCTTCCAGCGGTCGCGGTCGTTTCTGGCATCATTCAGCGCACCGTCCTTTCGGATTATTGCATCCATGTAACGACGAGCCTTGCGCCACTGCACCCACCAAAGCGCCGCAAACACTCCTGCCGCAGCGATCCCTGCAACCGCCGCCGCACTAATAATCCATAACATCCGCAAATTCCTCCTCGTAACTCATATAATCCTCATCCCGCATGCCCGGCACGCTTGCCGGCAGCGGGCACCCATCGCAGAAATACCGGATTGCATCCGGCGCATGGGTAATCTCGTGCGGCTCAGTCGCGCAGTCGTTCGGGCGCTTCTCATCGTGCTGGAGCGCCGGCAGCGTCCGAATGAGGTTCGTGCAGGTGCTGAAAAACCGCAGCCGCGGCTTCACAACCCCGAACTCATCCCGTACCGGCTGCAGCCGCCGTTTCAGCTCGTACCAGCCGTGAACACGACCATTGCTCACCTGATCCAAATACACGCCCTCCTCGGCGAAAATGTCCGCCGCACTCTGGCCGGTCTCCTGCCGCCGGTTCCAGAGGTCCTTCGGCGCAAACCAAGCGGTGATGTATTCATCCCCGTTTGCCTCGCGCAGCCGCTTGGCCGCCTCTGGAATAATCAGGTTAGGCTCGTACACCTCGCGATACGCGACCGCGTTGTCCGCCTCATCGACCGCGATCCAGTATGCTGCCAGCATGTCCAGGCCGTAGTCGATCGCCACATACCGCCGCCAGTAGTCCGGGATCTCAAACGGCTCGACAACGTGTATCTCCCGCTTGAACTCGGTGAAATATTGCCCAATGAACGAATCCCAGTTGCCTTCTCGCAAGGCAAGATAAATCTCGTGCGGCAGGCTTTTCAGCCGATTCTCGTACTGCGGATCTTTCTCCAGCAAAAACGGATTATCTTCGAGCTTTGCCGGAATAAACAGCCGGCTGCCTTCCTCGAATGGATGCACCTGCATCGGCGCGCCGATATCGATGAACCGGCTTTTTGCGTTCTGATGCCCCACGCTTCCAGGGTTTGCTGTGCTTTTGATGTGTTTCGGGAATGGCGTCGCACCGCGGCAGCGTGAAATCATATATGTATACTGACTTTCCGTGAAATGCGTCATCTCATCGAAGCGGATCACATCAAATTCTGCGGACTGATAGTTGTTTACATCCGCCTCTGTTTTCAGGAACCCAAGCCGAATGATCGACTTTCCCACCCTCCAAAAATGCTTGCTCACGTTATACTTTGCGTTTCGCTGCGGGTACATTTGCATTGTCAGGGGAATGATTGACATTTCCAGCTCCGGAAATGTCCGGCGCAAAATTAGTTGAGTGCTCCCTTGATACTGCATCGCGTACAAAAGCGCGTCCAGCGCCTGCACATAGGTCTTTCCGCCGCCTGCCGCGCCGCCGTACAGCACTTCAAAAGCATCCGTCTCGATAAAAAGCCGCTGCTTTGGTGTGATGGTGAAATTCAGATTCATGCGCCCTGCTCCTCCTCAGGCGCACCGCGCGCTGCCGGATCGACGAGCGTCAGCTGCACATGCAGCTCGGGCGCAGCGTCCGGCGCATCGAGCAGCTGTGTCTCAAGCGCCGCCTGCTGCTGGGCGATGTCCTTCACCGCGCCGGACAGCTCCCGCAGCCCGACGCCGGTATAATCCTGCACGATCTTCTGCAGGCTCTTGACTTCGTCCTCACTCAGTCCAATAACGCCGTCCTTTGCCGCCTTGCGCAGCACCTTCAGCCCTTCGTCCACGTCCTTGCACTCCCGGCCGGCCGCGGAGATCTTCCTGTCCAGCGTCGTGAGCGCCTTGTCGACGATCCGGCCGCACTTGAGGATGGATGCGCGCCGCGCCTCTCGCCGGGCAGCGATCGCATCCTCGTCCGCGTCGCCCTGGCTGTGCCACCAGTCCGCGACCGTGCTTTTGGGGATTCCCATCTGCTGCGCAGCCTTGGTGATGGACAGGCCGGACGCGATCAGTGCCAGCGCCCGCTCCTTGGTGATCGGGTCGTACTTGCTTCCCTGCTGCTGCATTTTTCGCGTCCTCCTCTCGTGCATCTTTCCTGAGATCCAGTATAGTCGGACAAATCGGACAAAACGGACAACTTGCAAATGCCATGAAAAAAAACGCCTGCTCGCCGCATCAAGCGGCCAGCAGACGCACGCGCCCAAACGCTTGGGTTTCCGGTGCAAAAGGAAGAGGCGCGGCCTACACCGCGCCCTGCTGCTCCTCCCGCACCAGCTTATAAAACGTTGACTTTTTCAGCCCCAGCCGGTCCATCGCCTGTACCGCCGTGATCTGCCCGTCCCGCCAGAGCGCCGTGATCTCGTCCCAGCCCTCCGGCCGCTCCGCCCGTGCCCTGCCGAGATGCTTGCCGGCCTTCTTCGCAGCGGCGATCCCTTCGGCCTGACGCTGCCGGATCGTCATGCGCTCCTGCTCGGCGATCGTGCCCAGCACCTCGATCAGGATATTATTTATCATATCGCGCACCCACTCCTGTCCCTTCGGCCAGTCCGTCATTGTCGTCGGCAGGTCGATGATCTTCAGCCTGATGCCCTGCCGCTGAAAAAATTCCAGCTCACTTTTGATATCAGCCTTGCATCGGCTGAGGCGATCAAGGCTTTTGATGACGAGCGTGTCCCCTGGCCGCAGCAGGGTATCCCGCAGTGCGCGATATCCCGTGCGCTCCATATCTTTTCCGCTCTCCTTGTCCGTGATAATATCCCGCTCATCCGCGCCCAGCCGCCGGAACGCTTCCAGCTGTCGGTCAAGGTTCTGCTCCCGCGTGCTTACACGGGCGTAATAAAATGTTTTGCTTGCCATATCGTACAGTCCTCCTTGTAAATTGTCCGTAAATGCCGTCATGCTGTCACGCACGTCCGTATATTGCCGCGCCCACCTTTGCGGACGCGATAAGCACAGGAAAAAGGCCGTTCGGCCTTCCGTGCGAAAAGGGACACCTTTATGCACGCTCTGAAACCGTGTGTCAACCAGATTTGCCAGTTCGCGTGATTTTGTCAACCGGCGTTCTCCAGATACCGGTCGCACAGCTTCCGCGGCCCGGATTCCTCCGCGTAACCCATCCGCCGCGCGATCTCGCTCCACGGCAGGCTGTCGAGAAACCGCAGCTTGAACGCCCGCCGCGTCAGGCTGTCCGGGATACACTCCACCCAAAGCCGGATCTCCGCGATCTCGTCCTCGCGCTGCCCGGCAAGCGCCAGCACCCGCGCCCGGCTCAGCTCCAGCGCCTCCGCGCCGAACAGACAGCCCACGCCGTAGGTCGCCTCCATCAGACGAACGTGCCGCGCCTCGCGCTCCATCCGCTCCTGCTCCTCGTGCAGCTCCTGCACCAGGCTGTCAAACTGTCTTAACCTCTCGCGCGTCACCGTCTGCCCGCCTTTCCCTGTCTGCTCGCCCGTCGTCGCCGCTCTGCTGATGGCATGCCGCTCTCGGCGTCCTGCCCGAAAAGCAATGTAAACCAAATCATTTTCATTCGTTTACAACCGTCCGAACCTGTCCGCCACCCGAACCCGCCCGGATGTCGGAATTGTTAGACCCCCTACAAGCCAGAAAAACGGGGCCTCCCGCGATGTATTTTGTCACGCGCCGCCGCCATACCTCGGCCGCACCTCCGCGCGCCTGTGACGTCTCCGCAGCCGCTCCCAGGGATCCGGCGCAGCCTTTTTACGTTGCTTCTCCCAGTAACGGTTAAACGCGTGCCGATCGTAGATCCGGCCCACGATGTACCGATAATGCCCGTGCTCGTTGCTGGTCTGATCGTCCTGGATCACCACCACACCCGGCGGCACCTCTCCCGCCGCACTCTCCGGCAGCCGCAGCCGGATCGGCTCGTTGGGCTGATGCAAATTGCGGCTGCAAGAATATTTACGCGCCCCCTTGGCTGTCGGCTGGTCGAGGAAATACTGCGCCGTGTCGCGAAAGAACTCCTCGTTCTGCCTGAGCGGCCTCACGTCCACCGTGCCATACGGCCAGCACCGCGCGATCTCGTCGCGGATCGTCAGATACATCTGCGGCCCGATCGCGCCGCGCATGATCAGATGGTGATGCACGCGCACCTGCGTGTCCGCCTCCGGCATGTCGTGCGCCGTCGTCACGGCTATATAGGCGTGTTCCACGCCCAGCTTCGCCAGCGCACGCTTAATCTTGCGGTGGAACGCCTCCAGACAGCGCCCCTCATTCTCCGGCGCTTCCGCATATGTAAGGCAGACAAACAGGTCGCGCATCTCCTCAAAGTTCGCGCAGATGATCTGCATCAGCCGCCACAAGCGCGCCTTTGCGTTGAGCCGCTTTTTATATTCATCTGTTTTCTGCCGGCGCTTCTCGCGCTGCCGCGGCGACATGCCCGGCAGGAAACCCGTGCTGAAAAGAGATAGCTGATAGAGATTGCCGTTTGCCTCCTCTTTCTGTATGACCAAGGTGTTTACACCTCCCAAAGTCCATTTCGCCCCGCCCGGCTCATGCACCCGCAGCAGGGTATATATAGCCCGCAAGCCGCCCCTCTATGGGGCGGCTTTTGCATACATCTCCCGCCAGATCCGCCTGGCCTCCTCCTGTATGTGTGGCCAGTAATCGCGCTCATATCGCCCGAACCCGATGACACTTACCGCATAGTCGATCGAAGCCCAAAGCGCATACGCGTCCAGCCCACCCTTTGCCGCGCCGAGGAAAAACGCCTGTTTCTCCGCGTCCGTCTTGTGCTGGATGACATTCTCGTAATACCCGGCCGCCAGCGCCGCTACTTCCTCCGGCGTTGTGTATGTCGCCCTGTCCTCAGTCAGCCGCCGCAGTGCCATCATCTCCCGCCTCCTTCCGCTCCACCATATCAAACAGATTTTCGCTGTCCCGGCTGACCAACGCGGGCAGGCCGTCCGCGCCGCGCACCAGCACAAAATCCTCGTCGATCTTTCCGCTGGCCTTGTCCTTCTGCACGATCTGGCTGCTGACCTCGTGGTCGAAAGTGGGCACGAAAATCTCATGCTCCTGCCCGTCCTCGTCGATCGGGAACTGTTTCCAGAGCTCAATGTTGATCCGTAGCGTGATACTGCCCTCCTGCAGCCCCTGCTTGCGCATTCTGTCCAGCGTCGCCAGCAGCCGGCGATCGAACGCTTCCACCACCGGCGTAAACGTGTCGCCTTTCAGGCTTAATTCGTATCGCATGTATTTCCCTCCTCGCGAATCCGCTGCAAGGTCTTGTCAATGCCCTTCATCCGCGCGACATCGAAATAAGGCTTCAGCCTGAACATCATAAGAAACTGCTCTGCTACATTCTGTACATCTGCCAGCTCTGCCGCCAGATGCTCGAGCCGCGCCTGCAAATTAGTCCCCTTGCCGCTGTCCTCGTGGAATGTGAGCTGCATCAGTACCTCGCTGGCCGCGCTGGTTGCCTCGCCCAACTCCTCGATGAGCTTGCAGACCTGCTTCTCTTCACCGTAGTGGATCGCGATATGCATCAACGCATGTTCCCGATTTGTGATCATTTTTCGTCCTCCTCATAGTACCGGCACGCCCTCGTGCCACCCTCGCTGCACCCTTTCCCCTCGCTCCATGCGAAATATATGCAGTCAACACACGTCAGCGCCCGCGCGCATCGCTCGCACAGGCAGCTCCCCGGGCAGGTCACAGCGCCCACCCGGCCACTGCCTGCCCGATCGCCGCCCGCATCTTGCTGGCGGCCTCGCTGTCCGACTGCTCCAGCTCATGGAGCGCCGCCTGCAGGCGGTTCCAATACTCGCCCAGTTCCCCAAACAGGAAATTGACCTTATGCGCCGCCGGGTTCTTGACCTTCTCGAGCCGTGCCAGCGCCTCCGCCGCACGGGCTTCCGCCGCCTGCACCGCCTCAGCCTGCTCGGCCGCGATCTCATCCCGCAGGGCCGCGCGCTCCTCCTCGGTCAGCTCCCGGGGCGTGTTTGCCTGCTGCTCAAGCGTCTCCAGCTTACGCTGCAATTCTGCAGCGGTCTCGGCATTGGCCTTCGCGGCTTCGGCCTGCGCCTTCGCCTTGTCCTTCTGCTTTGCCAAATCAGCCCGCGCGGTGTCCAGCTTGCCCTGCAGCGCCTGCCCCTCCGCTGTCTTGTCCGCGAGCGCGCTTTCCAGCTTGTCCGCATTGGCCTTTGCCTCGTCCCGCTCCCGGACCAGCGCTTGGATCTCGCGGCTGCTCATCCCGGCAAGGTCGTGCTCCTCGGCCAGCTGCTCGCGCTCCTCCTCGGGCAGGCCGAGGAGCGGCAGCAGCTGCGAATATCCGAGGTTGCCGAAAAAGTCACTCGCCGTCTTGCCGGAAAGGCCGACCTGTCCGTCCCCGAACTCGCGCGCAATGCGCATATAGTTCTGCGCCGTGCTGGGCTTGTACCCCAGCTCCTTGTCCAGATACTGCATCCACTCTCCCTGCGGCACGAGCTGCTTTGCCTCCTCCAGCCGCCGGCCGATCTGGACGACCCCGTCCATGAATACCCGCGCCACATTGTCGCGGATGGTGTGGATCTCTGCGGTCACGATCTCGATCGACCGCACCGCTACAACTTCGTTTGCCATTTATGCTACTCTCCTTCTACGTAGACAGGCCCTTCACCGGCTTCAAAGCGTGAACAGCCAGCTATATCAAGCTCGTCAAGGTTTTTGTTATAGTAAGACGATGCTTTGCATCCACAGATACCGACTATTTTCACTTCTTGGCGGCCAAATTCATCCCATTCATCATAATATTCCTTATAAGTTTCACAATATTTGCAGTCTACACATTTTCCAGACTTAACATTTTCGCTCATTTATTCCGCTCTCCTTTCCTTCCGTCCTCGCCTGCGGTCCGGCCGCACCGCCTGCAGATGCGCAAGATACGCCTCCATGAAAGCCGCCGCCTCGGGCGTGCGCTGTGCGTTGCCGTGTCCGTAGCACTGCTTGCACCCCAATGTCTCCGGGTCGATCTCCACCGTATGCCAGCTCTCGCTGGGCGCGCTGCATTTCCGCAGCAGCAGGATAATCGTCTTTCCCTCCGCGTGCCGCTTCGCGTAACCTGCCACGCAGTTGCTCTGCTGTTCGCCCTCGCGCGTGATCTCCTCAGCGCTGTCCACCGGCCGGATAAACATCCCGTCGTGCTTCCAGCACATCCAGCGCAGCAAATGCCGCCGCGCGCGGAATTTCCCGTTCAGCGGCGCATTTTTCATCTTGCGCTCCCGCGCGCTCAGCCGCTCGTGCGCCTCGTGCAGGTCGTGCGGCATGCGGTCGCCGCCCTGCACGCCCAGCCGTTCCAGCTGGCCGAGGTAGTCGTTCAACTCCTGCATCACAATATCCACGCGGGCGCCGGCGCGCCGCCCGGCCTGCTTCTGTAAGTATCGGCGCAGCTCCCGCGGCTCTGCCCCGCATCGCTCCGCAAGCGCAAAAAAGTCAATGTAACGGCTCATATTCGCTTCCCGCGCAAACTCCATGCCGGCCGCGCCCGGCTCGACCGCGCCCGCCTTTTTGAGCCGCTGGTACAGAGCCACGACGTTTATATCCATGTAACTGCCTTTACCCCGCAGCAGCTTGATCTCGCCCTTGCTCAGGTGCGGGAACAGCTTATCCGGCCGCTTTGCCCGCATGTTGACCACTCGTGAAAAGGCTGCACCTGAAACTCTTTCCCTTTGTGCAAACCATGCCCCAAATCCCATCTTCCAGACGTATTCGACCGCCGGATATTTGCACCACAGCGCAAGAAACGCGACGATATCATTCAGCAGCGGCTTTGCCTCTCCCATCGGCACATATTGCAGGCAGCTGCCCTCCATCTCCTCCATCGTCACGCCCGCCCAAACGTCGTCCCGTGTCTGGCCGTAATTCCCGTGCCAGCGTTTCAGGCAGATCGATTTCACCGTCTTCCACTTGCTGACGCCGTTATACCAGCTTCGGCTCCGCGTCCACTTGTGCGCGCCGCCCGGCTGGAACAAGACCCGGCAATACTCGAATATATCGTATTTCCGACCCATGAAATTCCGATCCATGCTCACCTGATAGCTGCGCAGCCACACGTCCGCGCCCTCTCCGTGCTGAAACACATGATAGGCGAACTCGATGCTTTCCAACCGTGCCCGGTCGCGCCAACGCTTTGGGCTGATCTCCGCGCCGCACTGCGGGCAGTACGTATAATCCTTCGCCGGGTGCTTCCGGTCACGCGGCTCGAAAAAGTGCTGTCCGCAGGCCGTGCAAAACATCTCGTATCCGTCCCCCGCCGCGCCCAGGATCCAATCCAGATCGTCCGGTTGGCTGACGCGATAAAACAAAAACTCCTCGTGTCCGACCTCCGCGCTGATCCGTTCGGACAGCTCCGACGCGCTCAGCTCCGGGCATCGCTCCAACAGCTTGTCCATCTTGCGCCCTCCCTTACAACAGGTCGAGCAGATCGACCACCGGCGCGGCCTGCTGCTGCCCAAGCGCTTGGGTTTCCGGCTTGTCCGCAAATGCCTCCGTCGGGATCTTAAAAAAATCGCAAACCACCTGTATCACCGGGTTGGCCTTGTCGAAGCTGTTGCACATGCAGCCCCAAAATCCCCTCTGCTGATGTTTACGGGCATACGCCCGCAGCGCTGCAAAGCACTTATCAAGGCTCATTGCCTCATTATCAAGGTCTGCGGCGATGATCTGCGCCGCCTGGTCGCTCGCTGCCGCGATCATCAGCGCCACCTCGCCGATCTGCCGCGCGCCGCTCTCCGGCTTCTCCGCCATCACCTTTTCCCGAATTTTGTTCATCGCTTCCATTTGCATTTCCTCCAAATTCCTGCTATAATAGCAGCATCGTAGATATTTTCCTGATACCGGCTGACGGGCTCCTACCCCCGTCAGCCGGTTTTCCTTTTGCGCTCGTACTTGAGCACCGATGCCACCGCCCCTTCCGTGCGGCCGAGCTCCCGCCCGATCGCCCGGCAGGTCATCCCCTTTGCCCGCAGCTCCTGCGCAAGCTCCAGATCGTCCGCGCTCCAGCCGTTGCGTGGTACAGCCTCACGAAGTCCGGCCTTTGTCAATGCCCTGCGCACGGCGCTTTCCGACCGCCCCAGCTGCTTGCTGATCTCGGACACGCTTTTCCCCTTGTGAAACAGTTGCTTCATGCTCTGCAGCTCGGTTTCGGTGAACCGTCTTGCCGCACCGCCGCGTTTTTCCGCTTTCGGCGCTTCCAATATGTTCATCTGCGGCGCTTTTCTGGAAAACGTCCCGCGCGCATCCTTCTGCGGCGTCAAAAACGCCTCGCGGATGCGGTATGTACCGCCGAGTGCGCTGTGTCCGACCGTCTCGTGTACCTCAAACCGCCCCTTCGGATGGCGGTAAAGAACCCTTGTTCCCATACTGTTCTTCCTTCCTGGCCGCCTCAATAGCGGCCTCTATTTTTGCCTTTTGAGGCCATACGTCCGCAATATCGTCCAGCGGCCGGCATACCGGCCAGCCCACGCCGCCCGGTCCCATCGTGCCGATGATATCGTATTCGATCTCGCCGAACAGCGTTTTCCGAACCTCCACCCGCACGCGGTCGATCCGGACGCGCTTCAGATCTGTCACCTGCGAAAACGGCTTGATCTCAAGCCCGCTGAACCGCTTCACCGTACCGATATCCGCTTTGCACTCTCGCGGATCCTCGGTTTCCTCCCGAGCTTGCGGTCCATGTATACCATGGCCACCGCCTTCCCGATGCAGGTCTCGCGCACCTTCCGGTTAATCTCCCGTTCCTGCCTGCAGTTTAAGTGCCTCAAAGCTTGTCCACCTCCCGGAAAAACGCTGCGCGATACGCGCTGCGCCGCGCTGCCTCTCGCTGCTTCTGCTCATACCGTCGCATAACTGCCAGCTCATGCAGACACACGCACAGCCCGCACCCGCATCCGAGTAAAATCATGGCGCAGCTGATCCAGCTGCACCAGCCCGCGCCGAATCCGCCGACCGCCGCGCCCATTACCGCCGCGCAGCTATACGCTGCGCCTTTCCAAATCGTTTTCATGCTCCTTTGCCCTCCTTCTCTTTTCCGCGTTCAGCGCGATCTCATAGGCCACCGCCCACATACGTTCTTCGCGCCGTTTGAGTTCCTCCGGCGAAGCATCGCGGTATGCGTCGTCGCAGACCTCCACCGTGCCGTGCGGGTAGTGATATGTAGCCACAACTGCCAAAGTTACCGCCTCCCTCGCCATAGCCTATGGTTTCATCAGCTTGTCTCTTGCCTGTCCGCCTTGGCTTTCGCCGCGGCTTCATTCTCCAGCACGATCTGGGCTTTGATTTTCAGACTTTCCGGCGCATCCGGCTCTGCAAGGAGCTGCGCCGGGGTCATGGAAAGGTAATCTCTCAGTGGTTTTTGCATACTGCCTGTCCTCCTTGTCTTTCCGTCCCCTTCCTGCTACAATGAGAGCAGAAAGGAAGGGATGTTTATGTTTGACATTCGCGAATGCAGAAATCTGGTTATTTGCCCGCAATCGCCTTGGCGCAAGACGACTGTCTATACCCGAGTAACAACCGGTAGCGATGGAAAGCCTGTCGCCTTCTGTAACGGATGCGACGAATGCAGCAATACAACCGTTTGTTTGAAATGCCAGGCTGCTATTGCTCAGATGTATATGCGCGGCGAACTTTTTCCAGCAGAGCCGTTTGCTCCACCGATACACCGTTTTGACGAAACAGGTCAAGCGCCAGAATAAGCCCCATAATCAACTCCCTGCGGTATGTCTCGTTCCATTCCTGCATCTCCGCAAAGGGGGAAAACAGCGGCTGTCCCCTGTGCAGATCGATCGCCGCCTTTTCCAGCGCGCAGTAGGCCCGTGCCATCGCCCCGCCATCTGCGGGGCGCTTTTGTTGTTCCATCGCCCTCACACCGCCTTTCCCTGTTCGTCCTCGCGGGCGAAAAGGTAATCGCTGGACGCATGCAGGAAATCTACAATGCGTCTGGCTTCGTTCATTTTGAAATCGTTTCGGCCTTTAATCTTATTTCGCATCCTGCTTTCGCTGATGCCGCAGGCTTCCGCAAGCTGCTTTGTGGTGACCTTCTGCTTGAACATCTCAAGCTCTAAATTCGGATACATAACAAAACTCTCCTTTCTTGTATATCCGATTTTCCTGTACATTGCCGTATCCCGTTGTTAAAATATTGTTGATACCCTATGTGTCGGCCTCCCGGAAAGGAGGTTGTACATGGCTTTTACGCCCCTTCCGGTGTTTTCACCGGAATACACTGCTTTCGTCAACATGATTAAGCGATCTCACGAAAGCACACAGGATCATGCGCAATTAAACCACTTAATTGAGACTTCCTCTCTCAATTCTGGCGAAAAGTCGCTTCTCCTGCATCAGTTGGCAGATAAATTTGCGAACTGATTTGCCTTTTGCACATTGAATTTGAAATAACTATCAGGGAGGCCGTAGCATAGGTGTGCGGTCTTTCGACCATCCGAAATACCCCTAAGCGTATTTCCAATATAGAATATATACCCTTAATGATATTTTGTCAATAGCATTTTATCATTAAGGGTATTTTCTTGTTGCAATCGTTATTTATTTGTGATATGGTAGTAATTGTAAAGGAGGAGTATCCTTGAATTTTCTTGAAAAACTTGATTCTCTGATGAATGAAAAAGGACTAAACAGAAGATCACTTTCGGAGGCCTGCGGAATACCATACACAACAATCATCGGCTTTTATGCTAAAGGTTATGAAGGTACTCGTATGAGCACAGTAAAAAC
>DGYFR06201__coassemble_537_pt1 | contig 64228 bp, 43 predicted proteins | sample DGYFR06201__metabat2_high_PE_040 | metagenome-assembled genome bin DGYFR06201 | reverse complement strand
CCGGCTTTTTCCGGTTCGTCCCACTACTATTCTCTCATGCCTGTCTATGCGCCGCGGTAGTGTCAAGTATTTTTCGCACTTTGGTTTGCAGGATCTGGCATGAGTGAAGTCAGCCAGCAATGGAGGCATCCTCCGGAGCAGCCTCCAGGTGCTTCATGTTCATGTATTTCTTGTTACCCCACTGGGTACCGGCCACATGGCGCAGCCGGGCACAGACCAGCATGAGGGCGGAGTTGCCGTCCGGGAAACTGCCCACTACACGAGTGCGGCGGCGGATCTCCCGGTTCAGCCGTTCAATGACGTTATTGGTACGGATGCGAGTCCAGTGTTCGCTGGGAAAATCGCAGTAAGTCAGCGTTTCCTCAATGCCATCCTCCACCTTCTTGGCAGCCTCTTTCAGCTTCATAGATCGCAGTTGCTCCACCACGGCTTTGGCTTTCTCACGGGCAGCCCTCTTGCTTTCCTGGGCGTGGATTGCCTTGAGCATCTTTGCCACCAGCTTCACCTTGGAGCGAGGCGTGACCGAGAATACATTGCGGTAAAAGTGGACGGTACAGCGCTGGTACTTGGCTTCGGGGAATACTTCTCCCACAGCCTCCAGCATACCAAGACACTTGTCGCCAACAATGAGTTTCACTCCGTCCAGGCCACGGCTGCGGAGCCACTGGAAGAAGCTGATCCAACTGGCCTTGTCCTCTTTCATGCCCTCGGCGGCACCAAGAACCTCACGGTATCCGTCCTCATTCACCGCAATCGCCACCAGAATGGCCACATTTTCAAACTCTCCGCCCCAATTTCGGCGCAGGTAGATCCCATCCACATAGACATACGGATAGCGCCCACCTTGCAGAGGGCGGTTCCGCCAGTCCTCAATGTGGACATACGCTTTCTTATTCAGCTCGCTGATGGTGGCCGGAGACACCTTGCTTCCCCACAGAGCCTCGGTAATATCCTCTACGCGCCGGACGGACACCCCGGCCAGATACATCTCGATGAGGGCTTCCTCCACGCTGCTCTCCCGACGGCGATACCGCTCAATGATAGCGGTATCAAAGGAGATCCCTTTGAGCTTGGGTACCTTGAGGGTAACATCCCCGGAGGTGGTGGTAAGATTGCGGCTGTAGTGGCCGCTGCGGTATCCCTGGCGCTGCTCATTACGCTCGTACCGGGCCGCCTGGGTCAGCTTCTCTGCCTCGGCCTCCAGCAGTTCGTTGAGGGTTTCCTCTACGCTGCCTCGTACCAGCTCCTTGAGTTCGCTCTTGATTACGGCCTCGTTTAGTTGTACAATTTTCTCGGACATGGTTTGCTGTCTCCTTTCGAATGGTTAGTGTCGCAACTTCATTCTACCAGAGTTCTGCAAACCATGTCTTCCTTTATCCTCTTTTCAATTTGCGAAACTTATTGTACCTTATCAGCCGAGGCGGCAAGATAATATCTTGCCGCCTCGGCTATATTTCTGTCGTAATCAATCATCCAGCGTCATGCAGCGCAGCACATAGGAGACGTCCTTGGTGGTTTTCAGGTTGTTCAGAACCTCCTCGTCCTCGAGTGCTGTGCAGATGCTGCTCAGCAGGTCAAGGTGCTCATTGCCCACCCCTGCGATGCCAAATACCAGCTGCGCCTTTTCTTCACCGAAGTCTACGCCTTCCGGGTATTGCAGCATGACGATGCCCGACTTTTTGACACGCGCCTTCTGTTCGGTCGTGCCATGCGGGATCGCGATGCCCATGCCCATATAGGTGGTGACCAGTTTCTCGCGCTCCAGCATCGCGTCTATGTAGGATTCATCCACGCAGCCCTGCTCGACCAGCAGCTGCCCCGCAGCGCGGATCGCCTCTTCCTTGGAGACCGGCTGAAGACCGAGCTTGACGCAGTCCGCGGTCATGGTGGTGCGCGTTTTCTCCTCTGCCTTTGCCGGCTGAATTTCCACAGCCGCCGGCGTATTCGCGGGCTTCTGTGCGGTCAGCGAACGGTACAGCTCGTCAAGGCCGGGGTCGGCCAGGAAGTTGCCGATGGCTACCAGATGTGCCTGCGGCGCGCAAGCGCGTGCACGGTCGGCCAGCACCTGCTGGCACACAACAACATCGGCGTCCGCAGGGATGTTGTCCACGCTGGTGTTGGTGACGGTCAGGTCGGGACGCTCTGCTTTGATACGGTTGCGGAACTTGGTCGCGCCCATAGCGGACGAGCCCATGCCGGCGTCGCACGCAAAGACCACCTTTTTGACCGCGCCGCCCTCGGTGAGCGGGGCTGCTGCGGCAGGGGCTGCCGTGCCCTTGGCCTCGGCCTTCATCTGCTGCATTTTGCCCTGCGCGTACTCGAGGCTTTTGGCGCCAGCCATCTTGACGATCGGTGACGCGATGACAAACGAGACTGCCGCCGCCAGCACCACGCCGATCAGGCTGGTGATGATGCTGTCACGCGGGGACATCATCAGGAACGCAATAATGGATCCGGGTGCTGCCGGGCCGTTCAGACCGGCGTTCATGATGGAGAAAAACAGGATTGCGCAAGCATTGCCGACGATCGGGGCGATGATGACCACCGGGTTCATCAGGATGTACGGGAAATAGATCTCATGGATACCGCCGAACAGGTGGATAATGATCGCGCCGGGTGCGGAATCCTTTGTGGTGCGGTCTTTGGAAAAGAACCAGTAGGCCAGCAGCACACCAAGGCCGGGGCCGGGGTTGGTCTCCAGCATATACATGATGGATTTGCCCGCTTCCGCGACCTGCTCTGCACCTATCGGCGTGAAAACGCCGTGGTTGATCGCGTTGTTGAGGAACAGGACCTTTGCCGGCTCGAGGAAAACCGAAACCAGCGGCAGCAGGCTGTGGTTGATCAGGAAAGTGACGCCTGCGGACAGGACGGTCAGAATACCGCTCATGATCGGGCCGATCGCATAGTAACCAATGATGGCCATGATCATGCCGAAGATGCCGACCGAGAAGTTGTTGATCAGCATTTCAAAGCCGGCAGGCATGTGGCCGTCCATGAGCTGATCGAATTTTTTGATGACCCAGCCGGCAAGCGGGCCCATGATCATGGCGCCCATCAGCATCGGCTCGCCGTCAGTGCCGCCGACGCCGGCGATGCAGCCCATGACTGCGATCGCACCCATGACGCGGCCCCGATCGCCGCCGACCATCTTGCCGCCCTGCGCCGCAATCAGCACCGGCAGCAGGAAGGTGAGCATGAACGGCTGGATGGACGCCAGTTGTGCATTTGGGAACCAGCCTTTTTCAATGAACAGGGCAGTGATAAAACCCCATGCGATAAATGCCCCGATATTGGGCATGACCATAGCGCTGAGGAATTTGCCGAATCTGGCAATCGTGTTTTTCATGCGAAAGGCAACTCCTTTTCTCTGCTTTCTCTCTTTACCGATTTTTGTGTGTTTCAGGCTTACACAAGCGCTGTGGCTTTCGTTTTGTATCTTTATTGTATTGGGCTGCGGATGCAAAAGCAACCAATAGTTATGGCACTGTTGTCCATCCGGATCAGTGCCAACCCCTCCTGTTTTATCTGAATTAACCAAATCACGTCGTCAGATTTGAACTATTTCACCAAAGGAATGCGCGCCTGATACAGCCGTATCGCAGGTTTGGCACTATCGGCAAGGGGCAAATTTGCCGCCGCTCACGCAGCGCAGTGACATGCCGCGTATTCCTTTTTTCGCCCGGCCGTGCTATACTGAATATAACGATAAGTACCGAGAAAGCTCGAGCAGAAAGGAGGGCATCTGGTGGAGCGCCAAAACCATTTACCGCTGCTGTCCGATAATGGACGCAGGCTGATCCGCAAGCTTGCGGACCTGCCGCCGGTCTGGTTTACCGCAGCGGCGCTGGGGGAGAGCATCGGCGTAAGCCGCCGCACGGTCATGCGCGAGCTGCCCGGCATCGAAAAATGGCTGCAGGCGGCGGGATTCTGCTTGGTGCGCAGCCCCGGACAGGGGGTGCGGCTGGATGAGGACGAAGACCGGCGCGCCACCCTGCGTGCGCTGCTCGACGGCAGCGGCATCGTGCTGTCCAAAAACGAGCGCATCGACCGCCTGCTTGCTTTGCTGTTTGCGGCAGTAGAGCCGGTAAAGACGCAATGGCTGGCCGAAAAGCTGAATATTTCCGAGCATACGCTCACCAACGATCTGAATACGGCGGGCGAATGGCTGCTCGCGCGCGGGGTATCGATCAAACGGCGCGCGGGCGTGGGCATCTGGCTGGACGGAACGCCGGAAAACCTGCGGCGCGCTATGGGTATCCGCCTGCGCCCGCAGCTGACCCAGCTGGACTGGGACCGGTTCATCAAAAGCCGGCAGGACGGCTCGACGCTCGGCCTGCTCGACCGGGGGGATATGCAGGCAGTTGCCCGCGTGCTGCAGGGGTTTGAGCGCAGCGGCCGGTTTGTTTTCAGTGACAGTGCGTTCATTTCACTCGTCTTGCATTTGACCCTGCTTGCCGGCCAGGTGCGCAGCGGCCAGCTGAAAACCGACGGCCCGCGCGGCAAAGCCGGACGCGAGGCTGCTGCGCTGCAAATCGCGCTTGAAGGGGCGCTGGGTGTCCGTCTGCCCGCGGACGAGGCCGGATATCTGGATCATTATCTGCATGTCGCCCTGGGCCAGCAGGACTGGGACGATCCGGAGGAACTGCGCATCAGCCAGCTTGCCGCTATGCTGATCCGTGGTATGGAGCGCGAGACCGGTGTCGAACTGACCGGGTTTTCCACCTTCCGAACCGACCTGTACGCGCATTTGCGCCCTATGCTGCTGCGCATTGCCCGTGGCGAACGCATCGAAAACCCGCAGCTCGCAGCGATACGCACCCAATATGCCGGTTTATGGGCGGCGGTGCGCCGTGTGTGTGATCAAACCGCGCATACGCTCCGGATGCCGCCGATCCCGGACGAGGAAGCCGGCTTCCTTGCGATGCACTTTGGCGCAGTGCTCGAAAAGTGCGAGCAGACGCGCCGCCGCCTGCGTGCGGTGGTCGTCTGCCCGATGGGCATGGCGACCAGTCGCTTCCTGACCACCCAGCTGGATCGGGAGTTCCCGGGCATTGCGGTCGAGCGCATGTGCTCGCTGCGCGGGCTGGACACGGATGCGCTGCGTGAGCAAGGCATCGGACTGATCATCTCCACGGTGCCGCTGACTACAGACTTCCCGCACGTTGTGGTCAGCGCAGTCCTGCAGGAGAAGGATCGCGTTTTGCTGCAAAGTGCGGTCGAGACTTTCCGCGAACAGGCGTCCACCGGTGCGCAGCCCGCCCCACAGCCCGCCGACCTGCGCTATGCGGATGCGCTGAGCGCCTGCCTTGTCGGGCTGCTGGATACCCTGACGATCCGGGATATCCCGGACCCACATACGCGCAGGGAAGTGCTTCACGCTGCCGCGGGTCTGTTTTCCCACGCCCCGCAGCAGACGCGGGAGATCGAAGATGCTCTCGCGCGGCGCGAGGCGCTGGGCGATACCTATATCCCGCCCCTGCGTGCGCATCTGCTGCACTGCAAGACCAATGCTGTGGACGGCTGCCGTCTGGGCTATCTGCGTCTGCCGCATCCGGTCATGGCAGAGGGGCGCGAGATGCTCGGCGCGGTGGTCATGCTTGCGCCGGATCGGCCGGAACCGGTCTGGCAGCGCGTCATGCAGGAGGTCAGCGCCGTGCTGATCGACCGCCCGGCGCTCATTGAAGCCCTGCGCGCCGGAGACCGCGAACAGGCGGCCCGGCTGCTGGAAACCGACCTCAGCCTGCGGTTCCGCCGCGAGCTGACCGGGGTATAAACCGATACAATATTATATCTGACCCGTCGGAACCCGTTTCCGGCGGGTTTGTGTATTTTGGATAAAAACGAAAGCGAAAAATTGTTGTTTCAACAGTTGAAAACAGGATTCATTGTTGTTATTATAATTATAGGCTTTCGTTTTGAATATCGGCGGTAGGGCACAGCCTGCCGCACCAGCAGGAGGTAATGTTGTGATCATCACAGTAACACTCAATCCCGCACTGGACAAAACGGTGGAGATACCGGACTTTTCCCTCGATGCAGTCAACCGCATCACTACCATGCGCACCGACCCGGGCGGCAAGGGCCTGAACGTCTCCAAGGTGATCGCCAAGCTGGGCGGCACGAGCACAGCGGTCGGCGTACTCGGCGGCACGACCGGCCGCCGCATCGCGGACGCGATGGATGCGCTTGGCATCGCCTGCAATTTCACCTTCGTCGAGGGCGAGACCCGCACGAACCTCAAGGTCATCGACCCGGCAAGGCACACCAACACCGATTTGAACGAACCCGGCCTGACCGTCACGCAGCAAACGCTGGACGGCATGCTCGCGGCGCTCACGCAGTCCATCCGGCCCGGCGACATCGTGGTGCTGTCCGGCAGCCTGCCGAAGGGCGCGCCGGCGGACACCTACGGTGTCTGGACGGCAGCCTGCCGCGAAGCAGGCGCGCGCGTGTTCCTGGACGCGGACGGCGAGCCGCTTTCGCACGGCCTTGCGGCAAAGCCCTATCTGGCCAAGCCCAACAACCACGAGCTGTCCCGCCTGACCGGGCGCACGCTCGAAACCGCGGACGACCTGCTCGCTGCGGCGCGAGAGATGATCGCGGGCGGCGTGGAACATGTGGTCGTCTCAATGGGCGGGGACGGCGCGCTGTTCGTCAGCAAGGACGGCGCCTACCGCGCCGAGGGCCTTAAAGTGCCGGTCGGCAGCACGGTCGGCGCGGGCGACAGCATGGTCGCCGCACTCGCCTATGCAGCTGAACAGGGCATGCGTGAGGAAGATACCGTCCGTCTTGCGGTCGCGACGAGCGCGGCCAACGTCATGTGCAGCGGCTCGCAGGCCGCAGAGCGCAGCGCGGTCGATGAATTGCTTCCGCGCGTGACCTTCCACCGCATTTAACGGCCAATCACCGGTTATCATCATACTACATTCACCTTATGAAACGATATAAAGGAGAGTCTTACATTATGAAAGCAAAAGCAGTCCGTCTGCATGCCGCCAACGACCTTCGTCTGGAGGAGTTTGAACTGCCCGAGATCAAGGATGATGAGATCCTGGTCAAGGTCGTGTCCGACAGCATCTGCATGTCCACCTATAAGTGCGCCATCCTGGGTACCAAGCACAAGCGCGTCCACGAGGACGTTGCCGAGCACCCGGCGATCATGGGCCATGAGTTCGCGGGCGACATCGTCAAGGTCGGCGCAAAGCACGCGGACAAGTTCAAGCCCGGCATGAAGTTCACCCTCCAGCCCGCGCTCAACTACAAGGGCACCATGTGGTCGCCCGGTTACTCCTACGAGTTCTTCGGCGGTGACACGACCTACTGCATTATCCCGGCCGAGGTCATGGAGCTGGGCTGCCTGCTGGAATACAAGGGCAAAGCCTACTATGAAGCGTCTCTTGCCGAGCCGATGAGCTGCAGCATCGGCGCATTCAATGCCTGCTTCCACACCCGCATGGGCGTATACGAGCACGAAATGGGCATCCGCAAGGGCGGCAAGCTGGCCATCCTCGCGGGTGCAGGCCCGATGGGTCTCGGCGCGCTGACTTATGCGCTGCACCGCGATGTGCGCCCGTCCATGATCGTTGTAACCGACATCAACGAGGAGCGCCTCGCCCGCGCCGAGCAGCTGTTCCCGGTCGAGGAGGCGGCAAAGGACGGCATTGCGCTGCACTTTGTCAACACCGCAAATATGGCTGACCCGGCTGCCGAACTGCGCGCGATCACTGGCGGCACCGGCTTTGATGATGTGTTCTGCTATGCGCCGGTGGCGCAGGTCGCGGAGCTGTCGAGCGACGTGCTCGGCCGCGACGGCTGCCTGAACTTCTTCGCCGGCCCGACCGACCCCCAGTTCAAGGCCAAGCTGAATTTCTACGATGTACACTACAACTCCACCCACGTCATCGGCACGACCGGCGGCAACACGGCCGATATGCTCGAGTCGCTCGAGCTGACCGCCGAGGGCCGCATCGACCCGTCCGTCATGGTCACCCATATCGGCGGTCTGGACGCGGCGGCGGAAACCACGCTCAACCTGCCCAAGATCCCGGGCGGCAAAAAGCTGATCTATACGCACATCTCCATGCCGCTGACCGCGCTCACCGATTTCCGCGCCAAGGGTGCGGAGGACCCGCGCTTTACCGCACTGGCGGATATTGTGGACGCGCATAACGGCCTGTGGTGCCCGGAAGCAGAGGAATATCTGCTTGCCAATTGGGTGGAAGCCGAATAACCCATAAAAGAAGAGAGAGGAAGGAACCTTCATGCAGGAACGCCGCCAGAAAATCGTGGAATTTGTCAACCGTCTGGGTACGGTGAGCTTTGCCCAGCTCAAGGCGGCGTTCCCGGAAGTATCCGAAATGACGCTGCGCACCGATCTTAAGGCGCTCGATGAGGAGCGCCGTCTGGTGCGCGTGCACGGCGGCGCCAAATCGGTCGAAGTCGTCGTCGGCACGGACGATTTCCTGCTGCGCCGTGAGCTGCGCGCTGCGCCGGAAAAGGCGCAGATCGCGCAAAAGGCGCTCAGCCTGCTGCGCCCGGATATGACCATCTATCTGGACTCGGGCAGCACAACGACCGCGCTTGCCCGCCTGATCCCGGACGAGCGCTATCAGATTTTCACCAACAGTCTATCCTGCGCGAACGAGCTGCTGCGGCTGACCAAGGCCAGAGTGTTCCTGCCCGGCGGCTTTCTCAACCGGTACAGCCAGAGCATGTGCGGCATCCAGCCCATGCAGACCATCAGCCGGGTCAATTTTGACCTCGCCCTGATCGGCACGACCAGCTATGCGGAAAAAACCGGCTTCTCCTGCGGCATGGAGGAAGAAGCGCAGCTCAAGCGCGCCGTCATCGCGCAGGCGGAACGCAGCTATGTGCTGATGGACGCGGGCAAGGTCGGGCTTACGAGCGCGTTTACGTTTGCTGCGCTCGAGGACATAGACGGCATTGTATCGGACGATGCGCTGCCTGATGAAGTTATCGCTGCATGCCGCATGCGGGACAAGCAGGTGCTGTGACGCACCGTATCGTTTTGAAGGACAATCTGCAATTTGTTCTCTGTCGATAAAAAGTTCTATCCGAATTCGAATGATGTCCTTAAACGAAACGGTGAACGACCAGCAGCCTTGCACGTTCAATACTGTTCGCTGTTATGGGCGGCTGCACTAAGTCGCAAAACCTTGATCCGGCGCTCCTCATGAGTGCCGGATTTTTTTGCATACATGCTTGACAATTTCAAATTACAGTTGTAATATAAATATGAATTACATATGTAATTTAATAATAGGAGATGACGCAGATGAAAAAAGACGGCCTTCGCATTTCGGACACCGAACTCGAGATCATGAACATCCTGTGGCGCAGTGGCGAACCGCTGTCCTCGGCCGAGGTTTTTGACCGGCTGGAGACCGGCTGGAAATACCCAACCGTCACGACCTTGCTGGGCCGGCTGGCGGATAAAGGGGCAGTGAGCCACGAAAAACGCGGCAAGGCGTATTATTACTCCCCGGCAGTCGATGAAGCTGCCTACAAAGCCGAGGAAACCGAGCGGTTTATTGAGAAACTGCACGGCGGCTCGGTGCGCAGCATGGTAGCGGCGCTGTGCGAAAGCCGCGAGCTGACCGCAGAGGATGTGGAAAAGCTCCGCCGCATGTTCGATCTGGAGGAGTAAAAAGGGAGGGGATCGTATGCTGCAAACCTTATTCGCGCGCTGTTTGGCAGTCTCGCTGGCCGGGGCGTCCGCCGCTGCATTGCTGGGGCTGCTGCATCTGGCGGCAGGACACACGCTCGGCGTGAAGTGGCAGTATTATAGCTGGCTGCCTGTGCTGCTTGTGATGCTCGCCGCGCCGCTGCTGCCTTTGCCGGAGGCTGCTCCGGCGCAGACCGCTTCGCAGGCGATACAGCAGGTTTTGCCGCCTGCCGTTTTGCAAATACAGGGGGTACAGGCAGCACCTGCGGTACGCAGCCCATCGCCGGTGGACTGGATGCTGCTGCTCAGCATCCTTTGGCTGGCAGGCGCTGCGGTGGTGCTGCTGCGCAATATCTCATCCTACCGCGAGGTGCTGCGCGGCATCACCCGCGCCGGTGTGCCGCTCACCGATGGCCCGGAGCGGGAGCAGCTTGACCGCTGCCTTGCGGCATGCGGCATGCGCCGCAGGGTACGGCTGTGCCGCTCGGCTGCAGTGGACACGCCGCTGCTCGCAGGCGTGTTCCGTCCGGTGATCGTACTGCCGGACACGGCGCTTTCGCCGGAAGATCTGCGCCACATCTTCTCCCATGAGCTGACGCACTGCCGCCGGAACGATCTGGCCTATAAATGGCTGGCCGTGCTTGCCTGCGCGCTGCATTGGTTCAATCCGGCCGTATACCTGATGCTGCGCAGCATTAACCGGCTGTGTGAGCTGTCCTGCGACCAGTGCGTGATTGCGGGCTATGACGCTGCCGAACGGCGGCAGTATATGCAGACCATCCTGCGCATGCTGAGCGCGTCTGTCGGCTGCCGCCGCACGGTGACGACCGCCATGAGCGTGGGCGGCCGGATGATCGAAATGCGCCTACGGCTGATCCAGCGCAACCGGCAGATACGGCGCGGCGCCAAATATGCGGGCGCTGTACTCACCGTGCTGCTCACCGTGGGGACAGGCATATTGTCGGTAACGGCGTGCGCCGCTGTTCCGGAGCGGCAGGCTGCACCTGCTACAGCACAGGTCGTCGTGCAGCACACCGCAGATACCCCGGACACTGCAACGTCGGCTCAGGAAGCGCCGCAGCAAAAAATCCCGATCCCGGTGCAGCAGCCCGAGGAACCCGACGCTGTGCCTGCCGTTTCTCCCGTGCAGACCGCTGCGCAGGAGACAACACAACCTGCGGTGCAGCAGCCCGCATCACAGCCGGAGCCGGATCCACAGCCGGAAGAAACGCCGCCGGAGGAACCGGCGGAGCAAGTGCCGGATGTGCCGATCAAATACACCGAGCTGGATGGGGAAAGAGCAAATTACAGCCATAACTTCAGCCTGAAGCCGGGCGTGGATCTGGATACCATCCGCGTCAATGCGGAACGCGGCGGCCGGACACAGAACACGGATGCTGCATCCACCGACCTGACCCGCAGCTATCAGGTAGCGGAATACGCGGTCGAGGGGCAAAACGGCGCACAGCAGACCGTTGCGACCGTCACGCCGGACGAAAACGGCATTGTGACCGTGTATCTGGACAGCGAGTATGCGGACTGGCTTCATGTAGATGTAGTGGAGTCGGACAGCGAGGATAAGACTGCACGCTATGGACCATCTTACAATGCCAATCCAACGCGCGCTCTGTCTTTCGGCGGGCTGGAAGCCGGAAAGAGCTATGATGTTGTGATCGAGTCCACCAACGATACAGACTATACCATCACCGGTACGGCAATTGTGTACTAAGGAAAGGAGCATGGGAGTATGAAAAAGCAGATCCGTTTGATGAGCGCTGCGCTGGCGGCCTGTACGCTGCTGACCGCAGGCGGCGCGCCTGCCTTTGCCGCGGAGGGCGCACAGGAACACAATTACACCATCCTGCGGGAGATCACGGACGACACGGATTTTATGTGGTTTCCGGAGGGGGAGACTATGCGCTTTGAGCAGGACGGTAAATACGGCCTGAAAAAGCTGGACGACACGGTCGTGCTCCCGGCTGTGTACAGCGATATCGATTTCCCCTTTGTTGCCGAAACGAACGATTTGATTATCACCCAAAACGGAAGAAGGGGCGTTGTCGCGCAGGATGGCAGGATCATCCTTGACCCCGAATGGAAAGATGTCTCTCTGGGAGAGGAATATATCACGGTACTCAGCACGGACAACAAATACGGTTTTGCCGACTATAACGGCAATATCGTGATCGAGCCGCAGTATGACGATGCGGGGACGTTTTTCCGCGGGTATGCCCCGGTGGGCAAAGACCTGAAATACAGCTATATTGACGCGGACAACAACCTGCTGGTACCGTGGCAGGACGAAGAGATGTATACCTGGGACGGAAAGTACTTTTCTATCAGAGACCTTGACGCAGACACAGTCAAAATCATTGACGGAACGGGCCGCGTTATCACAGATAACGAATATGAGGATGGCGCACAATTTGTCAACGGAAAAGCGGCAGCTGTGCTCCGCAAAAGTGATGGCAGGTGCGGCGTGATCAACCCGCAGAATCAGGCGATTGTCCCGCTCGTATATGACAGCGTGATGTGCTGCTGGACAGATGAAAGCGATCCGTCAAGTGTGATTTTTGCAGCATCGGTGGACGGAAAGACGACATTTTTCGATCAAGACGGCAATCGTCTGGGAAATGAAATTTGGGACGATGGCCAGGAGTGCGGCGGCGAGCTTGGTAAAGGGATCCTCGTGGAGAAAAACGGCAAGGTCGGCATGATCGATTTAACCGGCAAGGTGATGGTCGAGCCGATTTACGATAAGCTGGACGGAGCGATGTATGATACCGTCGCGTTTGCTTATCAGGATGGTCAAGTAGGAGTGATCGACGCCAGGGACGGCACCGTACTGGTCGAACCGCGCTGGCAGCCGTTCCGTCAAAACAGCAGCCAAGTGGATGGAGCAATTGCGGTTCACATTGGTGATGGCGATGATCCTGTTTGGGAAATGGCGCTGCTGAACGAAAAAGGTCAGATCGTGATCGCACCGGATGAAATCGGCGACATCATGCCGATCGGCAACGGATACCTTTACCTGACAGAAAACAATTATGATTCCTCTAACATGGTAGACGGTGGTGCCGGCCGCAGCTGGCTTGCAAAGATCAACGACACCATTGTCCCGCGCGACCCGAGCATACTGGATGCGGGGGAGACAGTGCTGGACGAGAAAGTCCAGTATCTGGTCGACAACGGCGTGCTGCGCGGGGATGAGAATGGCGAGCTGCACTTGTACGACCGCGTGACCCGCGCAGAGTTCGTGACGCTGCTCTCCCGCGCGGAAAACTGGGATCTGAGCGGCGTGTCGGCAGGTTCGTTTACCGATGTACCGGCTTCGCACTGGGCGGCGCAGACGATCGAAAAGGCTGCGGCGCTTGGCGCGGTGAACGGAATCGGCGGCGGCAAATTCGATCCGGACGGCTGGGTCACCGAGGAACAGGTATATACCATTCTGGTGCGCCGCGCGGGATATGCTTCGCAGGCGGGAGGGGACGACACCGGGCGTTACGGGAATTATTATGAGGTCGCAGATGAAATCGGCCTGACTGCCGGAGAAACGTCATATACCTATAACGCGCCTGCCAACCGGCTCTTTGCCTGCCACACGATCTACAACTACCTTCACTTGGACAGCGCGCAAACAGATGCCGCATGATCCGGGCAGCGCACGTTCACCTTTAAAATGGAAAAGCTGGCACTTTTCAAAGTGCCAGCTTTTACTTTCGTAGACATATGTGCTATACCTGACGCGCGTCAATCAGGATCTGTGTCTTGCCGGTTTCATCAGAAAGGCTGTAAACAGGGAGGATATCATCGCTTTCCACATCCGCATAGTAGGCAAGCTGCACATGGGTCAGCGCGGCACCCGTACCGCTTGCAGTGGATAATATGAAATAACTCCCGCTTGCCAGATCTGCGCGGATATCGTCCCATGTCTTGAGCGGCACTTCGGCAGTGGATTCATATTCACCTGCCAATTTTAAGGTTCCCACGACCTCTCCATCTGTGCCCACCGAAACCACAATGCGGAACACGCCGTATACCGGGCGGCCATCCACCTTGGGATAATAATACACATCCCAGCACAAAATGGTTTCATCTTCTCCGCTGCCCGAAAGAAGCGGTGTGGCCTGCGGCTCGCCCAGCTGATCTGCAGGATACAGGCGGTTGTCGCGAATATACTGTTCGGCGATCGTGATTGCCTCTCGCTCGGACGGTACGTTTTCCCCCGTATAGTACGCGATGTCCGTGGTCTCGGTCCAGCGGTCGGCGTCAAGCGCGATCCGATAGGTATGGGCATTGGCGGGCAGATCCATCTCCGCCGGGTCAAGTCGGATTTCCCCAACGTAGGGCGTTTCGGCCTGTTCCAGCTGTAATACAGGCGTGCGTCCGGGCTGCAGTGCGTCTCCCGGGAGCGCGACAGTACCTGCGACAAGCAGGACAGACAAAACAGAGTGCAGTATGGTTTGATACATATTCTCTCTCCTTCCTTATTGCATCAACTGACAAAAACTGCCGCCGATGTTAACCAGAGTATAACAATTCCTTTTGTCACTGTCAATTTGAATGTGAAAAGCACCTCCAACACAGGCGGCTTATATCATATGTTACAATGGTTTTACTGTACTTTTTCACATGGGCATGCTATACTGTTGGCAAAGGAGGGGATAGCTGATATGTTATTTGGAATAGACACCTTATATATCTGGGTGGGTGTCATCATTCTCTGTGTGGCGGTCGAGGCGTTCACGCTCGACCTGTCCGCGATCTGGTTTGCCGTAGGCGGGGTGGCGGCGCTCGTCGCAGCCAGCCTTTCGCTCGAGGTCACGGCCCAGCTTGTGATTTTCGTGCTGTTTTCTGCGGCGCTGCTGGTGTTGGTGCGCCCAATCTGCCGCCGGTTCCTCAAGACGAAAAACGAGCCGACGAACGCGGACCGCATCATTGGCGAAACCGCGATCGTGACCGAGCAGATCGACAACATCCGGGAGACCGGCGCGGTCAAGGTGCTTGGCAGCGAATGGAGCGCGCGCAGCACGGATGGCACAGTTATCCCGAGCGGCGCGCAGGTAAAGGTTGTTGCGATCCGCGGCGTCAAAGCCGTGGTGGAAAAGGTTGGATAAACGATAGCAGAGTAAAGGAGTTGCAGTATGCCGTTTTCTTTTTTGGTTCCGATCCTCTGGATCATTCTCGCGATCCTGCTGATCGCATTTCTGGCAAGCAATATCGTCATCGTGCCGCAGGCCAAGGCATATATCATCGAGCGCCTAGGCACTTATAAGTGCACCTGGGGCACCGGCCTGCATTTCAAGGTGCCGCTGTTCGAGCGGGTCGCCCGCAAGGTGACGCTCAAGGAACAGGTGGTGGATTTCCCGCCGCAGCCGGTTATCACCAAGGATAACGTCACGATGCAGATCGACACGGTCGTGTATTTCCAAATCACCGATCCGAAGCTGTTCACCTATGGCATCGAAAGCCCGATGGCCGCGATCGAAAACCTGACCGCGACTACGCTGCGTAACATCATCGGTGATCTCGAGCTGGACCAGACCCTGACCAGCCGCGACATCATCAACACCAAGATGCGCGCCATTCTGGACGAGGCGACCGACGCCTGGGGCATCAAGGTCAACCGCGTGGAGCTGAAGAACATCATTCCGCCGGCAGCGATCCAGGAGTCGATGGAGAAGCAGATGAAGGCCGAGCGTGAACGCCGCGAATCCATCCTTGTAGCAGAGGGCAAGAAGCAGTCCGCCATTCTGGTCGCGGAAGGCGAAAAGGAAGCGACCGTACTTGCGGCGGAAGCGAACCGTCTGGCCAAGATCAAAGAGGCGGAAGGCGAGGCGGAGGCGCTGCTGACCGTGCAGAAAGCGCTTGCAGACTCCATTGCGATGCTTAACGATGCCGCGCCGAGCGAGCAGGTCATCAAGCTGAAATCGCTCGAAGCATTCAGCGCCGCAGCGGACGGCAGATCGACCAAGATCATCATCCCGAGCGAGATCCAGAGCCTTGCGGGCCTTGCGACTTCGTTCAAGGAAGTCATCACCGACCCCAAGGCCGAGAAATAAGCATTCAAACAGCCTGCTGTACCCTGGTGCGGCAGGCTGTTTTCCGGTCTTTTCTTGACAGCTTGACGATTCGATGCTACTATAATTGAATAGGTACTCATGTATGGCAGGAGGGATTTTATTGGCACTGAAGCAGACAGAAGCTGAGGCGGAATGCTGCGAGGAGCACATCGTGCATACGGATGCAGTCGATCTGGCGCGCAGCGCGATGCCGGGAGAGGAGATCACTTCCGCTGCTTCGGACTTCTTCAAGGCGTTTTCTGATAAGACACGCCTGCGTATCCTGACTGCACTCGTCACACAGGAGCTGTGCGTCTGCGACATTGCGGATCTGCTTGGGATGAGCCAGTCCGCGATCTCGCATCAGCTGCGTTTTCTCAAGCAGGCCCGTCTGGTCAAAAGCAGGAAAAGCGGCAAGACCGTATATTATGCGCTGTGCGACGACCATATCCAAACGATTTTGGCACAGGGCATCGCCCATGTGCAGGAGGGATAGATGAATGAGTGAAAACAAAAACCGCCTTTCGGGGCAGCCGGCGGATGCGCAGCGGCCGGAGCAAAATACCCCCGCGGCGGAGTCGGCTGAGGATATTCTGGCGCGGATCAATGTGGACGAAATCGGTTTCCCGCCCGATCTGGTCGAGAACATCCTATCCGATCTGGAAAGCAGCGCCGCTGCTGTAGCGCCGGCCGTTGAAACGCCGGAGCCGCCAACGGACAAGCCTTCTGCTGCACCTGCGCCGTCCTCCGAACCTGTGGAGGCGCAGCCGCAGGCTGAGGCCCCTGCTGCGCAAGCACCCGCAGCCGAGACGGCGGCAGAACCGTCTGAAACAGAAGCGGAACCGGCGCAGCCAGAGCCTGCCGCACCGCAGGAACAGCCTGACACGGAGGCTGCTGCACAGCCGGAACAGACAGCAGAGCAAGCCCCTGCAGAGTCTGAACCCGCCGAGGTGCAGCCTGAGAGCAGCACAGAGGCAGAGTCGTCAACAGACGAGCCGACTGTAGCTGACGAAAATGCGGCAGAGCCGACTGAGGCCACTGAGGCTCCCGAACAAGCCCCGGAACAGTCGGAGGCGGAATCTGAGCAGCCTCCTGTCACCGAAACTGCATTGACCGTCTCGGATGCGAATACAGATGAGACCGCGGGGATGACGCTCATCGAGCGCGCAAAATACCATGCACGCATGCGCCGCCGCGAGCAGACGCGCCTGCGGCGCGAAAACGCGCGCCGCGAAGCCGCCGGCGGGGAAGCGGTTTACCAGCCGATGTCGCCCATCGATATGCGTCTGACGCTGATCCGGCTTGGCATCGCTGCGATCTTCCTTGTGGCCGGGTTGCTGCTCCGTCAGGCTGGCGTCGCCTTTGCGCTTTATCTGATCGCATATCTGATCACTGTGCTTCCGGTGGCGGCCAAGGTCGCGTATCATTTTACACACGGCAAATACTTTGACGAATACCTGCTCATCCTGATCGCCTCGCTCGGCGCGTTCTTGCTGCGCCACTACCCGGAGGCCAGCCTGGTGCTGATCCTGCACAGTGCGGGTCAGATTGCCGGTGATCTGGTGCTCAGTTCCACACATAAGTCGATGACCCGGCAGACCATTACCGTCCCGGACAAGGCTTCACTTGTCAACATGAAGGGGGAGGAGCATCAGGTATCCCCAAAAGAGATCCGTATCGGCAATTTTGTACTCGTGCGTTCGGGCGAGCGTATCCCGATCGACGGCGTTGTGCTGCGCGGAGAAGGGACTGTGGATGACGCTGTGCTCACCGGCGACAGCGAGCCGCTTCAGGTGGAAAAGGATATCCATGTGCTTGCCGGCGGCATTTACACCGGCTCGCTGATGCTCCTGCGTGCGACTGCGCGGTTTGAGGACTGCGCGATCAACCAGATCCTGCATATGCAGGAGGAGGGCAGAGAGCGCAAGGCGTCGCTCGAAAAGAGCGTCACCAACGGCGCGGCGCGGTTCATTCCGATCATGGTCGTGCTGGCGGTGCTGCTGTCCGTTATCCCGCCGCTGTTCAATTCGGGCACTTCCATCACCGAATGGGTTTACCGTGCGCTGTCCATCTTGGTGGTCTGCTGTCCGACTGCGCTGCTGATTTCGGTGCCGCTGTGCTTCCTGTGCGGCAACGGCCGCCTGTCCCAGAAGGGCATCCACGTCAAGGGCAGCGAGGCGATCGAAAAGCTCGCGGAGCTGCGCATGGCGGTATTTGATAAAACCGGCACCCTGACCGAAGGCAATCTGCGCGTCAAGGAGATCCAGGCGACGCATGACTTCAATCAGGAAAGCTGCCTTGCGCTGGCCGCTGCGGCGGAACAGCTGTCGCGCCACCCGGTTGCGCGTGCGGTTGTGGCTGCCTATGAGGGCAAGCCGCAGAAAATCAGCGAATTCGAGGAATTCCCGGGCCGCGGCGTGCGCGCCCGCATCGGCAACCGCAACCTGCTTGTCGGCAACCGCCGCCTGATGGTGTCGCGCGGTGTCAAGGGTGTGCCGGAGATCCGCGGAACGGTCGTTTATGTGGCCTACGAAGGGGATTATGCCGGTGCGATCGTGCTGGAGGACACCATCCGCTCGGAGGCTTCCGAGGCGATCAAGGGCCTGAAAAGCCAGGGTGTGCTGCGCACCGTTATCCTGACCGGCGACACTGAATCGCCCGCCCAGCAGACCGCGGATGCGATCGGCATTGACACCGTGCATTACGGCCTCCAGCCGGAGGAAAAGGCCTCCAAGATGGAGTTCCTGATGCGCACGATCCCGACCGACGGCACCTCCGCCTATGTGGGCGACGGCGTCAACGATATCGAAGAGCTCGGTATGGCGGATGTCGGCGTTGCGATGGGCGCTGCGGGTTCGCAGCAGACCGCTGCTGCGGCAAATGTGCTTATCCTGACGAGTAATCTCAACCGGCTGACCGATGCAATGCGCATTTCCCGCAGGACGCACGGCATCGCCATGCAGAATATGACGTTTGTGCTGCTGATCAAACTGCTGCTGGTTCTGCTGACCGTACTCGGCGTCACTTACATGTGGCAGGCGGTCGCGATCGACGTGCTGCTGACCGTGCTGACCGTGCTCAACTCTGCGCGTATTCTCGGCATTAAGTAAAAGAAAAAGGCCATACCGATCATTCCGGTATGGTCTTTTTGCGCCAAATATGTTATACTTATTTTGTATTTCGCTTTGGAGGAAAACGTCTTGCATAAAAAGATGGAAGCTATTTTGTCCCGTGTGCAGAAGCCGGCGCGCTACGTTGGCGGCGAATGGGGCTCTGTGATGAAAAACAAAACGGAAGTGGATCTGCGGTTTGCGTTCTGCTTCCCGGATACCTACGAGGTCGGCATGTCGCACCTCGGCTCGCGCATCCTGTACGGCCTGCTCAACGATCAGAAGGGCATCTGGTGCGAGCGCGTCTTTGCGCCTTGGATCGACATGGAGGCGGAGATGCGGCAGGCCGGCATCCCGCTGTATGGTCTGGAGAGCGGCGACCCGCTTTCCGATTTCGACATCATTGCGTTTACGCTGCAATACGAGCTGTCCTTCACCAACATCCTGAACATGCTCGATCTGGGCGGCGTGCCGGTGCTGGCAAAGGACCGCACCGATCTCAAGCACATCGTTGCCTGCGGCGGCCCGTGCGCCTACAACCCGGAGCCGCTCTGCGACTTCGTCGATCTGTTCATGATCGGCGACGGCGAGGAGATCATGCTCGAGTTCACCGACCTGTACCGCAAGGCAAAGCGCGAGGGCTGGAGCAAGCAGGAATTTCTCGTGCAGGCGGCGCAGATCGAGGGCATGTATGTGCCGTCGCTCTACGAGGTCTCCTACCGCGAGGACGGCACGATCGACCGCGTCACGCCGACGAACGGCGCGCCTGCGCTGGTGCAGAAGCGCATTGTCAAGGATCTGGATACCATGTACTATCCGGAGTCCTTTGTCGTGCCGTCGACCGATATCGTGTTCGACCGCGCAATGATCGAGCTGTTCCGCGGCTGCCCGCGCGGCTGCCGGTTCTGTCAGGCGGGCCATACCTACCGCCCGCTGCGCACCAAATCCAAGGAAGTGCTGCTGAAACAGGCGGAAGCTGTGCTCAAAAACTCCGGCTACGAGGAGATTTCGCTCTCCTCTCTGTCCACCAGCGACTACGGCGACCTGTCCGGTCTGACCGAGTGCATGCTGGACTACTGCGAGCCGCGACATATCAGCCTGTCGCTGCCGTCGCTGCGCGCGGACAGCTTCAGCGCCGAGTTGATGCAGCGCGTGCAGAAAACGCGCAAGAGCGGCCTGACCTTTGCCTGCGAGGCAGGCACCCAGCGCCTGCGCGACGTGATCAACAAGAACATCCGCGAGGAGGACGTGCTCCATGCGTGCGAGATCGCGTTCCAGGGCGGTTGGAACAATGTAAAACTGTACTTCATGATCGGCCTGCCGACCGAGACCACCGAGGATCTGGACGGCATCGCGGAGATCTGCAAAAAGGTCGCCTATTGCTGGCGCATGAACACCAACAACCGCGCGCGCGGCGTGCGCATCACAGCGTCCGCGTCCTGTTTTGTCCCCAAGCCGCAGACCCCGTTCCAGTGGGATGCGCAGGACACGCTCGAGCAGTTCCGCGAAAAGCAGGCGCACATGAAGGTCATCATGAAGACCAAAAACGTCACCTACAACTGGCACGACGCCGAGACATCGGTGCTCGAGGGCGTGATCGCCCGCGGCGACCGCCGGCAGGGCAGGGCGATCTACCTCGCCTGGCAGCGCGGCTGCAAGATGGACGGCTGGGACCAGTGCTTTGACTATGAAAAATGGATGCAGGCATTTGCCGACTGCGGTCTTGACCCGGCGTTTTATGCGTCCCGCCAGCGCCCGCTCGATGAGGTATTCCCGTGGGACCACATCGGCTGCGGCACCCGCAAGGAACATCTCAAGCGTGAGTGGGAGCTGTCCCGCGAAGCGGCCGTCACGCCCGACTGCATGCAGAAATGCGCGGGCTGCGGCGCGAACGCCCTGCTGAAGGGAGGCAAGTGCTGTGTTTAAGGCCAGAATGAAATTTGCCAAGGAGGGACGGGCGAAATACATCTCCCACCTCGACCTGATGCACACCATGCAGCGCGCGATGGCACGCTGCCAGATGCCGCTGTGGTTTACCGAGGGCTTTAACCAGCACGCCTATGTGTCGGTTGCCCTGCCGCTCTCGACCGGCTACTCCGGCGAGTGCGAATTCCTGGATTTCAACATCACCTCCGAATCCGTGCCGATCAACGCGGTCGAAGCACTCAACGACGTGTTCCCGGAAGGCCTGCGCGCGATCGAGATCTACCCGCTCGAGGACGGCGGCATGAAGGTCGGCGCGATCGAGTGGTCGCAGTACCGCATCACCTGGGGCTTTGATGGCAAGGTACCCGCCGGCTTTGCCGATGCGGTGCGCGCGCTGTTCGGCCGCCCGGTGGTCGAGATCGTCAAGAAAAGCAAGCGCGGCGAGAAAACCGTCAACATGAAAGACCTGATGCGCGACCTGACCATCACTGAGGGTGAGGACGAGGTCATCGCTGTGGTCACTACCGCCGCAGGCAATAATAACATGAGCCCGGAATACCTGACCCGGGCGATCCGCCAGTACCTGCCGGAATACGACATCCCGTTCAGCGCGTACCACCGCATGAACGTGTTCACGGCGGACGGCACCCCATTCCGATAAGAGGAGGCAACCCATGCCCACCCCAGTTACTGTTTCTGAGGAACAGCTGCAAAACCAGTTTACCTATATCGACGCGGTCGCATCGCTCATCCGCGACAAGCGCCTGCGCGCCTACACCCATACCTTCGGCTGCCAGCAGAACGAGGCGGATACTGAGCGAATCCGCGGCATGCTGCACGAAATGGGCTATGAAATGACCGATGATATAAACGCGGCGGACTTCATCCTGTTCAACACCTGCGCGGTGCGTGAGCATGCAGAGGACCGCGCGTTCGGCAATATCGGCGCGCTCAGCCATTTAAAAAAGCAGCGGCCGGACGTGATTATCGCGCTGTGCGGCTGCATGGCGCAGCAGGAGAAAAACGTTGAAAAGATCAAAAAGAGCTACCCGCAGGTCAACCTGCTGTTCGGCACGCACGCGCTGTGGCGCTTCCCGTCGCTGCTGTACCGCGTGCTGACCGAGAAAAAGCGCGTGTTTGACATCGGCGGCGAGGACGATATTGCCGAGGGCCTGCCCGTGCTGCGTGCGGGCGGTGCAAAGGCGTGGCTGTCCATCATGTACGGCTGTAATAACTTCTGCACCTACTGCATCGTGCCGTATGTGCGCGGCCGCGAGCGCAGCCGCCGTCCGGAGGAGATCGAAAAGGAATTACGCGAGCTGGTTGCGGCGGGGTATAAGGAGATCACCCTGCTGGGCCAGAACGTCAACTCCTACGGCAAGGATCTAGGGCTGGATATCGACTTTGCCGATTTGCTGCGCCGCCTGAACGCGATGCCGGGCGACTTCTGGCTGAGGTTCATGACCAGCCACCCCAAGGACGCGAGCCCCCGTCTGTTTGACGCGATGGCGGACTGCGAAAAGGTGGCAAAGCAGCTGCACCTGCCGTTCCAGTCGGGCAGCGACGAGATCCTGCGCCGCATGAACCGCCGCTACACAGCGGAAGAGTACAAAGCGCTGATCGCTGATGCACGAAAGAAAATGCCGGATATCACGCTCTCGAGCGATATCATTGTTGGCTTCCCGGGCGAGACCGAGGAGGACTTTGAGCAGACGCTCGCACTTGTGCGCGAGGTGCGGTTCGATCTGTTGTTCACCTTCCTGTATTCGCCCCGCAGCGGCACACCCGCGGCATCCTATGAGGACAACGCAACCCATGCTGAAAAGCAGGCGCGGTTCGAACGGCTGCTGAAAGTACAGGATGAGATCGTCGCCGAGCGGCAGGCGGCCTATCAGGGCAGGCGCCTGCGCCTGCTGGTGGACGGCGAGGCCAAGGGGCCGGACTATCCGTTTACCGCACGCACCGAGGGCAACCTGCTTGTCTGTGTGCGCGGCGAGGATATCCGCATTGGTGAATTTATTGAGGCGGAGATCGAAAAGACGACACTTCGCTGCCTGTTTGCGCGAAAAATATAGAAAGAGGTACAAAAATGGCAGAACTCACGCCCATGATGAAGCAGTATTTTGAGATCAAAAACCAGAACAAGGATTATATCCTGTTTTATCGTCTGGGCGACTTTTATGAGATGTTCTTTGAGGACGCCAAACTGGTCTCCCGCGAGCTGGAACTGACCCTCACCGGCCGCGACTGCGGGCAGGAGGAGCGCGCGCCCATGTGCGGCGTACCATACCACAGCGCAGAAGGCTATATCGCAAAGCTCGTGCGCAAGGGCTACAAGATCGCCATCTGCGAGCAGGTCGAGGACCCCAAAAAGGCCAAGGGCCTGGTCAAGCGTGAGATCGTGCGGCGTGTCACGCCGGGTACGGTCGTGGAAGCCTCCATGCTGGATGAGAACCGCAACAACTTCCTCGGCTGCGTTTATGCAGTGCAGGGAAGCATCGGTGTGTGCTTCGCGGACATCACAACGGGCGAGGTCTACGCCACCGGCTCGGGCAGTTGGCAGGATATCGCCAGCGAGCTGGGCCGTTTCGAGCCGCGCGAGGTGCTGGTTGGCGGCACGGCAGCGACCGCGGAATCCTTCCTCGGCTTTCTGCGCGAGCGGCTGGAAGCCCTCATCGAGCCGATGCCGGAGGAGAGCTTTGACCCGCAGCGGGCAGCCGAACGTGTGATGCAGCACTTCCATATCGAGGATTTTGATGCCGCAGGCCTGACCGACCTGCCGCAGACCGTGCAGTGCCTCGGCGGCCTGCTGGATTATCTGGAACAGACCCAGCAGGCGAGCCTTGGGGCGCTCAATCATCTGCAGGTCTACCATCAGGGGCAGTATATGGAGCTGGACATGATTGCCCGGCGCAACCTCGAGCTGTGCGAGACCATGCGCACGGGGGAGAAAAAAGGCACGCTGCTCTGGGTGCTCGACCGCACCCGGACGGCGATGGGCTCGCGACTGCTCCGCCAATGGCTGGAGCGGCCGCTGTATAACCCGCTGCATATCACGCGCCGCCAGCAGGCGGTGGCTGCGCTGTGCGACGATGTGATCGCCCGCACGGCACTGACCGATGCACTCAAAAAGATGTTCGACATGGAGCGGCTGATCGGGCGCATAGTCTATGGTACGGCAAACTGCCGCGATCTGCGCGCGTTGTCGTCCGCAATCGCCTGCCTGCCGGAGATCCGCGAACAGGCGGCGCTGTTCGGGCAGTCCCTGCTGCGAGAAATCACGGGCAACATCGATCTGCTGGAGGACGTCCACGACCTGATCGAGGCCTCGATCGTTGACGATCCGCCGATCCTGCTGCGCGAGGGCGGCCTGATCCGAACTGGTTACAACGCGGAGATCGACTCCCTGCGCGATCTGGCATCGGGCGGCAAGGGGCAAATCGCTGCCATTGAGCAGCGGGAGCGCGAAAAGACCGGTATCAGCAAGCTCAAGATCGGATATAACCGTGTATTCGGCTACTATATCGAGGTCAGCAAGTCCAATATTGACGCAGTCCCCGAGCATTATATCCGCAAGCAGACGCTGGCAAACGGCGAGCGCTATATCACAGAGGAGCTCAAAGCGCTCGAAAGCACGGTGCTCGGCGCGCAGGAGCGGCTGACGACACTGGAATACGAGATCTTTACCGAGGTGCGGGATCAGGTTGCCGCCGAGGTTCACCGCGTGCAGAAAACCGCGCAGGCAGTCGCGATGCTGGACGTGCTGTGCGCGCTGGCGGATGTGGCCTGTGACAACAATTACACCTGCCCGGTGGTGGACTTCTCCGACCGCATCGAGATCCGGGACGGCCGCCATCCGGTCGTGGAAAAGATGCTGGCGGACAGCCTGTTCATCCCGAATGACACCATCCTCGACCGCGGCGAAAACCGCGTCGCCATCATCACCGGCCCGAACATGGCGGGCAAATCCACCTATATGCGTCAGGTGGCGCTGATCACCATCATGGCGCAGATCGGCTCGTTCGTGCCGGCGGCATCCGCCCATATTGGCGTGGCCGACCGCGTGTTTACCCGCGTGGGCGCGTCGGACGATCTCGCAAGCGGGCAGTCCACCTTTATGGTGGAGATGAGCGAGGTCGCGGATATTCTGAAACACGCGACCAAATCCAGCCTGCTGATCCTGGACGAGATCGGCCGCGGCACTTCGACCTATGACGGCATGAGCATTGCCCGCGCGGTGATCGAATACGTGGCGGACAAGCGCCGCGTAGGCGCGCGCGCTCTGTTTGCGACGCATTACCATGAGTTGACCGTACTGGAAGAGCTGGTAAACGGTGTAAAGAATTACAACATCGCAGTCAAAAAGCGCGGCGACGACATCACCTTCCTGCGCAAGATCGTGCGCGGCGGCGCGGACGACAGCTACGGCATCGAAGTCGCCAAGCTCGCAGGCGTGCCGAACGCGGTCATCAAGCGCGCCAAGGCAGTGCTTGCCGACTTGGAGGCGACCATGCCCAAGCCTGAGGTGCGCGAGGTCGCGGAGGAAGAAGATGTGCCGCAGATGACAATGGACAGTCTGTCCGGCGATGCGGTCGCGGAGCGGCTGCGCGCCCTGCAGGTGGATACCATGACACCGATCGAAGCGCTCAACGCGCTGTATGAGCTGAAAAAGCTGGTGTAACAGGAGAACAGCATGGATAGAGAAAATCTGAAATGTCTGCGCTGCGGCGCAGCAATGAAAAGCGCAGGCAGGGAAACCATTCAGCTGGGCCAGACCGGATGGCTGCTAGGCGACCTGCCGAACCTTCTGGCGGGCGGGCTGGACGTGGATATCCGGCTTTGCCCGTCCTGCGGAAAACTGGAATTTTCCTGCGGCGAGGAGGAACCACCTGCTTTGCCGCAAAAAAACTGTCCGAAATGCGGCAAACAGCACGACTTTGACTGCCCAAAATGCCCGCATTGCGGCTATAACTACTACGCATAACATTTCGTCTTTTACTTAGAAAGGGCACTAAATGGCAATCATCCATGAATTATCCCCGCATCTTGCCGACCTGATTGCAGCGGGCGAGGTGGTGGAGCGCCCGGCCTCGGTCGCAAAAGAGCTGATCGAGAACGCGATCGACGCCGGCGCGACCCGCATTACCGTGGAAATCGAAAACGGCGGCATCACCTATCTGCGCATCGCGGACAACGGCTGCGGCATGTCGGCGGAGGATGCGCCCGTGGCGTTCCGCCGCCACGCGACCAGCAAGCTGCGCACCGAAGCGGATCTCGCGGCGATCGGCACGCTGGGCTTCCGCGGCGAGGCGCTGGCGGCCATCTCCTCGGTCACGCGCATCGACCTGTTCACCCGGCAGACCGGAGCGATCGCCGGGCTGCACCTGCACCTCGAAGCAGGGGAGATACAGGTGCAGGAGGAGGCAGGCTGCCCCGAGGGCACGACAATGGTCGTGCGCGACCTGTTCTACAACACCCCCGCGCGCATGAAATTCCTCAAAAAGGATTTCACCGAGGCGGGTTACATATTGGGCGTGGTGCAGCATGCCGCGCTGTCCCATCCGGAGATCGCATTCACCCTGATCCGCGACGGTAAGCAGGTGTTTAGCACCGACGGCAAGGGCAAGCTGATCGCGCCGGTTTTTGCGGTATTCGGCAAGGAAATGACCGCGAGCATGATCGAAGTGCCGCGCACCGAGCGGAACGGCATGACGGTTTACGGCTATATCGTCAAGCCGCACGCCGGGCGCCCCAACCGTTCGATGCAGCACTTTTTCGTCAACGGCCGCTATGTCAAGAGCCGTCTGATGCAGGCAGCGCTCGAAGAAGCCTACCGCAATGCCATTATCACGGGAAAATACCCCTCGGGCGCGGTGTTCCTCGAATTGCCGCTTGTAGCGGTGGACGTCAATGTGCACCCGGCCAAAACCGAAGTCAAGTTCTCGCAGGAAAAGCCGGTGTTTGAAGCGGTGTATGTTGCCTGCAAGAATGCCATCATGGCGAACGACAACATGCCGCATATCGAGCATAAGGAAAAAAAGCCGTCTGCTGCGAGCCCGCAGGAATCTGCGCCGGTCTATGAACAACAGCGGTTTGCCGTGGCCAAACCTGTGGCCCAGCCCGCTGCATCCGCAAAAGCGGACGACGATGTGCCGGATCTGGAGGATTTTCTGGTGGCTGTGCCGCCGCGCGCGCAAAAGCCGCGCAGCTTCGGCATGTATGCCGCGGCGCCGCGTATTTTGCAGGATGAGACAGAACCGCGGCTGACCGGCCGGGTAAATGTTGAGGACAACCGTCCGTTTTCTCAGTTCGACAAACCCGAAAAAGCCCCTGCTGCACCCACCGCGCTTTCAACAGCGCCGCAGCAGGCACCGGAACGGCAGCAGCTTGAGCCGCTGGACACCGGCGCGCGCGTGATCGGGGAGTGCTTCAATACCTACCTGATCGCGGAGGACAAGGACGGTCTGATCCTGATCGATAAGCACGCCGCGCACGAGCGCATCCTGTTCAACAAGCTGCTCGCGGAGACCGAAATGCCCCAGCAAGAGTTGCTCACGCCTGTGGTTGTCGAGCTGACCGGGGAAGAGGCCGCGGCGATCCAGTCACAGATCGAGGATATCCGCAAGGCGGGCTTTGCGATCGACCCCTTTGGCGAAAACAGCTTTGCCGTGCGCAGCGTACCTGCGTATCTGGACAGCGGGGACGTGCCGGGCGTGATCAGCGAGCTGGCCGAAAAGGCGATGAACAGCCGTGCCACGGTCCCCGACCGGCTGGACGATCTGATCCACACGGTCGCCTGCAAAGCCGCCATCAAGGCCGGAAAAGCGACCAGCATGACCGAGCTGCAGGATCTGTGCGACCGCGTGCTTGGCGACGACAATGTGCGCTCCTGCCCGCACGGCAGGCCGACGATGGTCCGTCTGACCAAATATGAGCTGGACAAGCTGTTCAAGCGCGTCAATCAATGAACATAAGGAGAACAAGATGGAAAACCGTCTGATCTGTATCTGTGGGCCGACCGCCAGCGGCAAAACCGCGCTGTCGGTCGCGCTGGCCAAACAACTGCATACCGAGATCATTTCAGCGGATTCCATGCAGATCTATCGCGGGATGGATATCGGCACCGCGAAGCCGACCGCAGTGGAGCGGCAGGGCGTGCCGCATCATCTGCTCGATATTTGCGCGCCGAGCGAGCCATTTTCGGTAGCGCGGTATGTGGAGCTGGCGGATGCCGCTGCACAGGATGTGTTGTCACGCGGAATGATCCCAATCGTTGCCGGCGGAACCGGGCTGTATATGGATGCGCTGATCGAGTGCAGCACCTTCTCCGGAAACGAGACCGACCTGTCCGTGCGCGAGAAGTACCAGCGCATGGCGGCGGAGCGGGGAAACGAGGCGGTGCACGCCTGCCTTGCCAAGGTCGACCCCGAGGGCGCGGAACGGCTGCACCCCAACAACCTCAAGCGCGTCATCCGTGCGCTCGAGGTATATGAGCAGACTGGTATGACGATCGATGCGTTCAACCGCCTGCACAAGCGCCCGGCGCCCAAGTATGCGGCGCTCAAGATCGGCGTCTGTCCCGCAGAGCGGCAGACGCTGTACGACCGCATTGACCGCCGTGTCGACCAGATGCTGGCCGACGGCCTGCTCGAGGAGACCAAGCGCCTGCTGGACAGCGGCGCACTGGCCGGCACTGCGGCACAGGCGATCGGCTACAAAGAACTGCTGGGATATCTGCAGGGCGATGCGCTGCTGGCGGACTGCGTCGCTCTGCTCAAGCAGCGCAGCCGCAATTATGCAAAAAGACAGCTGACTTGGCTGAAAAGGGATGACAACATCCATTGGATTTATTATAATAATGGGGAGGAGCTTCCGGCTATATTACAGGAAGCGACAGAATATCTGCAAAAACACGGTGTACAATGATATCCAGTATTTGTAAAATAATGGAGGAATCATTGTGCGAAACGAACTCAATTTACAGGATCGGATGCTGTGCGCGCTGCGCCAGCAGGGACAGAATACCACGGTTTTCCTGACCAACGGCTTTCAGATGCGCGGTATTGTCCGCGGATTTGACAATTTTGTCGTGATTTTGGAAAGCGACGGCAAGCAGCAGATGATCTATAAACACGCCATTTCCACTCTGATCCCGCAGCACCGGATCGACCTGCACATGCAGCGAGAGGAGCGTGCGGCGGAGTGATACGATACGAGGTTATTCATGGAGCAGGCTATCGAAGTCAAACGAAAACGCAAAAAAAGGAAAAATTCATTTAATAACCGTCTGTTTCTTATTCTGGTGGCAGCTGCGTTCGTTATTTACTTAATTACAAGCTTTATCAGCACCTTTTCCAATTATGAGACCGAGCCCGCAGTACATGTCACGGTCAACGACAGTTTTACCGCAACCGGCTGGTTTTTCCGGGATGAAACGCCCATCAGCGGCAGCAGCGGGGACTCTGTCAAGCATATTGTTTACAGCGGCGAGCGCGTGCAGAAGGATGCTGCGCTGGCGATCGTCTATTCTGACGAAGAGGCGCTTGCGCTCAGCCGCGAGATCGAACCGCTTGATAACCGCATCGAGCTGCTGGACACAGCGCTGCAGGCTGCGTCTGACAGCTCGGATGCTGCCCAGCTCGACCAGATGATCACCCAGTCGATCCAGCAGCTGGATGGACTGATCAAATCCGGATCGGGCAGCGCGCTGGCTACCTCGGCGAATTCGCTGCGGATGCTTTCTCTGCGCCACGAGGCGACCAATCTGGATGCGACTGCGATCTCCACAGAGCGCGATACGCTGGAGGCGGAACGCGCCAGCCTGGAGCAGCAGCTTTCCGGGCGCACGTCCGAACTTTCTGCGCCGACATCGGGATACTATTCCGAGGTTGTCGACGGCTATGAAAACGTTTTAACGCTGGACCAGCTGGACTCGCTTACGATCGAGGGCTTCCACGAGCTCACACAGGGTGCGGAGCAGGTGGATTCCAATCAGGTGCTCGGCAAGATCATCGAGGGCTTCACCTGGTACCTGGTGGCGGAGGTTCCGGCCGAGCAGGCGGATCGCCTGAGCGTCGGTCAGGACTTGCGCGTCAATTTCACACAGGCTTCGCTGGAGTCCCCGGTCACGGTGTATTCCATTCTGGATGAGCGCGGCAGCGAAACCTCGCTGCTCGTCCTCGAGGGGACCGAGTTCAACAGCGAGATGGTATCCATGCGCGAGCAGCCTGTTGAGATCATTCTGCAAACCTATTCAGGGCTTAAAGTGCCTAAGGCGGCGGTACGCATGGAACCGGTGACCGACAGCGAAGGCAATGTGACCGAGCGCACGGTCGTCTACATCCTCAGCGGCGGCGTGCAGAAATCCAAGATCATCAAGACGCTGTACGAGACAGAGGATTATTATGTTGTAGAGCAGAGCGCTACCAATGCCGACATGCTGGTCGAACAGGACCAGATCATCGTCAGCGGCAGAAATCTGCAAAATAATATGGTGGTGAGAACATGATGACGGAACAGGAAAAACAAGTATTGGCTGACCGCATCCAATCGGTGCAGGAACGCATCGCCCGAGCGGCGGAGCGCGCAGGGCGCAGCCCGGATGACATCATTCTGGTTGCGGCGTCCAAGATGAACGACGCGGAGCGCGTGCGCGCGGCGATCGCTGCGGGCATCCACGTGTGCGGGGAAAACCGCGTGCAGGAGCTGCTGGAAAAATATGAGCAGAATGCCTATGAAGGGGCTGACCTGCAGTTTATCGGCACATTGCAGACCAATAAGGTCAAATATCTGATCGGTAAGGTTTCGCTGATCCAGTCGGTGGGGTCGCTGCATCTCGGCGAGGCAATCGCAAAGGAAGCAGCAAAGCACGGCGTAAGGCAGGACATCCTGCTTGAAGTCAACATCGGCAGGGAAGCGGCAAAGAGCGGCCTGCCGCTCGAGGAGCTGGACGAAACCATCGCCCGCCTGAGCGAAAAAGAATCGCTGCGTATTCGCGGATTGATGGCGATCCCGCCGATTGCGGATGAAACATCGAAAAATTTAAGCTATTTCAATGAAATGCATCAAGTATTTGTTGACATTTTGACGAAAAAATACGATAATGTAAATATGGATTATTTGTCTATGGGTATGACAAATGATTTCGAAACGGCGATTGCGTGCGGTGCAAACATGGTTCGCATCGGCACGGCGATTTTTGGTGCGCGTCCGTATCAGATCGTTTCGCCCTAAAACATAAGGAGGAACGTTGCATGGGTTCGATCAAAGGCTTCATAGATTGGGTTAAGGGCGAGGATGTCGAGGACGAGTACGAGGAGGAAATGCCCCGGCAGCGCAGCGAAGAACCTGTAATGAGCGCATCGTCGTCCTACGACAGATCCTATGACCGCTCATACGACAGTGTATCCACCGAGCCGCCCGTATCCCGCCGCGGCAACAAGGTGGTTAATATCAATACAACGACCCAGCTGGCAGTGGTTCTGGTCAAGCCGGACCGCTTTGAAAACGCGGCAGAGATCGCCGACCATCTGAAAGACAAGCGCACGGTTGTGCTCAATCTGGAGCAGACCAACAAGGATGTAGCGCGCCGTCTGGTCGACTTCCTCAGCGGCGTCGCATATGCCAACGAGGGTAAGATCAAGAAGGTAGCCAACAGTACCTACATCATTACCCCCTATAATGTAGACATCATGGGGGACTTGATCGATGAACTGGAAAGCAGCGGCATGTACTTTTAAGGTCGTGCAGCAGTGAATACAATCGTAGTATATTTGGTAAGCAGCCTGCTGCGTATTCTGGAATTTTTGTTCTTTGCACGGGCTGTCATGAGTTGGTTTGTGCAGGGCAGCGGATCGAAGATATACGAATTCCTGTGCCTTGCTACCGAACCGCTGATCCAGCCGTTCCGCAATCTGCTCAGCCGTGTCGACGCATTGCGGAACAGTCCGTTCGACTTTGCGTTTCTGTTATCGTTTATGGTGCTGGTTGCGTTGGAACAGGTTTTGTATATGCTTTAGTCTGCCGGACAAGCAGCAAAACAAGTGGTCGGGTGGTTTGCCCGGCCATTTTTCCCGTAAGTAAGGAAAAAGATAGAATATAACGGAGGAGATCCATATGACTGTGCAGGAGATTCAGGAAATCGGCTTTGAAAAAGCGGTTTTCGGCGGCTATGATATGAAGTCCGTCGATACCTTCCTTGAGCGCGTTGCAGAGGAATTTGCGGCAATGCAGAAGGAAAATGCTGCGCTCAAGGCAAAGATGAAGGTCCTGGTCGATAAGATCGAGGAGTACCGCGGCCGTGAGAACAACATGGGCCGTGTGCTTTCCATCGCGGAGGAGACCCTTGACCGCGCCAAGCAGGAAGCGGACGGCATGGTAGCCAAGGCAAAGCAGGAGGCCGATGCCATCCTCGCCAACGCTAAGAGTGAGTCCGCCAGCAAGCTCAAGACCACCCAGGCGGAGATCGACACCGAGGCCCAGAAGCTGGAAGCGGCCAGGAAGAGCACGGTTGAATTCATCGCGCGCGTATCTGCGGTATATCAGGCGCAGGCAAAGGCGCTGGTCGAACTGGCAAAGGCTGAGCATCTGGTCCGCCCACAGGAGCAGGCACAGCAGGCCGCTCCCGCGCAGGAAGCGACGCAGGCGCAGCCCGCTGCGGCAGAACCGCAGGAAAAGGCGGATGCGCCGGTTGAGGATGCGACCCGCAAATTTGATTTCGGCGAGCTGAAATTCGGCGCCGACTATGATCCCAAGGAAGTAAAGTAAAGCCATAATCGAAAGGACTGAACACTGCACAATGCAGCAGGATTACAATAATACCATCAACCTTCCCAAAACCGATTTCCCGATGCGCGCCGGCCTGCCCAAGCGTGAGCCGGGCTTTCTGGAGGGCTGGGAAAAGGACGACCTCTATCACGAGCTGATGAAGAAGAACGAGGGCAAGCCGCTCTTCGTTCTGCACGACGGCCCTCCGTATGCCAACGGCAACCTGCATATGGGCCATGCGCTTAACAAGATCCTCAAGGACTTTATCCTGCGCTCGCGCAATATGCTCGGCTATCAGGCGCCGTACATCCCGGGCTGGGATACCCACGGCCTGCCGATCGAACGTCAGGCGATCAAGGCATACGGCATGGACCGCGACAAGGTCTCCACTGCGGAGTTCCGCTCCAAGTGCGAGGAATTTGCACATAACCACGTCAACACCCAGCGCACACAGTTCAAGCGTCTGGGCGTGATCGGCGACTGGGATCGTCCGTATCTGACGCTGACCCATGATTATGAGGCCACGCAGATCGAGATCTTCGGCGAGATGGCCAAAAAGGGCTATATCTACAAGGGCATGAAGCCGGTTTACTGGTGCCCGCACGACGAGACCGCGCTCGCCGAAGCCGAGATCGAGTATCAGGATGAGCCGTGCTCGTCTATCTACGTCAAGTTCCATGTGACCGACGACAAGGGCGGCAAGATTTCCGCCATCACCGGTGGTCTGGACAATGTTTACTTTGTGATCTGGACCACCACCACCTGGACCCTGCCGGGCAACCTTGCGATCTCGGTCAATCCGGTGTTTGAATATGATCTGGTCAAGGTTCCGTCGGGCGACATCTATGTGCTCGCCAAGGAGCTGGTCGAGGCTGTCATGCAGGCGGCAAAGATCGACTCCTGGGAAGTGCTCGGCACCCTGATGGGCTCCGACCTCGAGCTGATGCGCACCAAGCATCCGATCATGGACCGCGAGAGCATTGTCATCTGCGGCGACCATGTCACGCTGGATGCCGGTACCGGCTGTGTCCATACCGCGCCGGGCTTCGGTGCGGATGACTTTGTCGTCTGCCAGAAGTACAACATCCCGATCATTGTCCCGGTCGACGGCAAGGGCATGACGACCGAGGACGCGGGCAAGTATGCGGGCATGTACTACGAAAAGTCTACGCCGGTCATTCTGGAGGACCTAAAGGCATGCGGCGCGCTGCTCGCGATCGAGGAGATCGTGCACAGCTATCCGCACTGCTGGCGCTGCAAGAACCCGATCATCTTCCGTACGACTGAGCAGTGGTTCTGCTCGGTGGATGCGCTCAAGGACGATGCGGTCAAGGCCTGCGAGCAGATCCAGTGGATCCCTGCCTGGGGCGAGGAGCGCATGACCTCGATGATCCGCGAGCGTTCGGACTGGTGCATTTCCCGCCAGCGTGTCTGGGGCGTGCCGATCCCGATCTTCACCTGCAAGAAGTGCGGCAAGCCGCTGGTCAACGAGCAGACCATCAAGATCGTTGCCGACCTGTTCCGCGAAAAGGGCTCGAACGCCTGGTTTGATATGGATCCGTCCGAGATCCTGCCCGCAGATATCAAGTGTGAATGCGGCTGCGGCGATTTCGAGAAGGAAACCGACACGATGGATGTGTGGTTTGACTCGGGTTCCTCCTGGCGTGCAGTCATTGAGAACCGCGAAGGCCAGTCCACGCCGGTTGACGTTTACCTCGAGGGTAACGACCAGTACCGCGGCTGGTTCCAGTCGTCCATGCTGACCTCGATCGCCACACAGGGCAAGGCGCCGTATAAGACGGTCATCACCCACGGCATGATCGTGGACGAAGAGCGCCAGAAGATGTCCAAGTCGCGCGGCAACGGCATTTCGCCGGATGATATCCTGAACCAGTACGGCGCAGACGTAATGCGTCTGTGGGTCGCGTCCTCGGATTATCGTCAGGATATGCGCATTTCCAAGGACATGCTCAAGCATCTGTCGCAAAACTACCTCAAGATCCGCAACACTGCACGCTATATGCTCGGCAACCTGTTTGATTTCGATCCCAAGACCGATCTGGTCGCATATGCGGACATGCCGGAGCTGGATCAGTGGGCGCTGATGAAGCTCAACGACCTTGTCGCCAAGGTGCGCGAGGGCTATGAGACGTACGAGTTCCATACGGTGTTCCATGCGATCCACAATTTCTGCGTGGTCGATATGTCCAACTTCTATCTGGATGTGATCAAGGACCGTCTGTACTGCGATGAGACCGCCGGCCTGAGCCGCCGCTCCGCGCAGACTGCAATGTACCATATCCTGAGCGCGCTGGTGCGCATGCTGTCCCCGATCCTCTGCTTCACGGCAGACGAGATCTGGCAGGCTATGCCGCACACGGCGGAGGATGACGCGCGCAACGTGGCTTACAACGAGATGCCGCTCGTCGACGAGACGCTGTCCTTCACCGAAGAGCAGCGTGAGAAGTGGGCAAAGCTCGCTGCATTCCGCGACGACGTGAACAAGGCGCTCGAGGGTGCGCGCAATGCGAAGACCATCGGCAAGCCGCTGGAAGCGAGCGTTACCGTCTATGCGGACGAGGAGGCCGCAGCGTTCCTCAATGGCTGCGGTCAGGATCTGGCTGACCTGTGCATCGTTTCCGAGCTGGCTGTTGCTGCCGGTGTGGGCGAGGGCATGGCGAGCGAGTATTTCCCCGGCCTGACGATCGCGGTTTCCCGCGCGGCGGGCGAGAAGTGCCTGCGCTGCTGGAAACAGTCCAAGTCGGTTGGTACGGACGCAAAGCATCCCATGCTTTGTGACCGTTGCGCCAAGGTTGTTGGCTAAATAAAAGGGAAGGGGAACAGAACATTCTGTTCCCCTTTTTGAGCGATAGGAGTTTTTCAAGATATGCCGTTATATATCATTGCTGCACTGTTGATGATCGCGCTCGATCAGGTGGTAAAATATTGGGCGTTCACCAGTCTGCAGGCACAGCATACCATCCCGCTGATAGAAAATGTGTTTCATCTGACCTATGTGGAAAACCGCGGCGCAGCGTTCAGCCTGTTTTCGCAGTTTGATTCGCGGTGGATCTTCGTGGTTCTGGCAGTTGTGATCACGATCGCGATTTTGATTGCACTCAGCAAAAATTGGATTCAAACCAGTTTGGGCCGCTGGTCGCTGGTGCTGGTCATTGCGGGCGCACTCGGGAATGCAATCGACCGCGTGGTACACGGCTTTGTTGTCGACCTGTTTGATTTCAGGCTGATTAATTTCCCGGTATTCAATGTGGCAGATATCTTTATCTGTGTCGGCGGTGCTTTATTTGTCATTTATTTTATGTTCCAGCACAAGGACAAGACGCCGGAGGAAGACGAGCAAATGATGGAGACCGAATCCGATGAATGAAGTAGTTCTGACGGCAGCGCCAGACCAGGCGGGCAAGCGCATTGACAGCTGGCTGGCAGAGCAGATCGACGGACTGACCCGTTCTGCGGCACAGAATCTGCTGGCTGAAAATGCCGTGGTGTGTGGCGGGCAGCCTCTCAAAAAGAATTACAAGCTCGCGGGCGGTGAAACGGTTACCGTTCGAATGCCCGAGCTGCGAGAAGTCGATATCACGCCGGAAAATATCCCGCTTGACATCATCTATGAGGATGCGGACATCATCGTGGTCAACAAGCCGCGCGGCATGGTCGTGCATCCGGCTGCAGGCAACTGGAGCGGTACGCTGGTCAACGCACTGATGTACCACTGCGGCGACAGGCTTTCCGGCATCAACGGCGAGCACCGTCCGGGTATCGTGCACCGCATCGACAAGGATACCAGCGGTCTGCTGGTGGTGGCAAAGAACGATGCAGCGCACCAAAGCCTTGCCGCGCAGATCGCAGCGCACACAGCGTTCCGCGGCTATGAAGCGATCGTTGTCGGCTCGCCGCGGCTGGATGAGGGCACCATTGATAAGCCCATCGCCCGGCACAAAACCGACCGCAAAAAAATGGCGATCATCGAAGGCGGCCGCGAAGCCATTACACATTATACCGTGCTCAAACGGTATCGCGGATACACGCATATGGCTTTCCAGCTGGAGACCGGACGGACACATCAGATCCGCGTGCATATGGCGTCCATCGGCCATCCCATCATCGGCGACCCGCTTTACGGTCTGAAAAAGGACCGGTTTTCGGATATCGGCGGACAGTGCCTGCATGCTGCGCATCTGACGCTCACGCATCCGCGCACCGGGGAAGTGATGCGATTTTGTGCGGCTCTGCCGGATTATTTTACGGATATTCTGGATAAATTGGAGCGAATGCAATGAAAAAGTTCGAAGGTATGATCTTAGCGTGTGATATGGACGGCACGCTGCTTGACGATGACCGCCAGATATCGCAGGGAAACCAGCAGGCGCTGCGCTATTTCACGCAGGAGGGGGGACGCTTCAGTCTGGCGACCGGACGGGCACCGCAGGCGATCCAGCCGTATATTCCGCAAATGCCATTCAATGCGCCGTATAGCCTGCTCAATGGATCGCTGATCTTGGACAGCTCTCATCATGTGCTGCATTGCGCAGGTATGCCGGAGGACACAAAAGATCTGATCCGGATCACTTTGTCAGAATTTTCACAAATAGGTTGTGAAATCTTTGTCGGTAACCGCGTCCTGATCCGTCGGATGAGTCCTGAAACTGAGCACCATATCAAAGTATTGGATCTCGAATACAGCATGGTAACGCAGGAATCACTCGGCAATACTGCGGAATGGTGCAAGATCAACTTCACAGGCAAGCCGGAACAGATGGAAAACGTCCGAATGTTTTTAAAGCCGTATACCGATCGGTTCTGCATGGCGTCCAGTATGCCGGCTTTCTGCGAGATCACCGCATCGCGCATCAATAAAGGCAGTGCGCTCAGGCAGATTGCTGCGGACTGCGGCATTGCGGAAAATCGCATCTTCGCCATCGGCGACAGTTATAACGACGAGGCCATGCTGCAGGCGGCGCATATCGGTTTTGCGCCCAGCAACTCGGACGAAGACATCCTGCGGACCGCAGATGTTGTGGTTTGCAGCAATAACGAGGACGCTGTGGCACAGGCAATCGAATATATGGAAGCGCATTACTGCTGATGCGCTTCCTAATTTTCCTCCCCTCAATTATACAAAACTTTTCTTTTGTATAATTATATATCTGGGTAAAAACACCCTCCTCTTGCTTGGAGGGTGTTTCCCTGGTCGGGTCAATTTGTGATATCCACTACCACGACCTCCGGCGGATTAAACAGGCGCAGCTTCCAGTCCCGGACCAAACCGCGGCCGACGATCGCCGTCATGTCGCCGCAGGTATACAGGCCGCCGGCGTATTCCGGGAAAAATCCCTGATTAGGCGCGATCAGGCCATTCATCAAATGCGGAATACGCCACTGGCCGCCGTGCGCATGGCCGCAAAGCGTCAGATCAAAGGGATATTGCGCATACTCCTGGATGTACTCCGGCCGGTGCGCCAGCAGGATATTAAATGTATCATCAGAAAGGCTTTCAAACCGGCGCAGCACTTCCAGATAGTCTTCCGACTCTCCGTAAGAGCGCCTGACGCGCTGACCATTGGCCGCGGGATCGTCCACGCCGCAGATGGTGTATTGTTCCCCATCGACGGTGATCGTTTCCGATTCGTTGTGCAGCACCCGGATACCGTAAGACGCGATCATGTCGAAAATGACGTCCGCATCTTCGCTCCAGTATTCGTGATTGCCGGATACATAATAGCAAGGCGCGATCTGAGTGATCTGCTGTAATAGCAGCTGCGCACCGGAAACCGGCTTTTTATCATCCACGATATCGCCGCACAGCAGGATGATATCCGGCTGCTGCTCGGCAACTTTGTTTACCAGCAGTGATTGATCTGTGCCATAACTATAGCTGTGCAGGTCGGAGAGCATGACGATCCGAAGGCGCTTCCCCTCCCCGACCCTATCAGATTTCACCGTGTACTGGCGCACTGTCAAACCGCATTGCAGTCCAGCGATGGTGACACCGACCGCGCACAGCAGTAATGCAGAAGCCACTCGCTTTTTTACATTCATTTGTTTCTCCTTCTAAAATAAAAAGGGACACCGGCAGAAAAGCACCTGTGTCCCCCAGTATCTTATTGAGTTTAGTTGGCGCGCTGTTTGGTATGAACCGCTACCTGCTTGGACTTGATGAACGTGCTCAGCTTTTTATACGCCAGCATCGTGATCACCGTCAGGATCGCGCCTTTGATCAGGTTAAACGGCAGTACACCGATCAGCAGATATGCACCCATGCCGTTGATTGCCGGATTGACCGCCGCGCAGGCTCCCAGAATCGCGTCGATCGGCATACCAACTGCCGAATAGAACGGAATGATCAAAAAATAATTGGTCAGCATGCCCATGCACGCCATCGCAACAGAGCCGATAACGCAGCCGACTGCCGCCATTTTGCGGCTTTTATGCGCGCGATAAAGCAGCACAGCCACAATCACCAGCGTGGAAAGCATCAAAAAGTCTGCCAACTCGCCCGAACCGCCCGTCTGGGACTGCGTCAGATGGATGAGATCTTTGATGCCGATCATGGTGATCGCCGGGCCGATGCCGAAGATGAACGCGCCGATCAGAACGACCGCGCCGGACAGGTCCACCTTGAGGAACGGAGGCATAAACGGCAGTGGAAATTCGATATACATCAATACGGTGGCGATTGCTGCAAATACAGCGGTGTAGGTGATTTTGCTTGCTTTGGACATGGTGTGTCGTCTCCTTTTTCTCTGAAATAAGGAGTTCTGTTTTTTGGCCACAAAAATGCCCTTGGAACGAGTCCAAGGGCGCGCAGACGTACCGAAATACACCTGTTTCTTCCATCCGGACTATAACCGTCGGTTGGGATTCTCACCCATCATGCCTTGCGGCTCGCAGACTATCGGAGGTCAATGCCCCGTATACTGCCGGTGGAGACTTTCACTCCGCCCTGAAACAGAACTGATTTAATTTACATGAATATTATAGGACGGTATCGGACGGTTGTCAATCCCTTTTGTCAAATTGCCGCAGTGCGTTCTGGATCTCCTCCCGCGTGCCGACCGCATTGATGAATTCCAGCAGAGCGTTCGCGGTCATATGTGCGGGCAGATCGAGCGCTTTGAGCACTGCTGCGCGGCGCTGTGTGCTGCCCAGGCCGCCGGAAAGCCCCCATTCGTAAAAATCCGCCTTGGTAATCGGCGGCGAGGCGGGAGCAGCCGTGGAGCTGTCATCTTCCTGTAAGATCGTCGCGCCCGCGCGGCGCAGCGCCTCCAGAATGATTTCCGGACGCATGCCCTCCACCCCGAGCTTGCCCTCTTTGGAACCATGCCGCTTGCGGCGCTCCTTGCCGGCGATATCCGGGACATAGGCCTGCTTGACACGTCCTGCCGGCAGCGCACCCTTGAGGTAATTGCGAATAACGAAGCCTGCACCGTCGCTGTCCGTCAGCACGATCAGCCCGCGCGTATTGGCAATCCGGCGCAGTAGTTTCAGCTGTTCCTTATCGTTGAATATCCGAAAGCCGCCGCTTTCCAGAACCACCGTGTCCACGACCTGCCGGACTGTGTTGACATCATACCGCCCCTCCACCAGAATGGCTTCGCGAATACGGATCATGCCCTGGCCCCCTTCAGCTCGGCCGCCATTGAGAGGAGCGCCAATTCGATCTGCTTCTGGCGGTCCACTGCACTCCCCTTCAGCTCGGAATCCGTTTTGGCACACAGCGAGGCCACTTTGCGCAGCCAGGAAAGCGGCACACGGCGCGCCGCATTTTGGATCTGCCGCGCGTAGTAGGGGGATTTGGAGCCGATCATTTCCATCAGCTGCTTCTCCCCTCCCCTTGCCTCTGCGCACAGCTTGGCGGCATACAGACGCTGGATATGCCGGGTGATCGTGGTAAAAATCATGACTTCGTTGTTTTTCTGCGCGATCAGATCGCCGACCAGCGCAACCGCACGGTCAAATCTGCCCGCGGTGATCGCATCGGTCAGGTCGAACACGACCGCATCCAGAACCGGCGAGCAGACCGCGTCGATATTGTATTTTTTGATGACGCCGGTCGTGGTATGCGCGGCCGCTTTTTCCATCTCCCCTGCCAGATTGGTCATGGAATTGCCGCACAGGAAGATCATATAGGACGCATCCTCCGGTGCGATCGAACAGCCGAGCGCGCGGGCGCGCCGCTCCAGCCATGCGACCAGCTCCGGTTCCTCCTGATGGGAAAACTCCGCAAAGCAGGCGGTTTTTTCGAGCGTTTTGTACAGCTTGGTCCGCTTGTCCGGCTTGCCCTCCAGCACGTCATAGTAAAACACCAGGCAGACGTACTCGGGCAGATCGCCCAGCATCCCCGGCAGCACATCCGCAAAGCCTGCCGGCGGTTTGAACAGATCAAAATCGGAAACAATGATCAGCTTTTTCTCAGACATCGCCGGATAGCTGTCGATCGCCTCGGTCAGCTGCTCGGCGGTCAGCCCTTTGCCCTCGAACTCGATCAGGTTAAAATCGGCAAATGTCGGATCGACCACCTTCTGCCGCAGCTCGCGCAGATAATATTCCTTTAAATAGCTTTCTTCGCCGTAAATGATATAAAGCGGTGCAAAATCGCCGTTTTTCAAATCACGGATCAGCTGTGCTTTTCCGTTCGGCTTGCCTTTTGCCGCGGGCATATGGTTCACTCCTTTGTAAACTGCCGGACGATCTCGCCGGTCAAATAGGGGCTTTCCACCGGAAGCCCGCCATACTTTGTCATAATATCACGTGTCCGCGCCTGCAGCAGGATGCGTTCTGCCTGAACGGCATCCAGCGCCTCGTTCAGCAGCGCCTCATCCTCCAGATTGCGCTGGGACAAGACGACCTCCGGCGCGGTCGGCGGGACGTCTGTTTGTTCAAGAAATGCCGCCAGCTGTTTCTGCGTCGGGCTGTGCAGGACGAGAATCTTGTCCGCGATCTGTACGCCGAGCTTTCCGTCCGTAACCGGAAATACCGTGATCGGCACCTCGCCGGTATATAGCACCTGCTCCGTGCCGACCTCCTGCGCGCCTGCACTGCGCACCAGCGCAATCAAATCCTTGTTGGTTTTGATCTCCCTGCACCCGGCGGGGATCAGGAGCTGCCTGACTTCGGTCTTTTCCAAAAGTGCAGACAGGTCGCGCGCATGGCCCTGATCGACTGCGGTCAGGATGACAGTATCGATGCGCGCGGCACTGTTCCAGCGCATCCATTCATTGACCAGCGCCGCAGCGTCACGATAGCCGCCGTCTCCGGCGCAGTCGATCAAAGTCACATGGTCTGCATCGGACACAATGATCGCCTGACCGGACCCGCACGGCAGATAGGTCACGGTATATTGCTGCTGATGATAGTATGCGCCCGCGCCGCTCAGGCCAACCACCAGAGCACAGACGCAGGGCAGCACGATCTTCCACTTGATGTGCCGGCCTACAAGCAGCCAGAGCAACACCGCAGCAAAGGCAACGGCAAGCGCTGCCAGGCCGAAGCCGTCGCGCCAGTTGACCAGCCCCAGTGGGATGTCGGTCACGCGGTTTGCGACCCACAGGATGTAATCCAGAAACGGCGTCAGCACCTTTGCGATCACTGGTGCTGCCACGGGAAATGCTGCTGCGGACAAACACAGCAGAAATCCGCCGATGAAGCAGACCGCCGTCACCCCTACGACCAGCAGGTTGCTCACAAGCGAGAGCATCGAGACATATCCGAAGGCGCTCAGCAGGATGGGAGTGGTGAAAATGGTTGCGCAGACTGTACAGGATAGCGCGCTTACTATCACAGAAATCAGCTTTTTCGCGGGTTTTGGTGCTTTCACAAACGGTCGCATCAATCTCCTCTGCATCCTGCCGGAAAGCAGGATCAGGCCGAGCGTCGCCGCAAAAGAAAGCTGCAGGCTCAGGCTTGCGATCGCATACGGATTGATAAGCAGAAGCAAGCCGAGCGCTGCGAACAAGGAATTCAGGCTGTCCGCCTCACGGCGGGTAAGAAATGCTCCTGCCGCGATCAGGTACATCACCGCAGCACGGAGAACCGACGGTGTCCCGCCTGCGATCGGCACGAAAAACACGATCAGCGGGATGGAAACCCATGTGCCGATACGTCTGCCGAGCAACAGATAACAGAACGCGACCAGAAACGCAATGTGCATGCCGGAGACCGCGACCATGTGGCTCAGCCCGGAGATACGGAACGCAAGTGTGTCCTCCTCCGGCAGACTATCCGTGTTGCCGATCAGCAGCCCGCTGAGCAGGCCGGCCTCTCGCGCAGGAAGATAATCCGAAACCGCCTGATCGCAGAACCGTGCGATCCGCTGCGGCAGCCATCGCAGCTTGTCCCGATCAGACCCGGTCACGGCAAAGGACAGCGGCTCACCATCCTCGGTTTCCGTATACGAGCCTGCGATATAGCATCGGTTGGATGCCTGATAAGCTGCGCGGTCGAATCCTTCCGTGTTTGAGGGAAGATAAAAGCCGACGTTGACTTTGATGCGGTCACCCGCGCGCAGGGGCTCCTCGGTCAGCGGCAGATAGCACATCATGCGGAACGAGCCTGGCAGCACATCGTTATCATCCACAGACAACTCTGCGCGCTGGCTGTCATCGTAAACATCAGCATCCTGCAAAACCGTGGCCGTGATCTCTGCATGGCGTTCGGCGAGCGCGCGTACAGGCTCAACGACGTTAGATTGAAACAGTGAAAAGCCGGCAAAGGCAAAGGCGACAGCCGCCAGCATACCCATCAACGCGAGCAGGCGGTCATGATACACCAGTGCACCTGCGCCGAACAGGAAAACAGACAGCAGAATCAGCGATAAGTATTGGCCGGGCGCAAAACCCAGGCATACCGCGCAGTACAGCGCAGCAGTAGCTGCGGGTACCAGATAAACAAGCGGTCGTTCAAGCACGGCTCATCCCTCCCTCTCTGCTGGATGGAGAAAATTGTTTTTTATCAATCTCTGCTGCTTTCCCCCGCTAAACTGCCCCATAAACGCAAAAAAGACCCGAGGCAATTTGCCTTGAGTTTCTTCTTTCAGTCGGTTTGGGTCTGCTTTTCGCGTGGGGTGCTAGGAGATTAAGGCGAATCATTCCTGTGCCTGCATTGTACCATAATGCAGATAAAAACACAAGAATATTTGCTGAAATACTCACATTTGCTGACAAAATCTATCCTATAACACTCTCAATATAAATTGATTGTCTGATGGGATACGGCTGAGCGAATGACCTTACGAACACACCACGAAACTGCAGGTCTGGCAATGTATAAGCATCCGGTTAACAGAAAATAATACTCTGACTTCCATATCATCATGGCTGGAGAACGAATGCGATAACAGCCTATTGCCTATTGACAGTTTGGGATCGCATGTTATACTGGGCTTATAAGAACCCACCCGCTTGGGCTGTCCCGACTGGAATAACAATATTGTATGGAGGTAGCTATCATGGATAAAAAGGTTTCCGAATTACTTAACGACCAGATCAACAAGGAGTTTTATTCCGCATATCTCTATCTGGATATGGCGAACTTTTATGCTTCAAAGGGCCTGGACGGCTTTGCAAACTGGTATGAGATCCAGGCAAAGGAAGAGCAGGATCATGCGATGCTGTTCTACCAGTACATGCACAACAACAGCGAAGTTGTAACGCTCGATGCGATCGCAAAGCCGGACAAGGCATATACCGAGCTGATTGATCCGCTTAAGGCGGCGCTTGAGCACGAGAAGTATGTCACCTCGCTGATCAACGCGATCTATGCGGCGGCGCAGGCAGCCAGCGATTTCCGTACCGTGCAGTTCCTTGACTGGTTCATCAAGGAACAGGGCGAAGAGGAGAAGAACTCCGCGGATCTGATCACCAAGATGGAGCTGTTCGGCAGCGATCCCAAGGGCCTGTATATGCTTAACAGCGAACTCGGCGGCCGCACCTACTCTGCGCCGTCCCTTACCCTGTAGAAGCAGAATTTTATATAACCGCCAAATCGAGTTTAAATGAAATCACCTCGTTGCGTACATATTTAATGATAAGAGGGGGCGCATCCCGTAAAGGATGCGCCTCCCTCTTTCCTAATGATTTCTGCTTACATGCAGGATGTTAGCTGCAGGCTCAGTCTGAAAGGCTGTTCCAAGTCTCCACGCCGTTATCCTTCGTGAAGTCATGTGCGTTCGTGGCTTCCATGACTGCGTAGTAGCTCCAATGCGAATTAGCTACATCACTGAAGCTCCTCAGCTCATCTGCATGTTCTGCGATAAACGCACGGTCCGCGCTGCGGCCCAGCATACGGTTGACAATCGTCGTCACCTCTGCACGGGTGATGGTGTTCTCCGGTCGGAACGTACCGTCCGGGTAACCGGTGATCCAACCATACTGGATAGAGCCGACTACATAATCGTGATACCATGCGTCTTCAGCAACATCGCTGAATACATTCTCTCCACCGGTTGCGAGATCCGCAAAGCGCATTGCAATTGCGGTGAATTCCGCACGAGTGATAGAGCGATCCGGCTCGTACTTGTTGTCTCCAACGCCTGTAATCATGCCGAGCGAGGCCAGCGTGTTGACGGCTTCTGCATACCATGCGTCGGAAGCGACATCGCTGAACGATACCGTGATCGCAACATCCTTATCATTCAGCAGATTATAGAACATCTGCGCTGCCTCTGCACGGGTCATATTGTCGTCCGGCCGGAATGTGCCATCCATGTAACCGTTGAGGTATACGATATGGTCCGCTGTATTCAGCCAGTCGGAAACGCCGGTTTCATCCGGATCGATGACCTGCTCGCCTTCCTCAAAGGTTACCGAGATCGTGTGGTTCGCCTTTACGTTTTCAAACGTGTAGCTGCGTACCGCACCAACGCTCTTGCCGTCTACCAGCACGTCTGCTACCTGATAGCCGCTGTCCGGCGTGATGACAAATGTCGCATCTTCGCCGCTGACAACTGCCGTCTTACCAGACGGGCTGATCGAGCCGTTGCCGCCCGCTGTTGCTTCGATGGTGTAGGCGGTTACGCCTCCGCCTCCGCCGCCGGAGCTGGTGTGCTGGGCGGTAACAACCGTGGCTGTATCTGTGGCCTTCTCATAGTACTCGTTTCCGGGGAATGCCAGAGTGAAGGTGTAGGTCTCGCTGGCATTGGGCAGAGAGAGTTCTGCCGTCCAGGTGCCGGTAGGATTCTCTGTCCAGGTGAGCTTCGACAGATCGAGCGAACTGCCGTCCTTCTTGGCCGCGGTCAGAAGCTTTGTCAAGTCGGTGCCCACGGGCAGATCCTTGCCGCTGAGGGTCAGCGTGACTGTTCCCGCGTTGGAGAGACTGCTCGGGCTTGCAGTCACTTTCACGGTGGGCTGGATCTTGTGGATGGTTACGGTGGCTGTGTCGCTGACGCCAGCATATGTATCAGTGCCGTTGGCGGTGATGGTGTAGGTGCCGGGATCCTTCAGGGCGGCGAGAACCTTCTCCGCCGTGTCGTCCGTTACGACCGTCTGGCCGTCCTTCACCACGGTGAGGGTGTAGTTCGTGATGTCCCTGCCGTCATAAGTGACGCTGATTGTTGGCGTGGTGCCGTCGTTGTACGTCCACTCGTTGGGCGTCACAGTCAGTTCCAGACCGGTGACCGGTGTCGGGGTCTGGGGAGTGATGGTGAAGGTTTTTGTAGTGGAATCCTTGTAGTTTCCAATACCCTTGATGGTCAGGGTGGCCGTGCCGGGATCCTTGTTATTGCTGCCAGTCACGGTGTAGTCGCGGCCCAGGAGCAGCGCATTGCCGTTGTCGTTGTCCTTGATCGTCAGGGCCGGGATGATCTCTCCGCCGGTGTAGGGCTGGTCAGGGATCGGTTCAATGATTACCGACGGATCGGCAATAGACTTGGCTTCGATCGTGAAGCTCTTGCTGGCCGTTCCGGTGAAGTTGTTGCCTGTGGCGGTAATCACCGCTGTGGCATCATTCGAGGCGTTCACGTTGTTGTAATAGCCCACCGTGTAGTCCGTATTCTGCTGCGGATCACCGGTCAGGGTCACAGTGACGTCAGGCTCCTGCGCCTGGCCGTCATAGACCAGGCCGCTGTCTGCCACGTCCATATTTGCCTCTGCCAGATCTCGCTGCTTGATGAGGAACACGAAGCTGCCGGTGCCGGTCACGCTGCTGCCCGTCTTGGGCGTGGCAGTCACAGTGTACACGCCTGCATTTTTCAGCACGTCTTCGGTGTACAGGCCCTGAGCGGCGCTCCCATCAAAGCCTGTGTAGACATAACTCAGGTCGCAATTTGCCGTCACATCGTCAGATCCGGCCGTGACCTTGATCTCGCCGGAAATGTTCGTGTCTCCGTAGGTGAAGACCTTCTGTGCGTCGTCATCCACGGTGAGGGTCAGACCGCCGTCGCTGTTGCTCAGGGGCAACAGAGTGTAGGTGAAGTGGAAAGTGCCCACATGGCTGCCCGACACGGTCAGCGTAATGTCGTAGATGCCCGCTTTCGTGAAAGTCAGGGTATCGCCGCTGCCAGAGGCGCCGTGAGCCGTAATGGTGTTACCTTCCAGATCCTTAGCAGCGATGATATAGCTTGCATTTTCTTCTGTCAAGCTAACGTTATGTTCCGGATCTGTGTGATGGGTCACGATTGCTTTCGTGGTCGTGTCTTGGCCAAGCTGGTATATGCCGTAGCTTTGTTCCAGCCGAGCAGTCATGCCGCTGCCCACCGGGTTGATATTGAAGTTCACGGTGTCGCCGCCGGTGTAGTTGCCCTGACCGGTGACGGTGACTGTACCGCTGTCATCACCTATGTTTGTATTCGTTCCCCAAGATACAGTATAATCCGCATCCTTGGTCAACACCGTCCCATTGTCCACCACCACCGGTTCCGGGGTGATCTGGCCGTTGGTGTAAGTGTAGCTGCCGATGCTGTCCTCGAACATATCCGCTGCGATGTTCTTGGGCGTGATGGTCAGGTTCACGGTGCCGTTCACGGTGTTGTAACCCGTCGCGGTGATCTTGAACTTGATCACATAGCTCTCTACTGTGCCAGTGGGGTCGTCGCCTGCCCGCTTGACATCGGTGTAAGCGGGCGGCTCGGTGAGAGTATATTGACCTTGCTCATCGGCATACCGCACCTGTGCGCCGGAAGCGGGGGTGGTCACCGTCACCTGGACGCTGTGGGGCTGCCCATCGTAGGTGACTTTTGCATCCTCAGCCGTAAAGGCAATCGTCTCCAGCTTGTCGGAGATGGCCAGCTGATAGGTGAGGGTGGTCTGGTTGTAGTTGTTATCACCGGGGACGGTGACGGATACCGTGGTCGTAGTGCCCGGCTGGCCGAAAATGTGTACCAGGGAGCCGTTGTTGATGGTTCCCGCTACACCGGAGTCCGCGCAGCTGTACCGGTAATCCGCAGACTTTCCGGTATAGTTCGGGCTGGTGATCGTCAGCGGGTTTTCCGTTGCGCTGTCATAGGAGCCGCTGCCGGTAGCGGTGACATAGGTGTATGGATCTTGTTGGAAATTACCCTTTACATCGGCCTTGGGGATAATCACCACAACGGGGCTCTGGCTGCTCTCGTCGCTGTAGTTACCGTCTACTGCCTTGGCTTCCCAGCTTACGTAATAGGTGCCCGCATTTGTGGCGGTGGGGAGGTCGTCAGTAGTAAACGTGTTCCCGGCGCTGTCCTTCACCTCATAGGTGATGTCAGCGTTCAGTGGATTGGTCACCTTTACCAGGGTCTGTTCGCTTCCGGTGTAGGGCTTCATAGTTTCCGCGGTGACCACGATGCCCATGCTTCCCGCCTGATGGGCGGAGATGGTGAAGGTGGCCTCAGCGTCGTTGTAGTTGTCGGCATTGGTCACCTTGGCGGTGATGATCACGCTTGTGTTGGCCTTTTTGACCGTGACCACGCCGGTGCCCTGCTTGATCTCTACCGCGTCAGCGGGTGCTGCCGTGTAGGTCAGCTTGCCGCTCGTTCGCAGAGCCGCGATCTGTTCCGCAGTGAGCGCGGTGCCGCTGTCGGTATTGATGGCGCTCAGGGTGTTGTTGACCTCTTCATTCACACCGGCATATTCCACCGAATTGGTGAAGGACAGGGACAGGTCCGCCTTTTGGATGGTGTAGATACCGGCTTTGCCCGCGTTTTCGCCGTCCGCCCAGTTGCCTGCGAACATGATGTCATAATTCTTTGCCTTATCGCCGGTAGCCTCGCCGGTGATGGGATAAGTACCCACATCCACGCTGTTGCTGGCCGTGGTAGTCAGCTTGATGCCCAGGTCATCGTTGTTGACGATGCCCGCTTTATCGCCATCGCCGGTATAGGCGTCAGAACTGGTCAGCTGGGCAAGGCTACAGCCGTACTTGCTGCTCTTGTCCGCGATGGTGATGGTAATAGGCCGCTTGTTCACGGTGTAGGTGCCGTTGGTGAAGGTTACCTGGTAGTTGCCGTACTGTCCGTTTCCGTCCTTGGCGGAAATGGTGTAGGTACCATCCACATCGCTGGCTCTGGTGGCATCGGTGGTGAGTTCGAGGTCGGTAAGAACGTTGTAGATGTCCTCGCCCTGCACCAGGCCGCGGTCCGGGGCGGTCTCTGTGGTCGGAGTCAGCGTGATCTTGTCCGTACCGTAGCTCATACCCGGCGTATCGCCGTAGAAGCCGGAGGTGTCGCCGATGTCCACGTTGATGGGCCGGGCGGTAACGGTGTAGACGCCGTACTCGTTTTGGCTATCCTTGCCCGCGAAGGTGACCTTATAGTTGCCGTTGGTTGCCGTGCCGGTGATGTGGTACTCGCCCACATCGGTCTTACCTTCCGAATTGGTGATGCTAAGGGTGATTTTCAGATCATCCTCGCCCACGATGGCGCCATCTACTACCGTCCAGTCATCGCCCTTGTTGGACGTCACAGTGGGTGCCTGACCGTCGTAGGTCTTGGTCTTGTCCAGGATGGTGACGGTGATCTCCTTGGGGGTGATCTTGCCCTCTTCCTTTACTTCAATTTTCCCGTCAGCCAGGATGGGCTTGCCGTCATAGGTGTAGTTGGACAGGTTCGCGCCATTCTGGCCGGTCAGGGTGTAGGGAATGGTGATGGTGCGCTCACCCGCGCCAGCATCATCATAGCTGGCGGTCCCGGGGGTGGCGGTGATGGTCTCGCCGTCCGCCTCGCCGGTTACCTCCGTGCTGGTGATTTTCGACAGGTCGAAGTTCTGTGTGCCGTCATAGACCTTTTCGCTGGTCAGCGCGGGTGTAACGGTGAGCGCCAGCGGAGTGATTTCGATGCTCACTGGCTCCTCGCTCACCACGGCTTCATGGCTGTCCGCGGTGACCTTCCACCAGTAGTCGCCGGACTGGGAGACGTCCTCAAAGGAGATTTCAGCCCAATCATTGCTGTCCGCGCTGGGTTTGCTCTGGTGGTCAGTATCCTTCTTGATGAAGTACACGGTTTTATCCTTGTCGCCCACATAGCCGTTGAATTTCCACTCGTCTGTCACGTCATGGGACTGGCCGGTGTACTTGGCCTCGTAGTCCTGCGCGGTGACGGAAACGCTGCCTGCCGGCTGGATGCGGAGGGTGGCTTCTTCCGGGAATATCAACTCGTAGTTGCCGTAGTTCCCGGTCGGCTGGCTCTCCAACGCGGCGGTGACGGTGTAGTCGCCCACGGCGGTGTGGGTGCTGTCCCCGCCAGACGCCACCGGCGTATAGGTGTAGGCCACATCCTCCGCGATCAGGCTGTCATCGCCCACAAAGCCGGCATTTGCGCCCTGGTTCGCGACAGACTCCACCGCCACGTCCACCGGCTGGCCGGTATAGGGCTTGGTGATAACGCGTCCTTCACCAATGTCCACGAACTCCAGATCCACGGGGCGCGGGGTGATTTTCACGGTGATGCCGTTGCCCGCTGTGGTTTCTACTACCGTTACGGTGTAGTTGCCGGCGTCATCGCCGCTCAGCTTAATGACATTGGTCGACACGGTAACGGCTTTGCCAGTGCCCACATTGGCAGCGTCATTTTCACCCGCCTGGCTGTCCTGCACGGTGCCGATGGAGTTTGCGTTCAGAGTCAGCTCCAGATCGTCGTTCTCAATCATATCTGCGGTCGCGGGCTCGCCGGTGAGGGCCACGTTTTTGGTGCCGTCATACACCCGATCGGTGGCGCTGATGCCGGTGACGGTGATCTCCTTCTGGGTGATCTCGCCGGCATCCGTCTTTGTGACGGTGAGGGTACCCGTGGTCAGGGCCGCGTCGTTATACTGGTAGTTGCCCCACTCGTCAACGCCGCCCAGCGTGAGCTCGATGGTGACGTCCAGCTTCGTGCCTGCGTCCTCCGTTTCGTATTTGCCGGTGGGGCTGGAAACGGTGATCTGGTCCTCGTCCACGCCGGTGACGGTGATACTGGTCAGCAGCTCAGTCACGCTGTCGGTGCCGTCATAGGTCTTGGTGAAGTTGTTAGGCACACCTTGCACATCCAGAGGTGCCGGGGTGATTTTCACCTGGATCTCGCCGATCTTGGGGGCATAGTTGCCGTCATCGATGGTGACCATGTACCAGTAGTGATTGCCGGCGCCCTCCGTGCCGGTGCTGTCGGAGACGTCCTTGACGGTGACGTCATCTTTCCAGGCGTTCGCGTCCGCGTCGGGCTGGGTCGGGCTTTGGGCGTACTTGACGGTGTACCCATTCTCAAAGCCCGCCACGGTGATCTCCTGCGCGTTCAGGCTGTGGGATTCGCCGTCGTAGGTAGCGTTGTATTCTGCTACGGTCACATCGCCCACTTCGGCCTGGGTCACGGTGACGGGGATGACTTGAGGCGTTGCGGCGGTGTAGTTGCTGTCGCCGCCGTAGGAGATCTTCAGATAGTAGCCGCCCACGGCGATGGGGATGTTGCCGCCTGCGCCGTCATCGAACTTTTTGTTGCACTCCGCATCCTCATAGAAGGTGTAGACCAGATCGCCGGTGGGATCTACCGCGCCGTTTTCCGCGCCGGTGAGGGTGGCCTTATTATAGCCGTCAATAGGTTGGCCATCGTAAGATGTGGTGTAGCTGTAGCTTTCATCATCCTGCTTGTACCCCTCGATATTGATGATCGGCGTGGCCTTGTTCACCGTAAGGGTGTAGGTTTCCTCAGCCGGGCCGTAGTTGCCGCTGTCATCCGCCGCGGCCTTGACGGTGATGGTCACAGGTGTGCCCTCTGCCGTCGCCTTGTGGAGGGTCACCTGGCCGTTACCATCCACGCTGGCGGTGTCGGGGGCGGAACTCTCATAGGTGATCTGGGCATTGGTCGGGTTCTCGCCCACATAGCCCTTTCCGGTGACGGAGAAGGCGGCGCCGCCCAGAGTCTTGGTCACCGTGTAGGGCTCCTCGTCGGTTCCCGCGCCGTTGAGCGTTGTGCCCTCGTCAGCTGTCAGCTTGATGGTCTGCCCGGCGGCCTTGATTTCGACCTCGTAGGGAGTGATCTCAGCTGTATAGTTCTTGGATTCGATGGCCGGGGTGATCAGATACTTGCCCACATCTTTGAGCTTGACACCGTCGGGGTGGTTCGTCGTACTGGTGGACCAGCTGCCTTCCCCTTCGGAAGTCTCTTCCCAGGTCCGGCTGGTGTAGGTCAGCTTATACGCGGTTTCCGCAGTATCCGGCGGATTAATCAGATCGCTCACCGTGACGCCGTCGATGGCCTGGGCTGCGCCGGTGTAGGTGTATTCCGTTTTCGTGGGATTGGTGACAGTCAGGGGCGCCTTGGTGATCTCGAACTTATACCGGGTGGTTCCCGTGATGTCGTAGTTGCTCTCCTTCTCGCCCGCGGGGAAGACAAAGTCGATAACTACCTCGTAGCTGCCCGCGACCGTCGGAGCGCTAGGCAGCTGCTGACCCATCAGGCCCGCCGTGTAATATTTGTGTTCCGTCCCCAGAGACAGCAGATCCTTGGAATCTGCACTGTGCTCTTTGATGGTGATATTTTTCTCCGCGTCATAGGGCTTCGCGGTGTAGGTGGCGTTGCTCACCGTCACGGTGGGCGCGGCGATCTGCTTGGGGGTGATCTCCCAGTTCAGCGGCAGGTCGGCATCGCTGCCGGTGGACCACATATAATTTTTCTTGCCATTCGCGTTGTTCAGGGAGACCGTCACATCATATTTAGCTGCGTCGGTCCTCTTGGCGTTGGTGGCGGTAAAGACGGTCTCGCCCTGATAGGAGGCAATCATGGTGCCGTTATCGTCATAGCTGACGGTCAGCGCGGTGGTGTTGTATCCGGTCAGCGGAGTATGGGGATCGCCGTCATACTCAATCTTTTGGCTATACGCCAGTATTGTAGGCACCGTCACCCGCCGCTTGGGGATGGTGTAAGTGATCTCCACCGTGCCGTCGTTGTTATCATCGCCGGCGGACCACTGGTAGTTGGCCGGGTCTTTCAGCTTCGCCGTGGCGGTGTGGGTGCCGGCGTCGATGGCGGTGTTCCCCGTCACGGTGTAGACGTCCGTATCCTCGCTGCCAGGCACACCGGTCTGGGACACGTCGGGGGTATACTGTTCCAGCGTATTGGCGGTGGGGGTCATTACTGTCTGTTTGGCGATTGTGCCGTTGACAGGCTCGAGTTCTACGGAACCGCCCGTAATGGCCGTGTCATGCGCCACGGTGACGGTGACGGGGTATGTACCCGCGTTGGTGATGCCGGCGATGGTCACGGTGGTGGAGGTGGCGGTCACAGTGTCCGTCTGCTCCTGTTCGCCCTCCATCCACTTGGCGGTCACCGTGGAGCTTACGGGCACGCCCTCCACCTGGATGACATCCTGCTCGGCGCCCTTCTGGTAGATCAGATTGGGAACCGCGGACACCTTCAGATCGTCTTCCGTCAGAGCGCGGACGGTGTAGGCCCCGGTGATGGTGGCGGTGTTTCCCTCGCCGGAGGTCAGAATGTACTCCGACGGCGGCTGCAGATCCGGATCGTTTGTCACCAGCAGATACTTGTCATCTTTATAGGAGAAAGTTATCCGGACCTGGTAATTGGCTTCGTCGGTAAGTTCGGCCTCACCGGGCACCGTAGTTGTCCACTGGTCCGAGCCTTCCTTACAGAATTCTGTGTTGGTGATGGTCGTTCCCTCGGGCATGCCGGCAACGGCAAAGGCCGGGTTGGTCTGGCCGGTAAACCGAATAGCATTTTCAAACTCCACATCGGAGAAGTCCAGCTTGACCTTCTCCACCTGGACCCGGATGGTGAATTTTTCATTCGTGTATTCCGGGAAGGCGCCGGAGCCAGTGACCACCAGCTTTACCTGATAGTCGTGGGAGTCCGCCGTCAAAAGGGAGGTGGTATCCACGCCTTCCGCCCACTCCAGCTTGGCAGTGATGGTATTGCCGTCGCCTGTCGGGGTGGGGAGAGTCAAGTCGCTCAACTTGTTGGAGGTGCTGGCGTGCAGGGTGGTCGCCGGGATGGACCACACATAGAAGGGAGCGTATCTGCCGTCGTGCCGGTTCAGGCTCTCATTCTCCGAATAGTTTTCGCAGGTGTAGGTGATTTTGGTGGGGGCGGTATTCGTGCTGTTGATCGCGGGATTTTCAATGCCGCTCTGCTGATACTTATGACCCAGGGCCCCCTTCTCTTCCAAGTCTACCGGAGTCAGCTTTTCCGGTTCTTTACAGCTGTCCTCGGGGACCAGGCCGTTTTCCTCGTTCATGCAGAGATCGACATAATACTCCGGGTTTTCGCAGGTGGCCGGACGGGTACTCTCCTGCCGCTCATAGTTGTGACCCACCTTCTCGATGGGGAAATCCACGTTCATTGTGACAGGCTGTCCGTCCTGCGTGACACTTTTAATGGTCAGCGTATAGCGGTCATAGCCGGCCTCCGTACAGGTGGGGGCCTTGGTCTCCTCGAACTTCAGCGGCTCCAGATTGCCCAGGAAGCAGTTTTCCCCGCTGACAAAGAGGTCCGCGGTAGCCTTGTCCTTGGTCAGGAATTGGGTGCCGGTGTTTACATTATTATAGGTAATGTCCCCCACGGTGATATCTTCCGTCTTGGAGTAAGCGCCATTGGTAGGCGCGGTGCCGAAGGCGGCGGTGCCGGGCTTTTCAAAGCCGCCGGCCGCCGTGGCATCCACCGTCACCGTCTCCAGCCGGCGGTGGTTATAGAAGGCGTAATCCCCGATGGTTTTGACCGTGGAGGGGATGGTGATGGAGGTGAAGCCGGAAGTGGTCCCGGTGGCCAGGTTGCGGTAGAAGGCGTGGCTCCCGATGGTCTCCAGCCCCTCGGGCAGGACCAGCTCGCCAGCATCATTGAAGTTATTGTTGGCGAAGGCGTAGTCGCCGATCTCTGTTACGCTGGCGGGGATCTGGATGTCCCGCAGGCCGGCATAGTTGAAGGCGTGACCCGGGATCACCTCAAGGCTGCCGCCCAGCTCCACATAGGCCAGCCGCTCGCAGCCGCTGAAGGCGTACTCCCCCAGGGACTCCAGATTGGGCAGGGAGAGGGGGTCCTGCGCAGAGAAGGCCAGCTTGTCGCAGCCTCGGAAGGCGTACTCACCGATGGTTGTCAGGTCAGCGGGGTCCTGAATCTCCAGGGTGGTGAGGGTAGACATGCCGTCAAAGGCGTGGTTGCCCACGCCGGTGACGCCGTCGGCGATGTAGAGGGCGGAAACGGTACTTTCGCCCCACGGGGACTCTGTTATAGAGTCATACTTGGGGATGCTGGAATACTCTGCGCTTGCGCCATCGCCCGGCGCAATAAAGACGATGGTGTCTGTGACCATATGCCCATCGACAACTTCAGAGCGCATCAGGGGATAGTAGAACAGATCTGAATCGGTTATTTCTTGCCATCCCGGCCTGGAGTAGTTTTCACTCTCTGGGATGCTGTCTATCTTCTCTTGAATCCACGTCGGGATTTCGGCAGGCGCTGTTGCCCTTACCGCCCATGCGGTGACCGGTATCATCGTCATGAGCATACACACGGTCAACAAAAACGCGCATGCTTTTTTCCATAATCTTTTACTCATCTTTTTTACCTCCTTTTAAGAGATCCCGTTTTTTCGCTGCTGCCGTACGGCGGCGGCCTGTATTGATCGTTGAATGATGATACGTTGTCCTCCCAGCCGATCGTCTGCTGTTCATTTTCCAGCAGCCGGTCATATGCCTGATCAATCAGCACGCTGATATTTTGCTGGATACCCGCCTTTGTGCTCTGGTACAGCTTGCGCAGACAGCGCGGGTTGCACTTCGCTGACTCTACCCGCGCATCATGGGCAAGCCCTTGAACAGCGGCTGTAACCGCGGATCGCCGCAGCAAAGTTCCGTTCCTCGTAATAAAAATAGGGCCGTCCCTGATCCCCTTTCGCGCCGCATACCCTGTCAGTTCCTGCTGAAGTGGTCCGGGAATCCTAACCCTCTTTTTCGGTGAGATTGTGATAACGCCGTCCTGTACAGATCTCACGGTAATGTACTGCAATTCATGGATATTGAGCCCCATTAGCGCGAACACCTTGACCAGTAAGTACGAACGTTCTTTCTCTTGGAGCTTCGCCGCCTGAAGTAAACGCAGGTACTCATTTCTGGACAGCTCTGGCTGGATATCCTCTTCCGGCAGTACCAGGTCCGTTACCTGGAACTCCCGTCTGCCACAGTATTCCATCAGACTGTTTGCCGCAGAAGTCCTGCCGTTTACCGTTCTCTGCGCATATCCCGCATTCAAAAGATCGTCCCGCCATGCTGCAATCGTTCCATATCCGATCAGTTTATGTTCCGGAAGGTAATGATACAGCCTTTTCAGATTTCGCTGATAGCATAGAAGTGTGCCTTTTGAACATCCCTGTCGTTCCTTTTCATTTATAAAGTCGTCTATCAGAGACTTATCCAGATGTACCATCTTCTCATCGTGCATCTGCGGTTGCAAAAGAGTATATGCTTTATCAGGGTTTCTTGCTTTCTGTATCCTCATGCGCTCCCCTTCTTTGTGTACATAATAAACATAATGCAAAAAAGTTTGCAATAGTCTGTGCAAATTACCTAATTGAATAACTGGATTATACCATTGATTTCCCTAAATTGCAAGAATATTCCTTCTTCAGAGTATGACAAACAAAGCCGCAAAATCCGACATAATTTGCGGCTTGATTTTGTGCGCCCAAAAGAGAAAAATTGCTTCACTGGAGCAGTGTACCCGCCCCATATTCTATATTTGCGGAATGATCCAGCGCACGCATAATAAACCAAATGTTTATTACGTCTATATAATCAGTTTTAATTTGTTGATCAGCATTTCATGTTCCGATCCTGTCGAAAGCAGATAAATACGTGTTGTTTCAATGCTGGAATGTCCAAGAAGATCGGCCAGTTTTGCAACGTCATGTGTCACGCGGTAAAACGTCTGTGCAAACAGGTGGCGAAGGTTATGAGGAAACACCTTGGAGCACGCTACCCCTGCTGCCCTGCAGATCGCTTTCATCTCCGCCCAGATTTGCTTTCTGGACAGGCCGGTGCCGTTTCTGGTTAGAAATATCTTACCGGAAACGGTTTTTTGCTTTTTGGCATACTTGAGCAGCTTTTTACATAGCTTGCTTGGCAGCAGGATCGTGCGGATCTTGCCCTTGAGAGAGATCTCCGTCCTTCCCTGCTGTGCTGCCTCAACTGTGATATACTGTACCTCGGAAACACGGATGCCGGTCGCGCAGATGGTTTCCATGAGCAGCGCCAGCCGCTCCTTTCCATTAACCACTGCCGTATTAATCAATCGTCCATATTCTTCCTTTGTCAGGTCAACGCTTTTCTTCGCGGAACAGGCGCTTTTGCAGTTTCAGGGTATTTACCTTACAGTCATCCCACCCTATAAAGTCAAAAAAAACGGTTTACAGCGATGAGCATACTGTTGATGGTTGCGGGAGCATATCCTTTTTGCAGCAGATACTGTTTCCACTCCACTACGTTTTCGCAGTCAACAGACCGATTATTCAGCCAACGAACGAACGCCAATACGTCTCTACGATACTTTTCAATGGTGTTATTGCTGCGCTCTATGCGTTTCAAATATGCGGTATAGGCAGTAACATTGGTTTCTGTAATTCTCTTTTCTTCCATGTCTGAGGCCTCCTCCTGACTTTCCTGATGTTATATTTTACCGCATATCAAGCATCTTATAATAAAATAAAGCAAAAAAGAGGACCTCAGGGTAAATCCTTGAGGTCCTCGCCATTATGATTCTGTTTTTATGTTTGTTCTGCTTAATTAACCAGCAATGTTTTCACAGAAGCGCATCAGGATCGTCGCTACTTCCGCACGGGTCGCGTTGCCGATCGGATTGATCGTGGTAGTGGTGTTGCCGGTGATCAGTCCCTCCGCATTCGCCCACTGCATCGCGGTGGTTGCATATGCGCTGATCTGAGACGCATCCGTGTAGCTGCCCAGATCGTTGCTTGCAGTTACATCGTAGCCCTTGTACTGCGCGTAACGGTACAGGATCGCCGCCATCTGCTCGCGGGTGATCGCATTATCCGGCCCGAAAGTAGTCGTGGTAATACCGTTGACAATGCCGTTCGCAGCCGCCCAGTTGATCGCATCCGCATAATACATGTTGGATGCTACGTCAGTGAAGTTCGACGCTGCAGCATCCGGCTCGCCTTCCAGACGATACAGGATAGTCACGATCATGCCGCGGGTGGTGGTCGTGTTCGGACCGAACGTGGTAGCCGTAACGCCGTTCATCATCTCGTTGTCCAGCATGTACTGTACAGCCTCTGCGAACCAGTCGTCCGTATTAACATCGGTGAATGGGCCGACCTGCTCGGGTACATCTTCTACCTCAGTGAAGGTTGCATTAACAGTTACACGGGAATCTGGCATAGTGAAGGTGTACTTGCCGTCGCCTGCGTTGGTCAGACGAATATTGTTGCCGTCCTTATCGGTAACAGTCAGGGTATCCAGCTCATAGCCCTCATCCGGCGCAACGGTGATGGTAACCGTGGCGCCCTTGGAAGCATTCTTCGGGCTGACCGTTACAGAGCCGTTGCTGACGGACGAAACCGAAACTGCATAGCTGCTGGAACTGGATCCGCCGCCGCTGGAGCTGTTGCGATCCCACTGCGCGGTAAAGGTTACCGTCTGGCCGCCAACTGCTGTATATGTTTCGGCCGGCTCGGTTTCGCCATCAGCATACCAGCCATCAAATGTATAGTTGTCGCGGGTTGCCGCCGGCAGGGTGTATGTATCACCCCCTACAACATATACCGTGTCAACATGGCCGGTGCCGTCGTTATAGACGAGCGTCACGGTATCGTACAAGGTGTTCTCACCAACAACCTTTACCACTGCGTTATCCATTTCGCTGGCAGCCTGCTGCGCTTCATTGGGAGTCTCGTAGTATGTAAAGGTGCCGTCGCCGCTTACTTCATACTTGAGATCGGAGCTGACATAATCCGCTACAGAATTGCTGAACGTACCGTTTTTCACAATCAAAGTAGCGCCATCTACATCTCCATCGCCCATTGCCTTATCCTCAATAGAAACAGCGCCATTGAACGTGCCGTCATTGATGGTTGCGTTTTGTCCATCAGACTCCTTGGTATTTTGAATGTAGAGTGCGTTATCTTCGTTGAGCGTACCGCTGTTCATAGTGAATGTACCGCCAGTTGCCGAGCTTTCGGAGTTGTCAACATTGATGCCGCCCCATGCATTGCCGGTGGTCGTGATATTCTCAACGGTCATATCCGATCCGAGAGTGACAACACCATAGCCGGTATTGTTTTCAATGGTTACATTCGTAAGCGTAACATCTGCCTTATCAGTAGCGCCGTTCGCCGTCCATACATTGACACCATGTGCTGCCTTTGCGCTGCCGTCAATCGTCAGGTTGTTGATTGCAACCTTGCCGCCGGTAATATTAAACACATGGAAATTGCCTCTTTCACCAGCCGCGGGGACAGTAAATGTCGTTGTATCAGCCGTGATCGTATAGGTGTTACCGTTGATCGTCATGCTGCTGGTAATGTTCAGCGCACCGTCATTACGGCTCGCTCCTGTTGCCGGTTCAACCGTTGCGTTCTTCAGCAGATCCACAACTACAGTGCTGGAAGCTTTATTCGCAGCAGTAATTGCCGCTTCCAAAGTAGCATACGGGGTTACTGTTCCATCTACCGTTACAGCAGCCTCCGGATCGCCGGTCAGAACGACATAATCGGAGAAGTGGTATGCAACCCAAACCAGATTGCCACCATTGAGGGTAGCATTCATATTCTCCAAGCCGGAAGGACCGACATAGTAAACAACCGGAGTAGTTCCTCCGGAATAAGGTACGCTTACGGTGACGCCACCGCGTGCGTTATCCGAGTTGAAGATTTCATTGCCGCCAGCCGTGGCTGTAATGGTATAGGTCAGCGGATCAGACACTGTAGCTGCCGTCTTCTCGACAGAAAGGACAACATCGCTGTTTGCTGCGTTTTCGGTCATAGCGGCCCACGCATCGCTGTCCACAGTCACAGTTGCAACATCAGTCGCAATCGCAACATTCTGAACCGCCTCTGCCGCATTGATGCTGCTCATTGTAGCACTGGCGATGGTAACATTGCTTGCGTTTACACTATCGTTAACCGCACCCTGTGCACCAGTTGTAGCGGTTACGGTAAGGGTATTATCTTCTGTTTCAACGTTTTCACCCTGATTTCCCTCATTGGAGAAATTTCCGCCTACAGTAGCGTTAGCGATACCATCTTCAGCAGTTGCATCCGCTTCCACGCCTTGCGCCACATCAACTTTCCATTCTGCGTCGCTGCCGGTGCATTCATAGCCTGTGTCAACATAATCACTTACGTTGGAAGAGAAGGTGCCGCCAGAAATCGAAATCGAAATTGCACCCGCTTCGGTCTGCTGCCCTTTCATTACTTCACCCGAAACATTTGTGTCATCGCCTGTGATGGTCACATTTGCCGAGTAGGCAGTGTTAGCGTCTACATAAAGCGCCGGGAAGCTATTCTCCGCAGTCAGTTCTGTATTCGTCAGGTTTACTACTGCATCAGCCGTATAAGTAGTTGCAGCACCAGCTACATAGTTACCAACCGTCAGTGCAGCGGCAGGGACTTCGTTGCCGCTTTGCCATGCAGAGTTATGATATTTTGTTGTACCATTCTCATATGTTCCAAGCGTTGTGATCGAGCTGTTCGTGATGTTTGCTTCACCAGCGCGGACCAATACACCCTGTCGATGGCCGGAAATAGTGCAGTTATCGATATTCAGCGTACCATTAACATTGATCATGACTGCACAATCGTCGCCATTCCCGCTGGTGGCGTTCGAAGTGAATGTGGAATCCGTCAAATTGATTTCTACGCCGTAATTATCTGTGGTAGCTGCATTGGTACCAACGCAATAAACGTCAGCCTTTACATCACAGCTGGTGATATTGACCGCCGCCGCGTCGCCCTGCGGGAAAAAGGCCGAACCGGAGCATTCGACTTTGATATTGCTGGCGTTGACAGTTGCACCCGTCTGCGGATTTAATGCCGCTTTCGTTCCTTCAACACCAGTAAGATTCAAGGTGCCGCCACGTTCCGTGCCGCTGGCGGAGCTGTCACGAAAGGTCAGTGTCTGCCCTTTCTGCGGCTGAACGGTTCCTCCCGTATAGGTCAGCGTGTAGCCGTTCAAATCATAAACGGTTTCGCCATTACCCAGACCAATCGTGTTAATCGACACGTCTTTATCCAGCGTATACACGCCATCTTTCGCTTCCGGCAGAGTAGTGGACACGCTTTCAGAAGAGCTGGAGTCGTCAGTGCCTACTGCAAAAGCCGCAGGCATCATCGTCAGCATCATACAAAGGCAAAGCAATGCTGACAACATTCGTTTTTTCATTGTGTTTCCTCCTTTTTATTGGTTCTCACTACAAAAGCAATTCCTAATACGCACCCCCTATTTTAGACAGAATTATCATTATGTTTCATCATAACTGCGAAAAAATTTCTTTAATCAAAAACCGCGGATAAAAATACTGTTTGATCAAAATATCTCACTATATAGTGGGATAACAAATCAGGCCAGTCCATTTTCTTGCGTACTGGTCTAATTCTCGTGTGTAATTTCATCTGGAAAATTGTTGCATTTTAACTTACTTGGAGGTAAAATAAGGTGAGCTACATATTGTCATCTGTATTTATGTAGTTTCGAAATTGACAAACTGATAATTCTGTCTAATAAACCAGCCGTAGGCTGTTGAGCAACTTTTCGTGTTCTGCTCCTGCTGAGACCAGATAGATCCGCGTCGTTTCGATACTGGAGTGCCCGAGCAGATCAGCGAGCCTGGCAACGTCGTGCGTCACGCGGTAAAAGGTCTTGGCGAATAAGTGCCTCAGATTATGAGGAAAGACCTTGGATGCTGCTACCCCTGCGGCTTTACAGATCGCCTTCATCTCTGCCCAGATGTGTTTTCTGGAAAGCCCTGTTCCGTTTCTGGTGAGAAAAATCTCGCCGGAGACGGTTTTTTTCTTTTTGGCATACTTGAGGAGCTTCTTACACAGCTTGCCTGGCAGCAGGATCGTACGGATCTTACCTTTGAGGGAGATCTCTGTCCTTCCCTGCTGTGCTGCCTCAACCGTGATATACTGAACTTCAGATACACGAATACCGGTCGCGCAGATGGTTTCCATGAGCAACGCAAGGCGCTCCTTTCCTTTGGCTCGGGCGGTCTCTATCAGCCGCACATATTCTTCCTTAGTAAGGTCGCGCTTTTCTTCCCGAAACAGCCGCCTTTGTAGCTTCAGGGTGGCAACTTTACATTCCGGGTATCCGATAAAGACCAAAAAACGGTTCAGCGCGACAAGCATTCCGTTTATAGTGGAAGGCGTATAGTCCATTTCCATCAAATGATGTTTCCACTGGATAACCTGCTCCTGATCAATAGAGCGGCCGTCCAGCCACTGCAGAAAAAGCGAGATCTCCCTACTGTATTTTTCAACTGTACTTTTGCTGCGTTCTTCCCGTCTGAGGAAATCGGTGAATGCATCCAACCGCTCGTTTGCACCCTTCTTGTCTTCCATTCCTAATGCCTCCTAAAAAAATTCTGATTCTTTATTTTACCGCTGTTCAAAAAAATTATTAAATGCAAATAAAAAAGAACCCCAAGGAGTTTTCCTTGAGGCTCTTACCATCAGTGTTTTTCATACAGGAAATCTGCTTATATATGTTTTGGAGATCTCAATATTCCATTGCTTCTTGAATAAATACTAAGAATTTACGCTGGATCCGGTCGATTCCTCCATATAATTCAAGGCATGCCTTTTCAATCGCATCAAAAGAAATGGGATCTCCACATTTTGACGATCAATCATGATGCCAAATTCCGTCATATCCTTCCCATGCGGAGGACAGCAGGTTTAGAATTTTGAAGGAATTTCAGAATAGCTTCTGGAATAATGGGTGAATATATCCGCCGGAAAGGGAGTTTTCCCAGCGGGTGACGGGTTGTTGCGGGGGCCGTGAGAGTTATTCCTTGATCAAATTCTCACCTGCGGTGTTAAACAGCTGCAGGGCATCCCCTTCCACCTGGAAGGGCAGTTCAATCCTCACGCTGCCATCGGTGGCCTGGAGGGTGGCGGAGACCATCTGACCGGCCAAGTCTATGGTATAGGTGCCATTCATCTGACTGCCTCCTCCTACCACAGTGAGGGAGCCTTGGTCAAAGGTAAAGGCCCCGCTGCCGCCGGCACTGCTGCTGAGGTTCCATGTTCCCTGAAGCATTTCTTCTACCTGTTCCTCTGTGATGGAGGAATCAGCGGCTGGGATGTCCTGATCAATCTCGATGGTCATCATCTGATAGGCGTTTTCGTCGCCGTCTTTGTCAGAGACCATGATGGTCACTGGGCTGCTATCCTCCAGGGGGAACATACATCCAAAGGAGATGGTGCCTCCTTTAAGTACGTCGGAGAAGTAATTGCTGATCATATCATACTGGGATCCTCCGCTGGACCAGGAGAGATTATCGGTAATCTCTACACCATTCTGGAAGGCCTGAATCTGGAAAGCGGATTGGACCTGAGCGGGATTGGTCTGTTTGTTGGTGAAGTCGAACTTCAGAATAAGGACCTGGTCGTTCTCGGTCAGGCTCTGGTTATTTTCAACCAGCGCCCACTCTGCAAACTCATAGCCAGTGTAGACGATAGTCCCTTTCTCGGTCTCATAGCTGATGGTGTCCACTTCGTTGGGGTTTTCCGCTGTAGTGCCGCTGGCGGTGTCCTGAGCGGTGTCCCCGGCGGTCTCCCCGGCGGTCTCACCAGAGCCGCATGCTGCCAGAGATAGACAAAACACTACAGCCAGCAGAGAGAGTAAGATACGCTTCATGGTTGATTTCCTCCTCGTGTTAAAGTATAAATATTTTACCATATTTTCAACAATAATCCAAGGAAAGATGCGAAAAACCTCCTGCATTTTGTAAAAACCTCCTGCATTTTACGAGGTCCGACAACATGCCGGTGAACAGAGCCTGTTCTGTAATGCGCATTTTCGCATGTCCGATGCCATACTTTGTGCTCACTGAGATCACAAGCTGCAGCACGATCAGTACCATCATCTTGCATTTACAGACTGCAAAAGAATGTCACTGTTGGACTCTTCCGGTGTTTTCTGCTTTTATACTGCTTTGTCTTCAAAGGTCTGCTAAGGACAATCCCATATACGAGCTTTGGTCCTATGTCAAGATTTAGTACAAGTTAAAATGAGAAATTAATCCTCACCTT